>Ga0136643_10000752_pt1 | contig 36947 bp, 25 predicted proteins | sample TergutLab28metaG_FD_96883 | JGI IMG/M metagenome (GOLD analysis project Ga0136643, IMG submission 96883) | Labiotermes labralis P1 segment gut microbial communities from Petit-Saut dam, French Guiana - Lab288 P1 (version 3) (version 3) | ecosystem: Host-associated > Arthropoda: Insects >...
GGGTCGTTTGCAAGCTCCTCTTTCGCTGTCAAAAGTTCCCCATGAGCTTCAATAAAGGAAACTCTTACAGTAGAATATTCTTGCGGAAGTAAGTCCTCCCAATTTTGCTGTTCGTTCGTAAATAGACGAATCGCATCTGCTACATTTTGGCGCATGGTTTGCGGTTTTCTAAAGGCTACAACTATGCCATGCTCTTTGCCCGGAGCAATGCGGTTTGTGCGTGAAAATGCTTGTAATAGTTTTTGATATTTAAGTTCACGGTCAACATACAATGTCTGTATTGTTGGGGCATCAAAGCCTGTGAGCAGGCGGTCAACAACAATAACCATGTCAATCCATTGCCCATCCTTTTGGTATTGAGCATCTTTTCGTGCCAAACGGCTATTTATATTTTTGTTCATTTGGTCAATGTCGGTATATTCGATGCCGAAAAGAGCCTTGTAATCCTCCATTATTGACTGCATTTCAGCTTGCGCCTCATTCATTTCATCTTGATTTTCGTTCAGTGAATAGGTTATTGCCACTCTTGGAAAATCGGGGTCACGGAGGGTATGGTGCTCGTCAAGCTCTCTGCCATTCAGCAGAACGCCTTTATTTTTCAACTCTTGAAGTTTGTGATAAATACGTTTGGCTTGGGCAATAGAATGTGTCGTTAAAACAGCACTCATGGTTGGGTAGCCGTTGATTACTTTGAAACGCTCTATCACGGATTGGCGTTTGAATATCTTTAACAGCATCTTTTCGATATAATCCTCTTGCTCGAAAAGTTCGGTATCTTGCAGTTCTTCTTTCTCGGTTTCTTCCATATCTGCAAGTTTTTTGATGGGGTCGAGCTTTAGATATTTCTCTTTCACTTTTTTGTACAAAAACTCGTCTTTGCTATCCACGTTCAAAAGACAATGATATTCCAGTTGGAAGTTTAGAACAGAGTTATCGTCCATTGCGTTTTTGGTTGTGTAGGCATGGAGGGGGTCTTTGCTTATAGCCTTGCCGTTTGTGTCTTTGGGGTAGTTATATTGGTCGGCGGTGGTTCGTGCGTATGTTCCGTTTTCCTGTTTACGGTTTTCATCAAAAATAGGCGTACCAGTTAAGCCAAACCAAGTTGAGTTTGGCAACCCATTTTTAACATCTTTAATTTCTTTCATCTGCTCGTCACTTACAGCACGATGGCATTCATCAACCACAAAAACAATGTGTTCGCTTTTGAGTTTTTCAAATTTGCCACTTTCCGTTTCTTTTGCACTACGGATAGCGGCACTTAGTTTTTGGATGGTGGTAATGATGATGGTGTTATTGTTTTTCTTGCTTAACAGGCTATTCGTAAGTTGGCGTTGGTTATCCACGCCGACAATAAGCGTATTATCTGTGACATTACTCGATGCAAGCCCTGTATGAAACTCGGAGGCAAACTTGCTAAACTCGCCTTTTGTTTGGCTGTCCAAGTCTGTACGGTCAACCACCATAACGGTGCGGTCAACGCCGATAGATGCTTGTGCTAACAGCTTAGTAGCGACAAAACTGGTTATGGTTTTACCCGACCCCGTAGCGTGCCAAATAAAGCCGCCCTCATGCTTTGCCGCTTGGTGGATAATTTTTTGAATAGCGTGTATTTGATAAGGTCTTAGAACCATCAAGAATTTTTGGTTCTTTTTATCGTCAACTAAAATGGTGAATTTGCTAACTAACTCATGAGCATCGGGTATACGCAAAACTTGCCTTGTGAAGTCATAGAGATTTTCAACAGGCTCATTATTAGGCGTTCGCCAGTTGAACAAGAATTTCTTAGCCCCATCAAAGGCTTTTGCACTATTTGAGCCGGGACGTGCAAAATATTTTGTAGACACCTTATTGCTGACTACAAATATTTGCGTTGTGGCGTAAATGCCATCAAAAAATCCAGCCTCCGCATAGCGTTTTATCTGTTCAAACGCTTGCATATAGCCATCTTTTGCAGACTCAGCTTTTAGCTCAATGTGGATTATCGGCAAGCCGTTTATAAGTAGCGTAACATCGCCACGCATATTTGCATCAGCATCCGGCTTGATTTGGTTTACAACTTCATAGCTTGAAATGCCTCCCGCAATTTCTTTGTTGCTGAACAACACAAGAGAAACTCTGCCTTGCTTAACATCTTCTCGCTCAATATTTATAGCAGCAACACCATTTTCACCTCTTAGCCATTGTGAGGCTCCGAATGGTGTTGTTGTTAAACGCTTAAATTCAACCTTTAGCTGCTCAAACTCTTTATCGGTAAGCGGAACACCATCAAGCCGAGCAATGTTAATTCGGTTAATATGTCCTCGTAGGTTATCCCAAAGAGCGGTTTCGGACTTTATATCATCACGATATGTCCATTGATTTTCTCGCTGAGTTAGAATATCAATAAAGCTCTTTTCCATTTGGGCTTCTTGGCTCATGAGTTACTCCTCCGTATTTTGGTTATTTTCTATTTCCATAATGTCCGTAATATCGCAGTTAAGAGCGGTGCAAATTTTCAGCAGCACATCGGTTGTGATATTTTCACCTTTGCCCAACTTAGCTATAGAGGCTGTGCTTATCCCCGAAATTTTCCTTAAATCTTGTCGATTCATTTTCTTGTCAATCAAGAGTTTCCATAGTTTATTGTAGCTTATAGACATAATATGACCTCCATCGTCATAGGTAAAGCTGATTTCATTATTCAATATGCTCCTTATTGTATATACCCTCAAAGAAACCGTATCTTCCATCGCCTTTAGTCCGAGTAAATTCTATGATGTTAGCATTTTGTTGGTCGGAAAGTGGAAATGGCAATTTTTCGGGGTGGTCGGCAATAATTATTTGAGCTTGAAATTCATCATTATCGCTTTTCGTTTGTGTTGACAGCAAATAGTTAATAAATCCTGCCTTTTTGGAGCTTGCCTCTAACTCATGTTCGGGTTCAGAAAGCTGACTTAATGGTGAATCCGCAATGAGCAGTCCGGGTGAGTATTGTCCCTTTTCTTCCAAAAATTCAATAAGAGAGAGGGCTAATATCGTGTTCAAAAACCCGCAATATCCGCCTCCGGCAATCATTGACTTGTCTTTGCCGCCGACCTCCAAATCAAATGTTCCTCGTAAATTAAGTCGTGCAGAGGCATAGTGTTCATATTGACAAGCCTCAAGAACGCTCCTTAATTTTTCATTAAACGCAAGCAAATCCTCATCATCAAAATATTGAATAATATCATGCTTTTCATTCGGAGTATCTTTTAGTGCCTCCATATTGGTGGCCTCATTGCTAAGGCGTTTTTCTTCTTCTTGGATAAGAGTTAATTCTTTTGATAATTCAATGGCTTGGCGATAGTCATTTAGTTTTGCATTGAGCGTGTTAATGCGATGGGTTAAATCCTTTGCAATAAAAATATCTACCTCTTTCTTCTCGGATTCAAGTGTTACAACAATATCACGAATAGCGGTGTGTTCAGCGGACACATCATTTTCTGCCTTTTGTAATTCTAACAAGTGTGTACGAATATGTGAAAGTTCAGCATGAGCGGCATCAACGTAGGAAGTGTCATCATCTTTTACAATTTCTCCATCACAAAAAGGGCATACTTTTTTAATCGGCAGTCCTTCGTGGTTAATGCTCCCCTCAATAATAAACGTCAATCGTTCAACATCTGAATGATATTGACCTCTTAATGCGGTGAAACGCTGGGATATGGTTTCGCATTCAACGAGTTTGCTGTTGTGTTCGTATATTTTGTCCATGAGGGATTTGCTTTTATCTACAGAGGCACTCAACTGTGCTTGTAATGTGTCAATCTCACTTCTAATAGCCGTAACAGCAGTATCAAAACTAAAGCTACTACCATCTCGTAATTTCAATAGCTTACTTTCACGTTCAGCAAGCCGTCCAACGCTATCCTTTATATATTCGATAACCGCAAGTCGTTTTGCTTTGCGTATTTTTATGTCGGCAGGAGAATCCTTTTTATCTGCATCTCGTCCACTCATTAAAAATACAAGGATAGCCTTTGATGCCGTGTCATTATATGGGCTTTTCGGGTTTAATAGCACCGATGTTGTTCTAACAATTTCCGATTGTTTTATAAAAAACATATGGAGCATGGCTCTCAGCGTAAGTTGGTGTAAATCGCCCTTTAATGTTCCAAGAATTTTATGGTCGTTTCCTATTCCCATAAGCTGTAACCAAACATCATTGAGAGGGTGTTTGGCGGTTTTCGTAAGGCTATAATTATCGTGTTCAAAATTAGGGTCTGTTCCGCTAATATCAACATTTTTTTGGTCAAGGCTGCGGTCAAAAACAACTGTGCCATTTTTTGTTCGCACGGTAAGGGAGATATGATTATAGCCACTTGTTCTGTCAAAAATAAATGGCTTATCTTTTCGTTCGGCAAAACCAAAGATATAGTCAATACAGTTGACTATGGTGGTTTTGCCTGTATTTGAGGGGCCGATAACAAAATTCAATCCCTCTTTGAACTCAATGATTGAATCTGTTTTGCCCACACCAGAAACTACTAATTTTTCAATATAGAATTTAGCCATCATTATCCCTCGCGTAACGAATTTATTGTCCGTTGACTTACCACCCCGAACAGAGCTTGGTCGCTTTTATCTTCAACTGACATCAACACCTCTGATATTAGTTTTCGATATGTGCAAGCGTAGTCGCACTTCATGTTGGATATAAAACCTAAACCACTCTCACTAATAACGTATTCATAGCCATTATCAGTAGGCAACACATCTACAGAGCCATTCAAGACGAGCTGTTTTATACCATTTCTCACTAATTCACGCCGTCCCGAAAATTCACCAAACCTATATCTGCTGAAACCATGAAGATTCGTTTCGGATAATCCATAGTCAGAGGCGTATACAGCCATAAAATCGAGTACCGCGATTTTATCCAACGTAAGGCTTTGTTCGTGCGCCTCAGCGAGCATAAGCAAAACCCTTAATGACATTTCATAAGGTGAACCTAAAATCCGTTTCATTTACTCACCCAAACCAACTTGCCATCAATCACTAAAAAATGGCAAGTTCCTTTTTTTATTTTATTGCTTATCCAATACGGTGATTTGCTAAGTACATAAAGCGAAGTCGGAACACCAACAGCCTTATCCAAAACTTCCATGAGCTTTTCATATCCATTAGCAAATGGTTTTTGGGCTGTATATCTGACCCCTGTGAAAATCTCATCTTTCAAATGGTTAAATTGGTTGGTCAAACCATCACCGCTAAATTCAAGCACACCACGTTCGACAGAGTATGCCGCAAAATAATCAATTCTCTGCTCGGTTAAATCCTGCTTATACGCTGGATAAGCCTCCAACGCACTCACATCAACGCAATCTATTCCGATGACATCGCCATATGCCAACAGCAAGGCTGAAATATATTCAAGTTCATGTTCTTCAATTTGTGATGTTGGCTCAACGCTTGGAGGACGAGACAATTTATTCAGTAACGCCTCAACCTTATCAATTACATCCCCCGTAGTTTCGAGAGCAATTTCAGCATCTTCTTTTTGCGATGCAAAAGGCGATTTCGCTCCTACCATATCTTTGTTCTTAATTTTTAGCGTATAGAGAAATACATCTGCTAAAAATTCTGCAAGGTTGTCCATATTTGCATTGACATTTAATACAGCTTTCGTGTCATTTGCAATGCTACTATCGTGGTTTATGCAAGACAGTACGTTATTTAGCAAATCAGCCTCTCGCCCTTGCATAAGCTGCGGAAATACAAACTTTTTGAAATAACCATATATAGAGTCCGTCACTTTTGTAGAAGTGGCGTTATTTTTTATTTGTTTTGGGATATTGATTTTACCATTCAGCAGTTTACTGGCGTTTTCTTTCGACACATCAAAAGGCTCATCGTTTTTGTCACGCAAGTCAACAGGGATAATTACAGCATTAAAAAGCAACCTCACCACTTCTTCTGTGGGAGGGTCGCTTTTCATCACTTCTTTTACATATGCCAAATATGCCCCAAAACACAATGCGGTCACGATTTCACCCCAAAAATGCAACTTTACGCCAACAACACGCCAACTTCATATCAACGACTTTTGGACAAGGATTTTCTATAATTATTAGTGTACAAGCAATCGAAAACTTGTTCGCTTGATATTTATAACTATACCATTTTTCTTTGCGAACGTCAATATTTTATTTGTAAATTTAGCATCATCAAGTTGGAAGTTTTTTATGAACGAACAATGATGAGGAGAGGAGTACAAACACATGAACAGGATTCGCGCTCCGCCGGGAGGCGTTAGACAAAGAACATAACAATTAAATCCGTGCTGCGATATGCAAGCACAAATTCATTTTCGATAGATGGCATTGATGCTCTGTCAGCGGTGGCCACCGTTTGCAGAGATAGATGCCAAAAGCCGAAGTGAAGCGGAACTACGAGAACGCTCCCGATATAAGGAGGCTCGTAGGGCTTTACTGCGGCTTTTTTTCATGCCGCAAACGCACTCCGCTTCATCGGCAAAAGCCATAAAAGGAGTGCGTTTCAATGAAAAAAAACGCAAAGATTAACCATTTCGCACAGAGCGATTACACGCTCAACAGAAAGGCAGTGGGAATTGTTTACCCATTTGCCGACCAAATCGTAGAAATCACCCTTGAGGATTATTTGAGGGAAAACCCCGACAAGACCGCCGCTGACTTCGCCGAACTCAAAGCCATGTCCGATGCGGATTATTACGAAACCGACCGTGGCGGTTATCGCCAAACATGGAAAAACATCTCGTTTGACAGGCTGACCGAGAAAGAACTGGAAACCCTGCGTGTACCCTCTGCGGAGCAAGCTGTTCTTGAAAGTGATGCGGACGAGGCGGCTTATGCCAATCGGCAATCTTTGGCCGCTCGTGCATTGGACAAGCTGACCGAGATTCAACGGAGGAGGTATCTGATGTACCACGTTGATGGGCTAACTATGCGAGAAATAGCTGACAAAGAGGGCGTTCTTCATTCCAAGATTCAAAAAAGTCTTGAGGGTGCTGAAAAGAAAATTAAAAAAATTTTAGTCGAGAGCTGAAAACAGGGGGTACAAACCGCGCCTTTTTTCACGACTTATGAGAGGAACTTTTCCTCCCAACTTTGCACATTGACAAACACCGCCATCATCGGCGGTCATACACAATATCTCAAATACCGTCCGACTGTGACCCGAAAGGGAAAGCGATTAGAGATAGCCGCCGCCATGACCGCCGCAAGGCGAGAGCGATTAGCGGATACCTCGAACAAGCCATTGGTGCGGCTTGTTCGCCAAGACCCACAGGAGGAAATAATGATACTTTCGCTTTGAACGCCTCACAGCATTGAGCGACCCGCCATCAGCATGGGGGGAGTGCTGGCCTAACCGTTACAACACGGCTGGCTGGCATTATGACACTTACCAAAGTGGTTTGAGATATTCCCAACAGCCGGGGGTGCGTGGCAAATACGGCAAACAAAAAATATGACTTTATTTCAAATGTGCGAAATTCGCTCATTTGTTGAAATTAGAGCCATAAGGCTGGGTGGTGTTCTTCGTTACCCAGCCTTTTACTGGTGTGCCAGGCATGGCACTAATCTAGCTGGTGACATTCCATACTAACAAAAGAAAATCTAAACCGAGCCTATAAAAAGGTAGTTGCCAATAAAGGTGCGAGTGGGATAGATGAAATTACAGTTAAGGAACTAGGAAGTTATATCAAAGAAAATCAAGAAGCGATTATGACGTCACTTAGAAACAGGACATATTTATCTAAGCCTGTGCGACGAGTATACATTCCAAAAGCTGATGGGAAAAAGAGACCACTAGGAATCCCCACTGCTCTAGATAGAACAATCCAACAAGCAGTGGCTCAACCGATATCTGATATTTATGAAAAGGTATTTAGTAACCACAGCTATGGTTTTCGCCCGAATAGAAGCTGTCATGATGCAATCAAAGAAGCATTGAACTATTTAAACAGCGGATATGAATGGGTAATTGATATTGATATCGAACAGTTCTTCGACAAAGTTAATCATGATAAATTAATCCAAATTCTTAGGGAACAAATAGAAGATAGGAATGTCTTAAACCTTATACGCAAATATTTACGTGCAGGGTTCATGGAGAAAGGAATTGTAAAAGCCACAAAAACAGGAGTACCTCAGGGTGGCCCTTTGTCCGTCATACTTTCAAACATATACCTAGATAAACTGGATAAAGAACTAGAACAAAGAGGTCTGCGCTTCGTAAGATACGCAGATGACGTGCTGATATTCACCAAGAGTGAAGCAGCTGCAAATAGAGTAATGAGTTCCATATCTAGTTGGCTAGAGAAAAAGCTATTCCTTAAAGTGAACGCAACAAAATCCAAAGTCGTCAGACCAACAAGAAGCAAGTATCTGGGATTCACCTTTCTTAAGAATGGTGGAGAATGGAAAGTGAAACCAACCAACGTGAAGAAAGCGGAACTATATGAAAAGTTGCGTGTTTATCTCAAAAGAGGGAAAGCGGTCGCAAGACCACTTGCAGAAACCATCAGAAGAGTAAATCAAATGGTAATAGGGTGGATTAATTACTTCCGAATCGGGATGATGAAGTTATTTATGGATGAGTTCGGTCAATGGTTGAGACATAAAATCCGAGTGATCGTGATGAAACAGTGGAAAAGACCACGAACAATCTACAGAAACCTTGCCTACTTAAATCGTAAACACAAGAATGGGTTTAATCATGAGAGCATTTTTAAGGTTGCAAACTCAAGATTAGGCTGGTACAAAACTTGTAGTATGAATGTAGTCAATTTCATCTTGAATCCCACACTTCTGGAAACAAAAATAAAGGACGGAGCTGGACTGCTCAACCCTTTAAATTATTACCTAAGTAATGTTGGAATATAAATTGTAGAGCCGTATACGAGACCCGTAGGTACGGTTCAACGAGAGGGAGGTAATTCTTTGCAATTACTTCCCTACTCTATTCTAACCACCCCTCTATTGATACAATTTCTCGAAAGGGGGCGGTTTCAATTAAGCGGTTACACCTTTTCACGAAAGGTAAACTCACGCTTTCTTTTCCACGGGCATCCAAATCTCATACTTCATGTTCACAGGGTCTTCATTCAGATAAACCTCGACATCGGCCGCACCCGACCATTCGTAACCTGAGGTCGGCAGCCATTCGGCAAATATACGTTTTTGCAATTCTTGAATACTTGCGGCGTCTCCCGCCCCCGGAAAAATCGCCCATGTGCATTCCGGCACGGTGTATTCATACATACCCTCCGGCACGGGCTTGTTGGTAGCGGCGGCGATGTAATAATAGCACTCCGCTTCTGCACCATCAACACAAACGCAAACGTCATTTTCGAGTTTGCACTTACAATCGTTGGCACAAGTTGAAACTCCGAGAATGCCCATAGGTTCGCCGTTCATCAATGCGGCGATTTGCGGAATGATGCCGTTTTTCTGTGTTTCCTGCCAAAATAGAGGGATTTGCTTGAAACTCTCCTCTGCGTCCGCCGGGTTATTTGTTTTTACCCCGACAATTCTGAATGCGTCTTTCTTTACAATGCGATAATCCATTATTTCTGCTCCTTTAACAGTTATTTGGAAGGTAACACGCGGATAGGCTTTCAGCGCGGTGTCCGGCTTTTGTGCGGCGGACGGCGATATACCATGCACGGTTTGAAACGCCCTATTGAAAGCTGTCGGCGAGTCGTAACCGTAACGCAAAGCAACATCAATTACTTTATCGCCGTTTTGTAAATCAAGAGCCGCTTTGGTGAGCCGCCTGCGGCGCAGATATTCGGACAACGGCACTCCGATTATAAACGAGAACATTCTTTGAAATTGATATTGCGAACAGCAGGCAAGCCGCGCCGCTTTTTCAAAAGAAATTTCACCGTCAAGGTTGTCCTCCATATATTCGAGTGCATCGTTCATGTGTTTAAGCCATACCATTTGTTTCACCTCCATGTTCATAGGATAACCGATATTTGGCAGTAGTTCCTCTCTTTTTATGCACAAATATGAGAGTGTTTATTTTTCCGCTTCCCACTTCATAATAATGCGACCGCCGAAGCCTTGTAGCCGTGCCATAAGGTCTAATTTTGTTTTGATTACCTTAAATCCCATTCTCTCATAAAATTTCTTTGCTCTCGGATTTTTTGTCATTACATCAAGCCCGATGGTTTTATAGCTCAAATCGCCACGGATAAATTTGATTAGCTTCGTCCCGATGCCTGTGCTTCTGTATTCGGGGTTCGTTGCGATAAAGTCGATATAAATTTCCTCGGGACTGCCGTTGTGAGGTTTGCACATTGATGAATACATCGCTTTATACATGGATTTTCCCGCGAAAGTGGGAAGTTTTTCAGGCAGTATCTCTGTGAAAATATCTTTGTTCAAATTCAACGCACGTTTTTGATAATTACCCAAACCCAAAAAGCCCACAGCTTCACCGTTTTGCAAATAAGCGTAGGTAATATCGTAATTAAAAGAATTTTTGAACAGCCGGTGCAGTTTTTCTTTGTCCTTTGTGATTGCCGACATGATATTATAAAAACCCTCGATAAATACGTTTAGGGCTTGATTTACTTGGTTTTCGTCAAGTTCGGATAATTTTTTGATTTTGTCCATGATTGCCTCCGTGTTTTATTGTTTCAATATTTTCAGCTTTACTTGCTTTAGGCAATTTTCGATGTTTTCGACGCCATCAATGAGATTGTTTTCAATGCAATAAATCAAATTGAGAACGTCAATCATTTTTGCAGTGGCTTCAACCGTCGCTTTGCTAATAACCTCATCGCCGCCATAAGCCTTCAACATAGCAGCAAGGAGTATCCCGTCTTCCATTCCTCTGAAATCTTGAGACTTGTCATACAAACCCGCGTCGCCGAAATCAATTATCCCTACCCTGTTTTCGCTGTCAATCAAGGTGTTGTTGTAATCCAAGTCGCCGTGGCAGAAAACAAGCTCACCCGTCCCGACCATGCACTGCGGTACTTCGTGCGTAAAAAAATCGTCTATTTTTATGAGTTCCATTTCGGTGAAAAATTCCGTCAGTAAATCTCTGCCTTTTTTGTACCAATTTTGGTATTCCAAAGTCTGCTCTTCAAGGGTCTGTGACTTTATATCACCGTAATTTTTCATCCCGTGAAGCTGCCGCAAAAATGCGCCTATTTGAGTTCCTATATCTATTTTTTGTTGTTCGTCTAAACCGCCGATGACTTCTCTTAGCGGTATACCTTCAACGCCGTAAAAACCAAAATAAGAAGCATCCTCTGCCGTCCAATTCAAAACGGGAACTCGAAGATTAAACTGCTGCCCTTTTATTAATCTAAGTGCGGCAATTTCACTCTTGCAGTTTTCACGGAATTTTGTGTTTCGCGGAAACTTGAATACAATTTTCCCGCCGTCAACAATATAAGCCCGGCTCGTCCATCCGACTTCATTTATTTCAATTCGGCTTTCGTCATTGACGCCCGTCAACCGCTTTACTATTTCAAGTTCATTCATCATTCTTGCCCCGTCAACTCCTCATACACAAAACAATCCACAAAGTGGTCGTTTACCATGCCTGTTGCCTGCATGAAAGCGTATATAATCGTGCTACCAACAAAGTTACAGCCGCGCTTTTTTAGGTCTTTGCTGATTTTATCGGAAATCGGGGAAGTCGCAACAAAATCCTCCATCTTCTCAAAGCGGTTCACAATGGGTTTGTTGTCCACGAACTCCCACAAATATTTATCGAAACTGCCGAATTCCTTTTGAATTGCAAGCACTACTTTTGCGTTGGCTACGGCGGCATTGATTTTCAGTTTGTTTCGGATAATGCCGGGATTTGCGAGGAGTTCTTGTATTTTCGTATCATCATACAGAGCGACTTTCGCCGAGTCGAAATCGTCAAAAGCGACGCGGTAATTTTCACGCTTTTTGAGGATAGTCAGCCACGATTTCCCCTTTATGCCGAATCGTAACAATCTTAAATTTTTTCTTGGTTGATTTTTTTGTTTAACCTTTGATAAACAAAGGAAATGATGATAAGTATTAACCCAAGGGATATATAGGATATAATCCGCATTTCTGCACTTGTCCCCCAAGTATCTACAATAAGCAATTTTGCAACTGCGGCAATGGAGAGCCACAGACCAAGTAAACGAATGAGTTTTAGTTTTAGCTTGAATCCAACAATAATCCATGTAAAAGCAATCAGGGCATAGAGAATGCTAAAGCCCGCGCTGTTAAAAGAAACATCTCTTTGTACCATAATATATTGGGTTAAAACGGCGGAGAAATAAGTTGACAATATAACGATTTGCCAAGGTCTTTCCTTTTCTTTTTTGCACCATATGTTTACGGTGTTATATATGGCGATGAGGGCAATCAGTTGTGTTAGTATATGTATGTTAAAGATAGCCATGCCTTGTATTGGATAATAGGGTTCTACATTAATTACCCATAAAGAGAAAATGCAAAAAGCAACTAAAATCAATGAGATGACTTCACTTCCTTTGTCGCGTAGCATGGATATTCTTGTGATGGAGATGGAAATGATAAAAGTTAGGATAATCAACAACATATTTATCAGTAAGTGATTTAAGTCAGAGAAAGTGTTAAGCAGCTCCCCTAACGTATTCACTATCATAATCCATACATATACAATATTGATGTTTTTATATACCACCGTCCATCGATTTTTCTGCTCACTAACTTGATAATAAAGGATGAGGAAAAATGCAATAAAGGTGGCAGCTAGGTTAAAAATCAAACCAATAGAATAATCTATGTAATATACAAAACTGTTTGTAAGTAAAAGAATTAAAGTAATTCCATGGATAACATTGGCAATAATATGCGTGGCTTTATCTCTAAGTATGGATAATTTAACAATCAAAACCATAAGGATAAAAGTGAAAGATACCACGATAATATGTGCTGTTAAGTGACGTTCGATGAAACTGTACAAGATAAAAACAAGAGAAAGCCATAGATGTACAATGCTTATATTTTTATATGCAATGTTCCATGTTGTTCTCTTTTCACTTAAATGGTAATAAAGTACCAATGAAAAAGCAATAACGGTAATAATCAGATTGGCAATGAAACCACTGTGATTATCGGTATATAGATAATATAGATTGGTTGCCCATAAACCGAGGAGCGCAATGCTATGCATAATATTTGCGATAATCCGTACTTCATTGGTCGCCCAAAGTGGTATTTTTGCATAGATGAGAGCAAGTATTAGGGTGGCAAAAAGAATCCAAGAGATTACAAAGTCAGAATCTGTAATATATTGGAACATGAGATATATAACAAAAAACCATAGGTTCAGTAAGGTCAAACATTTATGCACTTGTCCATATCCGTAGAGTTGGCGCTTTTTGATAAAATAGGTTGCCAAAATGATAAGTGTACCGATTGTAAAAGTTGTATAGTGAAATGTCATTTGTATGTTAAGAAATACGGTATTAGCTAAGGTTAAGGCAGATAGTAGTAGGATAGCCAAGCCGCTGTATTCAGCTAGTTTTCGATTGCGTAAAATGCCGTAGCAGGAAATTACGGTTGCTTGGATGGACCAAGCGGCAGCAAACCACTGTTGGTCAAAAAAGAAAGGTACAAACAGGGCGCAAAAAGCAATGGATTCTAAAGTAAAGATGGTTTGCATTTCTTTGTGTTTGAGCATATGTTTTACCAACTGAGCCAATAAAATGTAAATCAAGGCAAAGAATAAGCATAAGAAAGCGTGTAGATGTTCTATTTCCAATCGGTTGGCAATGAGGAAAATGATAATGGAGCTTACAAAGGTATTTGTAATAACCAAAGAGAAATCAAGTCCCGTGAATTTTTCTTTGGTACGGTGGGTTGAGAGCAAAGGAAGTGCTGTGTATAGTAAGAATGCAAAACAAGCATAAACCAAAGCAATAACGGCATTTCCAATCCAACCGATGTAGGAAGTCCCGACGATGGTTAAAACAAAGCCGAGTATATTCATGACAGGCCATTTCTTTTTTAATGCCAACAATAATGAGACCAGTGACAAAAAGAGGAAGTAAACAATAATTCCAATCAGCATAGTTTCATCGCTGGTATTTAAAGCGAATATAGGCAAATAACCACCAATGAGAGCAAAGCAACCGATGATTTGTGTATTGTAGCGGATTGCGAGGAATACGCTTAAAGCGGTAGCGGCAATACAGCAAAGAAGTGCTGCGATGACACTAAGTGTTTCCAAGCCAAAATAGCTGGTGGCGATTGCAACATAAACCAAAGCAACACCTGTAGCGGACAAGCCGATTCCTGCATTGGTGATACCTTTGCGGTTTTTGAATTCACCGATGGCAATCCAAGCAAGGGCAAAAGCGAATAGTACAACGGTGCGCAAATTGGCATGAAAGCCTTCAAAACTGGCAATTGCAATAGCACCTATAATGATGAGTAAGGAACCAAGGCGATTGGCTAGACTAATGCCAACCCAATCTTCGCTGCGAAACCATTTTGGTTTTGCTTTGATTGGTTTTTGGGCGGTCGTGTTTGTTGTTTGTGGGGTGGGAATTGGTATCTTAGTTACCGAAGTTGGCGTGTGTGTTACGTGGGCTACGGTCGCTACAGTCGGCGTGTTTTGTGGCGTAGGAATGGGTGCGCCTTGTGTAGGAGGTGTCACGGTAGTATTGCTACTTTGCTCATCTTCGGTTTGTGTCATCTCATGGATTATTTCACGAAGCTTTTGAATGCTCTTTGCTTGTTTTAAAATCTCACGTCGGAAATTACGTTGTTTCACAAACAAAATAATAACACAAATAGAAAGTATTAATATTAGAAACCACATGGTTTATCTCCTTGTTATATATTTAGGGCAACTATAACATACTTTGCATATCAAAGCAAATTCGCTGGCGAAAGATATAAAAAGAATTGACAAAGTATTTTATTTGGTGATAGTGTTATAATTGAGGTAATTTTGGTAACTTTGCAAAAAGTTAAGTGAAAGTTAGACAAGAAAAGGAGATACAAGCAGATGAGAAAAACGAAAATCGTATGCACTTTCGGACCAACGACAGATCAAGAGGGCGTGATGGAGCAACTGATATTGAATGGGATGGATGTTGCCAGATTGAATTTCTCTCATGCGGATCATCAGGAGCACAAAGGACGCCTGGATAAGTTAAAAGCATTGCGTGAAAAATATAATGTACCCGTTGCGGCACTGTTGGATACAAAAGGGCCTGAAATACGATTGAAAAATTTCCTCGATGGACAAATTGAGTTACAGGAAGGGCAGACGTTTTTTCTCACATCTGATGAAATAGACGGCACAATAGAAGGTGTTTCTGTTTCTTATTCGGATTTATATAAAGATGTTAAGCCGGGTGACAAAGTTTTAATTGATGATGGTTTGGTTTCTCTTGTTGTGAAGAAAATCAGCGGTAAAAAGGTGGTTTGTGAAGTGGAAAACGGTGGTGTTATTTCTAATCATAAAGGTGTAAATTTGCCGGGTGTAGAAGTGACCATGCCTTTTATTAGTCCAAAAGATTTAGATGATATTTTGTTTGGTATTCAAGAGGATTTTGACTTTATTGCAGCATCTTTTGTGAGAACGGCTGCCGATGTAAAAGAAATTCGTAAAATATTGGATGATAATGGTGGTGAGAGTTTGAACATTATTGCTAAGATTGAAAATCAGCAAGGTGTTGACAATATTGATAGTATTATAGAGGCCTCAGATGGTATTATGATCGCGCGTGGTGATATGGGAGTAGAAATTCCCTTAGAGGATGTACCGGTGATTCAAAAGGCGATTATTCGTAAAGTTTATAATGCCGGCAAGCAGGTGATTACCGCAACACAGATGTTGGATTCTATGATTAAAAATCCGCGTCCGACCAGAGCGGAGGCAACGGACGTAGCAAATGCCATTTATCAAGGTACCAGTGCCATTATGCTTTCGGGTGAAACGGCGGCAGGGAAGTATCCCATTGAAGCGCTACAAACCATGAAAAAGATTGCCATTCGGACAGAGGCAGATATCGATTATGACAATTATTTCAATCAACGTGGCAAAGAGGGACGTGTGGATATTACCACGGCGATTTCCCATGCTTCTTGCATGACGGCGATGGACTTAGATGCCAAAGCTATTTTGACGGTTAGTAAAACCGGATTGACAGCACGGATGATTGCCAAATTTCGTCCTCGGTGTAAAATTGTAGGTTGTTCACCGAATTTAAAAGCTTGTCGTAAGTTGAATTTATCTTGGGGTGTTCGTCCTGTTTTAATTAAGGAAGAACATAGTATGGAAGTATTATTTTTACGAGCGATTGAAGCGGCAACAGAGGCAGGTCATGTGAAAAAAGGGGATCGTGTTGTTTTGACGGCTGGGGTGCCGTTAGGCAGACCGGGTCAAACAAATTTAATTAAAGTAGAAGAGATATAAAAAAGTGTTGACAAATGATGAAAAAATGTGTTATAGTGAAAGGCACGCTAACGTGGAGAGGTATGCGAAATTTCCTTTGTTCGTTTGCGTCACAGCGGCTTTATAGCCGGTGTTTTTAAAGGAAGAATCAAGCGGATTACAAAAGGGCTAAATTCATAGTTTGCATTTAGTCGTATATGAGTCCGCTTTCTACTGGTTGTGAAGTGATATTATAATAGAATAAGGAGTGAAACGTCATATGGAAAAACACAGGATTAGTCCCGTTACTACTGTAAAGAGTTTGCGTATGAGCTATTCCAGACAAAAAGAAGTGTTAGAGATGCCGAATTTAATCGAAGTGCAAAAAGACTCTTATAAGTGGTTTTTGACGGATGGATTAAAGGAAGTATTTGCTGATATTTCACCGATTAGTGATTACAATGGTCACATTAGTTTGGAGTTTGTCGACTTTAATATGTGTGAACAAGATGTAAAGTACACTATTGAAGAATGCAAAGAGCGTGATGCTACATATGCGGCCCCTTTAAAGGTTAAGGTTCGATTATTTAATAAAGACAATGACGAAATCACAGAAACCGATATTTTTATGGGAGACCTGCCGCTTATGACCAAGACAGGTACTTTTGTGATTAATGGAGCAGAGCGTGTTATTGTTAGTCAATTGGTTCGTTCCCCCGGTATTTATTATGATATTGCCCATGATAAGGTAGGTAAGGAGTTGTTTTCTGCTACCGTTATTCCCAATCGTGGTGCATGGTTGGAGTATGAAACAGATTCAAATGATGTATTTTATGTTCGTGTGGATCGCACCAGAAAAGTGCCAATTACGGTTTTGATTCGTGCTTTGGGCGTGGGGACCAATGCGGAGATACAAGAGTTGTTTGGCGAAGAACCGAAGATTATGGCCAGTTTTGGTAAGGACGTTGCAACCAATTACCAAGAGGGCCTATTAGAGTTATATAAAAAAATACGACCCGGTGAGCCTTTGGCGGTGGATAGTGCCGAGAGTTTGATTAATAGTATGTTTTTTGATCCAAGGCGTTATGATTTGGCAAAAGTGGGACGTTATAAATTCAACAAAAAATTAGCGTTTAAGAATCGCATTACGGGTCAGATTTTGGCGGAAGATGTTGTGAGTGTAGTTACCGGTGAAGTGGTTGCCAAAAAAGGTACGGTATTGGATCGTGAGACGGCTGATGCCATTCAAAATGCAGCAGTTCCTTCTATATGGGTTGCAGGGGAAAGTGAAGTAAAAAATGTTAAAATTCTTTCCAATATGATGGTAGATTTTTCCTCTATCGTAGATATTGATCCGATGGAGGCTAGGAAATTAGGTGTGACCGAGCAGGTATACTATCCTGTTTTGTCAACTATTTTAGAAGAGGCTGCCGGTGATATTGATGAAATTAAAACAGTGGTATCAAAAAATATTCAAGATTTGATTCCAAAGCATGTTACAAAAGAGGATATTCTGGCATCCATTAATTATAATATTCACTTAGAATATGGCATGGGTAATCATGATGATATTGACCATTTGGGAAATCGTCGTATTCGTGCCGTTGGTGAATTGCTGCAAAACCAATATCGAATTGGTTTGTCTCGTTTGGAAAGAGTTGTTCGTGAAAGAATGACAACGCAAGATCAAGAGAGTATCACCCCGCAATCTTTGATTAATATTAAACCGGTTACAGCGGCTGTAAAGGAGTTTTTTGGTTCTTCTCAGCTATCTCAGTTTATGGATCAAAACAATCCGTTGGGTGAATTGACGCACAAAAGGCGTTTGTCAGCTTTAGGCCCCGGTGGTCTATCTCGTGACCGTGCCGGTTTTGAAGTGCGTGATGTTCATTACTCTCATTATGGTAGGATGTGTCCCATTGAGACTCCTGAGGGACCCAATATTGGTTTGATTAACTCTTTGGCAACTTATGCCCGTATCAATGAGTATGGGTTTATTGAGGCACCTTATCGTAAGATTGATAGCTCTGTTGACCCGGAAAATCCGGTGGTTACGGAAGAGGTTGTATATATGACCGCTGACGAGGAAGATGTATTCCACGTTGCACAAGCCAATGAACCTTTGGATCAAGAGGGACGTTTTGTGAATAAAAACGTATCCGGCCGTTATCGTGAAGAGACGCAAGAGTATGAACGCGGTAAGTTTGAGTTTATGGATGTTTCGCCGAAGATGGTATTTTCTGTGGCGACGGCTTTGATTCCTTTTCTGGAAAATGATGATGCAAACCGTGCTTTGATGGGTTCCAATATGCAACGTCAAGCGGTACCTTTGCTGACTACGGAGGCTCCGGCAGTGGGTACCGGTATGGAAGTGAAAGCGGCAGTGGATTCCGGTGTATGTGTGATTGCGGAAAGAGCCGGTGTTGTTGAGCGTGCGACTTCTTCTGAGATTGTTGTAAAAGAAGATAGCAATGGCAAACGCAGATCTTATAGATTGACAAAATTTTTGCGTAGTAACCAAAGCAACTGTTACAATCAAAAGCCGATTGTGGATAAAGGTGAGCATGTAGAAGCAGGCGATGTGATTGCGGATGGACCATCTACTGCAAAAGGCGAGATGGCATTGGGAAAAAACCCGCTCATTGGTTTTATGACATGGGAGGGTTATAACTATGAGGATGCTGTTTTATTGAGTGAGCGTTTGGTGCAAGATGATGTTTATACCTCGGTACATATTGAAGAATATGAAGCAGAGGCTCGTGATACAAAACTAGGACCGGAAGAAATTACACGTGATATACCGGGCGTTGGTGATGATGCTTTAAAAGATTTGGATGAAAATGGTATTATTCGCATTGGGGCAGAAGTGCGTGCCGGTGATATTTTGGTTGGTAAAGTGACACCAAAGGGCGAGACGGAGTTGACGGCCGAAGAGCGTCTGTTGCGCGCTATTTTTGGTGAAAAAGCCCGTGAAGTTCGTGATACTTCTTTGAAAGTACCCCATGGCGAAACAGGTATTATTGTGGATGCAAAGGTATTTACAAGACAAAATGGGGATGAATTGTCTCCGGGGGTAAATCAGGCTGTTTGTATTTATATTGCCCAAAAAAGGAAGATTTCCGTAGGGGATAAAATGGCCGGGCGGCATGGTAACAAGGGTGTTGTTTCTCGTGTATTGCCCATTGAAGATATGCCGTATTTGCCGAATGGTCGTTCGTTGGATATTGTGTTGAATCCATTGGGTGTGCCCTCTCGTATGAATATCGGTCAGGTGTTGGAAATTCACTTGAGTTTGGCGGCCAAAGCATTAGGTTTTAATATGTCCACCCCTGTATTTGATGGAGCCAATGAAATCGATATCATGGATACGTTGGACTTGGCAAATGATTATGTCAATATGGAATGGGAAGATTTTGAAAAAGCGCATAAAGAGGAATTATTACCGGAGGTTATGGAGTACTTGTCTGAAAATCGCGAACACCGTGCTTTGTGGAAAGGCGTTCCTTTGTCAAGAGATGGAAAGGTGCGCTTGCGGGACGGACGTTCCGGTGAGTTCTTTGATAGCCCCGTTACCATCGGTCATATGCATTATTTGAAGTTACATCATTTGGTAGATGATAAAATCCATGCGCGTTCCACCGGGCCGTATTCCTTGGTTACACAACAGCCATTAGGTGGTAAAGCCCAGTTTGGTGGGCAGCGTTTTGGTGAGATGGAAGTTTGGGCACTTGAGGCTTATGGTGCATCTTATACCTTGCAAGAAATTTTGACGGTGAAGTCCGATGATGTGATTGGTCGTGTGAAAACCTATGAAGCCATCATCAAAGGGGAAAATATCCCTGAGCCGGGCGTGCCTGAGAGTTTCAAAGTGCTTTTGAAAGAATTGCAATCACTGGCATTGGATGTGCGTGTATTACGTGATGATTATACAGAAGTGGAGATTAAGGAAACCGTTGATTACGGCGAAACAGATTTGCACGCAGTAATAGAGGGTGACCGTCGTTTCCAAGATAGTAAAAACTCTTTTAAACAAGCAGGTTATATGGAACAGGAATTTGTTGGTGAAGAATTAGAAAATGTGGAACAATCAGAAGAAGTGGAAGAAGAGGAAATGGTATCTGCTGACATTTTGGAAGATGGTGAATAGGAGGGGCCCCTAGTATGTTAATGAACAGAGAACAAGGCAACCAACAATTGTCTTTTGATGCGATTAAAATTGGTTTGGCTTCGCCGGATAAAATAATTGATTGGTCTCGCGGGGAAGTGACAAAACCGGAGACGATCAATTATCGTACTTTAAAACCGGAGAAAGACGGTCTTTTCTGCGAGCGTATTTTTGGTCCGAGTAAGGATTGGGAGTGCCATTGTGGAAAATATAAAAAGGTACGTTATAAAGGGGTGATTTGTGACCGCTGTGGTGTTGAAGTGACAAAAGCATCTGTACGCCGTGAGCGTATGGGCCATATTGATTTGGCGGCATCGGTTTCCCATATTTGGTATTTTAAAGGAATTCCAAGCCGAATGGGTTTGACTTTGGATATTTCACCAAGGACCTTGGAGCGCGTGCTGTATTTTGCCTCTTATATTGTACTGGATAAAGGTGAAACGGACTTAAATTATAAGCAAATCTTGACGGAAACGGAGTATCAAGAGCAACGGGAGAAATGGGGAAGTGCGTTCCGTGTTGGTATGGGAGCGGAATCCATCAAGGAGTTGCTGCAAAATATTAATTTAGAAGAAGAATATGAAAGCCTACATAAGATTTTAGATACAGCGACCGGGCAAAAACGTGCCAGGATTGTAAAGCGTCTGGAAGTTATAGAAGCGTTTCGGGAGTCAGGTAATAAGCCTGAATGGATGGTGTTGGATGCCATTCCGGTTATTCCGCCGGATTTGCGTCCGATGGTTCAGTTGGATGGTGGTCGTTTTGCGACTTCTGACTTAAACGATTTATATCGTCGTATCATCAATCGCAACAATCGTTTGAAACGACTGTTGGAGCTCGGTGCGCCGGATATTATTGTGCGCAATGAAAAGCGTATGCTGCAAGAGGCAGTGGACGCATTGATTGATAATGGGCGCCGTGGTCGTCCTGTTACCGGACCGGGCAATCGTGCCTTGAAATCACTTTCTGATATGCTAAAAGGGAAATCAGGACGTTTTCGCCAAAACCTATTGGGTAAGCGTGTGGATTATTCCGGCCGTTCTGTGATTGTGGTTGGACCGGAATTGAAAATTTATCAGTGTGGTTTGCCAAAGGAAATGGCCATTGAGTTATTTAAGCCTTTTGTTATGAAAGAATTGGTGGGCAATGGAACGGCGTATAACATCAAAAATGCCAAAAAGATGGTGGAGCGTTTGCAGCCGGAAGTATGGGATGTTTTAGAGGAAGTTATTAAAGAACATCCGGTTATGCTCAACCGTGCTCCTACATTACATAGGTTGGGAATTCAAGCATTTGAACCGATTTTGATTGAGGGGAAAGCGATTAAATTGCATCCTCTGGTTTGTACTGCTTATAATGCTGACTTTGATGGGGACCAAATGGCGGTTCACGTACCTTTATCAGCAGAAGCGCAAGCAGAGTGTCGTTTTTTGTTGTTATCACCAAACAACTTGTTGAAACCTTCTGATGGTGACCCGGTTGCGGTACCATCTCAAGATATGGTTTTGGGTATTTATTATCTAACACAAGAGCGTGCGGGCGCAAAAGGTGCGGATATGTATTTTAAAAATACCAATGAAGTTATTTTAGCTTATGAAAATGGTTATGTTGCCTTGCATTCAAAAGTAAGGGTGCGGGTAAGTAAGACCTTATCCGATGGTAGTGTAAGGACAGGTATGATTGAAGCGACACCGGGTAGATTGTTGTTTAATGAAATTATTCCGCAGGATTTGGGTTTTGTAGATCGTGAGATACCGGGCAATGAATTGTTGTTAGAAATCGATTTCCATGTGGGCAAAAAACAATTAAAGCAAATCTTGGAAAAAGTTATCAATACCCATGGTTCTACACAAACAGCAGAGGTGTTGGACGATGTAAAATCAATTGGTTACAAGTTTTCCACTAAGGCGGCTATGACGGTATCTATTTCCGATATGACTGTACCACCGGAAAAACCGGAGATGATACGTGAGGCACAAGAAACGGTAGATAAAATCACCAAGAACTATAAGCGTGGTTTGATTACAGAAGATGAACGTTACAAAGAGGTTGTAGAAACCTGGAAAGTAACGGATGATAAATTGACAGAGGCCTTGCTTGCCGGTTTGGATGAATACAACAACATTTTTATGATGGCGGATTCCGGTGCTCGTGGTTCTGATAAGCAGATTAAACAACTTGCCGGTATGCGTGGGTTGATGGCGGATACAACGGGTCGTACCATTGAGTTGCCGATTAAATCTAATTTCCGTGAGGGCTTGGACGTTTTGGAATACTTTATGTCTGCCCATGGTGCACGTAAAGGGCTTTCGGATACGGCACTTAGAACAGCTGACTCCGGTTATTTAACCAGGCGTTTGGTTGACGTGTCACAGGAATTGATTATTCATGAGAGTGATTGTGGGAAAGAGGGCAAAGAAATGCCCGGTATGTACGTGAAAGCATTCATGGATGGCAATGAAGAAATTGAAAGCTTACAAGAGAGAATCACAGGTCGTTTTGCTTGTGAGGACATTAAAGATGTGGATGGGAATGTCATCGTAGAAGCAAATCATATGATTACGCCACGACGTGCTGAAATGGTTATAAAGCGTGGTGTGGATGCAAGTGGTAAGCCCATTGAGGGCGTCAAAATCAGAACGATTTTGACCTGTAAATGTAAAGAGGGTGTTTGTTCTAAGTGTTATGGTGCCAATATGGCAACGAGTGAAGCGGTACAAGTGGGCGAGGCTGTTGGTATCATTGCGGCACAATCCATTGGTGAACCGGGTACACAGCTGACGATGAGAACATTCCATACAGGTGGGGTTGCCGGTGATGATATTACACAGGGTCTTCCTAGGGTTGAGGAGCTTTTTGAGGCAAGAAAGCCAAAAGGTTTGGCCATTATCACAGAATTTGCCGGTCGTGCAGTGATTAGTGATACCAAGAAAAAACGTGAAATCATTGTAACAAACAATGATACAGGCGAAACAAAGGCCTATCTGATTCCTTATGGCTCGCGGATTAAAATTCAAGATGGTGATATTTTAGAGGCAGGGGATGAATTGACAGAGGGTAGCGTAAATCCTCATGATATCCTAAAAATCAAGGGACTGCGTGCGGTTCAGGATTATATGATTCAAGAAGTACAACGTGTATACCGTTTGCAAGGGGTTGAGATCAATGACAAGCATATTGAAGTGATTGTTCGCCAGATGTTGAAGAAGGTTCGGGTTGAGGATAAAGGCGATACAAATTTCTTGCCGGGTACAATGGCAGATGTTCTTGATTTTAATGAAGCAAATGAAAAAATGGTAGAAGAGGGATTGGAGTTGGCTGTTGGTGAGCAGATTATGTTAGGTATAACCAAAGCGTCCCTTGCTACGGATTCTTTTTTGTCAGCGGCATCTTTCCAAGAAACCACCAAGGTATTGACGGAGGCAGCCATCAAAGGAAAGGTAGATAATTTGATTGGCTTGAAAGAAAATGTAATCACTGGGAAGCATATTCCGGCAGGAACGGGGATGCGAAAGTATCGTGATGTGATGCTAAGCACAGAGTTAGAGGTAGAAGAAGTAGAAGAGGAAGATGAAATAGTGATAGAATAAAGTATATAAAATCGGAGTCGTATCATCGTTTGTAGGATGCGGCTCCGATTTGTGTTTTGCTTGTAGTGGGCTTAAATCTCCTCGCCTCGTTTATATTTTGCCACAATATTTTGAATCCGTTCATTGGGGCTTAAAAATTTACTTAAAGAACCATCATGATTGAGGGTATCAATAATCAAAGCAATGTATTTGCTTAAATTGCAGCTAATATAATATGGTCTTGATAATAATTCAGGACTTTGGTAAATTAAGTTGGTGGTCAGAACCTTATCGATAATACCCTCCTGATAGGCCTGATCAAAGGCATCCAAGCCATGAGTAAACAAGCCGAAACTCGCAGCGGCAAAAATACGTTTTGCTTTTCTTTTTTTCAATTGTCTGGCTACATCTATGATGCTATCTCCGGAAGAAATCATATCGTCAATGATGATAACATCTTTTTCTTCTACCGAACTACCTAAAAATTCATGGGCAACAATGGGATTGCGACCGTCGATGATTTGTGTATAATCACGACGCTTGTAGAACATGCCCATATCAAGCCCCAAAACATTTGCTAAATAAACTGCTCGTGAGATAGAACCCTCATCAGGGCTAATGCTCATCATATGTTCACAGTCAATTTGTAAATCCTTTACATGACGTAACAAGCCTTTGATAAATTGATAGGTGGGAGAAATGGTTTCAAAGCTATTTAATGGGATGGCATTTTGTACTCTTGGATCATGGGCGTCAAACGTGATGATGTTTGATACACCCATGTTTACCAATTCTTGCAAGGCTAAAGCGCAGTCCAAGGACTCCCGGCTGCTGCGTTTGTGTTGTCTGCTTTCGTATAGGAAAGGCATGATGACAGTGATGCGCCGCCCTTTTCCCTCAATTGCGGCGATAATACGCTTTAAATTTTGAAAATGGTCATCCGGTGACATATGGTTGCTGTGACCGGTTAATGAGTAGGTTACACTGTAATTGCAAACATCTACCAGTAAAAAAAGGTCGCGCCCACGAATGGATTCGTTGATGATTCCCTTGGCTTCACCGGAACCAAATCGAGGTATCTTTGTATCAATGATAAAGCTATCACGGGCAAATCCGGTAAAGGTCACGTCATTTTTGTGAATGCTGTTGCTTTCTTGTCGCCACCGAACTAAGTATTCGTTGACCCTGTGTCCAAGATTTTCGCAACCAACGATGGGAATCAACCCAAGTCCACCGATTGGGATATTTTCTAAAGTTCTATCTGACCGATGTAACATTTCTACTCCTTTCAGTCTTTCCATTTTTTCTGTAACCGGATATCATCGCCGATAATCCTTAAAACATCGTACGTATTGGCGATACGGGATAGGATGCGCTCATTGTACAATTTGGATAAATCCTTTGGGGATAAATTGGAAGAAATAACAATCGATTTTTTACTCAACAAGCGTTCGTTGATGCAGGTGAATAATTGCGCTGTGGTTGCTTGATTGACAAATTCGGTACCTAGGTCGTCAATCATGAGTAAATCACAATTAAAAATGAGTTCTCTTAAATTTGTAGTATCAAGATCCTTTTTATCAAAAGCACTTTTCACCAAGATATCAAAGAATTCTGCCGCAGAAAAATAGAGCACGGAGTATTCTTGATCCATCAGTTCTTTGGCAAGGCAGTTTAATAAAAATGTTTTGCCGACTCCGATATTGCCATAGATATAGAGGTTTTGAAAGGTATTTGCAAAGGAATGAATAAAATTTTTGCAGGTATTGACTGCTTCTTTAATGATCTCGCGGGAACTTTGACCGGTTCTTTGCTCTATATAATTTTTGGAATAATATTCATAGGAAAAATGTTCAAAATTTTCTTGTTTTAGGATTTCTTTTAAATTGGACTGTTCGTATAGAAGCCCAATGGTAGCATTTTTAAAGCAATGGCATTTGTTGTTGTTGATATAGCCGGTATCTTTGCAATCCGGGCAATCGTAGATAGCATCTAAATAGTTTGCGGCAAATCCGCCTGAAACCAATGTTTCTTTTTTAAGCTTCCGTAAAAGTTCCAAATCTTTTTTATAGAGATCCAAAGAGGATTCATCGCCGTTTAGTATCTTTTTGCCATGTTGAACAGATAACACCGTGATAGATTCTTCGATTTGCGGATATGTAGGAAGTTTTTCGCAAACTTCCTGATAGCGTTTGTTTTGTTTGTCGCGGCCGGTGAATTGGCGTTGCTCATAAATCCTCATAATTGCTTGATATTGTGAATTGTTAAGTTCCATATTTATGTTTCCTTTTTGTGTGAGCGATGAGATCTTCTTCATAAGAATCCCAGTCATATTCACGCTGTTCAAAGGTCTCTTTGTGTGCGGTTGTTGTGTTTTTATTTGTTTGGGTCGGTCTATTGGCTTCACACTTTTGACGGAAACGCTCATCTAAAGCCAAGATATCATCGATGTTTCGAACACTATTTTCATGCCAGGCACCTAAAATGCTGTCTGCATATTTGAAACTAGGTTGACTGGTTTTTGTGATGGTGCGGTTGCAGGCTTCAATGATAATCTCCAGAGATAGGCCATATTGTAAAGTCCATTTTTTGATATAGTCGATTTCTTGTGTGGCCGGTCCACGATTTCGAATGCCAAAGGTATGTAAAATAGTGGTATAGGCTTTGCTGTAGTTCAAGGCTTCGGCAACGGCAGCTTCAACAGTGGTAATGCCTTTTTCGGACCAATCAAAAGCCACCTTTTTTATATAATGAATACTCTTATGTCCATTGTCTACGCAAGACCCAATGAGATATTCGATTAAATCGCTGTCCATTTCAAGACCCTCAAATAGATATAAAATGGTATCAATCTCTGTTGCGGTTAATGTTTTGCCTAAGTATAACTCAGCAATATGTAAAACGGTTTTGATTTCTTTTTCGTTTTTTATGGTTTCCTTTTGTGCTTTATAAGAGTCAATGGGAATGGTATTGTCTTCTATCTCGGGTGCGGTTGTAGACCCAATCGGGGAATCCGGCATGCTGCCCAGCTCTAAGCCAGTGATATTGCCCCCTTTATCCCGTTCAAGTTGCAGTAAGCCTTCAGCCTCCCAATATTTAAAAGCTCTCATAATATCACTCTCGGTATGATTCAAATAATCGGCAATGAGAGGGATAGATATTTCTATGCCTGAATCATCAATGTGTCTAAGGAGAAATAAATATACCTTTACCAGTTCTCCGTTGGCTTTTGGCATATAGTTATCTATGAAGTCATTTGCCAATAATGTAACGTTTGATTGAAGTCTGTTTTTTAAAACTAAAGTTTCCATAGCTACACCCTCTATATTACCCAATATTTTTAACGTGATTATAACCCTTATTTCGGACGGTTTTCCTATGGGTATAATACCGAATTATAGCACCGAAAAAGGCAGGGGCAAAATGTTTTTTTGTCGATAACTTATGAGGGAGGGTGTGGATAGTGTGGATATCTTTTATTTTAAAAGATTTTCACCAATGTTTACAACATTTCCGGCTCCCATAGTTATTAACAAATCTCCTGAACGACAATTTTTTTCTAAGTGATGTTCCACATCAATAAATTCCGGAAAATAATGTACTTTTGTTCCCTTGGCTTTTATTTCCGCAAACAGTTTTTTTGAGGTAACACCGATGGTATTTTTTTCCCGTGCAGCATAGATATCTGTTAAGACCAAATGGTCTACCTGAGATAAAACATCAACAAATTCATGAAACAAAGCTTGGGTTCTGGTGTATGTATGTGGTTGAAAAACAACCCAAAGTTCTTTGTGTGGATAATGAGAAGCGGATTCTAATGTGGCTCGAATCTCCGTGGGATGATGTGCGTAATCATCTATAATGCTAACTCCATTCATATCCCCTTTGTATTCAAAACGACGTACGGTACCTTTGAAATCACGCAAACCTGTTTGAATGGTTTCAAAAGATAGTTTTAGGATATCACCAACCGCAATGGTAGATAAAGCGTTGGATACATTGTGTTTGCCGGGTACGGACATGGTGATGGTGTCAATTTTTTTGCCATATTTTAATAAAGAAAAAGATACCATACCTTTTTTGTCATATACAATGTCCGTTGCGCTATAATCAAAATCACCCCCTAAGCCGTAGGTAATCACTTGGCAGGGTAAATCTTTGGTGATTTGTTCATAGTTTGCGATTTCTCCATTGATAATCAATGTGCCATCTGTAGGCAATTTTTCTGCAAAGAGACGAAAGGAATGCATCACATCATCTAAATCTTTGAAAAAGTCCAAATGGTCAGCTTCTATATTGAGGATAATGCTGATTTTTGGATAGAAATCCAGAAAGCTATTTGTATATTCACAGGCCTCAGTCACAAGGATGTTGGATTGGCCGACTCTGATATTGCCGCCAATTGCAGGTAAAATACCACCTACGGAGATGGTGGGGTCTAAATCTCCCGCTAATAACATCGTGGAAACCATAGAAGTGGTGGTGGTTTTTCCGTGGGTGCCTGAAATGGCGATGGGTGTATCATAATTTTTCATGATTTGCCCCAAGAGTTCAGCACGTGTAAGCATTTTAAGCTGCTGTTTTTTTGCTTCCAACAGTTCTTCGTTTTCAGAATGAATCGCAGCGGTATAAACGACGCAATCAATACCCGGAATGATATTTGCGGCAGTTTGCTCGTAAAAAATAGTTGCCCCAAGGCTTGTGAGCTCTTGGGTTAATGTGCTTTTTTGTAAATCAGAACCGGAAATGGTAAAGCCTTCCATGAGTAAGATTCTTGCTAATCCGCTCATGCTAATCCCGCCGATGCCAATGAAGTGAATATGTTCCTGACGTTTGAAGTCAATTTTATACATAATAATCAATCCTGTCTTTTAAATAATCTAAATCGCAATTTCAATCCTTACTTATTATACTACATAATAGCCAAAAATAAAGTGACATATTAAAAAAAATTGCCTAAAAAAATCATAAAAATGCGTATTTTTTTGAAAGATATGTTATAATATGGATTAATACTTACAAGTGAGGTGACAACATGATTAAAAAAGAAATGATTGCCATGCTGTTAGCGGGTGGCCAAGGCAGTCGCTTGGGTATTCTCACATCGAATATTGCTAAGCCTGCCGTTGCTTTTGGGGGAAAGTATCGTATCATTGACTTTGCCTTAAGTAATTGTATCAATTCAGGTATTGACACTGTTGGCGTCTTAACACAATATCAGCCCTTAAAACTCAATACGCATATAGGTATTGGGATACCTTGGGATCTGGATCGTACGGTTGGAGGCGTGACTCTTTTACCACCCCATGAAAAAAATACAAGCAGTGAGTGGTATACGGGAACTGCGAATGCAATCTTGCAAAATGCCGGGTATATAGAGTCTTTTGATCCGGAATATGTGTTGATATTGGGTGGAGACCATATTTACAAGATGGATTATGAAGTGTTACTTGATTACCACAAGTCGAAAAAAGCGGCGGTTACGTTGGCAAATATACCGGTACCTATGGAAGAGGCAAGCCGCTTTGGTATTGTTGTAAGTGATGAGGAGGGGCGTATTCAGCGATTCGAAGAAAAGCCTGAAAACCCTAGTAGTAACCTGGCCTCTATGGGTATTTATATTTTTGATTGGATCGTGTTAAAAGAGGCTTTGCAGACCCTTTCGGAGCAGCCGAATTTGGATTTTGGAAAACACCTGATTCCATATTGTCATGAAAAAGGATTGCCGCTTTATTCTTATGAGTTTAATGGTTATTGGAAAGATGTTGGTACATTGACATCCTATTGGGAAGCCAATATGGAGTTGATTGATATTATTCCGGAATTTAATTTATATGAAGAGTTTTGGAAAATATATACCAACAATACAAATATTTCACCCCAGTATATTGCAGAGAACGCAGTGGTAGAGCGGGCCATTATTAGCAATGCAACGGAAGTTTACGGAGAGGTACATAATTCAGTATTGGGCGTTGGTATTAGAGTGGGTAGGGGTTCTGTGATACGTGATTCCATTATTATGAACGATGTGGTGATCGGGGAAAATTGCATCATTGATCGGGCGATTATTGATGATGGTTCTACCATTCATGATAATGTTGTGATGGGTATGGGCAGTGATGCAGAGAATCATTTTAAGCCTGATGTTTATACGGGTGGTTTGGTGACAGTTGGTGAGTATACAGAGGTTCCGGCCGGGGTTCAAATTGGGAAAAATACAGCGATTTGTGGTGTGACGACTGTGGAAGATTACCCGGATGGTGTTTTGGAAAGCGGCGGAACGATTATAAAGGCAGGTGAGGGTATCATATGCGAGCAATAGGAATTATTTTAGCAGGCGGAAAAAATAAGAGAATGCGTGAATTGACAGATCGACGTGCAACAGCAGCTATGCCGATGGCAGGTAGTTACCGTGCGATAGATTTTGCCTTAAGTAATATGACAAATTCAAATATTCAAAAAGTTGCAGTGCTGACACAGTATAATGCGCGTTCGCTCAATGAACATTTGAATTCATCAAAATGGTGGAATTTTGGACGTAAGCAAGGAGGGCTTTATGTATTTACACCGATATTGACTCGAGACAATGGCTTTTGGTATCGGGGAACGGCAGATGCGATTTATCAAAATTTAGATTTTTTGAAGAGATGTCACGAGCCTTATGTAGTGATTACGCCCGCAGATGGTATTTATAAAATGGACTTTAATAAAGTGCTGGAATATCATATTTTAAAGCAGGCGGATATTACGGTGGTTTGTAAAGAGTTGCCCCCCGATGCGGATTCCACCCGTTTTGGAACGATTAAAATGAATGAATCTTTTCAGGTGGTTGATTTTGAAGAGAAGCCGGTGTTTTCCACTTCACAAACCATTTCAACCGGTATTTATGTGATTCGGAGAAGGCAACTGATTGATTTTATCGAGCGTTGCAATGACGAAGAGCGTTTTGATTTTGTGAATGATGTATTGATTCGTTATAAGAACTTAAAGAAAATTTTTGGATATAAAATGACCGGTTATTGGAATAGTGTTTCAACAGTTGAAGATTATTACAAAACCAATATGGATTTTCTAAAACCGGAAGTGAGGGCATTTTTCTTTAATGAATTGCCAAAAGTGTATTCAAAGGTAAGTGATTTTCCACCGGTGAAATATAATCCCGGTGCGGTAATTAAAAATAGTATGATTGGTAGTGGTAGTATTATTAATGGTACAATAGAAAATTCTATTTTATTTAAGAAGACCTTTGTGGGTAATAATTGTATCATCAAAAACTCGGTTATTCTAAATGATGTATATTTAGGGGATAATACATATATCGAAAATTGTGTGATTGAGAGCCGTGAAACTGTTCGAGCGAATACTCGTCATGTCGGAGAAAATGGCATAAAATTGGTTTATGAAAAAAATAACCGTTTTGCAGTCTGATAACAATTGAAAGGAGACTTATTTCTATGCAAATAACAGATGTACGTGTTAGAAAGGTAACCAAAGAGGGGAAGTTAAAAGCTGTTGTGTCTATTACCATTGATGATGAATTTGTGGTTCATGATATCAAGGTGATTGAGGGGGAAAAGGGGCTCTTTATTGCGATGCCAAGTAAAAAAGCGTTAGATGGCGAATATCGTGATATTGCCCATCCGATTAATTCGGGTACCAGAGAAAGGATTCAATCCATTATTCTGGAAAGATACGAACAAGCTTTGCTGGAAGAATCTTTGGGGGAATAAAAACACCATATCTATAAGTCTTTGTAAGGAATGAGAAAAGGACAGGCAATATCTTGATAAAATCAGGGTACTGCTTGTCTTTACATTTGTTAAGAATTATTTTATACTATAAGATGGTAAGAAATTCGTAAGGTTATGGGAGAAAAACATGTCAAACTTTGACTGGGAAAAATTTGGTAGTGATATTTCGAAAAATGTGCAAAATGCCATTGATTCTCAAGATTTTCATCAATTAAGCAATACAATCAATAAAACAGTGGCAGACGCAATGGGAACAGTTTCTGATGGGGTTAGGCAGGCGCATAAAACGGCTAAAACTCAGACGGAGCTTTTTCAAGAGCGGCGTAAAAAGGAAAGGGAAGTACAAAGGCAGAATCTCTCGGTTGTAAATCAAAACAAAATGATGAAGCGCCCCTTTCTGTTTGCAAAATTGTCAGCAGCAAAAGTGGGTGGTATGTTGATGTCGATTTTTGGTTTTTCCGGTGTGGCGATTTTTTCTATCATTGGCTTGATTTTTTTTGCGACAGGTTTGGCCATTCCGACGTTAATATTTAGTGGTCTTACAGCCCTCTCTTTGCTGATGGGTATAGGCGGTGTGAAAAAGCTGGGGCTTGCGGCTCGTTTTGGCAGGATTGTCAAAGCTTTGGGTAATAAAGAGTATATGGAGTTGCAGCAGATTTCTGAAATGTTTCAAAAGCCTTTGCGGTTTGTGCAAAAGGATGTAAATCGCATGATTGCCAAAGGTTGGTTTCGGCAGGGGCGACTGGATACACAAAAAACGAGTTTGATGGTTAGCGATACGGTTTATCATGATTATCAAAAAATGCGGCTTCAGATAGAAGAAAAGCGGATTCATGATGAAGCGGAGGCTATGCGAAGAGATGTTTCTAATCTGGATACGCAAGTGCAGGAGGTTGTGAAAGCTGGAGATGCATACATTGATAAAATTCGCAAATGTAATGCGGCGATACCGGGCATTGAAATTTCGGAAAAAATATCTCGGATTGAGATGCTTTTGGAGCGGATTTTTAGCCGGGTGCGAGAGGAGCCGAATACGGCATCTGATACAAGGCGTTTGATGGATTATTACTTGCCTACCACGGTGAAATTGTTGGAGGCTTATCAGCAGTTGGATAGTCAGCCTATAAAGGGTGGGAATATATTAACATCAAAAAAAGAAATAGAAGATACTTTGGATACATTAAATTTGGCATTTGAGAAAATGCTAAATGGTATGTTTCAAGATAAAGCGCTGGATTTATCAGCGGATATTTCAGTACTTAATACAATGTTGGCCCAGGAGGGGTTGACCAAGGAGGATTTTAAATGAACACAGACGACAAAATTATCGATAGCACCGGCTTCGAGGAAATTGCCCCTGACGCAGCACCAACGTTAACCCTTGACCCTTTTGTGGATCTAAATCAACCATCACCGACACCAATGGCACCAACTATGGTATTAGCACCGGAGCCGGAAAAACAGGCGGATATTTTAGATGATAGTATTTTAAATGATGCGGAAAAGAAGATGGTCGAAACATTTTCCAATCAAATAGACATTACAAATTCTACGGTTATTTTACAATATGGCGCAGGCACACAAAAGAAGATGGCTGATTTCTCTCAGACGGCATTAAACAATGTAAAAACAAAGGATGTCGGCGAAGTTGGAAATTTACTTACAACGGTTGTTTCAGAATTGAAAGGATTTGATGAGGAAGAGCAAAAAGGCTTTTTGGGTGTATTTAAAAAGAAAGCAAATAAAATCACTGCTTTAAAGGCAAAGTATTCCAGTGCGGAAACCAATGTAAATCAAATTGTTAAGGTATTGGAGGGGCATCAGGTACAGTTGTTAAAGGATGTTGCTTTGTTGGACAAGATGTACGAAATGAATTTGAGTTATTTCAAAGAGTTGACGATGTATGTTTTGGCCGGTAAGAAAAAATTGCAAGAGGTACGTGATACAGAATTAAAAACCTTGATTGCCCGGGCGCAACAGACAGGTTTGGCGGAGGATGCACAGGCGGCTCGTGATATGGAAGCCATGTGTGGGCGTTTTGAGAAGAAAATCCATGATTTGGAATTGACCAGAACCATAGCGATGCAAACGGCACCGCAAATTCGTTTGGTGCAAGGGAACAATACATTGATGGTGGAAAAAATACAATCAACGGTTGTAAATACAATACCACTTTGGAAAAATCAAATGGTATTGGCTTTGGGTGTGGAAAATTCTGCAAGAGCAGCTGCGGCACAACGAGAAGTTACGAATATGACCAATGAGTTGTTAAAGAAAAATGCGGATGCACTTAAAATGGCTACGGTGGAAACGGCAAAAGAGTCGGAGCGTGGTATTGTGGATATGGAAACATTGAGACATACAAATGAATCTTTGATTACTACTTTGGATGAGGTGATGACGATTCAAAATGAAGGACGCCAAAGAAGACGTGAGGCTGAAGTGGAAATGCAAAAATTAGAGGCGGATTTGAAAGGAAAGTTGTTGGAGATACAAAAAGAATCATAGGTATTCAGGAAAATAGATGGAAGAGGTATTTTAAAAAATGGCGAAAGATAAGAAATTGGTCGAGGCGATTACTTCCCGTGATGAAGATTTTGCCCAGTGGTATACAGATGTGGTTCGTGAAGCAAAACTTTGTGATTATTCAGGGGTGAAAGGTTGCATCAATTATTTGCCCAATGGTTATGCGATTTGGGAGAAGATTCAGGAGAATTTGGACCGGCGTTTCAAGGAAACGGGTGTGGAAAATGTTTATCTTCCTTTGTTAATTCCGGAATCTTTGTTGCAAAAGGAAAAAGATCATATTGAGGGTTTTGCGCCTGAGGTGGCATGGGTAACCCATGGCGGTCAGGAGAAGTTGACAGAGCGTATGTGTATTCGCCCAACGTCGGAAGTTATGTTTTGTGATATTTGGAGTAGAACAGTACAATCGTATCGTGATTTGCCTAAGGTATGGAATCAATGGTGTTCGGTGATGCGTTGGGAAAAATCGACCCGTCCTTTTTTGCGTGGTCGTGAGTTTCTTTGGCAGGAGGGGCATACGATTCATGCTACGCCTGAGGAAGCAGAAGCGCGTACTTTGACGATGTTAAATGTGTATCGGGATTTTTATGAGGAGGAGTTGGCGATTCCTTTGGTTGTGGGACGTAAAACGGATAGTGAAAAGTTTGCGGGTGCCAGAGATACTTACACGATAGAAGCGTTGATGCATGATGGGCAAGCGTTGCAGTCGGCTACAAGTCATTTCTTTGGTGAAAAATTTGCGGACGCTTTTGATATTAAGTTTACGGATAAGAATAATGAATTAAGTAGTGTATATGAAACTTCTTGGGGTTTGGCAACCAGGACAATTGGAGCAATTATCATGGTGCATGGTGATGATGACGGGTTGATTTTACCACCGAGAATTGCACCGGTTCAAACGAGAGTGATTCCTGTTGCACAGCATAAAGACGGTGTTTTGGACAAAGCCAATGAATTGTTGAATGGATTAAAAGAAGCCGGTTTTCGTGCTAAGATAGATGATTCGGATAAGAGTCCGGGTTGGAAATTCAGTGAGCAGGAAATGCTTGGTATTCCGACGCGGATTGAGATGGGGCCAAAAGATATTGAAAAAGGTCAGGTTGTGATTGTACGTCGGGATACAAGGGAGAAAATTTCTGTTCCGATAGATGCAGTGACAGATAAATTTGCGGAGATTTTGGAGGATATTCAAAAAAATCTATTTGACAAAGCAAAAAAATTCTTGGATGATCATACGGATACGGCGGTCACTTTGGATGAAATGAATGAAAAGATTCAAGCGAAAAGGGGATTTATCAAAGCGATGTGGTGCGGGGAAGCCTCTTGTGAAGATATGGTTAAGGATCAAACCGGTGGCGTGACTTCCAGGTGTATCTCAGAAGTGCAGGAGCAATTATCTGATGTATGTGTGTGTTGTGGTGAGAAAGCAAAGTACATGGTTTACTGGGGCAAATCTTATTAAGTGAAATACATCATAATCTGGGTGGAAGCTGACAAAATTTTATGTGATGTTGTTTTCGGGCGATATGAGCACAAAACTTTGCCGGCTTTTCTTAGAGAAAGGGTTTTCTGAATATGTATTGTAGTAAATGTGGCTTTTTTTTGAATGAAGATTCTCTGTTTTGCAACAAGTGCGGTGCAAAGATTGCAATCAGTGAAGATACAGCAGAAATACCGATGGGGGGTATATCAACCATTGAGATTGATGAAGATGCGATTATTGCGGTGACGGAAAGTCTGATGGAGATGGAAGAGGGTGTTTTTCATAAGCCTTATGAGAGAGGGAGAACAAAAAGAGACAAGGTAAAACAAATGCATAACAGTGGTGATTCTCTTATTTGGAAAGACCGAAAAGAGGATGCTGAAAGTTATGTATCTGCGTCAAAATTAGGCTGGATTGTTCCGATATGTGTAGTGGTGTTTGCTTTAATTGCAGTGATTTTCTTTTTGTTGACAAATGCTTTTGGAAACCCTGTGGGTGAAGAGGCATCCGTTGGTATTGAGCTGGAAATAGAAGAAGATGTTGCATTGCCGGAAGAGAAAGTGGAGCCGGAAGAAGAGATAGAGCCAGTGGATATGATTGATGCAAGTGAGTTTGTTTTTCCGGATAGCGATACGGTATTGTTAACGCTGGAAGATGTCCATGCCGTTCCGCAAGAATTACGTAGTATCGGGAGAAATGAAATTTTTGCCCGTCATGGAAGAATCTTTGCGACGGAGCGATATCGGAATCATTTTGAAAATACAAGTTGGTATGAGGGAAGAATAGAACCGAGTGAATTTGATGGAAATTATTCTCATTTGTTGAGTGAAATAGAGGTTGCAAATATTGAATTGATATTGAGATATGAGTGATAAATTGCAGTGGGTAAATGCGGAAAGATACAGAAAAATATAGAAATTTAAAAAAGCTGTTGACAGGGCAAATGCGAAGTGATATTATGTTAAAGCTGACCCTTTGCGGGAAAGCGTTGAACCTTGATAATTAAACAATAGACAACAACCCTTGAAATCTTTTAGAGAAAATTATTTCAAGAACGGCTCAATCAGCATAGA
>Ga0136643_10000753_pt1 | contig 36907 bp, 21 predicted proteins | sample TergutLab28metaG_FD_96883 | JGI IMG/M metagenome (GOLD analysis project Ga0136643, IMG submission 96883) | Labiotermes labralis P1 segment gut microbial communities from Petit-Saut dam, French Guiana - Lab288 P1 (version 3) (version 3) | ecosystem: Host-associated > Arthropoda: Insects >...
AGGCTGTGTAATACAATTTTGACCTCCTGATGATGAGCACATGTGCTCGAAACATGTGGAGGCATGAAATAAAACTTATTGTGAAACAAATTTTGTGCATCAAGTTGGTTAAATACTGAGATGAAGATGTGTGGTGTTACGAAATGATGCACAGAGACAACGGTTGTACACTTGTAGCTTGGTATCGTTACTAAGATTCATGAATGACCTTCAGTACGTTATTGACTGGCTACAGACAGACATTCGTGTGTACGCCATTCAACTCAAGAACAGAGGCTGGCAACTCTTAAGATAGTGCTACCTTTTTTACGTATGCTGACAAAAGAAGGTTAGCAGAATGCGAAGTGATCATATGCGCGATCATATGCGAAGCGGACAAGCTAAGCCATTACATTCATTCATGGAGATGTATAGAGCTAACTTTATTAAATGGAATACCGCGGAGTATGATAAATTTGAAGAACTGAGCGAGTGATTGTGTAGCTATAGTAATGTGGCCTGTGTTCGGGTTCTGGCAGGGGGAGACGGAGCTGAGTGATGGATGGCGGAGGCAAGCGATGCAATATTCCTTCCCATCTTCCTTCATATGTCAGACAGAATGCTGGCTTTCATGACGGGGGTAGTGGGGAAGTTATAGTTTAACATTCCTTTACTTAGCTATTACTCGGCGCGGCAGAAATAGATCACCTCGTCAAGGGGAACTCTCCTTGCATATTCCTACAGTAATGTAGACTTAATCCTGTAAGTGCTGTGTTAAGCCAACAGATTTCCCATCAGGCTGATTTGTACCTGTTTCTTTTTTGCTGATTCTGCCTCGCAACTTTCACGAGTAATCGATAATAACGGGCTATACGCCTACGAAAATATAGATTATTAGCTTGCAGCTGTAGAGTGGACTGTGCGCAATAAAATATAACCAGGGAACACCCGCTTGTCACGAGGACGGTAAGTAAAAAGAGTTTTATTTCTAAAATATTCCTATTCAAATTAACTGTGAAACTTGAATATTTGTATAAATTGATAGGAGGTCATGGTCGGGGTATTGGCCAGTCGCAAATACTTTACCTACACGGATGTCCCTAAGTGGGATTTGAATACACGATCGCAGCGTTCGAGCGGTGTTGTCTCGTACTCGTCTTGTGTCTGTGTGTGTGTGTGTGTGTTTTCCGCGCCGTAATGTAGTTATTTGTTATAATTATAAGTCCTTAGTAAATCGTAGCCTGTATGGCAATACCAGGTACAGATATAAATTAAGTTGAGTATTACAGGAGAATAAAATAACGCAAGCAAGTTCGGAAACTTGTCTACTGTTTTACCACTAGATGTGGAGATGTGCAATGTAATTATTTTGAGACTGGTTTTGTGTTGGTGTCAGATGTTAGTAGTGCTGAGGGAAGGAAGTACGTTACATGCGCTTGAAAATGCGGTGCTTAAGAAAGCACTTGGACATAAATGCATTGGGCATTTAAAAATATTTTTTAAGCCTGCCTAACAGATAGGTCACCTAATGCCACAGCAGTGAAATTTTGAAGCTTAATGGCTGCTAGAATGCGAGAGATATATAATGCAAACAGTTGTGACGAAGAAATCCTTTCTTTCAGAGACAGTAATAGTAAATTTTATGGTTAGGAAGACAGGATGTGAGAGCTGGAGGTGGACTTCGGTAGTTCAGTATCGTTGGGGGGACAGGATATGAGAGCTGGAGGTGGACTTAAGTAGTTCCATTATCGTTAACGGGATGTGAGAGCTGGAGATGGACTGAACTAGCTCAGTACCGTTAGGGAGACAGGATGTGAGAACTGGAGATAGACTGAACTAGCTCAGTATCGTTAGGGGGACAGGATGAGCTGGAGATGGACTTCAATAGTTCAGTATCATTAGCGAGACAGAATGTGAGAGCTGGAGATGGACTGAATTAGCTCAGTATCGTTAAGGAGCAGGATGTGAGAGATGGAGATGGACTTCAGTTGAGACAGGATGTGAGAACTGGAGATAAACTGAACTAGCTCAGTATCGTGTCCATTGTTAAGGATTGTTGTGAGCGGTGTTGGTAGTTCTGTGTACTGGAATCTGTAGTGTACTTCTCGCTCATTGGTAATACATTTCATTCGCAGAGGTTTGTTCCGCCTTGTACGTTTCCTTGCCGGTAGTACTCTATGGAAAACACATTTTCGAATTCCCCTCTCTGCAGTTGTGGGAATCGTATATCCCCTTTGAAACTACGCTGCACTCTACTTCAAAGGGCATTTTAAATTTCGGACAGGTTAAGGCACTATTCTGACAATCTGCTGGAATTGGAGAAAATCATGGAAGGTGCTAGTCAGTATAGTGGTTTGTGGTCGAGATTCGAATTCAAATCCCACTCCCGCTGTTCCGTGTAGTACCCTGCTCTAGGGTCAGGCAATCACTGACAGCAATAGCTGCCAAGTGGTTCATCACTGTGATGCGACATCAAAATCAATAGACGGACAGCGATGCTCCTGCCGGGTTCGTAAAGGAGTGTGTCTGCTCGCAGTACTGCATCTGTTCATATTTTGGTATGTAAGAGAGGACAGACACCTGGTGTCCGACTAAATACGTGCGATAACCAGTGATGTTTGTATGAGTGCATTTTGCGTTATATATCTCTTTGTAACAGAGCCCTTTTTAAACTGAATCTGTCAGTAGGTTAAGGGATGAAACGCGAAGGTTCATTACCGCGTATCAGACAGGTGCTAATTTTGTTAGAGAAATTCCACTATTTGGTAAAATCATACTGTTGGGTGTCTGACGTAGTTCGGTTCCAGGCCACACCTTCACAGTCTGAATTCCTTGTGCGTGTCTGGACGGTATCCATCGATGTTCGGTTACGTGTTCCCAGGAGCTTTATGTTTGAAACATAAAGTCTGTATGCGCGCGCTACTCATTTCTTTCGTCGTAACGTCCTTGATTTGTGCATCCTAACTTACCAAAAAAATGGAAATTTTGAATATAGGTACATAAATATATCGAACGTTCTGTAAGTTGATTTCCCTTAGAACCATATGCATGAAATCGTCGTTCTCAAACCCCTAAATACGTTTGCGTCCCTCAAAATAAGGGAGAGAAACGAGTTATGTCACTGCCATGCCCGCAGTAGAATTTGAACCCGCGGTCGCTGTTCGAAGACCACGTGCACCTTTATTCCTCAGCTAACAGTGATTTATGTGCTACTGTTGTAAGCGATCGAAGCATTCTGGAAGTACAGAATTCGTTTCTGTGGATTGTGTACAATGATCTTCACCTTAGCTGTAATCCTCATACGTTGAATGGACGTTGTAACAAGTAAGAGACGGGTTGTTACAATACGCACGGGACTCGTGTTGAAACGTTCCAGCTGAAGTCTGAAATTAGATTGGAACGTGATGTCAGTACTAAACAGGTTGAATTTCGTGCCATATAATGGCCGCGTATGCTAGGTTTATCCACAGTTAGCTTTGGAAATATTGTTTGTTTTTTAGCCTTCATTGGAATCGTCACTTTTTTTGCGTAAATATTTTGGTCCTTAATTCTCATATAATGAAAGAAACAGACGACAGAGAGCAGTCTAATGTAGAGGGGGGGTGGAGGGTACTTCTACCGCGGAAATACGTCAAACCGTTCATTAATATTAATTGTATTGAATTTGATTTTCTCTTTGTCCGGATTTAGACGACGTGAGGTCAGATCACTGTTTTTTGCTTTTGAAAAAGAGAAACATTTTCCATCAATCAGGTTTGTTGGTTGTGAATTTGTAGGCAGGACACGTTCATTCAAGAGGCCACGTTAGTTTCCTTGTGGATTTTTGTCAAGTGAAACTCAAGACCTATCCTACTTCTCCGTTGAGTTTCATTCAGTTGTTTCCGCTAGTGTTTTGAACCCTCATGCAATTTGAATTTCAGATGCGATTCCTCAACTTACGGAAACTCTCCCACTAAGGCTGCGATGTGAGAGAATTGCAGAAATATTAATTACATAAGTATTTTTAACTTCTCAAAAATCTTGTCGAACAGAAACAAAACAGGCCTTTGTGAAAACCACTACGAGTGTCTTTGCTATAATTCTTGGAATTTCTAACCTACGTGAACTGTTCACCATTATGAACTCAATGTTTCGCGTTTTGCAAGCCGCAGACGAGCTCCACGCCACATTCGATTTAATGCTTATCTTTACGACATCGATCAATTTTAAAACATCCTGCACGAATTAATTATTAATTCATTAATGTGTACCTGATTTTTCAATTAAGTATATTCAGGATATAAGATAGAAGGTTTTTTGCGGCCTTAAGTATTCAAATTGTAGTCATCCAGTTTCTGATATCAGGCTGGAATCGGGAAGATATGAGCCGCATTTTCATCCGAAACCTTTGTATGCACCAGCAAAACTCCGTGATGTCACAATCCAGAAGACCATGGCATGAGAAAGCTACTTGCAGAATTTTTCTCTCGATGTCACTTCCAAAGAGTCCCATCCAGCAGCCCTAGTATCAAGTCCGTGTTTGAAGGCGATCTTTGTTATCTGTCACTTTGAGCCTTCGGGTTCTGCCACCACAGTATTAGTTGGTATGTCTGTATTGGTCGGCTGGTGCAGATCGCGTGTTGTAGCGGTTCCTGCTGGAGTGTGCCAAAAGCCTGTCAGGTGCTGTGGTTCTCTAATTGGCGCGGAGACGGGTAACACTGTTGTGGAAACTGTTTGTTTTCTGTGTGCTGGACTGGAGAGTGATTTGTGGGCAGAACTATTCCACATCCTGTCTGCATTCAAGCTGTCTCAATTTGTCTTGGTTTCGTGAAGTCAAATGCAAGGGTCGTTAACAATATTCGTGTTCTTTAACACGCATTACATATTATTAGCAGTTAGCTGGCAGGCAGACGGACTGTCATATATATTACTTTAAGTTACATGTACGCCTTCGATCATTGTTGTCAGTTACTGGAACATCTTCCATGTAAATCATCTACTGTCGCAACCGTGTCGAAGTTACTTTCGGTGGCCTGGCCATGTAACGTAGCGGAAACATGAAGTGCACACAGAATTGTTATGGAAGTTCCATATACAGCTGCAGTTTTGAAACATTGAGTTGCTACAATGCTGTAATGATGAGGTGAAACATAGGGTGAAAGCGTGGAGTTCTTGGGTAGAAGAAACCCCACAAGTGTGTCCAGTGGCGCGTTCTAATACTGAAGCTTCTGGATGTACTTCAGAGGGATTTTCGCGGGGGATTTGAAGACATCGCATAAGCCAGAATTGTGGGGCGCATCGTATAGGATGTGAACTGATTTGCACTGGCTTTGTGTAATGTACGTGCTTTCATAACTTTTCTGGAGTTTGTATGCGTGCGTGTGTGTGTGTGTGTGACAGAAAGACACGGTGGCAATACTGTTATTTAATAGGAGGTGATTTTCGGAATATTTGTCGGTAAGTCAGTCTGTGCGCTGTTGCAAGTGTAACAGCTGTTATTTACATTTGTATGTGTCGGAGGCCTGTGTGTCTGGAGTCCACCCAACTGCCTTGTTGAGTGTTTGTGTGGTTAACGCTGATGTTAAGTAATTGTAAGTAAAATATTCATAATAGGCTCTACCTTTCTCATATCCACTCTTCCTCTCAGCCTAAAGTACCTCCGAGTTAGCTGATTCATAACGACGTATTTTTCATCTCGTCATTGTGCTACCAATTCCATGCGAGCATGCGTGTTGTATTTCGTTGGAATATTTTCAGTCCGTAGTAGTACGTATCTAGAATTACAAACAGCTTTTCAAGGGTTCTGCTATATACACGACTGTAGTATAGGAAGATTATGAATGTCATATACACTTTCAAAGCCATGTTTTAAAACTTGAAGGCTGCTTGCATCAATGGAAGTTAGAAGGCGTAAAGTGGTGTTTTCGCTTTTAATGTTTTCCTTGTGTATTTGTAACTGTAACACTTTTAATACAACAGTTTCCTGGTATTCCCTCCAGACACTTTCATTATCACATCTTCGATTCTCTAAACTGATTTTGTTTAAAAGTGTGCGTACTTTCTAGTCAGTCTGTGTTGTTTTAGCGAGCCAAGTGCTCTCGTTGTTTGGCCCTCTGCACCCCGATAACCAGAGTAATTTGAATGCCGCTTGCAGTGTATTCAGGCCTGTGAACGAAATCCTTGTTCATTCCAAAATAAGCTCTTTTATCCAGAACTGCCCTTTTATCACTTATGACCTTTCAGGTACGTGCATTAATGACTACTTTCTTTGTAATTGTGTGTTAAAGCCTCCGGAGAATACTGAATAGATGGACAGGTCGTAGTATGTGAATTAATAATAAAGTAAGGGCATAGATGTATTTGCAATTAATGGAGCTGTACGTCTTGAGGCGTGTGGGGAGTGGAGTATCGCTCCAGGAAGTCTTTGTATTGCAACAGATGGAAGTGAGACGTCATCTTCACGCCCCATCAGGTTTACCCGCTGGAAAGTAACCTCTGTTATCCATTGTGACGGTTTGTTACGGGTTTGGGGGGTGTGGTGGTGGGCAAGAAACGGAACCTGTCTGGATGCTGTGGACAAAATGCCGCGGTCGAGAATCTCCCTCCAACCCCTAACCTGGTCACTGCACTGACAGAGCTAATAATAGACGCTACGCATACGTGTTTAATAGCAGATAAATTTGCAGGATTGTCACACATTAGGCTGTTTTATTGCTTCAGGAGTTTATTTTAAGAATCAATGCTCGTCCTTTTCCTCGTCCTCCCTCTGACGAAAGACACCGAGAATACGTGACTACAACACATGGTAAGGAGTTGGAGGTGTGTTGGCCAAACTTATGAAGACAATGACTCGTTTTGTTTCGGTAAGAAAATGTGGTTTTAGTCCTGAGTTTTCAGTAACTCCCTGAAATACTACGAGTTATGGTGGTGGTGGTAGTGGCGGTGGTGGCGGTGGCGAAAATGATGATGATGATGATAATAATAATAATTTTGTAATTGGTGTTATTGATGTGGCCAAATCTCTGATGGTTTTACTCAGTTACTATATTTTATTTTTCTGTCAGTTGCCGTTTGAATTAAATTTTTGTATTTGTTATTGAATTTATTGATTTCTTTCTTACGGAGCGGAGTCGAACCAGACACTCTTCCTCAGGGTGCGAACGTTTGAATTTAACTTATGATGAAATATCGCGCGTTTAAAATTCGTGAGGGCGTTTTAGTGTCATAACTTCGAAATATGAAATGTCCTGACCATTTAACGACGTCTTTGATGTTCCTCACATGTTACTAAATTTCGAAGGCGTTTTTTGTAGTGGGAACACAAGTCAGAAGGAACGTTACACACCTTTAGTGTGTGTCGTATCACGGGGTGGCGTGTGCTTGTTACCACCAACCATTCCTCCCAGTGCCTGTACGTATATCACGTTCTGGAAATAGTATTTGGCACAGCGTTGTAAAATAGTGTTAGTCGGCCGCATTCTTACCTTGACTGTTGCCAGTCTATAACTGCAGGGAGCCGTGTTCTTTCCAAGGGTACTGTAGTATGTATGAGATGTGGTGGACAGTGTGGCACTGAACACGTTTTCTTCAAGTACTTTGTTTCTGCGTCAGCTGTCATTCCACTCTACTGAGAGTCGCGTACAGCTGACAGCCATCCAGTCCGTCTGCGTTTCTGTCCTTTGTCATGAGTCAACGAGTATGGAGATATTTACATTGTGTGTACATGCATAGTAAAGGTTTAGATTATTGTTTAGTCTCTGCCAGTCCGGGCCTTGTACAGCAGATCATGCATCATCTTACGTAGCTTTGCTGTAACGGCCTCATAGTGACTTTGAATGGTCGGTCATACGCTTGACTGGCGCCAACTTGAAGAAGCCTCTTATATTTTTTTCATTCCACCAGCTCTCCATGTCCATTCGTATATCATCCGGGGGCTGGACTGAGGGCGAATTAGCGCCAGCGGTTGCGCAGAGAGGATCCTACGCCATCCCAGGCTAAGTAGATTGACTAGTTGCGATCAGGCTGTCGTGATATTCACTGTTCAAGTAGCCATACCGCATCGTGCTGCCCATTACGTCAAACTCGTGATTTATACTGCCATTAACTTGTGTGTGCTAATTGAACTGTATGTGGGACGTACTTGTTGGCTGTCCTATCACCTCGTTGATATCACTGTGTATATGTTGTCAACTACAAAGTAGGCCTATACGGGGAAAAGTGGGAGGTATGAATCGTGTAGTAAGATTTTATGTACGAGCTTCTCGGGCCGATTAAATAGAGCAGTACGCACCAAATAAATTTAATTGAACATTATTATTTTCGAAATATCCCCCACCTGCATCAGTAAAACGACTCGAACTGAGTTTGCATTTTTACCGCATTCCATGTGAGATTTTGAAGAAATTTGGGTTAGCGCCGTAGTGATTTTTCTTCTATTTCCCTTTCTGATTTAGATTGACGTCCTTGTAATTTAACCTGCTGTTTCAAGAACATGAAATTTTCCCCTGGATAGAGGTCAGGGACGTAAAATGGGCGTGGAACCAATGGGGTATTGTTTTTCTAGAGAAACGTCTGGACACAGAGCACCTTGTTGGCGAAATCGTTGTCGTGGTGAAGAAACAGTGTACTCGCCAGTGCTTCGGTCATTTCTTTCGCACTGCTTCTCGTGGGGCCCTTCGTACCACCATGCAAATTCCCGATTCGCTCTTCTAGTTAACGGTGTTTAAACAGATCATCGATGCACTTTTCCTTTCGATCAACTAGCGGTCTTCACCCGACAACAAAACGTGTTAGGACAGAACTGAGGACAGCACAAAGACCTGGCATTGCTGACGCACGCTGTATCGTACCGCGGCCGTCATGTGTGTTCCAAGGGACGGTGCGAGCAGAGACCGAGAAATTGAACTTGCTTCATGTGTATGCGCCTTGCCACAACAGATGTTTGCACTTTGTTACAGTTACGTGGATTTACATTTTATGACAGTCGAATACACTTTGCGACAGCGGCACTTTATCCATTTGACGACAGCTGCATATGGTTTCACTCTACAGCGGACGCGTTTTGTTTAATTTTCAGCAGTAGCATTTTGTCATTTGACGACCGTAACTTATATCTGTATCCAATTTTTTTAACGATACACAACAAGTGGCTGAAAGCCTAGGGCATCTAGTTTGTAGTATAACTTCTTGCACTGTTACCCTTGTGCTGTGCTGAAAGCAAGAAGAATCCGGAATAACCACTCTGTATCTCGTTTTATTTTGTAGAGAAGAGAAGGAAAAGTAATTTCTCGGCGTTGATGGAAGACAGGGGCTGCCACTCCTTACGCTGTCGTTAAATCGGAATCCGACACAGCAGAGCGAAGAAATGGACTCTTTGTGCCAATCTCCAATATCCGACCTCCGTTGCTTTGAGTCAGAACTGTGCCCACTCTAGATGCGCGAGATCTTCGTAGTTTTCCTGTTCACAAAGTACGTACGTCGCCTTTTCCTCCTTGGGTTGTTTAGCAGATGCGTGTGAAGTGCAGACACTGTATAAGAGTAGCGTCAGTGCCTTCAGACGATGATCATGTACAGTGAAAAGCAAAAGCTGTGGAGGATAAGCGGTTGTATCTTGTTTCGTGGCACTTTCAAGCTTGTTGCTTTAAATGACGTTATATCAAGAAGCAGCGTGGTTTGTCATGTGATGTCTCTGTTATTCCGCCTTTGCCTTCCATCTCTCCTTATTCTTCCATTTCTATGATCCTTTTAGTTTTTCTGTCTTTTCTTTATCCGCTTATGTTCATTGCCTTTTAATTTCTTTTTAAATATCTTTTTCTCTACTCTTTTACTATCGACTCTATCTTTTCCCCCGATTTTATATTCGTCTCCGTGAACTACTCATATGCTTGTATTGATTCGGATATCATGGAGTGTCTTCGTTGGATTGGACCCACGTCTCTGGGGTAACGCTTTAATTAAATTACATGCTTACTACGACAGTCAGTGTTTCACATGTGGAAAAATAGGAGCTTTTGATAGCGTCTGTATTTGTTTTTTCAAACAAAATTTTTGTTAAAAGCAGAATTCGTTAAATATCGAAGCTGTGTAATTTATGGGTGACCATTACGGAGGCTATATGCAAATTGAATATCCGCTATGGCTTCATTTCTATTTATTTACATATTGGACAGGGAATGTATTGTGGATCATATAAATGTATTCACATATTTGCAGTAACCTGCCTGGGGCTGGTGACGATTAGCGAGTGAGAAGTGTAATTACAGTGTTGTAGAATTTATTTGATTTCAGTCATTTACAAGCCTCTCGATGTTGTTTTGTGTGGGTGTAAAATCTGATCTCTTGCTTTAAGTGAAGAGCATGGTTTGAGGACGTCCGAGCGCACTGTTGAGTAGCTGAGGACGCTATATAGACCTAAAACTGAGGCATTAACTGGAGGGATGTGGAAGCTTCACTGTTTCTTACACATTGTTTGAATATCTGATGTGCGGGGCGCGAAGAACGCATTGTAGTAATGGGAGATTCGTACGAAATTGCTATTCAACAAGCAGTATGTGAGGTTGCAGACTGGATTCATCTGGCTCATGTTGGGCTGGTGTAAACACGGCCACGAACCTACTACAACATGTTTTTATCGCCCTCTTTCAATTGGCATTAAGTTTTTCGAAATGACAGACAGAAAGATATGAGCAAGTCGACGTCGTTTATGGAGCGCTTTTGCCGCTTACTGAGGCCACCTTTGTGTTGTTGCGTTTTTGTCCTCAGGAGGTCCTCTGTTGGTGTCATTGACGTTTTATTGGTACTGAAGTTCTGTTGACGTTCCGATTGCTTGTTACTGTAACAACTTTACTTCATACTTGGTGTGTGTTCTTGTTGTGAAGTTTCCTAATGGCAGAAATTAAGCCAAAATTGTGTAGTTTGCTTCTAGGAATTCTCTGCCATATTGAGCCCAGAGCGCCCTGATTACTCTTTACTCCTGCATCATTAGGTTTCGATTGGGGTCCCTTGCGATCGTTGGTGGTGTTCGTGAACAGAGCCATGCACGTGCTTAACGATGATGAGTCTAGTACAAAAGTTATTTAGCGTTAAGTCGGCCAGTTGATTACTTAGTAAGTTGGTTGGTAGTGTGCTGACTTCATTGGTTGGTACCTTCATTAGTTGCTTACTGCGTTACATAATATAGATTTGCTCAGTGATCGTCCGCGGACCACTGTCGGTATTGGCGATTGTCAAATGTATCTGCACTTTGCAATGCGTGTATTACCACATATGGTTAAAGTACTATTTTTAGGTAACGTCTTTCTTTTCCCGTCGGTTTATATGCCTAAATGTTTCGTGCTGAACCTTGCATAGCTTTTTCCCTTTCTTTTTTTGCGACGTTTAATGAAGCGATCGACCGAGTAGGGGAGAGCACACGGCTTATTTAGTCCGGCTGCTGCAGCCCTCAGACATGAGGACCCAGGGCCATGTTACAAACCGTTATGTCTGCCAAAATGAACTACTCCATGAGAGTGGTCTACGCGACTGAGTGTAGCGACTGCTTGTTTATAGTGTCACATAAGGGCGCTACGTAAACAAACGCTGCAGTGTTCTTAGCACGATGGATGTTTAGATCATTGGACGGTCTGTATGAGGTGAGACTAATAGGACACCGATGCCTGTGAAATTCACTGTTGTGTTGGCGGCGTACGAACCACGAAAGGTCCTTACCGCTCGAGAGATGTACATTTATTGTGACTTACTAACGATGATGTTCATAACCCATCTTCCAGTGGCTTACGTTCAAGATAACTTTTGTACCTTACTTTTTTTCAAGACCTGTTTTCTTCATGTAGGATGTAGCAGACAGGATTGACTGAATACATTTATCTGTTTGTCGCTGGCGAATGAGGTGGGCTTGTAACTGACAAGTAGAAAATTGCCCTACTTTCAGTATTGTGGTTTGTGCATTCTGTTAGGTAAGCAGCAGCAAATAAATTATTTGGTCTGTGACTGTAAACTGTTACACTGAGTCAGTCGTTGCGGGTCTTCGTTTGAAATCCGATTGTTACCTGCACGATGAAAAAAAACATGTTTTTTTACGTTCAGGAGTGTGAAGTTTCTGATCGTGTCCCCAGTGTAGGTATTCTTGCTTGTACGATTGAATCCTTCATCTGAACTATTTCATCTGTTGTTCTATTATAATATTAGTTTTTAATTCTTACATATTTCTTCCTAGGGGTTGGTTTTCTTGGAGTTTTCCTACGAAACGTTTTTTGCAGATTCTTGTTTTCTTCGTGCCACATGGCCAGTTCACTGTCCTTTATTCGATAGCGCTAACATTCCAGATTAAATAGTAGGCCAGCTTCGTATAATAGTCCGCATTATGTGTTTAGTAGTATTCGTTAGTGTCTCCTATGACCAAGCGTTCTTGTCATCTTTGTCGGACACTGGGTCTGTGTTCTCTTTGTAGGGTCGTATGTCTAGTCCATTGCATTTCTATTTCCACTTCCGTTTAAAATTGGAATTAATATTCCATTAATACCACGCAGTTTTAAAGCTGACTGTCTTTGATTTAAGCAAGTGACTTTAAGATAACTCGGCCGTCAGTTTTTTCCCCCTCCAGTAAAATGGAGCGTCACTTGCGAATGACCGGAATGTGATCAATAAAGCAACTGGTTTTGCAGGAGAAAGATGTTGTCGAGCGCTATGCGCTGAAGACAGCAATTTCATTAATTATGTCGCATACATGAGGGGCTCGTCAAAACATCCCACTTGCTGGTACAGAACGAAGTGGAACTTCTGCGTTGTGCTCAGACGTAAGCTGTAGAAATAATGAGTGTAGTGTTTACTGTCAGCCACAACTTCCCAACGGCTTCTCAGCTGCCAGCTTCAGGTGACACTTCATTGCAGCCACAATTTTACATGTGCTAGCTTAATCACGTTCCTTACCCTGTTCCGTTTCAGTTGCTACGTGTACACCGTATTTACCAATGAAATGCACGATGAAACTATTTAAATATTTCTAAAGCAGAATAAACTTAAGGGAGTATGTTTGCACGATAATATGATTCCATAATCCGAGAAGAAAGAAGTCAACTGTGTGGTAGAAAGAAAGTTAATGAAAGTTAATCCGGTCTCGCCTTTTTTGTAAAAGTAATTTTTATTAGTAATTAAAATTGCATGATAATGTCCTCTTTCTAGGCGAAATACATGCGAAGCGCGTTGTTACTCACTGGATTTCACATAGTAACAAGATGTGGATGAGTCAAACTGTACATGTTAGTCTTGAAACGTGGCCCCTTACATTAATTATAGATGTCTGTAAGCAAGTTTACTGCGGACAATATCTACATCTAAGGTGAGAGCACGTAAGAAGCAATTCAGGACAATATTCAGGCCGTAGCGAAAGACATGGACAAATTAATTTCGACAGCAGTTAAATGAATAGGAAAATACCACATAAGCATTGCGTTTACTGCTCTACATAATCCCCATCCCAGTCATTACATTCTTGCCACCGTTCTAGAGGTGTGAATATCCCCTTAAGGCATAAGTCATTTTCGGTAGCTTGTAAGCAACGATAGACGGTTGTCTGGTCTTTCAGATAGGTCGCATTGTGCTGGCATCGTATCTGGATATTTAGGAAAACGAACAGATTGTAGTTCGAGGGGTTAGTTCCGGACTGTAGGGTGGAAGGGGGAGAAGTTATCAGCCGTTCTTCTGAATCCTGTCCACGCACAGGTGAGCAGTTTAGGAACTTGCACTGTCGTGTTGCAGGATGATCGTTTTCTTCCCTGGACGTTTGTCACGCAGTGCACGACGAGGCTTACTGAGCGTCTGAAGGTAACGTGCCGCATTGATGGTTCCCTCTTGCGGCAAAAATTTGACCAAAATGCATCACACCGCCTCCCCAGTCAGTTTCCATGGTCATGTGGGCTGAGAGCAGTGTTTTCGGCTTTTATTTTGCGGAGGGCGGGGGGATGTTGCGTGATGTCATTCCATGCTCTGTCCAGATACGGTGATTCATGCAACATCACCTTGTGTCGTTAGTATCGGGAAATATAGGTCGCTGCTATAGACTGGACGTGTGGTTAAGATTGAACAGATTAGGAATTTGTAGGAAATTTTGGTGAGAAATGGTCTTTGGGATTGTGCAAATAGACGATCGAAGAGATAATGTGACCAGTAACGTTAAAATAGTTACCGATGTGTACTGTTGTGAGGAGTGACAAAGAAGGGCGCGATCAGCATTGTGCCCAGTGACGGTGTGTGATGTTAGCTGTGCTGGACCTCCAGGTCCTGCTACCGTGCTGTCAGTAGTGCCTGATGTAATAGCAATCTGGCGATGCAGTGACGTATCAACAGGCCTTGTGTTCATGTTGTTTGATATATTTCTGCAGCTAGTTTACACAGTGTGTAGATATTGTCATGTTAATTACACGCGTGCATGCGGTGCGGAGCGGTGTGCCGCACGTGCTGAGTACATATGCCGACAGACCGTAACCACATCCCCAACAATTGTGCCATCGGTTGAGTAAGTTGGCTACAGAACGAGACTTGTGGCCGAGATAAAGGCTGAATAATTCATGAATCGTGTGAAGCGGGGAGGCATAGACCGTCTCGATATTAAATACTTCACCGTGGCTTAAATGGCTAAGATTCCTAGAACGTAATATGAGCGGAGAGACAGATATAAATACAGTCCTGCTCTTTATTCTGCGAGTCGGTTTTCTGTTCATTTTCGTATTCTTAATTTCCCTTGTAAAATTTTATTTGAAGAAGAAACACTCTCACCTTTTCTTTTGGTGAAACTTTCTTATTTTAGTCGTGAGAAATGGTCGTCGTGTACCTTCTCTTTGTAACATACTACCGTCGCTGACAACGTTAATTACTTCTCGCTCTAGATGATTCATTATGCAGTATTTCTCTGTAAATTCCAATTTTAAACTCTTTTCGCTGATTCTTCTGATGTTAATTTATTGGCTTAAAATATAATTAACCTGAATAGAAACAGAAATCCAACTTGACGTCAGTAAGGAGGTTGGTTTAGTAGTAAACGCAGAGGGAATTCAATACATGTTCATGTTTGTTACCAGATTACAATAGGAAGTACGGTGGCAAACCATTTACAATGTGTTTAGTTCAATATTTGGGAAGGGAAGTCAGCCTTTGCGCAAAACTCTAAGAGGAGATTAAATCTGTGGAATCCCTGATACTGTCACTGCCGTGTTGTTTAACGTTCTGTCTCCTGTCTGAAAACTTACTGAATAAAGAAACGTGTAATGTTGTCTTTACTCCGTAAGAGACGTGCATGGATTTAGGCCGTTTGAGATTGTTTGAACCAAAGACGTAAGAAGTAACAAGAGCAGAGACAGAATTATGTAGTTTGTCGTAATAGCACAGTATTGTGAGATTTATCAAATACACGTACAATGAGTGTGACATGGTCGGCACGTACACCGTACATGTAGGAAATGGGAAATGTATGTATTGTTTTAACCGGCAAGTCTAATGAGAAGAGAAGGTAGGGAAATGCAGACATCGATGGAATTTTAATATTGAAATTGATGTAGAAGGATATGGTGTTAAAATGTGGAGTGGGTTCGTTTGGTTACCTTACGGCCTAATGGCGAGCTCTTGTAGTGACGGTACCTAACGAACCTTCCATTTCAACACAAGGCGGGGGACGTCTTGACGAACTGAGCGAGGAATTGCTTGGTTGTTCACGGATTACCGCCCAGTGTCATTCTTCGGCAGTTCACTGTAATACCAAGTCTACTGTTCGTAAAACTGAATGAAACGTTATCTCAAAGATTTTTTTGTGCTGGGAAGGAGTCAGTTGCCCGAACATAAATTCATTATGCGCAGACATGTTGCTTTTTTTTTTTTAACGAGGTACACGTCCAAGCCATAATGATGTGATAAACTCTGTGGTTTTACAGATCCAAATTTAAGCCTACTGGTGAATTTGAGATCGAGATTACTAGCATTCTTCAGGCTGCGGTTGTAGGGTGCTTGTTCCAGTGGCTGGTGTATACGCGTATGTGTGTGTCGTGACAGGATATAAATACATGTTATGTGACCTGCAGTTTCTGTTGCGAACATCGCAGCGGTGGTGGTCTGAGGTAGTGAGGGGGGAGGTTGGACAGCTCTTGTCCCTTGTATTTATTATATATCTTTGCCTGACCAACACGGGGTGCTGTTTGGCCTATTGGTCCTAGATGTGGAGCCCATACTGAATTTAATATATTGCTTATTGCGTTCCGAACTGTTAAATTTGAAGCGAAGCGATGACGAATGCAACAAATCTTGTGCCTCTCTTCTACTATGCTTTTATTTCCACGTATTATTACCTTGCGCTGCAGTAAATTTTATTTCGTAACGAGCGTGATGCTGTTTTAAAATTCACCAGAATGTCTTTTTACGTTACACGAACTCTGTTAGGGGTACCATATAAACTAGTTAAGCGTTCACTGGACCACATTATCGGTGTAATAGGAACACAGTCCAACATAACTATTTTACTATAAAAGCAATAAATGCTGTCACAGAAGTGTTACATGCTTCGAACCGATCGTGTCATCTTCAGGCTTGTAAAAAACATATAGAAGGAGGCGAGCTGTATATCTTTACATTGATCATTTCGTGGACTGAGAGCTCATCCTAACAGTCACATAGCAGTATTGTTAACTGTGTTGAATATTTATTTTGCTGCAGCTTGAATATTATAATACATTAGCTGGAAGTTGTGTTTATTAGTTCGTAAAACTTGGTACGTTTTATTGACTGTAAAGTTGGGTACCTTTAAAAGTGGCTTTGAAATTCCGACTTGTAGAACTGCATTAAAGAACTTATGAATTTCTTTCTTCCTTCGATATGTTTTTTTGTTAAATGACAAATTAGTCTACTCTTTCTTTATTTCACTTTCATTTCGAACTCGTGCCTTTGTTTTCTAAAAGAAAGATACATTGATCTTGTGATGTTTCATACGTTTATTAATTTCATAGTAGCGGCCCAAAAGTAATTTAGTTGTACGTTGCCTGCAATATCTATGTGTTTCCAGATATGATTTGACTGTCCTGTTTGTTTTCTCATTACTTCTTCTTAATTATTTGGTCGCATTGGTGTTCTGTTGTACTGCGTCTGTGTTAATATCTGGCGATATTCTGAAGTTTTCTGGAGTTCGTTCAGTATTTCTTTATTAAATATGTACAGTAGCATGTCGCCTTTCTTTGTGTTTTCTGCCTGGCCCCGATGCAGTGTATCTTGACCCATGGTTATGTGTCACTCCTCCGGCTTGTGTTATGGCACGACATATGTGGGCAAAACTTGTCCCAGTCATCGTATGCGTAGAGAATGAGTGTTCAGCCTTGTTGGAGCAAGAATGAACACTCATTTTGGACCAATACTTTGATACGCAGTAGTAGACAGAATCGGCAGCAGATGTTTTCACAAACAGTATGTCCAATTTTCAACACCAACTGAAAACGTTAACCAACGTTAGAAATTAGAAACATAAGCCTCTATACATTAATTGTAGTTTAATTATAACTTTAATCTTTAAACGCCAATATACGAGGACGAACATAAATGATAAGCTTCAATAATACGAGTATATTCGTAAACAGAGTGGTCGTGACTGGATTGCGCTGGCACAAATTAGCCTCTTCGCATCCGTGCATACGTACGTACATGCATACATACATACATACATGTACACATACACATATGCACTGGCTTTTCGTAAGTAACATGTTGTAAAATGAAGTAGTGTGTAAAGTATCGCATACCGATTACTGACTGGACCGTATCCGACGTTATCAGTCAGTGGTTACACTTGTTCGTGTAGTGGTCGTCTTTGGTGTTCATACACGGTGTTAAAACCCAAAGTACGAGCACTGTCTCGCTGAAATACAAGTTTCCATTTCTCTTAAATTATATCGTACCAGAAAACTGTTCCATACTTCTGACGTATTTAAACACGCGATGTATTGGTTAGCACGCGTTTATTTTATTTATTTATTTATTTTTTTATTCTGGAAATTCCAAGATAGAATTTGCATCCGGAGGATGCAACCTGTTCTCTTGTGGTGTTACGGTCGTCCGTGCGAAATGTGCGGTAATGCTTCAGAAGTGACTACCTTCTTTCTCCTAACATCCCCCCCGCCCTCCATGTTCGACCCCAATTGCTTAGTTTTTCTAGCCGTCGAACCAGAAGATAAATTTGATCAATATCCTTCATGTTTCGAAACAAAGTCATAACTTAGGTTGAAGAGCGTGCATACAGCAACTGCACAATCGCAAATTAGAGTCACGATCGACTCTCTGTCGCTGAATGTGCGCTTGCTGCTGTACTGGACGTCCGTGAAGTGTCGACGATTGAGGGCCCAGCACTGTCAACTCAGTACGCCCTTCCTCTCCTACTGCTCCAAACAACAAAGTGCGGAACACAGCAGTCTGATTCCAGTGATGATCTTCGACACACGACTAGGCAATAACTCTTTCTCACCTAAAGCGCAGCGACCTGGAATGGCAGTTTTTCCGGCTCTGTCGTGAAAGGTAAAGACTATGAAGTTCCGCTTCTGAACGGTGCGTGTGTGTTTGTGTTACATGAGGTCGGATTTCGGCCTGTGTTTAGCGGACAACAATAAACACCCCCTCCCCTAATATCTTATAAATATTTTCGTTCTTTGAGTATAATGGACACCTAAATGCCGAAAAAGTGATGACGTCTTCACTTATGCTACCACAGACATGTAGACCTACTGTCCTTCACCCAAGAAAGCGAACAGACTGTTTACATCGGCAAGTAAGCTTCATTGCTTCTTCCTCCGTTGCGAGGAAACTTAGAAACAGAAGAGTTTGTTTTCTTGGTAAAATTTTTACACCTCCTGGTGCGCAGGAATAGCTCTCGCATGCCGTAGTTTATCACCCCTGACGGCAATGTAATAAACTTTAGAACTCGTCAGGTTAGCGTATGCAGTACACGTTGTCATTTCGCATGACTGTGTGCGTGCGCGCACGCGCGCGCGGCAGTGCCTTGCGTCATTTTGCGGCGGTGATGATAACTGTTAGTCTGGACGTCGAGTGGTATATCACGATTCGTTTCTGGGTCACTGCTGTCGGCTGCCCAGCGTATCAGCAAGAGCATCCATCATCCTTGGGGGCTCCTGCTGCCTGCCGCAGGCAGAGATGTAGTGTTCTATATCGAAATAAATCTCTGCACATCTTTCGTAGTCCTTCGGATATTATTCTTAATCAGTTAATGGTTTTGTGTGTGTGACAGCCTCAAGCCAAATCAATCCTCTTCTTCCTTTGGCACTTTATTTTAATTCTTTTATTTCAGCGTGCTCGAAATCTACGATTAATTGAGCAGACTATAATTTCACTTCCAGGACATCACAGTTTTAGCACTTTGTCCATCGCCTTGTGTTCAAGCAACAATATGTCAAGGTTTGAGGAAGTAAGTGCAGTGATTCCCAAAACGAATCTCTTTCAGTCGTCGGGTGTAAAGGCGGGGAGATAGCTGCGTCTAGCGGACCCAATCGGGTAGGTGCTGAGGCTGTGTGGACGTATGAAGCAGCGAGTAGGAGACAACTGACATTAAGGCGTCACTCCTTCGTATTCATGATCTCTGAACAGCTGAGCAAGTATGAGCTGCACAGCACGAGAGTGGGCTCCAGGGTCGAGTGGTTTGGTCTCTTGTTTTATGTTCGGCAGTTGTCTGGTTCATATCTAGGCCTGGAGCTCAGTCATCCTGACAGGCGTTTCTTAGTCCCTGCGTTCAATTGTCGGGGTATTGTCATATACAGGTGCTCCTTTCATCTTCTCACTGAGCACGACAGCCGCACCACACAAAAAAGCCTGCATTTGCCGGAATATCTCGTGAGATGTGGCATGTTCACGTACGTGCTACAAGGAGTGACATATTAGGCCAGGATAGTGTCATTCCATATAGTTTTAATGTTGTTACTGGTTATGCCTTTCATTGTAAACTGTACAGGGGTGCTGATAAGTTCTTAGCCCGACCCCGGAAAGAAACAAGCTACAGCGACCAACTATACCAAGACTTATGGCGTAACAACAGGAATATATTCCTGTTGTTTGTACGCCGTAAGTATTGGTATAGCGTTGTAAGTGTTGGTTGCTGTAGCTTGTTTCCTTCCGGGGTCGGGCTAAGGACTTATCAGCACCCTGTATATTCTTGAGATGCTAAGAGTATCGTTCAATGAAGCTTAAATAAATAAATAAATAGAATAGGAAGGACGATTATGCAGTTAATTATGACCAGGGCCAGGCTATTATATTTTCAATGTTAAACATTCGGTTCTGGTGTACTGCCGTGTTGGTTGGTTGGTAGGTATACACGTATATTGCATGTTGCTCGGGATCCATTTCTGAATCCTTTTACGTGGACACCGAAAAGGATTCACATGAGACATAAAAAAGAAGCTTGTACAAAATAAGCTGAAATCACGTGGATCTATTTCATAGTGTGTTGCTTGGAGAACGTGACAACGTATTCCCCTGGCGAGTGTAAGGGGATTATTACTAACCGTAACAAGTTCCCTGCAGTCTATGCTGCAAGATTCTCGTGTGTGTGTTGCATATCGATGCGTTACAGGATGTTTCCTGCTACTGTATATCCACTTTGCGCATTGTCCTGCCTCGTTAAGTGCAGCATAGCTGTGTTCCACAAGACAGTTATGATGATATCAGCCAATATTAGTTTGTGTTATCCAGAGCGGTTTTCGGCGTACTTTGACAAAAGACCAAGTAGATTGAGATTAACGAACGGAAGAATGTCGGTGTTGTGCCGTGGCCGCCCTGAGGAGTACCAGCGTCTCTCCAAACTTAGTGCCTTGATGATAAAATTGCGAAGAAAACTTTCCGTCCTTTCACGATCGATTTAAATACCGCCATACATCGATATGCACTGTGGCTATGTTTGTAAACGCGTAAATCGATGTTTTGCTACCGTAGAATTCATGTTAAAGGCAGGGGTTTGTAACCCGAATCTGGTACTTTTTGGCCGTGAGCTTAGTGAATAATTTATTCCACGGAACTTCAGGAGCGGATATGCGATCAGCCAGTCAAGAAATTTCATACCGTTTTAGGAAGCAGTTTGAGTGTACACTGCTCGACCGTGAAGATGGTGGCAATGTTCTTCTCCGAAACGCCAGAAACTTTATCATTCGTCACGGTGAAACATCTCAGAAGATTTGTCTTATATAAATGCGGTCGGATGCTTTCACATAAGATTTGTCGTAGGTGTCCTGTGGTATTCTGGCCGCCTGCACTTCAGACTTGCCTTGGTCTTTTTATGCCAGGTTTTTCCCATTAATAACACATGCACAATACTATCTGTCCCATGGCCTACGTCCTGCTTGTTTGGCCCCCATCCTCGTAGCTTTGATCATCCTAATAATATTTAGTGAGGGTTTGGCGTACCTGTTTTTGTAGGTCATCGGTATGTAATTTTCTCCGTCATTCTTTTACTTCCTGTCGTGAAACTGTTTAATTTGGTTTAAGATTGTGCCGTAAGTAACCTTGTTTTGTTTTGCATGATATTCCAGGTTTCCTCGCGTTGTTGATTTCGTGCTGTGCATTCTACTTGGGCACATTCAGTTTATTGTGGCATTCGTACGGTTACGAAACGGTTGGCTATATTTCACATGTGCGTCAGAGTTATTCCGTGTGTAAAGGTTTACACATTACATATAAAACTGATGTTCAGATACTAGTATTCCAAGTTGTTTGTTAAGTCACTCATACACATACGCACGGATGTACCGGGAACTGTATCCCTGTTTCGTCATCTGCAGTAAGACGAGGAAAATTTGTTTTGGTATAATGAAATTTGACTGGGTACTAGATATTTATAATTACATGTTCTTATATAAAATTAAAAATCTTAAATGTATATTCATATGTAAGGCAATTTGAAAATTAACCTATTGTGTTGTCAGTATATAGAGAGCACACCGTGGTAGGAATTAAACTGCTTGTGCACGCAATATGTGTCACGTCTACCATGTATTAATCCTGTTTCATAATTTTAGCCCTTCAAACTCCGAATTAAATCCCATCTACCATTTTCTCCACGTTAGCAGGATAAGGTTAATTCACCTTTACATTGCTAATTCAAAATGATTCCGGTAGGGCCCCCAAATTTGTTTCTGCGATGGGTCCAGATATGTCCTGCTCCAACCCTGCTGCTTTCTTGCCGCTCCCCCTTTCAACATTCACTTCTATCATCCGTTCTTCTTCGCTTTCATCTGACTCCTCCGCTGTGCAGCGCTGTAGCTAGTGAGAAACCATGCTTATGTCTGGGCTGTCTTCAGATCCAATTTACGAGTAATCAGTGCCGTGAAGCGTGGTTTTGCAGTCACAATATCCACTTTACATTATTCATCTCAGAGGCGGCCTGTATTCGAAGTGATAAGGCATGAGACATGCCACTTACCGGAAAGAATGTAAGTCGCGTTCGACGTGTTACTATATCAACAACTTTCGTCCGCTGTTTTTTTTTAATCTTTCCACCGATTTGTAATTTTTCTTCTGGGGCGAACACTTGTCCCCATTGTCGTTGTTCCACAAAATCGCTGTTTTTTTTACATCCTCTGAACAGAGTAAGATTTCGAATGATGTATTCCGTGACGTAGTACACTTTTTTTTTTTACAGAGGCATTCTTTATTTACTGAATACGGTTTTACCGCACACCCTTAAATGTATTGTTATTTACGTCCCTGAAAAAAATATGACATTTCCTGCGCCGATTTGCGCGGACCTTACAAATACTGAAGACCTATAAATGTAGATCCCGATATTAAATGTGGACAGTAGGGATAAATCCATTTACACCCTTGTGTAAAGCATTGCTTTCACTTTATCTTCACGAAACACGTAATCAATCAGTAAGTTTTTGGCAACATCTCCTATACCGAATATTTTCCGAATCAAGTGAGGTATGTATGGGGACAAAGTCTTATTTAGGCTCTTAAAGTATGGCTTTCCCTGCGCCAATTTACTGCACCAAATTTTATGAGAAACCGACGGTCTATTCTCTGTTACTAGGTCACAGGCAGACGGACGGACGGAGAGATGGGCGGGTTTTACTTCATAACTAACTTCTAAGTTTGGATCACGTATCGTTGATTTGTGTGCACAGTATCAGTGAGCTATCGTTTCAGTCCCGTTACATTATTAGTGCCACTAAAAAGACAATTGGAGCTTGCTACAGATAATTTTTAACGCGGAACTGGCTGCGGTAGAGCGGGCCCCTACATCGATCGCTGTGCCACAATCGATGTCGTTCGCTCTACGGCGCGGAGTATTACGTTAACGCGGGACTCGCAGGGCCGAGTACTGTAGAACGTACGGCTTCATCGGTTCTCTGCAGCAGTGCAGTTGTGAGCGGCTTTGTAGGTTTAACCAGCGGTTTCCGCCGTCAACTGGACAACATATCGCTCATTTGCGATTAGAGTGTCACAGCTCAAAATTTGGCATTTTTGAGTTATTGGTATAGGAAAAACGTTTGCAGATGAACTTTTAACAGGTGTAGTATCATAACGCTGTTTGCAAAACTCGCCGCTGGAGAGCAGTTGTGTCGTCGTAGTACTCCTAGAATATTATATCATTTCAAAACCTTTTAAAGTTTCTCCTGTAAAATCACAGATTTTGGTTTGTGACACTGTTGTTGCAAATGAGCGATATAGGCCTCCATATAAATGGCTAAGGCTGAAATTGCCTACTGTACTTAGCACATGCGCGAAAAATGGATATCTTCTCGTACTCCCCGTATCTATTGAGTGATCTGGGTTGAAAATCGGCGTCAGAAACGAGCACGTAACGCTGTTAAGTTTTTGCGATTTTCGCGAAAACCGGTGCGGTAGTGGCTGTACTTTACTTAAGGACGTAAATGAAGTTTTGTTCATATTTTTGTATTTTTTGTCCGGTGTGGATAATGTCCGTTACTGGAGTAGTCACCAGTAGTTAGTGAGTGACTGTGGATTTCTTGAAAATAGACCCTGTGGAACCGTTGTTTGTGCAGGAGTATAAGTGGTTTTCTGCCTGTCGTTTCCAGTTTTTCCTCTCCTGCTTGCTTAAAAATCTATGTGGGAAATGTGCATCTAAAGCTGCTGAGCGTTTGTGGGTTTGGTCAAGGTCGGAGCAGTGAAGGCGGTAGGATTGTTGGTAATGTTTGTTTACTGCGTTAGGGAGTACACGATGTGCAACATTGTTTACGTCATACACTATCTCTTGAATTGGAAACATGTTGCGGTGCCAGCTACACTGTACTGTGTTGTTTAGAATTTGAACATATTAGATACAGTTCAGGAAGGTTGTTAATCTCCCTGGAATTTAAGTCCGATGGAGTGGCCTGTCTTTGTTTCCGGCATATTGAAGTGAAGAATGGAATGACTGCAGCTACAGCAGACACTCAATCCCATGTCTCGTGTTGTGCGAACACAGGGCTCGGTTGCTTGATGTCCATTTCATACGATCTGGGAGCAATGATTACGTGTTTAGTTTTACTTATTGTAGTAACAATATTTTTGTTAGGTTATTGAAATCTAGGATTGCGGACGCAAGGGATACTTGCTGAATTTTTGTGGATAGCCAGTGGCTTAACATCCAGGTGGAAGACGAACACGAATGAGGCAATGGATGATAGAATTAAGAGGCAGGCATCCTGCAAAGGTAGATAGTGAGGATGGGAGGTTCATGGAGCTAGTTCAGGGTCTTATCCAGTGGACGGAATTGGTACGAGCGGCTTTGGAGTCTCTCGTTACGCTACCACAGTGTTAGCTAGCTAGTTAGTTAACCTGTCCCCTGTAAATCGTAGTGTCTCTTGTATTAGAATTTGTTCGTTAAATGTAGCGTGATGTAATTGTTGTTAGAGCTCCCCGGAGTTGCCTTAGTCCAGCGCGCTGTTCAAGACGGCATCACCGTCACCTGTTGTATTGATTTGCTTTCTCCTGCTAAGAGTGGCAGAGCAGTTCGGTTGCACACTGTACCACAGTGCTGCAAATTTAAGTACCTCGAACCTTTTGTACTCACGGGGACGTTTACTTCCAGTTGCTGCCTTCAAGAATCTTATCTATCGAATCGGTAATATAGGCAACAGCAAGAACAACACTCCTGGTGGCTGTGAGACCACGTGTATCGGTAAATGCTGCAGACACCAGCAGGTCCTTCTTTATAGGAGTACGTTACCCTCGCGTCTGTTAACGTCCTTCGGTGTAAAATGTACGACTCATACGTGGAACGTAATTTCGAAGTAAACAGCACGATTGGATCAGCAGAGCGTTTAAATTGGACACACAGATTGTTCATGTGGTTTGTGTCATTGCTGCTCTTGTTCTTTATTACTGTCCAAGGGTATGTAGCAGCTGGCCAGAAAGGACGGATGTGTGTGTGTGTGTGTGTGTGTGGGTACATATGGGCTAAAAGCCAACTTGTTTTGCCTCTCTTCAGGCATGGTAATAGGCCAGTGTACACAGTTTTGATACTGCTGTGCAGCCTCACGTCTGCTTGTTCTTCCTCTTGGATTTCAGGCATTAGGATCAACAACAATAATAAGAGTAAGTAATAATAATAATAATATTCTTGCGAAATATGAGGCTCTAACGGCGTTTCTGATAAAGCTGCAAGTTCTGTGGCCGTCGCACCATGACGGCCGGTCAGTAGTTGTTGAAATTTTGAAGAGCGTTGGGCCTGCATGCTAAGGGTCAAGCAGCGTAAGAAGAGTGGCCTTGGATTGCTTCACTATGAAGATGGAGTCATTATGCTCGGTCGACATGTTTCGGCCTTACATGTGGTGTTGTATATAATTTTCTCAGTTTATGGTTATAAATACAAGTACCTTATGATTGCAATGTAAGGCCGAAACACGTAGTACATGTGATATTAAATGAGCGTCAAAAGTGAATTTTGATGGACGGCTTTTTACTCTCCTCTGTATATCCCCTAGTCGAATGTTCATTTTGTACACTTCATGCAGAGAATGCTTAATTCTGAATACAATCGGAGTAATCGTTTGAATTTTTCTCGGACCTACATTTTCTCTTGCCAGTCGACGGAGGGGCGGAGTTGGTGTGCCACTGTCGAAGCGGGCGTACTGGATTCCAATTCTGACCAGTAACTTGTGAGTTTCGCTGTGCATCTGAACGTGATCTGAACGTGGCGTGTTGCAGGACTGTTCACAGTCTTCATCGTGAACACTTGAGCCTACTAATAGTGCGACGTTGGTTAAAAGCCAGCGGATGTTAAACCGAATGCCACTTCACTGTCGACTGATTGGCATACGAACTAGTAACTGTGATACCGTTCTTATGGTCTGTGACATGATTTTAACACCTCACCGCTGTGACTGAATCTCTGAAGTGTGTCTGTTAATAAAACACCTTTGTACAACAGAATACTGCTATAAAACATGGCGATACCATCGTAGATTGAGTCGAACTGTTGAATTCGTGACGTTACTGATGCTTCTCGGTCCGACAGCGAAATGCTGGCGTAGTACCTAAAGAGGTGCTCTGAAGTGTCCTTACACGCCTATCCTACCTAAACTGTCCGTCATATACACCCGTCGTTTTGTGAGAATCTAAAAAAACTGCACAGTATGATGGGAACGTTGTATGATAACATAATCTGGTGTGGTGTGAACAGAGGAAGTTTTAACCCCGTGGAGTGGAGCCTTTCGTGAGAAGCCACTAGTCACTTGGCGTGTGGAACGTTTACAAATTTTGTGAAACCGGAGTGTACATTACCGTGTTCACAGAAACCCTGGTTCCTATCGTGGGCCACAGGAGTCAATTCCAGATCTTTCCACAATACTTTTAAGCCTTTTTTAACACTCGCTTCCCATTTTTGCCTACGTCCTCCAAGTTGTCTGTTGGAAAAGAGTGGACATGTGGACGTGAGGAATATTATGTACTCAGTAAAAATTAGAATTTTGAGGCAGAGTGGACACGCTGGTTTGCGATAATTGGCAACTGGCATTACTGATGCTGTTAAAGGAAAGGGAATAAGTTAATGTAAGGAACTGTCCTCAGTGTGGTTGTGTTGTGTTGTGACCCTTACGTTTACAGGCACCCCGTGCCTAGAAGTTTTTCTGGAAATCATTTCCATAAAGCAGTTAAAAGTGCCACTGTTCTCAGTGGTTTCAAGAGGTGCAATGTGAAACATCATGTGCTACATCCTCCCAGTGCTGTGATGGCCTAGTATAATAGCCTCTTTGTTTCTAATGAAGTGCCTCCTCCTATTCCGAAATGACTCATGCAGACCACTTCCAGTTGCCTGCTTCATCTAACGTAATTCATGTTCAGTGCTTAATGCTATGTAAACATTCAAGACATGGTTATTTAAATCCGGACTGCTGGGTCTGATCATTTCGAATCGTTACCGAGTGAAGTTCTGTGCACGGTCGCTGTTATAATTGTCTGTAAATTTGCTCATTTTTCCATTCCTTCTAGACCCTTATATACAAAGGAAACGAAGTCTGCAAGGCAATTAAGTTTGCCTGCTGCTCACTGCGTATGCTTTTTTTTTTTTTTGAAGGCTTTTGAAGAAATTCTAAACCGCATTCTGATTTTCTGTTTGAACACTAAATATGGCGAGCGAAGCGAGTTGTTGTTATCTACTGGAGTCTATGACCAAATAGTTCAGCAGCACGTTTTGTGCACCCGGGAAGTGCATTCCAACACTCACAGGAGGTGCTGCTCACTCCTGTTATTGCTCATCCAGTCAGGACTCTCAGACCGGCTTTGTTTAAGATCCATCTTAATGTTGTCCTACCGCCTCTAGCCAGGTATCCAGACTAGTTGTGTAAGTGCATGTGTCTCTCAGGCGTTCTGTTAGATGCATGCTACATTTTACGATCGTGTTATCATCGTTCATTTATTCCTCATAGTCGGTCTCAACATGTGGTGTGGAGTACAAATTATGTAATATTCTGCCCAATAATTTACTCTCTGAAAGCTGCGAGTATTCTCCTTAGCGTGTGTTTCCGGACCACTTCATTGTATGTCGTCACAAGAGTCCTTATATATGTCTAAGTTTTAAGGTTCTTGAAGCGGTGTTGTTGCTAGTGGAATCTCCTGGTATGACGCCGCTTGAACTGGTAAATATTTACAGACTTTTGGAGGAAGAAGCTGCAGCCATCTTCAGGCTTTTCTTCTTCACCTTAGATAACACTAGAGTCCAATGTGGCCCTTCGACCCCTTAATAGGCTTCTCCCAATCAGTTCTTTTTTTCACCTCTCTTTTTAATTTGTCATTTTGCATTTATTAATAACATTCTGTACACATTTCCACATTCTATTTCTGTTTTCAGGCCCTAACCTGTCCTTGTCTCTTCGAAATGTCGGTGAGTTTCTTTCGTTCGACTCGGCCCTGTGTGCTGAAAGACTTGAATCCTTCGCGTATTCCTGCTGTTCACAACCACCTTCCCATCTCACTTGAGTCTGTAATGTCACGAGTTTGTGAAATACCGTAGTTAGTTAGCCCTATCCGCTTTTATAATATACGAGTATTGTTACACATTTTGGTGTTGAAGTTCCCCGTTTTTCACATGTACTTCCATGTGCGCAGTTCGCTTGATCCATATGGTTTACTCAGGATGTGTTGTTCTGTTACTACAGAACTCTCTTTGGGGCAATTTAAAGTCTCGTGAATGTGCTTCCTAGGGTGAGAATTAAGTGCCGCTGTTAACATCTTTTCCCTCTGCACCATTTGTCCAATTCAGAATTTTGTGTCATCTAAGGAAGTAAGCCTGCTCATAATGTAATAAAACCCTCATGATAATTCTGTGTACGTTTCTCTGTAAGGATTACATAACATAATGTTCTGGGGCAAGTGTTTAAGTAGCATTGCTTAGGCACCCATTTGTACTACGCTGAGTTTGTCTCCGCCGTAAGATGGATGCTCCCGTCGTGGCGGGAATACACACAGCTCGTAGCTGGAACCTTAATGTCGTTATTAAAGGTGCCTTGTATGCAGAAGCATAAATCTTCCTGATCGTCGCATATTTAAAGCGCTGCGGGCATTTAAGGCGTGCGCCGTCTGTGGACTGATATGTGGTTATAATACAGGGTTATTCGAAATGATTGTTGGAGTTTTAACAACTTGTCATACACAGTACACTTGAGATAGGAGTATGTAGATGCACCGATGGATCTAGAAATTCTCAAAGTTTTCTTTTATGATATGCGGCATGCAGTGGTTATGCATTTCTTTACTAAGATGGCGGCGAACGGCAGTGAGAAGTCGTTTTGTGTGCTTACATTTCATTATCGTGTTGATGTTCGTAGAATCACGAAGGGTGCACATATAGAGCACCCGTAAGGTATGTAAAAAGAACTCGGAATGTTGTTCTATTAAATAAAAAATACACATACCCTATCTCAAGTGTATTGTGTATGACAAGTTGTTAAAAGCCCCGACAATAATTTCGAATAACCCTGTACTTGGTGTTCGCAAAGCTGCAGGGTTTATTTCCGTATTTACCTAGAATTCAATGCACGAGTAGACAGAATGAAGTGTTGTGTGTACAAATCATCAACGAAGTCTTAATGCAATTGTGTGGATACTTCATTTAATTGTTTCACAGCTGTATCTGAGTAACAGAAAAGTTTGTGTTGAAGGTGGGAGAAGAATAAATTAAATTTAAAGTTGCTGTCGCGCAGTCTGCATTTTAAAACGCTGAAAATCGAGATACGTTAAACAGCAACTTCTCTAGTTTTGTATGGTTGCTGAATATGATGTCTTTACTTTCAGGGAAGAATATTGCTGGCATTGAAAAGAAAGTGGTCGGGGAAATGGTTAGACCTAAGGGGGATGAAGTGAGCAATTTAGGGTACTTAATGACTAGCTTAGTGTTTTATACAGTTCATCTAATGTAGGTTAGTGAAGTGCAGGCGGGCACGGCGACTGTGACGAGGCAGAAGAGGAATGACGAGGGAATTTTAGCGTGGAACTGTTTATAGTTGGTCCATTTGGAAGACCGGGAATAGGATGCTATGCCCAGACACACAGGATGCTTTTTTGAGAGGTGAATGAAGCCGGCTGTGATACTGTCTGATGCGTATAGAAAGCGGTTATCATTTACTCCCATTTTATTTGTCAGCTTATCCTACCCGATACGAATTGCCATACGTTAATGTTCCCCACCATCCAATTTCAGTAGGCCTATGCAGTCAGAATTGGAGCGGTGTTGAACCGTATGATACTGCTGTCACAGTGTTGGTTACTTTTTCATATGTCTATTGAATGTAAGGAAACCTGCAGTTTTATGAGCCCGGGCATATTGTTACAATTATGCTTTTTAAGGTCTGTTACTGTAAGACGAAGGCGTTTCTGAATTATCACTATTTTTAGGCACGTTCACAAAATTGCGAAAAGCGACTCTTAGCTTCGTCATGTCCATCCGTCCGCATGCAATAATTCGGCTCTCATTGGACGGATTTTCGTGAAATTTGCTATACGATGATTTTTCGAAAATGTGTTGAGAAAATCCAGTTTTCATTAAAATCGGACAAGAATGAAAGTTATTTTACACGAAGACCAATTGACAATAGTATCATATCTCGCTTATTTCTTTTTAGAATGAGAAATGTTTCAGACAAATCTTGTAGAGAAAATCGAAACGCACATTTTGTGTTCAGTAACTTTTCTTTTTCGAAAACCGCGCCGTTTATGAGATAATGTGGAAAAATGTTGTAGAACGGGCGACAGATGACAATATGGCTCATGCACATTGCATGCTGGATACGTAAGGCTACAAATACACACTCGGGTTGTGTAATACTCATTGCTTTTCCACTGCAACAGTGGCACACGAACGCGCCTCATGTTATGTTGTACGTACATTGCGAGTCTTGTTAATTTTCCACTTGTTCCGTGGGCGTACTCTTCGTGTAATACTGTTAAAATGGTTCAGTCAAGGAGAGCGAAATGAGAGGAGCGCTTATCGTGCATGAAGAAGTGGAAAGCGCCTACCGAATGTTGTTCACAATACCTCAAAAGAACGGACCACTTAAGAGACACAGGCGAAAATGTGAAAGTGATATTAAAATGTCTTTGAGAAAGAGGTTTTGAAGCCACCTGCAACTTGTACGCAAATGAACGTTGGCTGTTTCAAGCGATGGGATTTGTGAACACGGTTATTAACCGTTGGGCTACATAAAAGCACGTTATTTCTTTACCATCTGAGTAGTTATTCATTTACAAGAAAATCCCCTTATGATAGGGTTGGTTGCTTGGTTGGTTATTCGTGAACTTAATGTGAGGGGTGTGGGACTGCTCACATTCGAGTCACGGTCCGCCTATTTCCAGTGAGGTTTGTTCATAGTGACCATAACCCCTAAGGCATTAACGAACTGTGTATTGTACACTATGGCGTATTTTTACGAAATGTAATCCGCATGAAATTTGAACTCTCTAGTGTTGTTAATAATGCATGGTCACTACTATTAGGAGTCCTGCTGCATGCTGTGACTTTATTTCGTTTGCGCGACCCTCTCATACACAGGACTTGCACATAATGAGAGGATGAACCACTCATTAAACGGGACGGTAATGTCGTGGGTAAGTAGTTTATGCCATGCTTACACATGCACACACGGGTTGAATTGAATTTAGGAGACATATTCGTAGTCTCTGGAGCGGTGGTTTCGGATTTTCAGGGCAGGCTTTCATTATCCATAAACCAGCATTCTGCTGTGTAAATTGGTGCAGTTCGGGGTTGGTTTGCTGGTCTGTCCACTGTGCGTATTTTCCTCTTGTTAAGTAAATCAAGACCTTTGAGAAGCTGACTCGCTTAGCCGGACACTAGGCTGAATGCCATGTACGGAAACCTCAAAGTGTGGTGCATGTACAAGGTCCTGCCCTTAAGTCGCTTTAATTCTGTCTTTACCTTATCAATTGGATTTGGTCTTGATAGTATCCTATCCCGGTTAGTCCCTTGCCATCACTTTCCCAATTGCAATTTTGTCGCCATACACCCTTTCATAATCTCCGTTCCTTTCGGTGTGCGTTCTAAAATCACTAAATTTGACATTGTGAATGCGATCTACTATTTCTGAGCACTCGTCGTCAATCCAAGCATTATGCTTCCTGAATGGAAAATCAGTATAATGAAACACAGATTTATCGTCATTTACTCCTTGGAGGTTATTGAACCCAGTATTGGTTTAAAAACAAAGAAGAAGCATGCTTTTGATTGTTATTCTACTCTGGGGAGGTCGATCCTACGCACACTTAAGACGTATCTGAATTGAGCTAATTAGATTGTTTCTGAGCCGTGTCCAACTGGGGTATTCTTTTGTACGAGAATCTAGAAAGAAGTTGGCCCAACGCCTGTTCTTGTCGCAGAGGTTCGGATGGTTTCATCGGCCACTGCAGATCTGTGGAAGCCCATAAAGCGAGCCGCATTTTATTAAACTGCCTGGAGGCGTATATTACTCTGCATTGTTTGTGTGAGTTTGTAGTCTGCTTCATAGTAACTGAAAGGGCTATTACGCTGCAGAGAGGAAGCCAGTATTTATCATTCTAATGCCCAAATGGCCTTGAAATTTGTAGTTTGCTGTCCATTTCGATGAAACATGAGGAGAAAATTGGGCTGGCTGGTTTAAATGTAATCAGTGATCTAACTGGACACTTGGGAGATTTCTATGGCGAGGAGGTTTGTTTCCAACTTTTTCACATTTGTCGTCGTTTGGGATGGTGCAGTTGCCTTGTTTTTCCGGGTATTTTGCACGAACTGAAAAACAGCTACAGACATGTGTTTCCAAATGATAAGATTGAGTACTAAAAACTGTCTCCAGTTTCCTTTTAGTTTTTCGCTTTTCATGTGTGAATTGTTAAATCTCATCATTTCTGATGCAGTAGGACTCAATTTAAACATTAGTATCTTACGTACTGCTGCACACGAAGTCGGTCTTGGACAGATCCTTCTGGAATGGACTGGATTGTTCTGACTCCGGAAAGGGAAAGTTTAGGGCTCTGGTGCAACGGTAATGAACTTTCGAATTCCATGAAATGGGGGGAATTTCTTGGGTAGGCGCGGTACAATTAGCTTTCACGAAAGACTCTCCTGCTTGAAATTGGTTAGTCAGGTGGCAGGAATTCGTTCGCTGTCTCCCTTATCGTGAGGTTCAGGATTCGAATCCTGGACCAGAAACTGCCGAGCAGGTTCTTGTTCGTATTCTATACAGCAGTATTCCGTGACAGTACCTTAAGACATACCACGACCACTTCCACATCCTGTTACTATAAATGTCTCGCGGTAACCGGGACGGTTTCCTCCAAAGTACCCGGTCGTACGGTAGATATATGTTCCTCAGCCTTTCCACTCTCTTCCTGAAGTGATCATACCTCGGTTTGCTATATTTGTCATAGGATGGATTATCGGCCAAAAAAACACTCATCGTTGTATTTAACTGTCGCCATACTGAAACTAACTGCAGTGCAACTTGAAAGTGTTCAGGCATGCACTTGAAGTCTTAACTTGGAAGCATTTATTTTTTCCTGATTCAGCAGCTGGTATATACGTAGTGAAGAAACACCCTGTATTATTTCAGGCTTACTCCGCGGCCTAATGGGGTCTGCGCTTTTCTGGGGTGTTATGCGGCGTTGATTGTCAGAGCTTCCGATGTTTCGGGACAGTCTGCCCTTCCGATTTTCATCCTGAAAAAAAAATTCCGTGCCGTTTGCGGAATCCCAAGCTTGACTTTGTTGTTCACAACAGATTTCCTTTGTGCCCCATACTCTTCCATATTGCCTAGCAGTTGTTCTTTTTTACGGGTTTGACACTAACATATCATATGAATATCTGATATATCCTGTGCTTTCTACATTGACGCTCATTTAATCCTCCTGATTCTTCATTTCTGTTAATATTTGGTGAAGAATATAAACCACGCAGCTCATTATTGTGCAGTGCATTCCTCTAGTCGCTGTTACTTCTTGTCCTTTGGGTCTAAATGTTCCCCTTATGTCTGTCTTTTCTCAAATACCCTCAATCTATACCCTTCTTATTGAGTGAGAGAGTTTCACATCCCTGCAAACGACGGGATAAAAAATTGTTAAATTGGAAATAGAGTGACAATCCATATGCTTGATCTGTATTAATATTTGTGAAAGGATCAAAGTCATTTGTTTATAGACAAAGTGTCAGAAGGAAGTCTTTTCAACGACACGCGCTTCATTTCATACATTGATTGAGGTTTGTAGTTCCTTTGTGCTCTCGAGCTACAGTACAGCTTTTCAGTACGAGATGTTGATGGAAGGCGATATAAAACATATTACAAAGGCGCCGGTAGTGTAATCGGGATGGGTGTCAGCCGCCATCAGGAGCGTGATTCGCCTGCCACGTTATCATTCTCTAACGATCGCCCGCCTCCTGCCTCAAATTCCGTTCCATCGTAATTTGGTTACTGGCATATTTGTTGCGTTATAAACGTGGGAGGCATAAACATAACACTGCCGTCGCCTGGCCTCAAACCGATGGCTGCTCGTAGGTGTAACAACACTGCTGCATTGTTGTGAGATGATACTGACGGGAGGATAGTAGTACGTTGTAAACGTCACTATAAGTTAACATAATCTATAATTTATCCTCGTCCTGCAGTTTTCTCAGTTCTACAGTTACTTGAGGATGCAGGTCTTCTAGATATATTTCCCCTGCTCTACTAACAGCATCAAAGCAGACATGAATCTTCATGAGCGTCGCTGTAAGAACCTCAGACCATCGCACTGCCGTTATTTTTTTTTGTGCATAAAGGCATGTATTTCTTCAGCCGTCTGTTCTGAAACATCCCATTTATTTTACCTCTTCTATTTTTTTGTAAAAGAAGGAAAAGTCGTGAGGGTGTATGGGGGAGAGTTATAGCTCCCATTATTTTTAACCTCAGTAGCATATTGAGGTGAGTGGTTAGCCAAACGCTCGGACCCCATGCTGTCGGGGAGGGACCCCGTTTCCCTCTGAATTGGAGGTTAGGTAGACCTCAGTGTTCTGTGCGTTTCGTAGAAGACGGAAACCTCTTGCTCCTGCCTACATTCGAACCTCGGAGCTTTCAGCCCGCAGCCTAGTCATCTTCTGTTAGATGGGATGTGGTACGTGGTGTGTGGATATAAGGGATTGTATTTTTCCATGCCAGAGGACCAGGATGACCAAAAAACTGCTTGACAGATATTTTTTTACAAACGCCTGAGCTTTTCAGAGTATAAATCCGATTACTATTTGTGTTGACAAATATTTCGTAGTTTGCGTCGAATAAGTGATACACTTAACGGCGAATCCAGCGGAGCAGGGTCATTCTTGAGAAGCTGGTCGTCACTCGTGTAGTCAGAATAATTTCGTGATATTATGAAACTTTGTAGCAGTTTAGTCTTCAGCCCCTACAACACAACACACTTTATCAGTAGGGCCTTAACCACCTGAAGCACCAAAAAATTCGAAATACCTAGTTTTCTTCCTTTGTACTTCCCGCTTGTGTAGGGAAGTCGGCAGGCTTCAGCCGTTTGTCCTTTCAAGAGTTGTCTGAGAATGAAGACATGTGTGGAACGTTGGCGGAATGATAACTGTCGGGTAAACCAAATTACTCGGAAAAGAAACGTGTACAAGTGCCGCCTTGTCCAACACAAATCCCACATAGACTCACACATGCTTGACTCCGGGCTTGATCCCAGACCATTCCGACAGAAGCCGGCGCTAACCACCCGAGCCATGACGTGGTCTTCCTGAAGCACTGACGGTTTCCGTTTAATATTTGAACAGGCATTTCCAATTTCCCAGAGAGCACCGCGTGTGACACAACTGTCAGCTGCTTACTCCTCTTCGGAAAGTAATCGAACTACTTTTTGCCGCTAGTACTCCCGGAGACAAGTCTTGTGGTCCTGACGGGGTCTGTACTGCGTCGCAGTTGGCAGGGACCGCAACACTATTGTGGAACAGTGTAGCTGCCGGCGATTGGAGCATGGTTCGGTAAATCGTGCTCCCTTGTACCGATGTGCTGGCTATGCAGGTCAAAACCGACTGACTTAACTTTCATGGCGATGAAACAGGCTTCAAATAATGCATTGCGATTCTATTTGCCCTTATAATTCAACAGAGCGCAACAAATCAATGTCGTACAGGACATCGTGTTCTGCCGACCGCCGTAATGATGGCCAACCTTCCCGTCCGAGTCTTTACGAAATGTGGTAGTGTGGCAGTAACAGTGCCAGTTGGTTCTGAAACATCATTTTGCTGTCGCGAAAATGGCCTTGACACGGCATTTGCCTTTTGTTGAATGATCCCCGAACAAGCAGTCGTCGGTTGAATTTTTATTTTGGATTGCCGTTAAGGTCCTCTGTTGATTTACGCACTGTGTTCGTCCTTACAATGAGCGAGCTTAGCCCTATCGTGTTTACGAACATACAGTGGCAATTGCGCGTCTGTGTACACTCACAAGGAGAATTGGCAACAGAACAATATGGAGCCTAGAGATACGCTGTAACAAGTTCTAGAAACTTTCAGTACTGTTTGGGATAGTTATTTGTAATGTAATATAACAACAGTATGTCAAGCTAAATTCAGTCTGTAGAATGTGGATGAGCAACGTACGGACGTATATTATGAACATTTCATTATTTGGGTGGGTGCTATTGGCAACACTGCTGTCGCCGTGAAGAAAGCAGGCCTGTGGTAGTACAGACACATCCTGCTGTCTTTGTTGGTGGTGAGAATGAGAATGAAGTGCGTGAGCGAGACAGTTAGTAGTTTGTGCGGAGGTGTGTGATAAACATACCAACATATCTTATGCGTATTGGACCGTGCATCATCTTGATATTTGAATAAAAATTGACCAACTAGATGATACTTGCTTTATTATATATTGCTCAACATGTTTCAGACGTTAATACGTCCATCTTCAGGAGCTAGCGAGTACTTGTTGTGTTGTGTAGGCTGACTTGAGGCGTGCTG
>Ga0136643_10000754_pt1 | contig 36901 bp, 25 predicted proteins | sample TergutLab28metaG_FD_96883 | JGI IMG/M metagenome (GOLD analysis project Ga0136643, IMG submission 96883) | Labiotermes labralis P1 segment gut microbial communities from Petit-Saut dam, French Guiana - Lab288 P1 (version 3) (version 3) | ecosystem: Host-associated > Arthropoda: Insects >...
AATACAATACAATACAATACAATACAATCTGTCAAGCAGGTTATTCGAGTATGCTGCAACTCAGTTCAGACAAACCGTAGAGAAGCGACGTAGATGATCTGTGCGCCGTAGAATGTTTTTGTTCGTCTGATTGTATGCCGTAATATATTAAATGTTCCGCACGTTTTCAGAACTGTTGAAAGTTAAACGAATTTTTCAAACACACGGGTGAGTCTCTGTCAGATTCGGTTTCGTGAATGCAACATTCCACTATTGTGGTGAAACCGGTTGGCGGCTTCAGCATCGGAACTAACTTGTGCGTAATTTGACAGTTGCGGCACAGTGTATTGTTCTGGCGGTAGGCACAAACGTGTGAATGTAGATGCTGCTAGCAATTTAATAGGCAGGTTCTTGATTCCTGTTCAATAGATACCTTGTCGTACAAACTCGTTGCTATTACTGTTTGTCAGTCCACTCGTGGAATTTATTAAGTGTATATTACGGGTCGTGTAACGGCGAAGTTCCGCACAGTGGTTATTGACTTTTTTTTTGTTTGTTTATATATGTTGTGTATTTGTTGTGCTGGATAATGAACTATACAAGATGCACAGTCCATACATCAACATTTTTTTACATATCATTTTGTTCTATTTATTATCTGCCTGCACACATTTTAACATGACTTGCTGCAGCAATGCTTAACGGTACTTAGAACAGTCAAACCAAAAGTAAAAGCATACGTTTTGTATGGAGGCCATGCTGTGTCACGGACTGTAGGAAATTTATTCAAACATGTAGTTTCTGTAGGCAAATAATAGTGCATCATTTCAGGTTCATGTATTAATTTTCGCTTGTATAACATGACCCCTCACAAGTTTGTTTATATTGTATCCTAGTACTGTGTAGTTCTGGTGAATTGGACTTAAAAGGCACTGAGGTTGTTGGTAGCGTAGGGTGGTTATTCACCAGGCAAGGGTATATGACTGTGTAATATCTATCTATGAAAAACATCACTTAGAGTACAGTGATTTGCCACTTCCGATTGTTGTAGTGGCCAATGTGCTTGGGACTGGTATGTTTCACTGATGAGCCATGAAACAGGTTCCAGCCTCATACTCTGTGCTTCCCTTTTTCTTGTTCCTTTCCCCACTTCCTCACCCTACAAGTTTCTATTTAGCATAACTAGACTGTATTTATTATAGGGAATTTAAAAGTGTGAGGTTAGAGTTGCCTTCTGTGGCAGAACATGCACTTGACGTACTGTCAGAGAGTGCACTGTTGAGTCAATTTATTTTTCATGTAATTTATCCACATCTGCAGTTTCTCTTTATGAGTGAACATTTACCATTGATTATGTGTTGACAATGGAACAACAAAATACAAATTAGTGATCTGTTTTACACACATTTGGCCCCAACAAATGTCCAAGCAGTGAATACAGCAGCTGCAAGAATGGACTGATGCAATTTAAAATGCTGTATTTTCACACATGCTTTCACTACGCTAGCAGAAACATACTTCTTAATGATACGTGTTAAATGTGAGGTTGGTTGGTGTGTTTCACCTACTTTTTTTTTATGGGATAGAGATGGTTATAGTTGGACAAACTAACACACTAGTGTACCTGTACATCTTCATTAGAAGGTGTGCACACATCCTTGCTGTCCTATGTTGGTGTTTTTTTTTTAAAGTATGTAAGGTCAGAGGTTCCTTTGTTAGCCCATCATAAATGTGGATGGGCAGAGCCAGGAAAGTTAGTTTGAGTAGATTCACATACATCAAGAATGTTAAACTAGTTTCTTTCAGAGTGTTTGAATTAAGACACTGGAATTAAAGCTTAAATCTGTAAATCACTTAACAAAAATTCATCGGTTTTCATGGTGTGCTTGATACAAATATTATTATCCTTGTCTCCAGTAAGTGTTCAGTCACCAGTGGTGAGAAGATAATTTTATTTCTGAAATTCTGATTGAATCATCCCCTGGAACCCCCCAGTACTATACACATAAAATTCCTGAAAAAGGTACAGAACACTGTATGTTTAAGTGTTCAGCTGAGGTTGTAATTTATATCAATTATTTGAAGTATCTGTTTGCAGATTTCAAGGTTAAGAACTGGGTTCTATTGTGGTAATCTGATAATGGTGCTACTTAAACAATTCACTTAACCTGTCATGTTTAGTTTATTAAATAATGATCCCATAAATGTTGTCCTTTTAACAGCAGATGCTTCAGCACCTTTCCCAGTTTCATGGAGTCGCATATAGAATCTATTCAAGAAGAAACTATAGTGAAGCCTTTTCGAGTATCTGTAGAAGGTAATATTGGTGCTGGAAAATCCACATTTATCAAACACTTCTGCACATTTCCTGATGTGGACATTCACATGGTAAGGTAAAAGCATCAGGTGTCACAAACATGATTTGAATTTTCTTTCCACAGAACCTCCAATTCAGAAAGCCGGATATTTGTTCTGGTTTAAACATTTCCCCCCTTCTAGTGTAGTTACAGGGAAAATATTTTCCACATTATAAATTTATTATAATATACTTCACAGTAACCTGATGTTGCATTAATTATTTTAATTTAAGATTCCAAATGGTGTAGTTATTGATTGCCATTTCTCTAGGTGATGAACTGGTGATACTAATGTTAATTCTTTTCAACATTATGGATTACGCTGTTCTTCCAAATTTATTTTAAGAAATTCCTCAGCACAAGAAAGCAGCTTATTGATGTTATAAGTAACTATATTGTAAAAGTGAAAGTATATTTTCTTTGGCTATACCTACCTGTATGGACCAAGAAAATTGTGAAGTACTATTTGTAAACACTGATATAATTTTTTCCATGAATGTATTACGGTCAACAAAGTGTCTGGAATCACTGACTGATTCTCCTTTTGTGGTCATTCTGCAACTCCTTCCTTGAGTTGTGCAGCAAATGTAGAAGGTTTTAACGAATATGTTATTGACAGAACAGAACTTTTAGTAAATGACTGTCTATTGTAGCACATGCATTTCACCCCTGTTTTGTAAACAGGGGCTAACTCCCTATACCATATACAGTGGGTTGTCCCATATTTACAAACTAGGGGCAATATACATGTGCATAAAATATTGGTTGGTTATTAGAATGGCAGAAGAGGACTTCATAATCTTCAGCAAGATACATTCTAAAAAGTTCTGAAAAATCTACCAATTGAGACTTCTTCAGTTACTTTGGTGTTGTCCGACCCACTGATAATAGGCATTAGAAATGTACCACAAAAACATATTATTCTCTAGAAAGAAAGACGTTAAGGTTTCAGCTCCTCCAGGGCATACAGTTCCAGTGATATCAAAGAAAATTACATTTGGTAGTAAAATAATGTTTATGGGAGTAGCAATTTAATTACCATGGTAAGTGAAAAATAAATTAAAAGAAAATACATGACACTGATGATTGAAATAAATCACACTGAAAATGTATAGAATTTGTGTGATTTCTTAAATATATAATATTCAATTAATTCTTCAATATCACATCAAATGAATGATGACAGTCAGTACGTTACGACTAAAAGGAAAATGAGATAGCAGTATCACACTGAACTTGCAGGACGGTGTACACATCTGTCCACAAATATTCTTAGGAGCAGTAGTGATAACTTACTATCAGAAATTATACATGTATGTGGATTTAATTTATATTATTTTCCTGTACTTTTATGTTCATGCCAGTTAAATAATTACAAAGGCAGTGAAGTAAAGTTTTCAATAAATGAATATATGGAGGATTGAGAGAGGTGATGGTCAGATTCAGGGCATGATGCTTCATTACAAGAACTGTTGAACACCTTAGGTGTATCTGGAAGTGGTATTCCATTTTAACCTTTAAATGACAGGGTTGGTACTTAAATTTTTAGTGTATTGTTAATGAAAAACATATTATTTGAACATAAACAGGCATGATTATGAAACATATGGTAGTTCGTGGAAAATAAAAGAGATTATACACCATGTCTTAAAAATGTAGCTAATTTCCTTATCTGAATATATAACATGACTTTCCAGGGTTTTTTTTTTTTGCTGACACATCTTTAAAAAAAATTTTTTTTTAATTACAGCAGTATATGCTTTTATTCACAGGAACCAGTTTCTGAGTGGTGCAGTTTGCGAGGGCACAATCTGCTGGAACTGCTGTATAAGGACCTCAACAGATGGAACTTCATGTTTCAGAATTATGTCCAGTTATGCCGACTGAAGACACAGATGCATCACACAGAAAGAAGAGTCCTAATGTTTGAACGTTCCCTCCAAAATAACAGGTCTTAACAAACATGCACCACAAACCTACAAGATCTCCTGTGCGCAGAATGTCAACAGCTGACAAATCATAGGGTGTAAAGTGACTAGTTTTACTGTTTCCTAGATATGGAAATAAAGGACCTTCTTTGGAAAAGGGCATGACCTACTAATTTTAAAGCATAGGGTGTAAACTGACTAGTTTTCCTGTCTTCCCAGATATGACATTATAGGACCTTCTCTGGAAAAGGACATGGCCTGCTACTCATACCTTCCTTTTGTTCTAAAACAGTACTTGGTTATGAGGGATAAAAAACATTCCACAGACAAAATATGCATAGGAAGTGTGGTTGGAAACCTGTTATGGAAATGACCACTTCAAGTGCTGGATTGACAGTAGGATAGCACATAAGTGAATCTCTAGAGATGTGAATTAGAATTAAACATCTGACTGTGGGATTTTGTGTATATGACGAATATTTGATTTCCTTAGCAAGAAGGAATTTCTACATTGTCTAAATATGTACTGCTGAAGGAACACTGTAGAATGGATATACCATATTTCACTGAATAATTCAGTGTCATTTTGCACTGTGAAAGTCAGCAGATAGTCACCAGATGTTGAACAATTCAGTGAGCATTATTTTTGTTCATTACCTTGTAAACTGGGGTGTGACTTAAAGCAATATAAATATGGCAGACAAAATGCTCTTCTATGTGAAAGATGCATGATGGGTATAACTAGAACCTAATGAATCACTTGATTAGTGTAAAAAATATGTTTCATTATCATTTAACATCATACAGGGCCTAGCCACAAAATGGCATGGGTAGGTCTAGCAGACATAATACTTCTTTTCCACAAACAGCCATTTTAATAAATATTTGCATAAGATCATGCATCCAATTTTTCATCACAGATTCAAGGGAGAATATTGTGCTGCAGGGAAATTTGACACTAATCTTAATCCCATTATTTAGTGACAAGTTGCTTTCACTTAAAGTTTTCCTTCATTTAGTGTTGAAACCCACTTTCCATAAGGGGAATATTAAACATGGATTTATTGTACCTAGTTATAATTACAGTATACAAGTTTGAGCTAAAATTTCTGAAATCCATGTGACAGCACAGTCAGTTTCAAACCATATTTTCATAATAAATCGTAACTTATTTTTATTTGTATGAAAAATAATTTTTGAGATAGAAATAATCCCAAACTTAAGTACTGATTTGTGAGAGAAATACAGTACATTGCCATCGCCACATATGTTCAAGTTTTCATGTGAACTTTCATTTTCTACTTATGTTTCATATTTAATGCTAACATGTTATACAGATTCTGCTTTGTGGAGATGGCGCACAATAATGGCCAGCTACTAGATGTAGAGTATGTTGTTCTCTGCAAGTGGTATGATTGGATAGAGCAGAATTTTGACATCACCCTTGATTTGATAGGTAAGTGATATGATAAGCTCATGGCCACATTCATTTCATAATTTAGAATTCTGTAGAAGTAAATCTTCCATGTGTCTAAGCATCAAAATATGAAGAGAGTGATCTACACATAAATTGATAGTGCTGAGTGGTCAGCTTTTGTGCCAGTTACCTTGACCCTCACAAAACAAGTTTTCTGTACCTATTTGGCCTATTTTCTGCCATTTTACTTCTTTCATAAGGACAGTGAACATGCAAACAAGTTACAGGTGCCAGTTCAGTTGACTTCACTGCTTCACAAGTTATTTCTTCAGATCCATATGAAAATTATTTCAGTCAGAACTCCACACGATATATCTTTAGCATGGTTCCTTAGTCTTAATATGATGTATTAATGGACTGGTATGCACTTGTACCTTAAAATTTTCTTTGGCATGCATGGGAAAAGAAAGTGTAGTAAAATGTTCAATCTTTCTGTATGACATATTTTGATTATGTGTTGTATTTTCAAAGGATTTTTTTCAGTAATTGTTGGGAATGGTTTAACCCACTAAAATTCATATAAAAAATATGGCTGTTTCTACATTCTTTGGGCAAGGGTTAACACTTGGAGTTGAATAAATCTAAATGTATGTGTTTTGTAACAGTTTATCTTCACAGTAGTCCAGAAGTATGTTATGAGAGGATTCAGAGGCGCAGGCGTCCAGAAGAGATCACGGTGTCTCTGAGCTACCTAAAGGAACTGCATGAATCTTATGAGGAGTGGCTGCTTCAAGCTCAAACACCTGCACCTGTATTGGTGATTGATGCAAATAAGGAACTAGATGAAGTGAGACAACTTTGTTTTGAAAACCAGAGCTACATCCTGGGGCATTGTAACATGCATTCAAATCCAGTAATTCAGAGTGAACTTAAAAAAATGGAATAGAGTGTTTAGTGATTACCAAACTTTTTTGATGAAGGAATATTTATGTTATTTTGTAATACTGACAAAATGTCACAGAGTATATTGAGGAAGTTCTTTTTGAAAGCATACTGTGAGAAAATAAATAATGCTGAATTCTGCCTGAATACTCTTGACGATATGTGAAAATCTTGAAGTACTGGTGTGCTTTGGGCATTTGTCTTTTGTGTCTTGCACAGTAAGAACTCTTATCTGAGGAGAATTAGTTTGTTAAATCAATTACTTGTTACATAGTATGCTTTTACCATTAGTCCCATTTATCACCAAACTCTGTATAGCAATTTATACTCTTCTGCACCAAGTCACTGCCTACCTACTTCTATGCTGTCTTTCACTGGTAAGGTTGCCCTGGTTTTCAGTTTACAGCAGGGATGTGCAAAAGTTGGTCCATGAACCTAACTGCCCAACAGGTTCTGATTGCAGCAACATAAGTTTGTGACACAACATATTCAGGATGCATATTTTTGTGACCTTTTCCATTGTAAATATAATTAAAGTAACCATAAATTTCATTTTCTTACTTGTAATGTCATATAATTCAAGCAACAGGATTAAAACACAGAAAATTTATAGCCCTGCATGAGGAGAGGGAATCCAAAAATGCAGACATTTTTATTGCATGCCAAGATGGCTACTGGCAATTTAGAGAGGTCTTAACAAGTGTGGATAAAGGTCAAACAGTAACACAAACATTTATTTTGGTATTTGTTCTGACACAAGACAGTCTCAAAGTTGACAGGACCACAATGAATGTGAATGGCATAATTATAAATAAATATGGATGCTGGCTATTTAAGAAAAGTCTTGAAACAAGTGTGGGAGATAAACCAGACAGACACAAACAGTACTGTATTTTGATCTTCCTTCTGACTGAAACACTTCCTTCCTTCTGACTCAGCATTTTTATCTTGTATTTGACAAGATCTTGAGTGTAAATAACATGATGACAGAATCATCATATGGTAAGAACATGATTAGAGCATTTACGACCCTGCTAGTGTTGATGTTCATCAGTAACTCACAGTAGGAATGCATAACAGAAACCAATGTAGAACACCATGCAGAATTCTTGTGGCACAGACACCACAGAATGGCTCAAATAAGAGGGTATTTTAAAGCAATATGTCAGTGATGGATCAGTTGGACAGCCACACATGCCACCACAGTGATGCAACACACAGACAGTAAAGGTTAAGGTCTAGCCAGTGGTTGAGGTGCTTTGGATATTCTTTGGAAAACTCAAGTCAAAATGTTGCTTAAATTGAGTGCAGCCACATTTTTCTTCCTTAAAGTAAATTCAGCCACTGCAAGTTATTTGTTAATGCTAGGATATCCTGTGAGAACTGTGGGTAAATAATGGTCATGAACAGTGAATAAAAATGAGACTTCATCCATTATTAGGAAGGATTCAAAGCAAGCAAGTTCTCCTAAAACACACACCTCAATAGATGTTGCCATCACTTTGATGTTGTCTGCTGAGCTACTACATATGGTTATAATAAATGGCCATCTCAGATTTATGTGAGTGTAAACTAGAGTGCAACCAACTTAACCTGGGGTCTGTGAAATTGGATGGAGAAAAAAATTACAACTTTTTTTTTTTACTTATCTCTAACTGAAATTCAGCTTGTCATTAACTAATGAATGTAAGCAACATAGTAATTTATGGCCTCTAGAATTTAAAAATATTTCACATAAATCTGTATAAAATTATTGTAGCCTAAAAACCAGAATATATTTCCCATCACACTGAAGTGTCTTTAAAATATGAATTTAATTTCAACTTGCCTATAAGGTAAAACGGGGTAAGTGGAACTGCTATTTTTAAGAGTTGGGCTTTAATATGTGATTACTCACTGAATTTAGGTTCGATTTTGTTGAAATTTCTTATAGTGGACTATCAAACTCAGTATGAGGTACATATATAAGAAGAACACAGTTTATGGCTGTGATTCAGGAAAACAAAACATATTTTGAGCTTAAAGTTATACTTACCCTATGGTGTGGGGAAGAGGAACCTACAGCTACTTTATGTCAAATAAATTACATAAATATTAATGGGGTTAAGTGGAAATTGAAGAATGCAACATACTTGACATTCCTATATATCACAGACGGCATGCTGCTTCTTCATTACAGAAGAAATGAATGGAGCCAATTTGTTTGTGTTCTGATTGCAGAGTAGGCTTGTGCAAGAAATCCTGTTTCAAACCGTTTCACACTTAAGCTGGTCTCTAAAACTTACTCTTAACACAGGACGCCACAGTACAGGGCTGCTGTAGGCCTAATCGTAACATTCTTCTGGCATTATCTTATCATGATAGTGTTTGGGAGTGGAAAGTGAGTCAGCGGTTTACATTATCATTCGGAGATAAAGAGTGCTATTGTACCATACAAAGACTATTGACTACAAGAGTGTATTTATTCTTATGATGATGCAGTGTTACAGTCTTGCTAAAAACATACGTCCCCAGTAATGTAACTCAAATCACACTATGAATAATTACACCAAACTGAAACTTTTGTGCAAGCAGATAGAATTCAAAGCTTATGGCAAAATCACACAAAATTATGACATAAAATATTCAGTATAAAAAAGAGTAATGCTACAGTTTAAACTGTTATGTTTTTTAGTTCTCAATTTAATACTTATGTAACATTTTCTGAATGTAATTACAGGTAAGTTTGGAAGCCAGATTTAAATATTAAAAACCACCTGGGGGGATGAATGAGCACCATTTAAATCATTGCTTGGGGTTTTAAATGTTCAGAATCACCACTCTCTTCTTTTTTCTTGGTTTTTTTTTGTCCCTGTCTTTCACATGTTTTACCCACAGTTTCCTTTATTCTTTCCCTTACCTCTCCTGACATTATTACTACTTCAGAAATTATGATGGGGTAAAATAACTTTTTTTCAGCATGCTTCAAAGCTTTGTGCCTTTTTCAGACTTAGCTTATGCGTTCCTTTGAAGCAGATGGAAAAATCATCACCAGGAACTCCTTTTCTGAATGGTGTGGGTATTTTGTTTTCATTGACATACCGGCCTCTTGTCTCCAGAACTTCTTTTTTGGAGAGGCCGAAGCCCCATTTCTCCATCAACTTAAGACACACTGCAATTATTCCTCTTCATGGAAGGGGAGAGCAGTTGGTTGACCCAACGTTTGGCTTTCTACCCCCTCTCAATCCCTTCACATGTTTAAATTATGTAGCTTTAGGTATTTTGTAAAGCTTTGCAGCCCTATATAATGTCATCCAGCCAGTAGTACCTAGAATTTTTGGGTCTTCAGTATGGAGCTTGCCTCGTCACCATTTTGGTACTTGCTATTTTGAATTGGCTCCTACATTTTTGGAAACTTTTTGCATGTTGTTTTATAGCAGCTGTAAGAACTGGCAGGCGAGGAAGCTATGATGTGTTCAGTGACTCAGATAGCAGCATTTTTGTGGGAGAATTACTGGAGTGGTAGGTGTCTGGCCACAATGCCACGCCATTCCTCTCTCAGCAAATTCAAGTCCTTTCCTTCCAGCTGTACATCTGCTTTGAGCTTCTGTAAACAAGCATGCAAGCTACTGTTATGTAAGAAGACATTCTGTAAAATCCCACATCATTGGTCAACTGTGAATACAGTTTGCAAATGTACCCCCTCATTTCAAATTTGTTCCCTTTTTTTTTTAAGGCTGTGATGATTTCTAAGTATGGATAAAACAATATACTATACATAAAATTCAGTCAAGATTAGTTTAATAAAAGATATCACACATTTTCTAATGGTTACAGATACAAGCTTTCTTACAAATTCTTCAACCCTCCCCGAAAACATTTATGTTTTATGTAAAATTACCACTGGTATGGAATATCACTGTCTGAAAATTCTGAAACATAACCTCAAAGTTTCACACCTTCACCACATTTGTAATTTTTGACACAAATGTCATACTTAACTGGATGTGAGGTGACATTACATTTCAGATGGCCCTGGATCACATCTTAAATTTTCAGGAATATATATAAAACATGTTTAACTTTATGCTTAAGATCACCGCAGTTCTTCAGATGATTAATTAGTAAAAAATTGTCTACTAGCTGTGTAAACACAGTATATCATTCATATGAAATCTGTGGGTATATAAAAAAATTTGTCACCTTTAATTTGTGTAATTTCCATGGCGTAATAGTTTCTTCTTAACTCCATCAAAAAGGGCACTCAATATATCATATAGTTACCAAATTACCAGTTATGATATATAAAATGTATGAATATGGGCTTAAAATGAACCGAAGTGACTGATATGTCATAATAAAGTATTAAGCATGTTGCTACAGGTGGTAATAATGCTGCTACCTTATATGAATAGGTGCCCAGCTTTAATCTGGGAAAGTGGGTTATATCCTAACTAATGTGTTCATTCTGTACATTTCTACCCCGTGTTGCAGATCATGGCCAAAATATGTATGAGAAGTTGAACAATAAATTTATTTGTGATCCACGAATTTGTGTACCCTTTTCGGTGCAATTACTTGATGTTTGCATTGTTACTCCTTTTTCTGTTCAGGCAAATGTCACGATTGCACAAAAAATGACTACTTCTACCCACATCCTTTTCAATTCATTATTCACTGATCATTCTACCATTCAATGCTATATAGTCTTGGCTACTGACCGTGTTTGTAAGTGAACCATAAATACAGATAAGTAATTGCCATATACCAACTTTTTTGAATGAGTCAAATACAGTGCTTCTCACAATACAACTGTACCATAACTGTAGTAATGCCCTTCATGAAATTAAAATTGATAGGTGTTTCAAACACTGTTGGGGGATATGCACATGCATACAAACACACACACACGCGCACGCACATACGCACACTTACTCTCCATATAAACAATGAAGGACAAAAGTCATATGCCAGAATGTCAATTTAAAATATGTTAAATTGAAGCTCAAATTCTTGGCCTTTTTGCTTTGGATTGATGAGGTTTCACCACAATGTACCTGAGCCATGCTGAGGATGGTGCGATTTATCAGCACAGGTCTCTTGTATTTGTGGTCTCCTGTCAAAAGTTGAGCCAGACTGCTTTTAATGTGGTGAAATACATTCATGTCTTCACACCTTAGCTGCATTATGTTGCAGTCATCATTTAGCAGCAGTTTGATACAGTGGCATCCAACATACACCTGCAGTTCTCTCCCCATTGGTACCTGCATAATACCATAACTTAACAGTAAAGTGCATTCTTTGAACAGCTGACTATTTTGCTGATGTAGATGGCTAGATGGCACCAGAGCTGCTCTGGACACTGGAGAAGGCAGAATTGACCTGGGTGGAACTAAACCAAGCTTGCTTTGTCTGAAAGCCTATAGCCTAACTACTATACTGTGCTACACTGGCTAATGATGTTGATGAAAATTATGTGACAACTTACCTCAGTAAAGAGATGCCTGCTGTTCTTTGTAAATGCAGACCATACATCATGGGGGGTTGCCCACTCACTGAGCAACCTCAACTCGTATGTGTGCTGACCAGGTTCAGTACTCTGGTCTGAATCCAGTTGCTTCATATTCTCTCCCACATGACTATGGGCAATCTTTAGTAGGTTCTCTGACAGTGAACTCTTAGTGCTCTTAGAAATGGGGGACAAGAAATAAGATACATCCAGTGTTGTTGCTGCAACAGGAATTGCTGCCCAAAGTGTGGCTTCTGTGTCTGTGCTGTCTGGGATCTTGGTAACCAAATTACAAGACACTTCAATGAGGGAGAATGGTTCTGGAATGCTGGCTGTGATAAATGTCTTCAAACTGACACCTTTTCTGACCCTCTGTTCCAGCTTGCTAGTTTGATTAACACTTACTCCTTTTGAAGTTATACACACATGCAACAACCAAAATTCTGGACTGTAGTCTTGATCTTCATTGTTCTTCAAATGGATTTCAAAACCATACTGTGCAGTGTCACTGTCTTTAGAGGCATCATGAACCTGTCAAAATTAAACATACACAAACTTACATTAATTTACATATAAAGTCTCCTTCAGTATCATTTCAACATGTCAGTAAAGGAACTTAAAATTGTAGCATCTCAGAGAATGTTCTATGAGCAGAGACAGTAAGTTGGTTAGCAGTAAAGATATGAAGAAGATAACATGTTTCAGAAAGTACAAATGCCACAGTATGTGTGCTTTTATGAGACTGATCAAAAAAAATTTATAGGATTTGATTCCCAGAAAAGTCAAGAGATCTTTCTCTTCTTTAAAACGTCCAGACCAGTTGTGGGGACTCTTTCCATGGCAGTCAAGCAGCTGGGGCATTAGGCTAACCAATCACTTCCAACTAGTGCCAAGGTTAATAATGACTGGAGCTATACTTCTGCTCCCACTATATGCTTTCATGGAGTGCACTGGAACAGCTTTACCTCCACATTTTATGTATAAATATTCAGCTCATACATCACAGAAAACAAGGGATGCTTCCATTAGAAAGACAAATCAGTGAATGCTGTAGAGGGGAATAATGCCCACTGATTGTGAGGACTGTACTAAACTAACTACACTGTGAAGGTAAAATTTTGAGTTTTTGGTGTTAAACCTGGCGTACATATAATAACCACTGGCTGTACAAGCTGAATATCACAGTATAGACAAGACCCTTTGTATCCATTACAGAAACCCAAAGTTTCCATTTAGTGAATCACTGGCATCATATGATATGGAACACATTATACCTGTACAGTGAGAGTGAATGTATTTTGGAGAAGTTTGTCTCTCTTAGTAATGCTTATGGCTTCCAGCATCTTTTCCTCCATAGCTATTTCCTGTTTTAGCCTTGTAAGATGCTGCAGCTTCATGTCCATGTCAGCCATAATGTTGGGTGGAAGAATAAAATTTTTCTGTTGAGAGGCTGACACTTTTGGTCCCAGGTCAACACAGTAAAATGTGAGATGCATCTGTCAAAAAGTGATTTACAGTAACAACAACTGGGATACAATGGAATAAAAATACAGAATGAAATATAGCACTTTAATCATGCTTGGAGAGAGGATTTAATTTATCAACTGAACAAGAAATTGAACACTTTCTGGTCTGCAATCAGAAATTAACCGTCCCTCTTTAAGTGCAGCTGGATATGTGTGTTGTAGGGCAGGGTTTAGCATTTGTTCACACAATTTGACAGCCAGTCAGCAGATATCACAGTGTTCAGAAATCGGCAGATGAAGTTAAAGCAACATGTAAAAACAAAACACCATATTGAAATGTTACATTATTTTGTAAAGGTCCAGCCTTCTTTGAATGCGGAATGCTACTTAATGAACGTGATATGGCAGCTGACTGAAAGCATCTATGGACACAAAATTAAATTAAAAAATAAGATAAATACTCATAGTTATTCTCACTGTAATTTTCCTTAAAAAAATAATAGTCATAAGACGGAAGGTAATGATGGAGATAGTAAGTCTATTTCTTTCCCTAAACACTACAAGCCTCTTGTTCAAATATGTTGCAGTTGTATGATAAAACTCCATCAGGCTCTGCTGAGTGAGTTAAGTGTTGCAGCATTTTAACTGTACTTACTGTAACCACTATGATGACATCAATATCAGGGAAAACATCCAAGGCACATACTCCTTTTATTCCCATCACACTATTCTCCACAGTTGGTTGACCCCCATTACTCCAGGTCAGCTTGCTGTGCCAAAGATCTAAACCATCTGTAGCCATAATTCCATCTTTCACAGGACAATATCCTTCCACTGACCCTGGGAGGTATACCATATGGTAACTTAACTTCTGCTGATTGGAAGTAATGTACACCACTGAACCACTGCGCAGCACAATACCCACATGTGAATACAGACCTGTCAGTGAATCTGCAACAAATTGTGAAAGTAACACATAAAATTAAGTTCACTGAACTAACTTCTATCCAGATGTTAACAGCAGAGCAAGGAATTTCATAATCACACATCTAACTTACAAATATTTCATAAGTAGTAGATAATGAGGCACATAATTTATCTTGCTATTTCTGAGAAACATGACAAAATTATTTATTTCAGTCTGAAGATAGCTTTTGTTCAGGAGCCTGGTGTTACAATCTGATGGTCACTAGAAACACTTTCCCTGGGGTAAATGGAACTGCAGCAATAATCTAATAACTCACTTATATTTAACACTAAGATGTAAACTGGGCAACACTCTACTACTGTGTCCCTCATCTGGCTTCACGGTTTGGTGTTTAGCTAGATGGACAGCTTACATTTATGTTGCAAGCATTTTCCATTCTTGTTTGTATTGAACAAAAACATTAAAATTTACCTAGTCATGATTCACCAACCTTTGAGACACACAATGCCAGCAATAGACTGTGTGGTACTGTACAAGATTTTCGGTGCAGGCAGTGGAGTAGATTTGCTTTCTGCTGCTACCGGAACACAGTAAACTTGGCCAAAATCCAAACCAACTAAAATGACATGTGACCAGACCAATGCCATATCTTCAAGGAGCAAACTTGTTAGGGTTGGATCCAAATCATTACATCTTACAGATGTTAGTGTACAAGAAACATCCTGCATGCGTAAAATTGTCACAATATTAGATTCCTTTCAAAAACTGAAAAAGAAAATGAAACACACATTTGGTTTACTGCTCATCTCTAACTGTGAACCAATTGCAAATGTAATTAGGCTTGCTTTGATTTCATATGGCCAACTCTTAAGGTGGCAGTATTCCAATGAATGTAGTTTACATACACAATGTACTAAAAATGGGAAAATTACATACAAATTTAGTTTTTCTCATCTGTTTATCTTACACACATCTAACCCATTGTATTACACTTTTATGTCATAACATCTCTTGTCTTGCATAGTTTGTGGCAGTATCTTGGCAGATTGGGATGACACAAACTTGCAAATTCTGTTAACAGTGAACCACAGACACTAACAATATAATGTACATTTCAGGTTTGTGTTAGCAACAGATTTTCTATTTTCAGTCATCTGAAACATTTCAGACGCTATGAAAGTAAAGTTTTGTGGTAGAAAAACAGATAGTAATGGCAGTAACATACATAACATGATAATCCATTAAATAAAATTCAATTACTCTCAATGAAATAAGTTACACCATTTACACACACAGGCAGTTTGCAGCATAGTACCTCTTAATTTCACAATTTGGTGATATTCCATGGCCAGCACATTTCCTAGACTTGACAGTCCAAAACCTCTCCATGTGGCAGTATGTCAAGTCTAAACGTTTATGTTACTCACCCCCACTACACCCAAGGAATTAAAGAGAACTGCAGCAATTAAATGTGCTTTACTGCAGTGAGTTATGCAGAACTTCATACAGAAATTACTGCAATGTGTCCAGATGACATGGAGTGTCATCTGGAAAAAGTAATATTTAGTAGGTAGAGTAGGCATGCTAATTGATACCATGATGCTCGTTATATCTTAAAATGTTTCATTTCATTTGCTGTCTGGTCTCTCACAGCAGTCTACAGAAAACTGTCACATCCTTGTGCCAAAACCATGCTTCCAACACGTACACATTCTTGAATTACTTCACTTACACCACATGGAGCCTGCTGCAGTTCAGCTGAAAATCTCTTCTCTGTTGGAAACATTCTTGGACCAGCCTGGTACAAATCAATGTACAATTTCCCATGCTTCTTCTTGACAAGGATGAAATCCATAAACAGTGAGCACATAGCCAACACTTCCCTGTGTACCTTTATGTGCATCCTCAATGCCACTGACTCTTTATGAGTAACATCAACTTCATGATCTGTTGCTGGCCTGTACAGACAATTTAAACTTCAACAGGGATGTCATGACTTATTGAAAAAATTAATTCATTGTTTCTAGTACAAGATGCAGCAGAATATACAGACATGTGTTGCTTTTAATTAAGCATGCTACGAGTTATGTTATTTTGAAGTTCAGAAACCTCAGACAGGATCTTAGAGTTTTGTGTCTAATTATCATGCCAGTCCAAGACAGAATGTAGGTCAGTGCAGACATGTTTTTGTTGTGTTTATTTACTTGTATAGTGATAAAGCTTGGTTTCATCTCTTTGGATTCATGGACATGCAATATCATTAATAAACACTGATGGTACACTATGTAGCAATAATCAAATTATTGCCAATACTTTCAATAATTATTTTATATAACTTTCAGACAAAGTATCTATCAATAACTCAAAACAAATAAACAAACCCCCAAATGTAACTGACTATAAAAGGTAAGTTCATGAGGTATTTCAACACCATTCCCCAACATAAAACTGACACCCATAACTACCAAAGAAAGTAAAGATATAATTAAATCACTATAGTGGAAAACTTCCCAAGGATAGGATGAAATTCCATTAAAAATCTTAAAAATACATATGCCCTTTATAGTACTCCTATACCCCCTAACCTATATGTGTCATACGGTATTATCTTCAGGTGTATTACCTATGTGTCTAAAATGTAGTTAAATTTTTAAAATAGGTGACAAGACTGAAATATCAAATTACAGGCCAATATCTTTACTCACATTATTTTCCAAAATTTTTGAAACAGTTATTTATAATAGATTGCAATTCCATATAAATAGTAATAATGTTCTTGCACAGGAACAGTATGGTTTCAGAACCAATTCCTCAACTAAGTTAGCTACTTACAACTTAATAAATGACATTTTAACAGCACTTGATAATAAGCTGATAGTTGCAGGACTACTCTGTAATCTTACAAAAGCATTTGACTGTTTGAAACATGATATATTACTTGGAAAATTGAAGCATTATGGTGTTAATGATAAGACAGGTGATCTGAAAAAATCCTATTTAAATGAAAGATACCAAAGAGAAATCATAAAATGTGAATATTACAAAAATACTTCTTTTCGGGACAAAGTTAGACATGGTGTACCACACGGTTCAATACTTGGTCCACTCTTTTTCCTATTTTATATTAAAGATTTACCATGCATAATAAATAATATATCTAAATCAACTTTGTTTGCTCATGACACTAGTATTAAATTTTCTAACTCGATTCCACTGATCATGTCACAGAATTTATAATGACATTTAATAAGATAAACTTATGGTTTGCAATCAATTCATTATCATTAAATCTTAATAAAACCAATTTTGTGTACTTTACAGCAAAATCAAATACAAAACTTGATATAAATGTATATTTTGAATATATTCAACTCAATAATATCTATAATATAAAATTTCTTGGATTAATCATAGATAACACCCTATCATGGAAGAAACAAATTGAACAACTAGCATCTAATTTAAGTTCTGCAGGTTATTCTATCAGATCCCTTAAGTCAATTATGTCTCAAAAAAGTTTAAGAAAAATTTGTTATTCTTATGTGCACTCCATCATGTCATATGGAATAATTTTCTAGGGAAAGTTGCCCCATAGAAAATCTATTTTTAAGATGGGGGGGGGGAAGGAATTATGTATGCTGCATATTCAGACTCTTGCCATCCACCGTTTAAAAAGTTCAATATTCTTTCACTTTACTCCCAATACATATTTCCATTATCAACATTTGTAGTTAAGAGCACAGAATCTTTCAAATTGAATTCTCCAATACATAGTATTAACACTAGACAATGCTTTGACCTACATCCTCCAACAACAAATCTGACAAAAGCACAAAAATGACAATATTACTCTGGAATTAAAATTTTCAATAATTTACCATAAATATTAAGCAGTTATCTCATGATACAAACAAATTTAAACTGGCTTTTAAAAAGTTGCTTCTAGCAGGATCTCTTTACTCCTGTAATGAATACACTGAATGTAATTTAAGGAGCAATCTGGGCACTTTTTAGAAGTGTCACAGCAATGTGATTCTTTTTTAAAAAAGTACTAATAATAAATTTTATTAACAAATATATAATTTTATAAATTATATTAATGATTATGACATTATGCATATTTGACACTTAATCAGACTGACATGCATATGTGTGTGTGTATATAATTACATTACATATTTTGACAATTATTACAGGCCTTATCATAAGAATACTTATGACCTTTATTTATTAATATTAAGGTATGAATTTTATTATATTTTAAACTGACATGTGTTATGTAACACATTTGCTCTCGTGACCTGTTGACAGTTTCTGTATCCTAAGTCCTAAGGTCTTGTCCAATTAGGATCTATGGAATGCATTCCAAATAAATAAATAAATAAATGAAATAACAGGTACTGGTCTGTAGAAAATCTAATGTTAAATAAAGTGCCATTACACGATGTGAAGGTTGGTGTGTGATGTGCCACAAGTGCATTTAAGATTATTGGCCCCTTTTTTTTTCTGAGACCATTCAGTTCATATGAATATGTTACACATGTTCTGACCCACACTTTTTTTCTACAAGACAAGGCAAAATTTCAAATCACAAACAATTCTATGTGTTCTTTAGAGAGTGTTCTTGGTGACAGGATAACAAGAATCAGACTGTGGCTTCCCTGTTTGACAAACAGAACCTATGTGGCTGTTAGAATAGGCTGTATAGCAATAATGCTCACACTGAAAAAATTAAACATGCAATGAGAATGAGTTCATGACATTTGCTATGTGTTTGAGAGCTGAAGGAAACCATTTCCAGCACCTTATTTAAAAATGGCACAAAATATCTAATATTAACTGCAAAACTCTAAAATAAAAAGACCCCACGACATGGCAAATTGGAATAGCCGCAGCAAGTGCCATATCATATGATTCAGATAAAATAATCATTCTCTTGGTATATTGTAACCTTAGTTTCATCATATTGCTAGATGAACTTGAATAATGAGTGGCAACAAAATTTCACATGGCAGTTTCCAGGAACATGGCGACTTTGAAGATTATTGATTTCTATGATGTGAAGCCATGCAGTCTGGTAACTACACCATGTCCCATCCCACAAGACAGTAGTTTTTGAGGTTTCCACATTTAGGCAGATTTTCATCGTACCAGGACTTCTAAGAAGGACATATCAGTTACTCACAATGCACATTTGTCTGATGTCTTGACAAGCAGATAAAGACTACAGCCATTAAACACTCCAACCAGATTTCCAAGCTGCAAGACATTCATGATGGTGCCTTCGACAGACAGTTCCTAAAGGTACACACATTTTAAAACTTTATGCACTGCACCAACACAAGACAATCACTGCTTAATAGACTTTTAAAAGTGTAGTAAAACATACTTTGGTCTGCATTAGGAGTGAAAATGTAAGGAAATGATGAGTACAATAACCACAGAAAATGTACTTTACAATAATTTTATAACACACATTTTTAAATGGACAAACTGTACAAATAGAACATAAATTCTAATAATCAGTGCATTTTATCATGGTCACCTTTTTTTTAAAAAAGTATTGTAATCATCATGGATAAAAGTAAAAAAAATCTTAGTAATGTTCTTTTACTTTGTTCTTCTTACAGCTATGTATTTTCCTGCATACTTGCTTTCAGAAGCTTGTAATTTATGTTCTTCTCTCAGAGGAAGGGAACATTTCATGCATATATGCATTCATCTGGGTTTGTAACACTGTAGTCTCAACGGTGAACACCAGCATTTCAGAACATCCTGCATACATCCTAACACCCGCACTAGTGTGACAACACTGATTCTTGGGAGAAACTCAGTCACACCTAATGTTTCGTCAAATCTCGAGGTTCCGCAGAACAATGGAAAATATCTTATTAAGTCATAGGTACGCTACTAAAAAGGATTAAAAAACACTGAAAAAGAACCACATTTTAAAACTTACAATTGGGTTGCCAGGCGAATTTTTGCCATTTCGCAGTTCACAGAGCCTAATATCGTCATAAACCAAGATCTTGTTTTTAAACCACACAATTATTATTGGTTTTTTTTCAAATTTCAAAACCTTCAACCCATCAGGAATCAAATTGTTCACACAGTCCGGAACTGGCCAACGCAGCACGTTAAACATATTTGTTTTGCTCATGACACTTTATTTTACATTAAGCACTTGTACAAATTATTTACTTCCGGTTACGTCAGTTTACCAGATAGGTAGATCATTTCCGGTTTTCAAAACAGTCGGGACTAACCTCAAACAATAGAACGTTTACCGTAACATTCGATTCAAATAATCCCACTTCGTAACTTAAAAACATAAAGCACAGCCCAATCTCTGATCCACGGATCAGACCGTCTTACATGCGTACTCAGGTATAGTAGTTCTGTACCCGTGGTCCATCCATTCCACGGGCAATAAACCCATACGTGTATTGTTCAGGAAAAAGCGATGGGAACTATGAAAGAAAACGGTGGAAACGAACCTTGATTACCGCAATAATTTTATGCACCCTAACACTTGAAAGTCAGAGGAAATTTAATAATCGATTTTCACCTATGTAACATGATTGGAGAAGTTCAGGGACAAATGTATGGAAATACACGTGTTGTAGAAAGAATAGTATTGGAAGTGTATTTGTGGTATAATCATGTCACTTAGGAACTGCAGTTATACTACATAATGCAGGGATATTAAATTATCGTTAGAAATTTACTCCAGAATAAAAAGAATGAAAGGTATATGTCAGCGTAGGAAAGAAACCGTGAAAGTTCCACTTCGAATCCGGTATATCGTAGTACACCTATCTAACTGTCCTTTGTCTGCAATTGCAAACTAAACGAAAAAGAGGGATACATTTATTAGAATATTACACACGTTCAGTAGGGATATTAGTTATCATATGTGCAATGTTTAACCAGCATTCAAACTGCAGCGATTTACGTTCCTACATGTCAGTTTCAATAGACGTAATAACAGCATCAAACATTTGTTTAAGTACCTGATTTCGGTCATATTTTTTTGGGGGTACTCATGGTCTTTTATATATGCCTTAGCAAAAATCACAGTTTGTGATCCTGGTGATTGCGACGCCAATTTCTCGGTTTGGAAAATGGACTCGCATTTAAGCTCCGGCGTCGTGGTACATCATTTGCTTGAAGAATAGAGCACGCTTAATTTCCTGTAATTGCATATCTAAGTAATTTATGGATATTACAGTCACTTCTGCAGGCTAAGAGGGTTGTATCAAGCGATAAGTGGCTGCCCCACCACACATTGTATTTGGGTCTATTTCCAATCTGTTCCACTTCAGATTGAGGTTCCGACTTCCCAGTGCGCATCCTCTTTCCCTTTGTTGGAACGCTAAAGAAAGCTACTCAACAATCGGTTCCAATTACATGCTACACTTCCAACAGCGTACAGACGCGAAGGTGTAACATCCAATACAATAAAACGCCGCTGGTCCACTGACTTGAAAGAATTTAATGTAATGAAAACTTGTGTACTGTGAAAGTAAAAAAATTATGTACTTTTTACGTAGTGTCAAATGTTTTTATGCCCATTTTGATTGTTTTTATATTCAATCTGTAACATAGGTTATGAGCGTAGTATATCCATGGTCTTAAGCGCTAATACTGGTGAGGACACTATACTAACTATACTAACCACAGATTACCTAGTTTGTGTTACATACCCGTATTCATCCATGCTCTGTATTTATTGGCGGTTTTCAGTTTTACCGGCATCTTGGTACTGCCAACATTTAGGATTGAGCAATTAATTTATTGTCTTAATTTTTTTTTTATTCTGTTAGTTGCCTTGAAGAATTTTCACACTTATAGGTCTCAATTAAATGGACTGTATACTGTATAATGCAAAATATCGAAATCTTTTAGGTATTCGTTATTGCTAATTTGGTGGGTACAGAGTCATATTGGCAATACTGATTTCCTCCAACTAATATCGAAATTTTTGGTACAGAAGTAGCGTTGTAAGGTATGAAGTTACGGTGAGAAAATATTATTCATATGTAATGATGGATGTGGTACACAAGCTGGACATTGAGTCATATGCGTATGACAGTGAATTTGACATTAGTTCACATACAATGAGTTCTGGGTGTGATGCGAGTATGGAGCAAGGCTTTGACACATCTCGTGAAGATTTCCGTTCTAGCAGTCCTATTCCAAAATTTACTTTTACTGCAAATTCTGACGATTCTTCCCCGGAACACGTGAATGGAAATGCGCCGGGTGTTGGGAATTGTGTTTCACTAATACGCCATTCGGTTTCTCCTCCGTATAAAAGAGTGAGGGCGCTAAGACTATTTGACTCCCCCGCTACCCCAAAAACTTTGCTTGAAAAGTGTTCATTGCACACGCCATTCACTCCAACGCCACGTTCTAGACTGTTCAGTAAAATTGAAAAGCCGAAAGGGTTTGCATGTGCGTATCCAAAAGTAGAAAAACCGTCCGCAAATGTAAACCCTTTTACTCCCAGAGGCATGCTGTTGATGTCAAAGAAACGAACAAGATCAAAAAGGAGCCTTGTTGGGTAAGTTATCTGTTAACATTTTATGCTAGTTAAGTTGAAGAAACAGCGGTGCATTGATATTCATCTAGAACGCATTCTATTGTATGTGGTTGGGAAGATTGTACATTTCTTCCTGACACCTTAATATTATTCATTTTCAGAAGCTTGAAATGTATTTTAAGTTAAAATGAACATATAAAAATATGTTTTCAAAGTCTTGTCAGAAAGGGGGAAGTGTTTGAAACAGATGGTATGGTGACCACATGTAAACAGTCTTTGACTCCGGGCTATAGATAAGTATGTTAGCTACTTGAAAGTTTTAAATTTTATAGTCCCACTAAGCGCAGTCACTGTTTACAGTTGCTAGCCTTAGTACTCTCAATTTTTGTATGGCTAATGCAGACTACTTGTGCAGATATTTTGTATTTAGTAATATGTTTGGTAGTTTCCTGTTTAATGTTGTTGTATTTATTAAGGTAATGTCCTTACCTTATTCACCATCCTATGAAGTTGTACAAGAGTGGAGGTAAGGTTCACACATTTTAAACCTTGGTGTTAGTTGTCACCATCTTCTGGCTAGTGTAATTCTAGGAGAAGAGTGCCCAACACTCATGGGATAGAAGGCTTGAAGGCTGTCCATAGAATTGCTGTGAACATAATGGTAAAGAGAAAAATTATGCTTATCTGAATTCCTGTCATGGTTTATTGTGTTTTTTAATGAATTATACTGCACTGGTTTTTGAAAACTTATTTCAGCTGAGATGGTCTTCTTCCCCTTCCTCCATGGGCAGATTTACCATGAAGCTAAAGAAGCTTAAGCTTCAGGGCCCCATACTTGCACCTGCCCCCTTCAAGGCCCTGGGATGGACCCTAAATAAATATTCACTTTCTTACCTAACCTTGTATTTCTAATTTAGTTTTTTTTTTCTTAAGATGGCCTCTAAAATTGCATAAGTTTTGGGCCCTGGAAGACCTGGATCTGCCCCTCCCCCCCACACACACACACCCACATACATATGTTCGTACATACAAACAATACATACATACAGTATATGCATGTGTACATACATACATACAAACATAAGTATGTATGTGCATGTATACATACATACATATTTGGAAATCTTTAGTGTTTTGTTGTTTCTTTATTGTAATCAACTGTCTATAACAGTTTTCCACTGCACACCGCTCACTGGCTATCAGTCGCTTTTTGCCATATTTGCTGGTTTACTGCATCCTCAGCTTCATCATTCTCTCAACTTCCCTTTCCCACTACATTTTGCATCTTCCTTTTTTTTGTGTGTGTGTGTGTGTGGCAACCAGGTCAGTAGTTGCTTAGGCCATCTGTTGTCTCCCATGTGTAATGCATATCCATTCCATTTTAATATGTTATTTTCCGTTCTTTCCAGAATTGTTTTTTTCCAATTTTTTTTCAAATTCATTCTTTCCTTTAGTATTTTGGGTGTTCATGCAACTCCTCTTCAAAAATTCATTTCTGTACTCCACAGCTTTTCCATTAATTTTTCCTTTAATATTTTAGTCATGGTAATGTGAATATAGGGAGACTTCTGTGTGAGAACTGTTTGTAATCACTGTCAGTTCCCTTACTTACTTACTTTCTTACTTAATTACTTACTTACTTACTTACTCCATGGAGCAGAGTCCTTCTTGAGAAGCTAACCAGTTCTCAGCTAGTCAAGAAATTCATGGCCTTTTACAGAACCTGAAAGTTCATTACCTCATTCACAAGTGCCCACCACCTGTCCCTATCTACCAAAGTATTAGTCCAGTTCTAAGGCATGTGTGTGTGTTTTTTGACTGCCAGTTTTTATGGTGAGGAGTTGTCAGCACTTTGCCGGACTCCCAAGCTGGACGATCACTCCTTGTTGGCTGTCCGCGACCACTTATTCAGTATATTTGCAGCTACCCTCCATATTGGAGGCTGTTCCCTTACTTTACAGAATTGGTGCAGTGAAACCCATACTTTATCTAAGGGCTTAAATGACATTTTACCTTATTTTTTACCATTTTTGTCTGATTTGGATAAAATTCAATACAGGAAGTGTCCACAAAAAATTTTGGGGGGTCAGTATGAGTTTCATGAAAATTGATCCAGTGGAAGCCATACTTTACTTAGTGGCATAAATGAATTTCTAGCTGTACTTGACATGTTCATTGTCTTATGTAGTTGAAATTTGTCAAAAGAGAACTTCCCAACAGTGCTGTTGAATATTTATGGGAAAACGTGTGCAGGAAGGGATGTACTTACGCTTGTAAATGGAATTAAATTAGTGTAGGAAACCAACAATAAAACAAAATATACATGATGCAGCTGAGGAAGTATGAATAGTTTAATACAGAAATAATTTGACTATCTTGTACTAAGAGTGTACATCAAAACTCATTCTTTCAAAGCCAACACTACTACTAGACAGAATTGTACCATCTTGTACAGGGTTGGAACAATCAAAATATTATGCAGGAAAAAGACATTAAATTCTGGTTTTCAGCAGTTTTAAGACTTAAAAATGATTGTATTTAGAAGAAAGCTCATTAGATGTAATATTTGGCATAATTAAGTTTACAGTTTTGTCACTATTTTGTGTCGTGTCAAGATTATATTTGTATTGGTATGTTTTTAACATGGTTGTAACCATTAACTTTGTATGTTTCGACATGAACACATTTTAAACTTTATCAAACACAATATATTTGAGATTATAATAATGTTAATAATAATATGGAGGGACCAACTTCATCTTGAGGATCAAGGAACAGGAAACACACCTAACCCTTCAGCAACATGATGATGATGATGATGATGATATTCCAGCATAAGACTTGGTAATAATCTGCAGTGACCAAAACGTGTGGTTCAATGTAGAAAATATTTGCACGTTTTTTTCAATAAAACAGGCCATGTCAAGGGGTATTTCCATTTGTTGAGAAATTTGTATTTATTTGTGTACTTTCATCCATCCAACCTCTGGCACTACAGCTTGTAGTTAAGCCTTGGCCTGCCATGCTTTCTGCCTCCAAACTAGTCTGTTGTGTGTGGTCAGCTTCCAGTTGTGGCACTGGGGAAGGCTGGCAGCATCTTTTAAGCCTTGCTCCCATTTAAATATGGGTCTCCGCACTGGTCAATTAAGGATCGGGTAGCTCAGTCGGTATAGTCCTAGTCTTTACAAGTTTAAATACTGTTCTGCATTACCTGTAGAGCAAAACATGATTATAGATTTAATTTTGCTGATACTAATATAGAGCTCAATTTCTTCAGCGGTTTCCTTAAGTTCCTACTATACATGCTTAATTGTCTTAACATTCTGACTCAGGAGACAGCTATCATCTGTATAACTTACAACCTGTGTAGTATGATGTTCATGGGTTCCTTTAACATTGACTGATAACTTCATGATGACATTTTATTAAAATATAACCAACTAATTGCACCAATATGTGATACTAAAATCTTATTTACACAATCAGTACAGGACGCACACCAGCAAAGGAGCACAGGCACAACCTACACAGCCACACACATACTGCTGCAACAAGCATACAAGCATTAGCAACTTCAAAATAAGGCAAAACAAAACTCCCTGAAGATGGTCTTGACAGACTGAAACTTGTAGGAGTTGTAGGAATTATTTTAACCAAGTGACATGTTTTAATGTGTAAATAAGACTTTAGTATCACATATTGGTGCAATTAGTTGGTTATATTTTAATAAAATTCATTTATTGCACGGTAAAAACATGAAAATAATTTGTGATGACATATTAGAGAGCCAAAGTAAATAAAGATGGAACCACCCCATCACCTTCTTTAGCCCCTCTCTTATTTTCAATGGTTCATCCAACTAAGTTTGAACTTTCACTTGGGCTTCTGCAACTTTTATAGTAGCTTCAACTAACCTTATTCATTTACCAGGTATCCCAATATCATACATTGTTTTATGGAGCTTTTCATTATTAATGCTGTCATAAGCTTGTTTGAAGTCTACCTATATTTGGTATACCTTAATATTGTTCTCCCAGCATTTCACGATTGTTTGTTTAATTGTAAACAGTTGATCTGTGGTAGATATTCCTGTTCTGAAGCCAGCCTGATGTTGTCTGTGTATGACTAATTTGGTGAGCACTTTATAGGCTGTACATAATAAACAATTCCTCTGTAGTTCTCACACCTCAGTTTATCGCCCTTCCTTTGGATGGGATAAATTAAATTTTTCTTCCATTCATCAGGTATTTGCTCCAGCCCCCAAATAAGGATTATTAAGTTATTAATAGCATTTATGCCTTTATTCCCTCCATACTTAAGAAGTTCAGTGGGAATGCTGTCTGCAGCAAGAGCCTTGTGGTTTTTCAGGGCACATAAAGAATCTCTGACATTTTGCAGAGTTGTGCATTTCATGGGATGTAAATCCTCATTTGAGTTGGAAAATTTATTTTCTACCCCTTCCTAATCAATGATGTTCCCATTAAGTAGACATTCATATGTTCCTCCATCTTTATCTTATTTCTGTACAAACCACAGAAATATTGCCATGCACATCCTTGCACATCTCTGCTGAGGGTTTGAAGCCTTCCTTATATGATCTAACTTCCTTAAAGGCCTCATGCAAATCATGCTTTTTAAATGTGTACATTGATAGTGTGTGACATTGTGAGAGTAAATAACACCTTGGCAAAGTCTGCATGTTGCATTATGTAGTACACCCTTTGCATCCTTGTTGTATTACTGCTATGTGTAGATTGAGAGTTGAGGTTTGCTGCGTTTCTAATTTATATTGGGTAAGTTAAGTTACACTGCATGTAGGAAAAATTTGGCATTTTTTTGCCTGTGGTGGTATGAGTTATTGAAGTAATCATTATTTAATTCCAGTTCACCGACTGATGGCGCTGATGAACAAAAATTTGAACCTAATGACTCTGAAGAATCTGACTTAGAAGTAGAACAACCAACGAAAAGACTGGCACTTCAAGATTCCAACATTCCACGATATCGCAAGGTACAGGAACAACTAATAAGTACACATTTACCAGTCTTTTACCTCTTAAGTAATAGACCCCCAAAGGTGCATTATCACAAATACTGCAACCGACATAATCGTGAAACACATGACTTCTGCTTGCTTCCTAACAGAGTGCTTCACCCAGACCCAGTTGTATCCAGTGAAAACTCAATACATGTTCCTCAGTTTAGGTTTTCCATAATTTATTATTCAATTTTAATGACCTGAAATTTATAATCTCAGTTCTAAAAATGTATTTTATGTATCATGATTGTAATTAATTCTACATAGTGTAACAAATAGGCCCTGGGTTTAACAAATGACAGGGTTTATTGACACTACAGATAGAACAATTAAAACTACAAGGAACAGAGAACACTTCACCAGAGTTTCAAGAATCACTCAACAGATAAGTTGGTTCTTATACATCCAGTACTCTGGGCTTGTAGCCGCGATGCTGGTCCTGAACACAGTACTTCACAGATACACTTCTTCACTTGCACCCCACTATACAGTTGTGCAGTTGCAGGCCACCTTTCACTCAGCCGTTATCACTCACTCACTGCTATGTGCATCTCAGAAGACTCACTATCTGCTGTATTCTTTCTGTCTCACTGTGAGTAGACTGCCTTGCTATCTGCTGTATGCTCGCTCTCTCGCTGTGAGTAGACTCCCTTGCTATCTACAGTATGCTCGCTTTCTCACTGTGAGTAGACTCCCTTGCTATCTGCTGTATGCTCACTATCTTACCGTGAGTAGACTCCCTTGCTATCTGCTGTGTGCTCGCTGTCTCACCGTGATTAGACTCCCTTGCTATCCACTGTACACTCTCTTTCTTGCCGTGGGAAGACTCTCATGCTATCCTCTGTACGCTCGCTATCTCACCATGGGAAGAATGACCACTTGCCATCCACTGTTCTTATATAGCATTTAAATCTTTCTTGAACCTTCCACACTGTTCAAGATAGCACTACAGTGTTCTATCATTTTCTAATATGGGAACGTTCTGGTAGTTTGTCCCTTTAACTTGAAGGCACTGGCATAGTGGCAGGCTTGACATCAGAGGCTTAGTGGGATGTCATACTGCTAGGCACTGCCTCTGTCTGTTACAATACCAACATATGCACATAAAATGTATAAAATTATGATTTATCTGTATACAGAATCTCTCCGGCATGTTTCAGTAAATGTTTGTCATATTCAAGGAGGTGATAATACAGAGGAATTTGTACAACTATAAAATTAACAAGTCAGAACTTATATGTGCAATGTTAAAAATGTAAGCAGCCATATACTTGAAATAGTATATATATATATATATATATATATATGGTGTTGCCGACTTATGACAACATCACTTTTTAATCTGTTAAATACGTGCTTAATTAAGAAGTGGTGTAGTTGAGAAAATCATTAAGAAATTAATTGTAATAAAGAATATCATTTAATTTTCTGGTTTTTCAGGAGTTCCTTGAGGTTCGTCTGATTGGAACAGGCGAGTTTGGCAGTGTGTATGAATGTATTAATAGGCTGGACGGTTGCACCTATGCTGTTAAGAAGAGTATTAAACCCGTTGCTGGCAGCGTGAATGAGTGAGTGTTCCAGTTACTCATTTGCTTTTAGAGATAGTTTATTACTTCAAGTAAAGCCCTAGTAACTAGTTACCTGCACGCTCTTTTATTAAGTTGGTCTGACCATCCGGAAGGAACAAGTAAGAAAAGTTTATTGCTGGTGCTAGTGTCTGCTTCTCCCATTTACATATTTCATTGCAGTAATGTTTAGCTGTGGCTGCTGAGTGGCAAAACAGTAGGTATAGCTGCACACTGGAATAGAATGTTGATCCTACTACAGAGTAAAATGTGGCTGTGAGTAATGTACTTGGGTGTACAGCCAGTTAGTCTCATCCAATATGTGGTTGGAAGAATGCTATTGATAGTTTTCTTGGAGGATCTGAGATTAATTTCTTAGTTTAGTATGATGTCTCATGTAGTAGTGTCATCATATTTTCACACATATTACACACACACACACACATGTGCACATGCACACAGATATATATATATATTAGGGGAAAAACAAAGAGTATGGTGCACAGGTTATTTGCAGCAAGGCTTGCAAATGTACACAGTTTTAAGTTTCAAGTCTTCTGGGCTCTTAGACCTTGTCTGGTAATTAGTTGCAGATATTTTAGAGGAACATAGTGCCTCACTCTTCATGTCAAGCAATTCTTGGGCTGTTTGACTTTGAAGGTGGAGGCACTGTACTCCTCTAAAGTGTTAGTTTATATTTAGTGATTGACACAGTGTAATATTCCCGAAGACTGTGAGACTGCATGCTGTTTATTCATTATGAGGTTAGCAACACTACTTATTTCACACACCATTGTAACTTCACATCTTTCTCATTTGAGTACCTGCTCACAATCACAGTATTTGAGTCCCAAATATGAGGGGATGTTAGATTGTGAGGTACTGGAGCTAAAGCAGTTAGTTTTGTTCCTTACACTCCAGTGTCCCACCAACTTCAGTTTTTAAATGTTCTTACAAAATTGGCTCAAACATTATTTAGAAGGACAGTGTGAGCTTGTGGACTGGAACGCATCTTGAAAATCTGGACCATGAAAAATCACTCCTGACCCCAGACAAAATTTTTGTCAATAGTAGAGCTGCTTTGAATATCCAGTAGACATGTAGTTGTGGATTTAAATTTGGAATGCACTTACAAACTGAACTTCTATATGATACTTAGGGTGACTGTATTTGCTTTAGCAGCCAGTCTTAAACTCATGTTAAGTAAGTTATTGTCCAGGAAAATCAGGAGTGATTTGGACTGACCTGTGCATCTGCTTCTTGTCTGTGCTAACGTGTTTAATGATAAAAACATAAATGCCACTTATAATAATACATTAAATTATGTGTGAATAGAGAAGTTCGTATAGAAATAAACACAGAAGACTGAGCTATGTACATCTGTCATAAAAAGAATACAGGTCAGAATTATAATGTGAAAGTACCAATAAATCATTCACGAATGTAGCGGAGTTGAAATGTACCTATTATATACAGGTAATTTTTAAGAAGCCTGCCATAAAAATAATGTAAAACTTCATAATACAGCGGTCAGTTACTGTTTCCACTTAACTCACACAGTATAGTGATGTAGTTACTGTGTTTGCGTCAGGAGCTGTATGAGTGAAATTGAAATAGTTCTTTTCCCCCCACATTTCAGTGTGCTTCTACTACACTTCTGTTACATCTTGATTTTAATAACAGATTTAATTAAATTAATTCAGTATATGTGCTTGAATGTTCATTAACACTGTTGTGGGAGTCTCAAGTCTTGTGTATGTTGATATAGTTTTATGTTAGAATGTGTTTAGTATTTTAACCATTGGCAAGTATTAATTACTTTATTTAGAAGGATCAAAATTTATTTCTGGTATGTAGATATATGTAATGTACACTTTAGGAAGAAAGTCAGTAGCATCTGGTAGTTTATGCAAAAGGTCAGAATGGTAGCAGGGAGCAAGAGAGGTTGCAAGAGCAGAGATGGAGTCATGTGTGAAGTAGGATAGACAGATAGCTGGAGAGTGAGAAAAATAGAGGTTAGCAAAGGATAGGAGATGCTGCTTGTTAGTTCAAAGGAGAGTTTAGTTTGTTAGGCATTTGTCACTGTCAGGTTAAATGGACTTTGGACTTTGCTGGGACAGTCAAAATTTGAGGTTTTGACACTTTTTTAGATGTTAATCAAGAGGATTTGGCTACTGTGTTGGTTACAGTAGCACATTAATATTGTCTGTTATTATAGTGGGTTTACATGTATTGTATTGAGGGATACCGCGTCAGTCATTTGGAACCAATGGGGAGATAGAATATAAAATTGTAATGTCTTGGACCTATTACAAGATTGCTAAATTTACAAGGGACCAATCAGACTAGTCAGGAAAATTAGAGTAGGGGGATTACTTTGAACAAGGGAAACAGCTTCACTTATTGTAGCCAATGATGCACAAACATTTCTCTTTTCCTAGGGGAAGGGCATGTGATTGTATCACTCCTAATTGTGGCCAGATTTACAGACTAAATTCTCTACCTAGAAATTAATAAGTGTTACTATGAGGGACAGTGTTAAAATAAGTGTATTAAATTGGATTTAAGTGGTTATACCAAATTTCGGAGCATATTTAACTAATATGTCACAAATTTTTATGTGCAGTGGAGCCGCCAAGTGACAAAGTAATATGTGCTATACGTCTAACGCATATCAACAGAACACAGAACAAATGAGCGCTCAGTGACTTGTAATAAATAAGACAACAGACACTTCAAATTCTCAGCTACAACATGAATTGACTTAATAGTTTTTCTTTGCTAATTCCACTACACTCAAACCACATTAGTCCATGTAAATTAGATTCCATGTGAAACTACTGAGTATGGTATGTTGGACGTTTATAGTGTATATATTAATTTTAAATAGACTGCAAATTTAGCAGTAGGATTTACTGTGGGTGACATGCAACTCGGACCTCAAGAGTTGGTCACTTTAGTAGGTAGATAATTTTTTATTGTATTGAACTGGGCATGTTGTAGGAAAACAGCACTGAATGAAGTGTATGCACATGCAGTATTGGGCCAACATCATCATGTAGTGCGCTACTATTCTGCATGGGCAGAAGATAACCACATGATCATACAGAATGAGTTTTGTAATGGTGGAAGTCTAGCAGATGCCATCGAGGAACGTCAGCGAGAAAAAAGGCCTTTTACTGAACCAGAGTTAAGGCGAATATTGCTTCATGTTTCAGAAGGACTAAGGTACGCGGAACTCTCTCAAGTTCCTGATGGAGGCAGAGTTTGTCTTTGAAATGTTGATGTGTTTGAACAATCATAAACAGCTGTCAGCTCAAGATTTTATTATATAGTAACACTGTAAGATGAGTGCACTAAATTGCTCTTGGGCTTTCAGCTGCATCAATAATGGCTAAAAAAATCCATCATTTTTGAGACTTGGTGTGCCATCATCAGGGTCGACTCTGCTGATTTTGACAGAAGCCTTTTACTTCACATAAGTATTAAATAAGATAGATTAGTTTGATATGTTCCATATGCCGTGCATGAATTAGATGTATAAAATATATTAAAAAGAACAACAAATGCACTTTAGTGTCATGAATGTAATTTTGTTATATAGTGACCACTGACATGTTTTGTTCACTCATGTAGCCATCTTCAGGTTGGTAAATGCAAGAATACAAATGTATTTATAGCATTTTGGGATCACTCCTGCATCAAAATCATATGGTTTTGGTTGAATTTCTGGTTAAATGGTAAAACGTTGATGAGTGTAAAATATCATTAGATAAAAATGGTTGTGTGATTTATGGTTCTGTGAAGTGATGTATATAGAAGGTATGTGTGGTAGATCATGATCCAGACTGGTGAAACTACTTGGAACTCAGTTCTGAGTAGTCTGCTGTGCAAACTAGACCATCACTCACCAATCTGGATCCTAATTTACCACACATACCTTCAGTGTACGTTACTCCACAGAACCATACTCCAGACAACCATTTTTAACTTCTAATTTTTATACCCAATGCTGCTGTTTTACCATTTAACCATAATATGACCCAAAAATGTATGATTCTGACTGAGGAGTGACTCTGACACACTATAAATATATTGGTATTTGTGTACTTACCACCCTGAAAATGGCCACTTGAGTGGGTGTTGGTGGTCACTGTATAATAAAATTACATTCATTAAAACAAAGTGCATTTGTTGGTCTTTTTAATAGATTTTGTACAAGATATCTTAGGTTCAGATCTGTGTCAAATACAAAGGAAAGCATTATTGTTCTGCTCTTGGCACCCACTGCAGCTCCACTATATAATTCTGTACCAGACAGTAAGTACTATAAATGTGTAAATGTTGTGTGTTGGAGATGTAATGAAAATATATTTAAATTTCTGAGAACCTAAATTGTTAATGCACTTCCAGCGTATCAGAATATTCCGTGTATTTGCAGGTATATCCATTCAGTGCAGCTGGTACATATGGACATTAAGCCTGGTAACATATTCATTTCACGAGATAAGAGACTGCATGCCTTGAATTATGATTCGGCAGACGATGGCTTTGAGGAGGACGACCCGATCTCCACAGAAGAAGAGATAACTTATAAAATAGGTAATGTATGTGCATGACTGTGAGAGAGAGACCAACATGCTTATATTGTTACTTCTAAAATTAAGATATTCTGCCATGTAGTTGCTTTGTGGGTGGGTTGGGGGGAAGGGTCAAATTTGGCAGTTCATGTGGTCTGCTAATAAAACTTCTGAAGTTATTAAACAAACACTGCCTTGAGTTTGAGAGCAGCATGACGTTCACCATGTAAATATCAAGGGTGGTGTGTAACAAGCACACATATTTTCTCCTTGTCTGTTTTACTCCTGACATCAGTAATGGCCATTAAGAGTAAGAAATTAATGAAGACAATGATTTTCATCTTAATATTTTTAATTGTCTGTGTATTTTGTGACTTTTTTTAAAAAATCCTGTTAAATACACTTACTAGGCTTTATACACCTTGTTTTTTTACATTACAGTAGAACAGAATGGAATACAGAAAGGCAGGCACTGAGTGACCCATGCATTTTGACCATGATCAATACACTACATTATCTCTGACATGTTTCGGTGTATACCAAGCCATAATTAGGGAGACAAATGTAGGGGAACATACATATATTTTACATTTACATTGGAGAGCACTACATATGTATGTCTATGTACACGCGATACATTGTCATCAGATATAATTTGTGCTTACCTTGTTTTGTTAATTCAGTATTAATCTCAGTATATGTGGATATAAGTTCAAGTTTCTTGTCCTTGTTGCTCTTACAGTTATCATAGTGAAATCCATCTGGCTTAGTGCTGTTGTGAAATGTATGAGTAAATATTCATTTTTGCAGTGAAACTTAATAAGTTTAGTCATATATGTAGCACATTAAAAAGAACCTTGAAAAACAAAATCAGAAAAGCAACAAATCATATTTTATAAGATAATGACTGTGCCCCCAGTACTGTTCAGTATTGAAACTTGGGTATTGAAGCAAAAAGATTATTTTTCACCAACTGCTGCAGAAATGTTTTATTTAAGGTCCATTAGAGGCTGTACTTTCACACGGAAGACATTAGGCAAGAACTAAATGTCACTCCCATAGTTTCAAATATTGATAGTGACAGGAAAGGTTAGGGAGAACATTTCCTAAGGGTGGATGGATCATGAATTCGGAAGATTGCCTTTGAATGTACTTCCAGAGGCAGAAGAGATGTGGGGTGTATTGTGAAGTTGAAACAGGGCTAAGGCCTAACTGTTTAAAGGAAGATGATGATGTGTGGATATGATATATTCATAATTAAAATTGAAGTTTAAAATTTATGACAAGCTTGTTCAGTGTATTCAGTTGTGCTGCTGGGGTTGACACATGGTGCGTGATATCCTTGAATTGTGGGATGGGAATGTTAAGCAAATGTGACTGATGATGTCTCATAGATGTTTGGATGCAAAAACAGATCCTGACTTCTACTGCCATATGTATATCTGTATGATAGTTCAATACATTATATAAGCATTTAGTGAATTTTAATCTTCAGTTTTAATCATTAATACATTATATTCATATATATTAGTATTAATACTGAATTAACAATAAACTATAAATGGGAACTATATTATGCCACTATGTCTTTTTTACAATGAGACACATAAGTAAGGCTTCCCAGTGTAATTGTAAAATTATAGTCAGGTCTCATTTTACACAATTTCTTTTTTGTGTGTTTTTGGTTTAACGCAATTTGGCACAGAAGATACACAATCGCTTTTGGTTTAATGCTGTTTGGTCTAGACAATACGTGTCAGAACTTGTCTTGTGTTGTAGGCTAGCAGAAAGCAACATAACTGTCACACAATCAGTGACATATGTGAATTGATTACATTTGTGATATAATCATGCACCTGAATTAGTACCTGATTCAACAGCATTGGCTTTTGTTATAAAAATGAGTGAGAAACATAAATCTACATCATGTAGTGCAATCTAAGTGAAAAATGGGAGAAACAAAATTGGTATTGAAGAGAAATTAGACATTATAAACGGACTTGAAAAAGCTGAGTGAATTGATGGCATATGCCATAATGTTAGATTTGCTGATGTTAGTGTATGTACAATTTCTGGTAATGCTGGTAGAATGAACCCTTTACAGTTGATTGGGAAAACGCTATCCCCATAATTAAATGCCCTCAACAGCTGTATAAAAAAAAAAGTCCTGCAACATCATGTCAGCTTTAAAATTTTCTTCATTTATAATTTCATGTTTCTTTTTCACATTGTGTGTCTAAAAGGCTAGAATAGGCATAAACATTTTTGTGAAACTTAGTTCATGTTAAAATTATCAGTAATAAGGTTTAATTTTTCTTACTAACAGTCTTACGATTTTTCCAGCTTTGGCAAATTAATTAGACATCTTCAGGTATTCCCTATTTTTTACTCATATTGGTGAAGTGAAGCAAATACACAAATGTAAAGGGCCTCCAAGAAGCCTCTGTTTCTTCAGAAAGCTCCTGTAAAAAACACACCCCCTTCACCCCCATTATTTCATTAAGAAAACATTATTCAAGAATGTCTGTTCAGTAATTACAATGGTAGTATTTACTGACATTTGCATGTTGCATGTTCTGCTTTTCCATTTTAGTGTCAGATATGCAGTTTGGTGTGACACACCTTGAAACTTGGGGTAGCACACAACCCTATGTTGCATTCTCACACT
>Ga0136643_10000762_pt1 | contig 36833 bp, 24 predicted proteins | sample TergutLab28metaG_FD_96883 | JGI IMG/M metagenome (GOLD analysis project Ga0136643, IMG submission 96883) | Labiotermes labralis P1 segment gut microbial communities from Petit-Saut dam, French Guiana - Lab288 P1 (version 3) (version 3) | ecosystem: Host-associated > Arthropoda: Insects >...
GAGATTTTCCGCCCATCCAGACTGGCCCTGGGGCCAACCCAGCCTCCTGTAAAATGGGTACCGCGTCTTTCCCGAGGGTAAAGTGCGGCCGGAGCGTGCTGCTGACCACTCACCCCCTTCTAGTGCCGCGGTCATGGAAAAGTAGAGCTATACATCTACCCCCCCCCCCTCTGGGCCACACCGGGACGGTAACGGGAACACTTTACCTTTTTTATCTTTTTTAAGTATGTTGTTAGCGACGCTGTAAACTGCAGAGACCTCATAGCGTAGGTGGCAGTTGAATTAATAAGCAGAATTGGTGGCACAGGTGGAAATATACTGACATGTGAAAATCGAAGTACTAGGAGAAAAACAAGTCACAGTGTCACAATGTTCACTACAAATGTCACCTACTCTGCTCAATATCGACATCAACCCAGATGATAACTACCTCAAGGTTTCTATAGAGCATTTCTTAAAACATAATTTCTCATATCTTTCGTAATGATCTACGAGATGCAATGCAATTTCACTAAGCAGTACTTTTAACCGCAACAGGGAAATTTATTATTGCCTCAAGCTTATGTTGTATAAACTCACCTCCAGCTAGCGCAAGATTAAGAATGAGTGCAGTTATACTTCTGCTCCCTCTATGCACGTTCACAGTGTTGATAAAGACCTTCAGCTTTTTAGTCGCCTGACGTACATTTACCCCGTAAATTAGGAACTGGACGGTAGCAAACGTTTAAAATTTTTCATATGCTCTTTCCAAGTCCACCTCTATGCAGTGTTGATTTTTTAGTGCCTTGTACAAATAAATGCGATGTACATCGTACCTTAAATACTATTATATTTTCAGACACTCATAGCCAAGGAAAAGAGACTTGGATGTAATGTATACACATTTCAGCACTTGATGTTGGCAATGCAGACATAAACTGCTACAAGTAAATTACAAGTAATATTACTTCTTACCTAATTATAAGTTACACGTAGACATACCAGTTACTGTGTGATGCCAACTAATTAGTGGAAATATTACAGGAAGCAGACCAGCACATATCTCAGCACATTGGGCCCCTGCACTTTAATTCGCATTCACACATACCACAAACGAATAAAATAAGAATACTGCTGGTATCCCTACATTTTTAATCTTAACAATGCCATGGAACATGCGCTGTTAAACATGAATATGAAAAAGTCAACAAACAGGGAAATCTGTCGTATATAGTGCTTTGATATACCTTTCTCTTAAGATATAGTTTCGTACGCAAATAAGTTACTAAAATGCTTCGAATCTAAGTAAACCTCTAGAGATTCCTAGACAGACCACATTTTTGTCCAAGGATAATGTACCTTAAGTTTTGTATTGCTAAAATTTCCTCACCCACAAAACATCAGGCAACTTGGTAAGTACACACCTGTGAGAAGTGCAGTGAACATCAGTGTTTCAGCTCTAATGTGATCAAAATTATATCGACTGAGGTCGAGGAACGCAAGGACGAAAAAAATCTACATTTGTTTTACGCTGTTTGCAATGGTTCAAAACAACTGTGAGTGAAATCAGGACATTAACACGGCCAAATGCGTGTAACTTACACAAAATCCGAGGACATCAGCATGTCCTTCATAGACTACTAAACAGCACAGTACTGTACTCGGAATATTAAATTGACATTCATAATATATCTTACCTTCCCGTCGGGGCTGCATACTTTGATTCCCGCCAAGGAGATGACAAGAAGAACTGACTTGGTGCGGGCGCTACCCTGCGTAGAAAACAAAATAAACTCAACTTTAATTTCGACCGTCTAAAACATTCTGTCGATTGAGAAAAAAAGCCTTGTATTCTTTTCTCATTAAAACAAACAGGATTATTAAAACATACAATTCTAAACGAAGGTAAACCTCATTAAAAAAATACAATTCGCAATTTCAAAAGACTGAACACTGTGTATATTACGTGACACGGCAAAACCAGACAAGAAAGACAGTTATCTCACAATACGACAACCAAACAAGATACGTAATTCCATTCTGACTCAGCCCGTTGTGTTATATTATATTGAATACAAATAAAGTATTACAGTCAAACATAACACTTTAATGTTTGTAGAGTGATGTTTATTGATGGTTCGCATTGGATGACAAATATTGGGGCGTTGTGCTTGACTGCAGTACTTAATTTCTATTCAAAACAACAAATGGACTTGAAAAAAAGATCGGTAAATACCAAGAGCTATTAAATTTTGTGTAATAACTGTACTGTTAGAAATCTATCACAACTTCGGAATCCAATCGGAATAGATATTAAGGGAAAGGAGAGTTGCAAATTATAAAGGAACATATTCGTCCCAGACACATCACTGCTATTTGTGTTGTGTAACTATTGATATCCATGAAATTTTTCGTAAAGCGAACTCTGTAATACGGGATATTGGTGCCTTGCTCGGGTCGGGTCGGAAAGACCGAAAATACTTACACTTCTTTGAACTGCTACCTCCACAAAGAGGGTGAGCGTAATCGGTACGGCGGTACGAGGTGGACAACCCGTTGTTCGATTACCATCACGGATAAGAGGTTCTTCTGTTTCCTAACACGTCTAGGCCCACTTTTTAGCCCATCAGGCCTCATAATCAACGGACTCATTTCCAGAGACTCAAGCATCAAGGCCGAGTACTCGTCCTCTAAACGTTTTCTATCGCTGCGGCTGTTGGTGTAACTACTGTAACCATGAAATATTCTCTCCTCTGGGACGTTACGCGGTGTAGACTGACAGTTACTTGTAGACATTTCGGGAACATCGGTTGGTTCATCTTCAAGGGTCAAGCAGTCCAAGCTTGATCCTTGACGGTGGGATTTATAGAATGTCCCAAAACGTCTGTAAATAACTACCAATCTACACCGCGTAATATGCCAGAAGAGCGAATATCTTATTAACAGCGCGGCGGAAACCTGAAATCACGCATTATAACTGCCAGAATATGCATCTGTTGTACGTCAACGATGGGAGGGTGATGAGCCAGTGTCAGGTACACGGTACTGCAAACGTGTTACTATATTGAACGGTATTGACATATTGACTGCGAAGCAAAAACTATTTAAAAAATGTACTTTACACTGCAAGCAGTTTTACAGACTGGAGTTAATAACGAAGACAAGTCTTCTGTCGGATATTTATCAACACTGCACTCAGAAATTCAGATACCGCGTGAAACTCAATTGTTCGAAATTTCAGTGTAACTGCATATATGATAAATTACCTCATATGTTACATCCACATCATCGGGTATTATTGTCACTGGAATGAACACAAATTAAGTTTCTGAAGGCTTAATATGCAGGACTTCGCATCTTCTATAATGTGCGTTTTGCTTACTGCTTGCAGACGGGAAGAAACTCTGTAGATACACGTATGCTGCGAGAGAACCGGTTGGAAATCTGGCAGAGAGAGACGGGAAATGTGTGGGAAGAAGAGAAAAGATTCATTGTCTTAAAATGCGCCGAGCTGAGAGAAGTAGGACACTAGCAAGATGGTAGAAGGGCTGCTTACCCTATCACTCATGGTCATAATTACTGAGGCTTAGGGGGTGAGGGTGGTATTGTTTCACTGCGGTGATTAAAAAAGTTGGTGTATGGCAAAGGATGGAGGGAGGTAAGGGTAATGGGTGGGAGAGGGGATTGCGGGCCGTGCAGCTGTTAGTTGAGCTGCTGAAGGATGTCGGCTCCGCTGGATCCCACGGGAAATTGTTGGTTATTTATGTACAATATATTTGATTGGTGGACATTTTATGGGGGAGTGGCTTCCCAGCTTAATCGTTAAATAGTCAGAGCGGCCTGAACGGCAAGCAGAGCCACAGGGAATGGACCTGTGATACATCTTACAGAGATCAGAGTAAAATCACCACATACGTTCATTTAACATTAATTAACCACCAAACTCCAGTGTTAATTTACATATCGTCTACTCTAACATACGGAAATTAATTTTAATAGAGTATTTATGTATTTCGTGCCGATCCCAGTGGCCACGCAGTCTAAGGCGTGGGTCTGGGGCCGCTCGCTTGCTAGGGCTGCGGGTTCGAATTCCGCGGGGGCATGGATGTCTGTCCCTTTTAAGTGTTGTGTTTGGCAGGTCTCTGTGACGGGCTGATCAATCGTCCAGAGGTGTCCTACTAAGTATGGTGTGTACCAGGGTAATCGTAAAGCCTCGATAATGAAAAGACTTTGGCCCACGAGGGGTTGTTGTTCCGTAAAAAATTAAGTATTTCATATTTCACCTTGTAACCTGCCATGAAGGCACAGAAAAGGATTAGATTTGTAGCTTTACTTTCTCTTTAACCTCGGTGAAAGACGGAGATGAGTGGTTAACATCACTTTTCGGCCTCTGTAAACCCCGGGAATGACTCGGTACCCATTGTATGGAAGGTTGAGTGATTCCTAGTGCCGGTCAGGAAGGGTGCGAAAAACTTCACCCCAACCGGGGACCGTCCAGCCCGTAGTCAGCCGCTATACCGACTACGCTATCCCTAACCATTTATTTCGTACATCTCTTACAATAAATACCAATTATTTCCGTATACAGCATAACCAGTTTTTTAATTATCATGGAGACGCTGTGTGTTCTGAGAGGGAAGTGAATTTGTATAGAGAATTTTGCAGAAGGCCGCACATTCGGCAGACAGGGGAGATGCACACAGGTTCTTGGTGGGGTGACCTGACAGAAAGAAACACTTGGAAGACATAACCTTAGATGGAAGGATGATAATAAACAGCATATTCAAGACGTAGGATAGAGAGACATAAACTGGATTGATCTGACTTGGGATAGGGACAGGTGACAGGGGCTTGTGAATGTTGTAATGAACATTAGGGTTCTATAAAATTCCGGCAATTTCTTCACTAGCTGACAAACTCTTAGCTTCTCAAAAAGGTCTCTGCTATATGGAGTTAATTATTTAGTTAGAAGAAGGTCGGTCTTCAAAGAATTAAATTTTATTTCTTGAATCTAAAACGCTATTGCAAGTCCAAATGTAAGGACTGCAGTATCACATACAACCGGATTTTTATATTCCATTAGTAATCAAATTATTACGTTTGATAGCTCTTTTGCCTACACCCGTTATTTCACAGTTTCTGTAATTACTGTATACAGTTATTTCGTTTTCCGTTTTCTTTTGTGTAGATAGTGCTACTTGTTGATTTTGTGTAACATACTGCGAAAGGCTGCATGTGTATCTTGTGTCATGAACTACATTAACAGTTATATAATCAATTGAATGAAATCGGACAAGAATAATGCTTACTTTACATGAAGAGCAATATACTGTTTTGGTTCTATCTCACTCATTTCTGCTTAGACTGAGATAAAAGTTGTAGATAAAACCAAACACATTTTATTTCAATAATTTTTTTTTTCCAAAATCTGTACCGTTTATGAGAAAATGTGGAGAAATATTGTAGAGCCGGGCAGGCAACGGATGACAATATGGTGCATGCGCACTTCATGATGGATACCCAAGTCTACAAACATATAATCACAATATGTAATACTTATTGTTTTTCACTGCGTCAATGGTAGCAGGATCACGCCTCAATGTTATGTTATACCCACATTGCCTGTCATGGTTCCGCGCGCACGTACCCGAACGCCCGCCCGCACACACACACACACACACGCACACACACGCGCGCGCGCGGAGACTAAGGATCAGTGACAGAGATACGAGCTCGACCCTCATCAATAAACCGGCGGTGTATATCAAACGACCGGAAGTGTTCATGAATATATGACACCCATTGACCGACAGACAGCACTGTGCACTCTGCCCTTCAGTCACGGACTTGTCAGGACTAAGTCATTCCTGAAAGACAGAAACGCTCGCTTCTTCACTTCAGGTCTTGCGCACCTGAAGGAGTTGGGTATAAGCGTCCTCCTACAGCAGTTAGTGTGACTAGACCAGGCATTTATTGAGTTACGGTTTCTATTCTTACGCTTTATTAGTGCTCTTCCTCGGTGTTTCAGGCCAAATACAACCTTCGAATAAGTCGTAACCGCCTCCTACAAGTTTAAAATGCTGTTACTGGCTACAGAATAAATACAAGGAGCATGGTCTCCCCTGGGAAGTTCGTAGCGCACAGGTACTAGAAATAACCCGCATTTCGTGGAATCCGTATATTTGTAGCCACGTTGACAACTGTCTACCGCAGGTACCTACACTGAATCAATTGAATCCAGTCCAAACCATCTCACTATCCTTGTTTATGGCACATTTTAGCGTCCTCCTATCTATGCCTACCTGTTATTGATTGAATATATAATTATTAACTAAAATTATCCCTGCACTTAAAATTATAGCAAACTATGACAGAACGTGGAGGTTATGGTCTTGATACTAGTTGGAAGTGACAGGCGAGCGTCAGCGTCACATGACTGTCATTTTACGAGTCCCATATGAACGAGAGTTAGTGGCCTCAAGTCTCGTTCTGGGTGTGTTGTTAAGGCAAAAGCCCAAATTCTCCATCGGCCAAACCACACTCTCGGCACGAACACGCAGGTTAAATGAATAAAGCTCTGCAGTTGTATTTGAAATATATCAAATTCGCAATTCTACCCACCGCTTGGCTCTGAATTGAGGATCTTGATTTTTCGAAATTAATACAATAGAATGAAGTACAATACCTCAAAAAGCCATGACTGCCTTGTTAACGTGAATCCTTACCTAATAAGGACCCACAGTTCACCAAAACTTTACGTTTTATATTACGTGAAAATATAAAAAGCCCTGTAAATTACAAAAAATAAATATATTCTTGCATCCAGTCTGTAGTTCATCACTACTCTCTGAGAAGCAGTAAAAAAAAAAGCAGAAGAAATTTCTAGTAAATAAGAAGGGTGGCTCATTCCTGCACTCCCTGTTGAGCAGAACCAAAGTTAAGCTCTCTCTCATGACTGTGACTTAGGACACCAAGTATTGCCAAAGTTCTTATAATTCCTTCGTGATCGAGAGATATCACTGTCTTGATTGCAGAAGACAAAAGAATATAGTGAGAAAAGATCAATAAGATTTGATACAGAATATTTATCTCAGTATTTAACCAACTTGATGCACAAAATTTGTTTCACATTAAGTTTTATTTCATGCCTCTACATGTTTCGAGCACACGTGCTCATCATCAGGAGGTCAAAATTGTATTACACAGCCTCTGGTATCATCACACCTATAGGTGGCCGTCTCGTGCACCAGACGACCACCTATAGGTGTGATGACACCAGAAGCTGTGTAATGCAATTTTGACCTCCTGATGATAAGCACATGTGCTCGAAACATGTAGAGCATGAAATAAAACTTATTGTGAAACAAATTTTGTGCATCAAGTTGGTTAAATACTGAGATAAATATACTGAGATGCACGGTCAACAAAACGTCAAAATTGATACAGAATGTTTCCCGATAAGGTTCTCATTAAAAAAAGGTTTAATAAGCCAATTCTCGTAGAAGGTTTCTGGTTATGTGTATTTTCCGTCACCTATCTTAAAGCGTAATGATTAAATACAAAAAACCAAAATTCGAACCGTTTTTTTTGTGTTGGTACGAAATCCATTCTCTACGAACAGAAAGGGTACGATTTGAAATAGAGGCTGATGAAAAGAATATACCATTTTGACGTTCAGGTGTCCGTGCATCGTGATAAATTCTTATAATGAAACCAACTAGACGCACTAATTTCTCAAATTTATTTTTGGAACGCAGTTCCATCCTGATTCTGCTCGCAAACTGTCAGCAAACACTGCTGTGTGTACAGTGGAAAAAACTCCTGAAGATTAACAGAGGAACTGTCCGAAACATATAGAGTTTCACTCCAAAAATAAATTTGAGTAATTAGTGCATCTATTTGGTTTTATTATAAGAATATACCATCTCAAGTAACACAAAGACGCGGAAAATTTTTAAACTGGGAGCTAGATAACCTGCATCATTCATTACAGATTAAGGACATAAAGTTGGGACATACTGGCGAGGCGTATGACAATTATGGGAGAATTCAGATGTTAATAGAACATAACGGCTGCAGAAAGTGAATACAGAGAGAACCTGAGACACTTAGACGTAGTAAAGATGATTATGTTGAAACATAGTGAAATAAATTGATCTTTTGTGTGTGGATGATATTCACCTGGCTCAAGACGGGTCCCATTGTCGGGCAGATGTCAACAGTGTAATGAATTGTCAGAATTTATTACCGGTGAATGTCTTTTAACTAGCTAAGAGACTGTTAGCGCCCCACGAAGGACTCTGTTCCATGCAGTTATAATCATGTAGCTGTTTAAACCACAATTTTGAGACTTTCATACTCAGCACATGAGAAAATGCAAGTGATCATGCCTTTTGAGAAAAACGGCAAATTTATTACACAGATGCCCTAGTAAATTCCACATATGTGGGTTTTGTAAAAGGAAAACATTTTTTCGCCTGCTCGGAGACTTTATCAGCAGGGTTCAGACTCCATTTAATCAGGTCAAATTAGGTCAGAAACGTAGAAAATCCTTGGGGAAATTAACAGTAAGTTCTTGGGCTGGGGACGTTCTGAGATATGAAAGGCCGGTTGCTGGTTCTGTAGCCACGTCCGTAATATGGACATGACAAGCGGAGATGCGATACCGAAGCGCCATTACAGAAGATTTTGGCATAACCCCTTTCGATATTAGAAGTGGAGTTCAGTTCGCAAGAGGTCGAGAAATGCATCAAATAATTTTCATTAATAACTTCACGTTACGAGACTATACATACGTACAACAGAGGGTTATGAATCCGTAACTTGCATCGAAAGATACCGATACGAAAAATGATAGGTCTGCCATCCTTCCCACATGAGAATTTCGATGTCTTCCCTAACATTCCGCAATCGAATATTCGGAAGCTCTCGTAAAGTAGGCCACACAAACTTTATTATGTGATATGATAGGAGCAACACGTTTAACGAAGCAAGCCAGTCGTCTAAATAATTCACGAAATCTAAATTTACACCTGCGTGTCAACTGCAAAAATCAAAAGGCAAATCTTCTTCAGAAAATTTTATGTTTACTCTAAGAATTAGACTATAATATAAAGCACAAATAAACTCTTTGGAAAAAATAGTGCTTCAGGTGTTAAAATTGCTTGTTTATATAGTTACCACTGAACTTTAAAGGTTTAAAATTGCTTTAAATGTTGCTTACACCAAGTAATGCCCCGATTTTTTAATAGCATCTCTTGTGAACATACAGTCTCTGCCGTTTGATGCGAAGCATATAACGGCTAAGCTTTTTTATGTCCGAATACTGCAGCTCATCTGCACTGACATGCCGCATATCTTCGGCTGGGGAATGACTGAGATGTGTCTGTCTTGGCTTAAACTAGGACACACAACAAAGCATGCGTAGCTTTCAATTACAGAACTCCGCATTAACAAGGAGACAATGCAGTGTCATTAGAATCGTATGAATGAGAGACAGTGACGTTCCCTTCACTCATTTATGTTGTTCCGACTGCACAAACAAGCCTTTAAAATTAGGCAAGAAAATTTCAAAGAAAGAGGCAATGCTGCATTACATTAAGTGAAAACGCTTTCTTTCGACTGGGTGTTTCTATGTTTTAAAAAAGTCAGATAAAATTTGTATATAAAAGCAGTCCCGCTACAAGCCCGCAGGGGCCCAGAGGGTTCCAGGAAGTTAAGGTTCCCAGATTTCGTGACAACGGCTTAGGATGGTGGTAGGTTGTCAGCCTTAAGCACCGGCCGCCTTTACCCCCAGGAAATACTCCTGATATTCATTTCTGTTAGTGGCTGAGTCGACCCCAGGGCCATAGTGCGATCGGAAGGATTTTATGTCAATGAAAAATCCACTGACACCAGGTGGGATCGAACAAGCGACCTTCCCATTTGTAACACAGCACCTTAACCACTGTGCTCCCGCGGTCCCCATAGTTTGTATATATGAGTGGAAAAAACCCACTGAAAATTCATCAGAAGTTTTCTTTTGCATGAAAGTACCTACGTGTCAAGGTCTGACGGATTAATGCCATTGGTCAAACACTGGCAGTCTTTTGTAGGTGAAAGTATGTACATACTGAGAATGACTGACGTTTCATTCTATAGTATACTAAGTCAGACGATATTATCTACGAGTAAATAGCACACCCCCTTATCCAATTAATCACACACCTCTCCTTTTATAAGTGAGACACAAATTCTTGCATAAGCAATTTCGCAGTGCAAAATATGAGCTAGGGAATACAAAAAATAATTCAAGACTGGATACATTCACTTCAGGGTGTTACTTCTGAGTACATTTCGAGTCATAAATGTCAAATACACATAGGCTCAATTCTCAAGAGTTTGGATTTATAATTACCTAAACGTTTAAGGGAAAGCAATTAGATAACAAGCGCCTACATGCAGCTTTTATAGCTCAATTTACGATAAATGTTCAAAATCATCACCCTCAGCCTCATTACACAACATGACAGTTCTCTAAAAATATAGAAAGATCAAGCTTTCCAGACTAACTTATCAATCATTTTGGTCCACAATATTGGCCACCTCAACACCGCAGACATTTTATCTGTGGAGGCACAAAAAATTGATAAACCAACAAAGAGAGTTAATATGACACACATTAATTCGTCGCATTATGGGCACTGCAATCCATGCAAAGATACTCTTACTGAACTGGGAGGAGTTACACCCTCGATTCACAGAACTGCGGCGATGCCTGCAGAGGTTTTGTGTGTTAGTTTTGAACATTGAGTGGAAATTTAGCAACAGAAATTTTATGTAATTACGTGTTCGGCTATTATTACTTTTAACCTATTATTACTTTTAACTTCCATGTAATAATAAGTAACAGCTTAAGTATCGGATCCACGTTTATACGAAATTAATGAATGAGAAGAACCTCACAAAACAATCAAGTAAAGGCATAAAATCGTGCACCATTTTTAGGTGAAATGTTCAGGAAAATACAGCAGTAACAAAACTTTGAATTCATTTAACATTTTATAGAGGGCGCAATTGTTAGAACTGACTTAAAATTATATATATTAATTAAAATAAATGGGTTTTAAGCCCATGTGACTTTCTCTTCCCTTTAAAATGTGTACATAAATTTCGTTTTCTAACAAATTACCTGGTAATTATTTACCAGAAGTAAATCAGACCTGGAATATAGATAACAGACACCTGTATTATGTCCCGAGACTAAGAATGCGTGGATTTCTACCATAAATTGTGTAATAGCTTCTCTTGGTGTGGTGCTCAATTAAGTTCAGGTAGAATTTTACCCCTCAGAACTGTCGTATTATCTCATTCCATTCTACAAGTTTTCGCACTGACACTGTGCAACTTAAGACGAACTGCACGCACTGCTCGCCAACGTTTCGTTCTAGAGTCTCACTTTACCGCTGCAGAACACAGCATAAAGAGCTATTAAGTAACTCCTGACGACATCCAACTAAAGTACACTTACTACCTTACAAGACAAACTGCTATAAGTCTTGTGTTTCAGCAGCAGAAGAGGAAAACTCTGTGGGTGAAGAGGATGGAAGAGCAGTAAATCCAGAATTTCACTAATTGGAGTGTAAATGGCGAAAATTGCAGCTCTACCACACGTTTGCTAAAATACAGTCTACAGGCCTAACCACTGCATTAAAGAATGACAGTAGGGAGCGTCGTTTAGAATTATTATGCAGCTGGTTGTGCAGTAGTACATTTGTTCATCCCTCTGCCTGCCTTCCGACAAGTTCATAGTCTCTTCCAAAGCGAGTTCTCCACACCGTACGATCTGGTGTTTCATCCTTCAACTTCCAGTATCATATCTTTTTCTTACAGTCATCTAGTAGCTTCTTACGTCTTCTTCTTCGTCTTCCCATCACTTCTATCCCTCCCTCTATTTTCAATCCAACGATGTGTTTCAGAAGGCAGATCCTTCGCAAGATGTGACCAATCCAGTTAGACTTCCTTCTACTGGTTTTGTACGCGTGACATTCTTCTCCACCCTGACTTTTTGTAACAGTCCATTTCTCACACGATCGGTCTAACTGACCTTCTGCATCCTTCCCCAGCACCATATTTCAGAACGTTTTAGATACTTCTTATCTACTGTCCGAAGTGTCCAGGTTTCAGCACTGTACAAAGCAAAGCTCCAAATGTAGCACCTTACGAGTTTGCTCCCTAAATTAAAGTCATATTTCCTGGCAAAAGAACCCACTACTTCTTGAATGCTACTTCTGTAATGACTTTGTTGAATTTAATTCGAATTGCTTATCTTGCATAATTTGTTATCACGCTACCAATTAGTTTAAATATTTCACATTTTTCAGTTGTGTTTGATCTATCAAATTTTGTACTCCGGATGGTTGCCTTGAGGTTTTCGTTGCTGTAGCTTTATCCACGTACATTTCCGTTCCATATCATCTTTCAAGTGCAATTATAAAGCGATGCATTTTGATGTGAAATTATGAGAAACAGGACAGTTGGCTCACTTCATACAGTAGCTGTAATACCTCATACTCTAAAGAATAACATGCCTAATCTTTAATCAAAAATATTTTACAGTATTATATATTAAGGTTAAACATAAAACTTGCTGATGCCACAAACTACTGTACACTAACCTTATCCCTGAGTTTCACTTTTTCGTAGTTCGAATATGTACTTATTTTTTACTTCCAAATTTTATTATTTAACAGACTGGAAGTTCTCTGTTTGAAGACAATTTGCAATAGAAATAATAAGGGGGTAGGGGGATAAACAGGACGAAAATTAAATAAAGCAGCTGCTGTTGTTACTGTCGAGTAGCTAAACCCGTTAATTGATCGGCTTTTATTTAAACACACACTGCGGTGAAGAAAACTATATTTATTTCTAAAGAACTGAGTATCAAAGTCTGTTACTTATACCCGCTGTCATTTGTTTGCCAATATTCCCGAACAGTAGCTTTTTTATACTCTTCACACACACACACACACACACACACACACACACACATACACACATACACACACCACACACACTCACACATCGTTCTTGATCCCCGCTATTATAAAGTATCTTGGTCTAATTCTGCAAGACGTGAGACAACTCAATAATTACCGAAAGAGATAACGAAGGGGTATTTATTTAGTTCCACATTGCGTTTGAATTTTATACGAAGAAATAAGTTTGATTGTAGATTCTTTGTTTTGCACAAGCCAGTCCCTGACATACGCAAAGACCACACGTATGCACAACTGAAGACAGAGTGGATACGCAAAACGTTTGAATCCCTTGACTTTACGGGGGTTACAGAAGGCTGACGGCTAGAGCCATATAAGCTTAGGAGATATCTTAATGCACCACATAAATCAGCTTGAGCCACCATCCAGTGCTGAAGCTATGACCAGGCAGGGGAGGAAGAACATACACTAAAACAGAGAGAACGAGAGAGAGAAGGGTGTTGATATATAAGAGTAGCCGGAAGCTCAAGAGACGTTCCTACAAACCCTGGACAGGCAGCTAGTCACTGGCACTAGGTAACTTTCCTCTCTTGCTGCTCGCACCAAAAGTGAAGGGCAGACAGAAAAAGAAAGGGAGAAGACCTCTGAAAGGCGTGTGGATGCGGACAGTAACAACAGTGAAGTGTGTCGTTAGAAGAAACCGAAAGTCTTTTTAATGCAGTTTAAAAGCAATCAAGAGTTTCTTGTCGATATTTATTTATTTTTTTCGCGTGGGGCATTGGGTGGATCTATGGAACGGTTCCTATTTTCTGACCCGCGTGGTTTGACGGGTAGCCTGAAGATGTGCCCAGAAATGTACATAGGCTTCTTGTAAAGTATCCACTGTATATGTGCGACAGTAAACAAAATGGTAATGTACTGACATCTTTGCGTGATCTTCACAAATATTTAATTTCAAGCAATACTGTTCATGTAATTCGAGTTTTCGTATAAGTTCAGACGGACAGACGGACTTGATATTTTCAAAGGTAGTACACACTGACTGAAACGAGCCCCAAATACGCGATGATAATGGACAGGTTCAACTACTACTACTATTGCGCAACAGAAATGACAAATGTTCACACATAATATAGACTTATGTTAGTTGTTTACTTCCGTTCATCATCACACGTCTCCCTGTAAAGGCTCTTTACTCGACTCATAAAGCTGAAAGCCAAGAATGCATTTTCTTTGGCCGCCAAGTTCTTTGAATCATACAAGAAAACTTCAGACTCATCAAGATTTGCGTACTTTTCGACAATAACTTACAATATAAAACAAATATTCAGGCCTCTTAAGTGGTGCAGATTGTAAGCCCGTTATTCCAGAATATTGCGCTCCGTGACTGGCTGTTCGTTGCGCAACGTTTCGAGAACGTGCAATGGTTTCATTTTCAAGGCTAGATGGTCCAATGAAGAATATTAACTGGATCATCCTCTCCTTCACTGGACCACTGGGCCCTGAAGGTGGGGCCATTACACGGTCTCCAAACACTGGACAACAGACACCAGTGACGGAGTGAAATGCAATGTCCGTGAAGAACGAAGCTGTGTGCTGCACAATACCCAGGAAAGTAAATGCAGCAGTAAAATCTGTCAAAGCAGCATTTCTGGTATTAATCATGGTAGGAGAGTGAAATTTATTACAGTGAAATGTACTCCTGTCTTTAACATTGTCACTTAAAATGATTAACTGCACACCTGAAGATCTTAATTTAACAATATAAATAAAACTAAAAACTTCGTATTGGGTACAAAAAAAAAGGTAAAGTGATCCCGTTACAAGCCCGGTGTGGCCCAGAGGGTGGGTAGAGGTATAGCTCTACTCTTCCATGACCGTGGCACTAGAAGGGGGTGAGTGGTCAGCAGCACGCCCCGGCCGCACTTTACCCCAGGTAGAGGCCCGGTTCCCATTGTACAGGAGGCTGGGTGGGCCCCAGGGACGGTCTGGAAGGGAGGGAAACCTCGTCCCCACCGGGATTCGATTCCGGACCGTCCAGCCCGTAATCAGTCGCTATACCGACTGAGCTACCCGGTCCACTCGTATTGTATATACAGTAGGAATAATATAAGGTAATGTAAGGTAACGTCATCACAATGCAATTAAAAATATAAGAATTATTCCCGTTAAGCACCAGACAATGCAGGTTCGAAACGTTTGAGATCACTTTGCACTAAGAACTGAAAAAAATACATCAAACTTTCAAGCCAGTCGCTCCTTTAACGTGAGGTCAATACAACTGTATTGACAAAATTAAATAAAATATTGAGAAGTATAAATGAAGGTATGGAAGAAGAGAAAATAAGATATTCTAGTATACATGAAGAAGCACTTTCACCTTATCCATTATTTATTTAGTAATTTTGATGCTGCTGCTCAAAATGGAAAGGAGGGACTGAATGTTTGCAGAGAGGTAGACGTAGGTGCAGGCAGGATGGATTCAGTTCCCATGGATACCTCATCTGGAGAAACAGTTGAGAAGATTTACAGGGAAGCAGTACACGCCATTCGTCATTAGACTCTGGCACAGCAGTCAAGACGTAGGTGACTCTGCCTCATTACTTCGGTGTTATCTATCATACCTAAAGTTTCATTTTCGTGGTAGGCCTACCATTCATATTCTGCATCGATTACCCATAGGTAAGCTCCCTGTGGTTGGGACATACATTTTAATCCACACCACTCCACACAGAATTTAACTCATATTGTTTAAACAACATGTGTCCAATTAATACCTTCTTATATGAATTTGCTTACGTCGTGGCATAACAAAGATTCTCACCGAAACAAAAAATATTTCTCACATAATCAAAATTCTAGCCGTCATCTTTCAAACTTGCTACATCCGGGGCCTACAAAATAATGAGACTCAGAGTCTTGTTACCTCGATGGGCTTAGGAGCTTCGAAACCAAGAATTTACTAGTAGACGTGAATGATACGTAGGACACTGTCCATCGTATCGGGTGAAAGGTACTCAAAGCAATTCGCGGTCTGATAATGTCTCCGTCTTCAGTCGGAGAGGAGAAATCCAGAAAAAAAACTGTATTGGAGCCATCAGAAAAAAAGGTCCGGGGCTAGAATCTATTACCCTTTTAACCTGAAGATGGGAACATATCCAGTCGCCGAAAAGAAGTGGTTTTTGTTGCCCATAACGATGGGAAATATCCAAAATATCGGTCACGCCTATTTACAATACCGCCGTCAAAACCCTTGAGACCTGAATTCAGTAATTAGCTGATTATACTGTCAGTATTCAATCTTATTCAAGTACTCTTGAAAGAATTACGAAGATATGATTGCAAGTAATTCGGCTGGTAAATGCGAATAAATCATCCACGACTTTTTATCGCCCAAGTTATTGTAATTTTGAAGAATGCATGCTTCCTCGTGTATAAATAAAACGACAATTTCTTTCATCAAAGTGAAATTCTGGCTGTATTCAACTATGTTCTGAGTCTGAAAAATTCCTTCTGATTTAATTTCACAACAACTTGTTCCTTATAATTTAAAACACCTGACTGCCAGTTTGAGTTCTTCCGAGGGACAAGTACATTAAAGATGAATTGTTCCAGCTGGGGAGATATAAATTAATCTGAGTACTAAAATAACTGTAGCATGATGCGCCCCAGTAATATTTTCCGCTTGGAAAAATGTTGTAACTCGAAATAAGGAAAATATACAGAGAAGAAATCGAAAGCTAAGAGGAATGTGAATAGTAGTATCAGCCAAATAGGTGGAAATTGTACGCACAGTAGATTGCAAATCGTTCTTTTACATGATACACGACATTGTCACGAGCTTGGCAGGGGGCAGGGATACCCAACAGTCTCTACCCATGTTAACGTGTGCACGGATATGAAGGACTGTGAAGATAGTTGCACTTTGAAACTGGAGGGAATAAGTGGGGAGTATGTAGCTTGCCTGAACTAATGAAGATCAGATAAGTGTTGTGCTGTGACTAATATCAATGTCGATATGCGTTATGAGTTAGGCGTCTGTGAAAAGTTGGGTATCGCAAGTAACAAGTATACAGCGCATGTGAGGTCCCATCTTTCCCCCCTTCGTATCAGCTACCGTGCAAACGACATCATCGTCATTATCATCATCACATCATCATGACTGGCATCACACATCCTAACGTCGGTTAACGAGATGATGACAGGGGGAAACAGAGGAATCCCTGATGTGAGCACACACACTGGTATCGGCCCTGAATCGATACACGCTGCTACACAAGTCGAACCCTTCCCGCCACTGGAAATCAAGTCCTGAAGGTCTGTACGTTTCCACTAACACACTTGACATAATTACTTATTAAAAAAGCACTGGACCAAGGTTAAGTGTAAGGAAGTGAATAATCTTTTTTTTCCCTCTCACTTGATGATGGTTTTGTAATTGAACAAACCTTATGGCTTCACACAGATTATACACACATAAAATTCACAAACTCAGCCCTTATTTGCAGGCTTCGTACATTTTCAAAACACGCACCTGTACCTCAGACGCAGGCTGACACTACACGCCGCGTCTGTGTTCTCTTTATTTGTTACTTTTGGGGTTCTAAAAATAAAGAGTAACGAAGAGAATTACTCTGAACAACATTAACATAATCTCCAGTATGGAGAAGAAAAGTGTTTATAACGTGAGATAAAGTCTGGATTGTTTAGTTTCTTAGAAGAAATGTGGGTTCTAATTCTCTGAAATACAGTATGTTCTAGACGTGGAGTTCAAACCACTATTTAACACATGGGTACGGAATTTGAAGCGGTAGGGCAAAGGAAATGCATGTTTTTGTGTAAATTTAGATTTTAATTAAATTAAAGGCGATAAAATTTGTTACTGTTACTTATAGAATACAGCGTTGATGTACCCTGAACTTCATATTATTAATTCAGTACAACTTGCAGTATGTATTAATTATGAGAAATCACACAAATAATTTATTCTTCAATACAAACAAATTTCGACTGATGCGAGTACAACAGGATTAACTGCAACTTACCCTTATAAACCGAAATTCTAAAAGAATATTTTCTCATTTTTAGTAAAATCAATAAATTTAATGTAGATTTTAGTTTCGGCAGGAAATGGTGATCACTTTTACAATATTTTTTTATCCATGTCTCAGCTTAGTGACATAATAATGAAAGTCACCATTCCTTATTACATGACAATGTATTTATGTTCCAAAATCGGTAGGGTTAGTAGACTCCAGTTGAAATGTGATGGCACACGGTGACGCACGGTAGGGGAAGTGAAGGAGTGGCGAATGGAGTGGGTAGCCAGTACCCTTCACACTACCTCAGTACATGGCGTATCCAACATTACTACCGCTGATGCGCACACCTCGGCTGCCAGTAGTCGACTGAACTGACGCCCTCGCCCATTTAAATGGGCTCGCCCATTTCGCTGAAAGATGAAATCTGGTTTCTGCGTGCGTGCCATAATATTTCAACTGGTCTCTACCTTATTTTGAGAGGCAAACGCTCGACTACGGGTCGTAGTGTCAATGGATGGATAAAGTACCTTTTTTGGAATAAAAAACTGGACTTGAAACTTAAGGCACAAGCAGCGAATACTGTGAAACGAATAAGACAGGGGTCTGTAGTTCATGCAAAGAAGAGAGCTAATTAAATTTAGAAAGCTGATTTAAAACAGAGAGAATAGAAAAGGCAGATGAGAAAAAAAGCTGTATGAAATAGAAGAGAGGGCCAGACTCGTAATTCCAAGAGAAGGAAAGTGTTAACAGAAGATGAAACGTTCCGTCTCTCTCTCTCTCTCTCTCTGTTGTATACCGGTAAGACGATAAGAGCTACAAAACCGCACAACGAATTGTCAACAATAGCACAGTTCCTCTTACTGAAATAGAACATTCAAACGGTTATAAAAGTTTAGAGCGATATCGATTCTGTGTCTGACAGAATGGAGAACTGACTTTTTATTTACACTCGGTTCACTGTCATTCATTTTTTTAAACAGAAATATTCGAAATTGCTAGTTTTGGGGTTTTCATATAGATGTGGTAGCGGACTCCGTTTTTCTGGATTATAACCAGTACCCTGACTCTTCCAGGGCTCTTCACTGAAACTCTGTACAATTTCGTTCGGTGGTCTCGCCCAGCTGATTGTAGTTCCCCAGTGTAACTACCACACTGGTACTAGTTTACTCTAAAACTTAGAAAGTCCTCTACTTATACAGACTTACTGACTCCATGGAGCAGTGTCCTTCTTGAGAAGCTGACCAGTTGGCAGATAGTCAAGAAATTTCTCGCATTTTATGGAAACCGGATGTTCATTACCGCCTGTGTAAGAGCCAGTTACCTGTCCCTATCCTGAGTCAGATCAATCCAGCCATTCCCTCCAATTACGCTGCCTGAAGATCCATTTGAATATTATCATCCCATCTATGCTTGGGTCTTCCAAGTGGCATCTTTCTCTCTGGTTTCCCCATCAAAACCCTGTAGGCACCTTTCCTCTCCCCATACGTTCTACATGCCGTACGCAGCATTTTATTCTCGATTTGATCACCCGAATAATATTTGGTGATGAGTGTAGATCATTAAGCTCCTGTTTATGTAGTTTTCTCCACTTCCCTGTTACCTCGTCTCTCTTAGGCCCAAATATTTTCCTCAGCACCTTCTTCTCAGACACCCTCAGCCTACGTTCTTCTTTCAATGTGAGCGACCAAGTTTCATACCCGTACAAAATAACAAGCAAAATTATAGTCCTGTATATCTTAATTTTTATATTTTTGGATAGCAAACTGGAGAACGAAAGATTCTGCACCGAATGATAGGAAGCATTCCCTGACGTGAATCTCCTCTAATTTCTTCCTGAATAGAATTTTGTTTCGTTAGGATTGTTCCCAAATATTTGAGCTCTTCCACGCTTTCAAAGGAACTACTGTCAAATTTTATACTGTGACTCCGTCCTGCATTTTTATCTCGAGACATGACCATGTACTTAACTGTATCAGCATTTACTTGTAGTCTCATCTCCTTACTCGTAAATATTAAAGCTCCTGTGATCTTCTTTATATCATGTACTTTTCCGCCCAGTATATTAACATCAACAGCATAAATTGAATTGCATGTGTACCATTAAATTTCAATCCATCCTGGTTTACTTGAACGCTCCTAATGGCGTTCTCTAAAGCATCGTTGCAAAACAATGGCTTTAAAGCATCTCCTTGTTTAGAACCATTATTAATAGGAAATATTATCAGACAAATGTTCGCGTACGCGAACTCTGCTATATTTTTTATTCAGACAAATTTTTATTAGCCTTGTCAGTTTCATGGGGATATCAAACTCAATGAGAATACAATGTATTATACAAGATGTACTTTCTAACTGAATTGTAGGCTTTCTCGAGTCTATAAACAGCTGATGCACTGATTCAATGAATTCCCATTTTTTCTCAAGTATTTTACAAATGCAGAATATATAACCAGCAGTTGCTTTCTGCATCGAGATCCACATTGATGATCCCCAGAAATTTCTTCTGCATACGAAGTTAATCTTGACAGAAGGATGTTCGACAAACTTTTGTATGTAGTTGACAAAACTAATGTGCCTGTATTACCTACTACAGTCCGTTTTATCGCCCTTAGTATCAATAGGTACAATGATCGACTCCTTCCACTCCTCAGGCAATTCCTCCTTATTCCAAATAGGATTAATAAGTTTATGTATCTCAGAGCGGATTGTTATACCCCTTGCTCTAATACCTTGCGATTTGTGTCCCTTTAACTTTTCAGTTGTCATCTCAACTTCAAAGGCACTCGGCTCATGCACTAGAGGCTCTGCTGTATGTATTTCTATCTGCCTAACAACATTAAACACATTTACATTCAACAGCTGAGAGAAATGGTTCCTCCACCTAGTCACAATACTGAAGAAATCTATTACAAAATCACTCTTCTCATCCTCTACTATAATAATTATAGGCCAGTAACCCTTCTTAAAGTTTTCGATGTCTCTGATAGTTTTGATTTTATTGTCAGTTTCAAGTTCATCAATTTATGCTTTCAGATACTCCGTCAATTCCTTTCTTAAATGTCTACTAGCTGTACGTCTTATATTGTTTAGATTATCTACATTGTTTTGGTTTTAATTTTGTAATCACTGATTCCTTTGATCTAACAATCATAAACATTCTACATTAATCCACGGTTTATGCTGCTTTAATTCATACAGACGTAGACTCTCTTTAGCTGAAGATTTGATGTTCTCTTTAATGTTTTACCAAGCCCTGTTTTTGTCCTTGCTATCACTTAAGTTCTCTAAAGTTCTCTAAGCTGCAAACTTGTTTGAGATCAAAATCTGGTACTATTTCCTAACCTCCAGCTCATTAAGCTTCCTGAGATTAAATCATTTCACATTAAACTTCTGTGCAGCTTGTTTACTTACTGCCAATCTTTCCACAACTTTTGCAACCATCAGATAGTATTCAGTATCGCAGTCAGCTTCCCTGAAAGATAGTGTATCGCGAATACTCGAAAGCCATCTCCTATCAGTAAGTGTTCAACCTGGTTGTGACTCTTCCCACTAGGAGAGGTCCATGTGTGTTTATGAACGTTTAGGCGCGGGAACGTCGTGCTTTTAACAAGCAGATTTATTGATGTGACACAATTTACTAGTCTAACACCATTATCATTGCTATCCTGAAGGAGACGGTCATTTCCAATTGTCAGTTTCAAAATATACCCTCTCTACAGTTTTTCATTAAAAATCTCATAAGAGAATTTTCGTACGGTACTGAGAAAAATGATTGAAAACCTGCTCTAGTTCGTCATAAAAACTCTCAATTTTCTCCTCATATCTGGTGCATGTACATTCAAAAACATTTTATTACACTAGCGACCTTTCAGAACTATATATAACATCTATCACTAACAAACTCCACTCTTGTAACTGCCGATAATATTCTGTGGTGTACAAAATTTCTGTTCCCATTTGATGATTTTCGTTTCTTTTCCACAGAAAGAATATAATCCCCTGTTCTTACAGTGCCTCTTGTCCGACATGACCTCCTGTACACCCACTAAATCTAACTTATACCTCGTTAATTCCCTGGCTACTGTTGTAAGTGACCCTGACCTACACATGTTCCTAGCATTCCATTTGCCAAATATCATGTCTCTTTTCCAGTTCTTAAGTTGTATCAATCTTCAGCCTAGGCTCGAGACGGATGTGTCCGTTTCGAAACAAGGCCAAGTTTTACGGTGAGATGTTAGCACTTCGCCCAGCCCCCACGTTGGGAGACCATTCCTTGCTTTCTGTCCACGACTGCTTTTTAAATATATTCGCAGCTATCCTCCACATTGGAGGCCGTTCCTCCTTCAACAACCTGAGGAAGCGCCATACCGTGGTGAGAGGGACCCACTTATAATTGTACAGAGTGAAAGAAAGATGCACGACCAAACCCACAGAAGGCGAGTCCATCCCACAATAAAAGAAAAATATTTAGAAGCAAAAGCCTTCTGCAGCATGTTTTCCGAGTTAGGCCTCGTGATGATTACAGAAAAAGTTCTAAGTGTTCACTTTGAGCGTCAACGTAGGATGCTCCATATCTAAACAATAACCGCCCCACTCGCTGGAAAATTCCAGGTGTCGCATGAATCACCTCAAATCCACTCGGCTTCGTTATTGTAAGTCCTAGATATAAGTGACTTCTTTAGTTTAAACAGTGGACTTCATAAGTCTTCAGGAGTACAAGTCTAAAGGATATAAAACAGAGGAACGAACAGGCCATGCTGTTGGCCCACCTCGTCCCACACATTGTCCAGAAACACTTGGTTCAAGAATTTCCAAAATTCAAGAATAAGGAGTGATGGAGCATTATTATGCACAAACTATCAATAAATCCTAGTCTGAAGATTCACATCTTACAAGGCTTTGGAAGGACATTTCGTAGGAAATTGTGATGAACAGCTTTAGTCAGACGCGGTGGAACAAAGTAGTGTCCCAAACTGTCTCCTGCAATGCCTGCATGGAAACCCAAGGAAATAATCTTATGTTTATTGGACCATGCGTCAATAAAAATACGCCTACCAACTACAACAAAGCGACAAAGCACATCACACCAAGCACACACCACTAAACACCATCAGTTTACACTAACGCTAAATCCTCCGTCTTTACAGAACAAAACGACCGATGTGGTAATTCAGCAGCACAGTCGCAAGCCCCTGATGATGGATATATTAATGTCCGAAACATGTTGAGTACATAAGAAGTAAAATAAAATAGCAAGTTACATCAAGTTGGTCTTTTATTCTTCAAGGTAGTAACTTTGCACATTTTCTTCATTGGTCAGACAACCGTAATCCGGAAACCGTGCTTCGGAAATCCTATGTCCATTTTTTCGTGTATCGCGCTGGTTCGTCCGTGCATTTTTGGATCACTCTTAAATTTCACTCTTTACTTCACATCTCTTGGGTGGGTATATTAGATGCTGAAATGTGTTTAATTTAGTTAACACGAAGATCTGCCGATCTTAAGCAGGCGTTGTGCTTTTCCAGGTTGAAAGTGGAAAAGACGGTTTCCAGACGGCATGGGGCAGCTGAAAATATCACAAATACGTCACGGAGAGCCGACAAGAAGTGATCCTTCAGATCTGAAATTCGTGTAAAATTTTAAGTAAAAAGCCGATGAAATGTTACAAAAGGTTTCGAAAGCTGCGGAATTTTGTGAAAATATTAATGAATATTCGAAATGCGTGAAGGGTCTATTTGGCTAGGCGACTATCTATAAGATTCTCCACATGAGCCTATCTACATGGGGTTAGAGAGAGCTCCAGATCATTATAAGTATGGACAGCAGGTCTAGAAATTTGATTCTCAGAGGCAACGCCCCGTTTCCCAGATACTGTTGACGTGGGGCTGACATCATACATCCTGCTGCCACGCAGTCGTTACCGACACAAGGCAATCATCATATTTCAGGCTGCAATCTCACACTGCTCTCTCAATTCTGGCATTGGCACTTCCTTGACACAGCAAACCAGGTCATAGACCTACCGAGAGTAAAAACTACGTTTGGACTAGATCACGGGAAATAAACAGTCTAAATGTGATGAATATCAGGAATTACCAATATACATCACGGTACAGATACAGACAGGCAACAAAGAATTAGGCTTATAATCCGTTCGCGTTGTTTCGTGATTCTTTGAATTAACTTTTTGGGACCGTGAAAAAATATATTTCAGATAAAGTGCAAAGTCTATGCAAAACTGTAGTGGTACATTTTCTTTACTTTATTATTCCATGAACTACAGATGGGCGCAAATAGGATTTATTATTACGCACAGAAGATCTGAGCTGACTCTTAGGGAAATCATTGGTAGGTAATTGAAACTCAGGAAAATATCATTAAATGTCAAAATTAAACAGCATGACAATTAATGTTTATAATATTCGTACATTGATGTTATTGAAACAAACGAAAAGCCAGAGGAAATCGTCAAGTCAGGTTAAATGGTTTAAAGAATTTTCTTCCCCGTTCGACTGAATGTTGTGGAAATGCGAAGTAATGAGGAAAACGGAGAGAATCCACTGATTTGGATAGGTACAGACCTACTTAAAAAAACGCGACTCTTTCTGTTGGCTTTCAATTGGTCAGTACGACCTTACTGACCCCTGAACATGAAAGCACTACGTTGTCTCGAAACTTCGGGACCCCTTTTAAAATAGACACAGAGTCACATTCCTGAAAAACATAACCTTACTCCTATATATACGGATATATTTTATTGCTTCACTGAATGTACAGGCTTCAAGGTCAAAGTATTTAAAGTTTCATTTCCCTTTACTTTATGTTAGGCTATTCCACGTACAGAGTCCGTCACTACCGGTCTGCTTGAGCCGTGATCAGGACTTTTACGACCCCTGTTAGATGGCGACTACATGCCAGAAGACAGAAAGTTACATCTGTTGCTGCATCTTCTTTGAAACGTCTGCTACAGAACGCTCTGTCTGTTCAGAAACTCTGAATGTCGTCTCTCAGCTTACCTGTGTAAACAGCAGAATCGAGCTCCGTGAATTTGGAACAGCATTGCCACTTGTGGAAACTACATTATACCAGTATATTCCACGCAATGAATGCTGATAGAACCCGTGACTGCAACTGGTATGAACACCATCCTGATTATATTAAGTTGAATGCACGACAATTGTGAATCAGAACAATCGTACAAATATGATAAGCTTCTTGATTTAGACATGCGCATATTTGAAAGTTGAAATCAATGTTTAGGAGTTATCGGCTGCTTGATATACATACAAAAACATTAAATCTTTCTTAACATTAAACTTACATATTCATTTTACATTTAATTTAGTATCACAATACATGTACGTGTCTAAATGTGCATATCGTTTTTGACGTGTATTATTAGGAAGGGATTGACGCTTAACATACATTAACATTACATATTTTAGGTGTTAACGGCGGTTGTCGATTGCTTTGTGGTCTTCGTTTTTTTCCCGGGGGTTTTTACAAAGACTGGTAGATGTGGGATTCGACGTTTCGGAGAAACGCACTCCACATTCAAGCGAACCAGATAAGACTTTCTTTAACAAGTGTAACCAAGGTTGCCCATTGACCTAACAATGAGCCTATTCTCACCAGAAATTATATATATATATATATATATATATATATGTGTGTGTGTGTGTGTGTGTGTGGGCCAGGTAGCTCAGTCGGTATAGCGACTGACTACGGGCTGGACGGTCCGGTATCGAATCCCGATGGGGACGAGCCCTGGGGCTCACCCAGCCTCCTGTACAATGGGTACCGGATCTTTCCCGGGGGTAAAGTGCGGCCGGGGCCTGCTGCTGAACACTCACTCCCTTTTAGTGCCGCGGTCATGGAAGAGTAGAGTATACCTCTACAAACCCTCTACGCCACATCGGACCTAACGGGAACGATTTAGCTTATATATATATATTTGTTACAATTACCATGGAAGATTAGTTAACATAACCCGCGTAATGTGCGTGACTGATACTTAGGTTCATTGCAAGGGTTCTGACCAAGGCATGTATATGAAGACATTCAGTTCCAAGCTTGACCAAGCCATGAGCGTTCCAGCCCGAGACTTCTAATGTAGAGTGCCAAAAGATCAAGCGTATGCAAACCGTGGCCTGTACACCCTCGTAGTTCAAAGCCATGTCCACGTCTTCACAGAAATGCGAGTTCGCAGATGCATCGAAAGTTGAGGTCGAGTGTGTACCACTCTGCATTCGTGTCGTCTCGGAGACTTGTTACCGCAATTGAATGGTTTCATGGGATTCCTTAGTCCTTCCACGCGATTATTTGGATAATAACTTCGTTTCAACCACTACTGCCTTTTCACATATCACTAGATATTGCTAACAGCTGACGAAAACAATTCATTATAATAATTCCAGATTTGAACCGGTTACAGTTTTGTAAACAAGGACTAATTACTGGATATATACTGTAGCAGCAACGAACTTATATAACGTGAGTGGTGCATTGAACACTGGGATGGAACCGGATCCATTACATTATCTTAGCTAGTTTCTTCGCGAGAAACGCTCCGCTAAACGAGAGGCTTACATACCTCATAAATTATTGCTAATTAGTTGCAGAAACAATAGCAACAGAAGCAAGAAATGTCTATTCAGCGAGATCTTCCGTCGCACGTGTTCCATCATTGTATAAAGTGTTGCTTATAGGTAGATCATCCTTGAGTGAAGACAAGAGTACGGCAGAAAATACATAGCCTAAGCTTACACAAGCAAATTATCTTCGCATGAATAGGATTGTGTAAATAAGGTTTACACAGAGTTTATATGAGACAAATACACGTGTTAGCTTATATCCTAGTTAGTCCTACAAGCTTATCCTACCGAGCAGTAAATGTCAGCTAATTTGGTTACGGCGGAGAGCAGAAACCGCAATGCAGGAAGTAAATTTACGAAACAGTTCGGTAGTTTCAGATGAAACACGGTGTCAAAGGCATCAAACTCTGAGCGCAAACTGAACTAAAATAATGCAACGAAGGCACAGCAGAGCTAATCAGTTTTGTATGTGTATGTGTTGACATCGTGTGAAATTACATACAAAAATAATAAAAAGAACAGCATACCAAACATCACGGGTACTCTGTAGCATCCAAGCTTTCTATCAATCCTGCCACGGGTCACTGAAGAACGGTAACTGTGCTTGTTTCAATAAGCTGCCTCCAAAAATATATTGTTTTATCACCAACTGTACATGACTTTGTTGTCTGTTAGCAAAACTTCTTACTTCTGCGGTTATCACGTGTGTCCCACGGCCGAACGCGTTTAGGATTTGAAAAATTGTTGTGTTTTCAGGTAACTTGCGACACATAAATTTTAGCGCTTGCATCACATCATGTAATGAGTGTTCTGTTTCCGTCTACAGCACAAAAAGTTGGGATGCACTTACACCAGAAGATGAACATAAGACAGAAACGTAGCAGTTCTGTCTGTAAGTGATATACCATCGTCACAAAACTAATGAATTATTTTAAAATCAATCAGTCGACTCACTGGTCCCTCTTTGTTACAACTCTCTGTAGGCTATTCTGCATCTGATTGCAAATACGATTTTTATCGAATCTTATTCTAACCGACGTGTTACTTGGTTTGCCCTGATAGTACAGTTTGTATCTCAAACAGCTACAAACGGTACACAGTAATACGTAACGTAAGTGCTGGAATCAACTATGTGTAATCCACTTCGAATTCATAAGCGTAATTAAAAATGCAATTGCACAGTAGAGTGAAAATTGTTGTTTCTATTGTTATTTTTAGTTTTTAGAAACTAATTTATTTAAAGATCAAGATATATAGAAATATAATTTTGCCTGTTGTTTTGTATGGGTGTGAAAATTGGTCGCTGACATTGCGGGAGGAAAGGAAGCAGAGGGTGTTTGAGAACATGGTGTTGAGGAGAATATTTGGACCTAGGAGGGACGAGGTAACGGGGGAATGGAGGGGATTGCATAACGAGGAGCTAAATGATTTGTACTCCTCACCCAATATTGTGCGGGTGATAAAATCGATGAGAATGAGATGGGCTGGGCACGTGGCGCGTATGGGTGAGGAGAGGGGGGTGTATAGGGTATTGGGGGAAAAACCGGAGGGAAAGAGACCACTGGGGAGACCTAGGCGTAGTTGGGTGGATAATATTAGGATGGATCTCCAGGAGGTGGGATGTGGGTATATGGACTGGATTGGGCTGGCCCAGGTTAGAGACAGATGGCGGACGCTTGTGAGTACGGTAATGAACCTTCGGGTTCCGTGAAATGCGGGGAATTTCTTGACTAGCTGCAAACCAGTTAGCTTCTCAAGAAGGGCTCTGCACCACGAAGTAAGTAAGTAAGTAAGAAACTAATTTATTTTAAGCCTTTAGTTCATGTGATACTCAAAATATTATTTCTCTGCTAATAAAAAGTAAAGTGCGTCTCCACTACAAATACAGACCGCTGATTCTTAATGAAAGTAATCGTCATTTATTGTGAGAATTAATGGAAACACACGAATAAATGGGCTACTCTGTGTGGCAGAAGCGCGGAGACGATGTTAGAGCAGTGACACCGCGCATGCAATGCTTCATATTATTTTAATACTCTCTGAAAGCGGCGTGCTATTGTTAATAAAGATGACTGATACATCAAAAGGACTGTTTATTGTATCCTGACTTTCATGAAGCTGGAAAACTACAGAAAATTAAAGCCAGGGGACTCGGTTCGCCACGGGCAGTGTAGACAAATATCGCACTGCTTCATTCCCATCCTTATTCGCCTTGTTTTCGAATATGCAACTCTACGTTATGTAACACAATGAGACTGAAACACACAATTGTGAATTTAAGGAGTAATTAAAGGAACTAATTCCAGAATAACATGAAATTATTCGCTTTCTTTCATATTTCAATGACACATCGTAAAATTACCTAATACTGAAACACCAAGACACTATGAGAAATAGTGACAGTGTTACAATGGACAGAACCAATAAACGATAAGAGCTGGAAAAGTAAATTTTTTCACTAGAAAGTAAAACGCCTTGCGTCATTTCACCTCGTTTTGAAGCTGTTTTTATGTGACACGAGTGCAGGATTCGTAACCGCGGTATCTGCTACAAAAAGGAGGTTCTAATTTGAAAGCGCTTTATCTCAATCTTCACGCGAAAAGGGTGGCTGCTGCTGGTAAACATAACCGAAGAAAATTTGCCATACAAACAAAGTCTTCGAAAGAAAGTTGCTCCTTCATTGAACATATGGAGAGACGATTTGCACTCACAGCACAAAGTATCAAACGCGGGCTCCATCTGCTTTATTGACTAATAAGAGTTTTGTGAAATTACTGATCAAACCTTGGGACGAATTTTCTTCTTACCTCTGGAAATTCCTTTAGTATTTGGAAGTAGTGTCACTGGTCTCACTTGTACGTCTGTAATGTGTCACCTTGAGAGGTGTGTTTGCACGTCGGTTGCCATGCGTGGAAGGAACAGAGTAATACAATTTCTTGGGCACAAAATACCAAGCACATTAGGGGGGCCTCATACTGAGGGTACTTGATTGTGTTGTGACTATTTCATTTGGTGTGTATTCTGTACAGTTATTGTTTTAATTTGTTTTGTAGTATGTTGGTGTGCGTATGTGTGGGGTTTGTAATATATGTGTGTGTGTGTTTGTGGGGGGGATTGTAATGTGTGGGTGTGTGTATGTATGGGTTGTGTGGGTGTTTTCGTAATATGTGTACTTGTATTTACTGTGTTTTATTGTTCGTACTGTTTTTTGTATTGTTTCGTTTATGTGTATTTATTCTTATTTGTTTTGTCTGTACTAGTGTAAGGATTACTGCCACCGAGTGAAAAATCGATAGCAGTAAATAATAATAATAATAATAAAGGTCAATTTTTCTCTTTACAGAATGAAAGTAAATCCAAAAGATATAAGTGAGAGGGGAAAGATGCAGCATTATGTTTTAAATTGTTGAAATAAGAAGAATGGGATAAGTAAAGAAGGGACCTAAATTTACGAAGTCTGAGTACGTGAGAGACAGAGCTACTGAGGCAGTTCAATAAATTTAATTCATTATTACATCCGCTAGTGGAACCTAAAATTTCAGTTTAGGGTTTGACGCGCATTCTCTACAGAGCAGCACTTTGTATCAAATTATGAAGTTACAACCCAATTATGTGCATCATACAGGCAAAGCCTTGTTCATTCCAGGGAACGTTTAGCGACATATAACCATCTAGGAAAAAAACAAATAATTTGACCCTTTGTGTAAAGGCTTTCCTCAAAACTAATAGGCTTTTAGATTAAAGGAAACGTAGCCCACCATTTGATTTCAGATTTTGAATGCGAGTCCTCGCAGACTGCTTATTACAAACAATCATAATACGAAACCAGCCACACACGAAAGTTCCAATGAAGTAAGAGTTTCCTCTTCAGTAGACAGGCTCAGAAGTGTCAAACAATATTATAAATTTTCGGAGTTTAATAAAATAAGCTGTTAACGGTTTAGTGTAGCAACGGATTTAAAAAATTTACTACACGAAAACATCCTTTTGAAATGGGCTATGGTATTTGAATTTATATGGTGTCTTAAATTTTTGGGTTAAACAGCTTCAAATTTAAGGAGGAATCTACTGAAGTGCTACGTTTAGAGTATAACTTTGTATGGTTCTTAAACTTGGACACTTCGGAAAGTAGAATGGAAATACCTTTAAATTTGTGAAATTTGGTACTGGAGAAGTAAATAGAAGATTATTTGGACCGATCGTGAGAAAAATAGAGTATTACTAAGTGTCTTGAGAGAAGCAGGTATTTTACTTAAAATAGAACGAAGGTAGGCTAAATGGATTGGCCATATCTAACGTAGGAATTGTCTTCTAAAACACATTATTAAAGGAAAGATAGACGGGACGGGAAGACGATTAAGAAGACATAAGCAACTGTAGGAAGAGAGACGATACTGGAAATTGGAAGAGGAAGCAATTCGTCGCAAACTGTGGAGAACTCGCTTTGGTGGAGGCTATGAACCTGTCCTAGGACAGACTGCGAGATAATGGTAGTCTCCTATGCAAGGATGAGTGTAGGGAATTAGCCGACAAGAATGCTTACGGAAGTAATTTGGTTCATTTTCAAGTATTTTCCCAGCACCTACCTAACGTTAATGAGAAAAACGGGAATATTTGCCACTTGTGTAGCTAATATACATGTCTATGAATTAAAACCAAAGCGCCTAATGAGGAACAAGTATCGCCCACCAGTGATAATCAGCGAAATGAGATACTAAAAAGTAAAACAAGAAACTGAAATTTGTCAGTGACAAGTTTGCAAAAACAAAGGGAAAATGTCTTCCGTAAACATTCTTCGATATAGTTTTACAAGGTACTAATAGAAACAGGCATTTCTCCTAAACAAAACTATTACCAACTAATTGTGTAATTTCAATGGAGTTACATGAGAATGGCGAAAAATAACATTGCGTTAAAATTGGTCAGCAACTGAAAGCTTACCGTTTAAACTAAACAGGCCTAAGAATGTAAATTTTTAGGCTTCAGGATAAAATATTCAAGGTTATTTTTTTGCTCTTTTAAAAAAAATTATTTCGTTTTGTGGTCGAAGTCTAAACTTACACAACATACAAAAAAACGCACGTTAATGCAGGCATATCGCAGAATGCAAAATTGAATTTGAATACGTGCTGCAAAGTAACTTAGTCTAAATATCGAAATAGATGCGAAGTCGTTTCTAATCCATGCCATTACCATGTACGTTATTTTAAACCAGGCTATTAATCTCTTGTTTGTTGACGACAGAATAAATATTTCTTAAGAAAGAAGGGTCCAAACGGTCGGCATATTTCGCATCCACGGCCGATTTTCTGAACACGGGTACACAGGTGATTTTGCAACATAATCTAGTACTGTTTTTGTTGATCAATACTTCATCCACGCGAGTGTTTACTATCGCGAAGGGTAAAGGAATGAGTGTACCCAGGAAACCATGCGGCCTTCTATAAACGGATCAAGGGACGCTTGACGCAGTCCCTCCTACTTTGTGTAGGCAGCAGGTAACATGATTACGTTTCCGAAATTGCGTAAGCAACAGCTGTGCGCGCGTGCTCTCTTAAATTTGTGGACCAATACACGCTATTCAACAGGACGGATATGAATTTTAGAACCACCAAGTTTCCCACACGAGTAAGGGTCCTCATGTCATAAAAACTAAACTAGCAGTGAACAGAACGTTTAGTGTAGCTCAATTATTCCGCAGAATTATCATAATTTTTTCAGCATTATCCCTGGGCATATTGATGTAGTTGTACCACCTAGGCATGAATGTATAAGTTTCATTGTGGTAGAAATCGGGCTCTTGAGTTCGCAAACATTCACGAAAAGCCATTTCCTTTCCTTGTTATAGTGGAAATTGTGACGTTCCGAGTGAAACATCCCTTTAAAAATTAGTTTCTCTACGCGTGCGGCGTTAACTCCAGTCATTGGCGTGCTGAGCCGAACAGTGCAATCTTCTTCTTCTTCTTCATCATCATCATCATCATAATCATCAGCAGCATCAGCATCAGCATCATCACCACCATGGTTATTGGTTCTACAATTTTCGAAATATCTGCCTCATTTTCTGTAATGCTACACTCTCATTACGTCAACATTGTGTACCTAAACCAACTGGCCGCGAATTTCAGTGGTGGGAACACGATTCCCCCAAGAAATCAAATCTCACTCTAAACTTGTTTGCGGAATTGTGTTTCCAGTGTCGTTGCTTGCACGTAAGATGAGTAAGACCTAACTCTTTTGCCATCTGTTGAACGTCACCCTTACTGTAAGTGCTACCTTCTACAAAATAGATGCTGAGTTAACATAAATGTTTCAGGTTAGGAAACCTCTCTATTCGGCACGCCTCGTAGATAACTATCGAAATAGTTAAGAAACTGTGACGTGCACTTGACACTGGACTCTATTCTCATAGCACGTGCTAATTTTTCCCCTTGGTACGACAACCCCTAATGGGCCAGGGCCTCCTCATTATCGAGGCTTTGCGATCACACTCATACAGACACACCACACTCGGTAGGACTGTTCTGGACGAGTGATCAGCCCGACACAGATACCTCTACCTGATAACACACAACACTCAAAAGAGACAGATATCCATCATCTGGCGAGACTCGAACCAGGAATCGCAGCAAGCGAGCTGCCGCAAACCCACACCCTAGACCGCACTGCCCCTGGGAACGGAGAGCACTCAGTACTACAAAACAAAATAAATGTATGGATGCTGGAATATAACGTAGCTGCAGCCTACAGTGGGGTGGTCTTGTGTCTTGTATGCTTTCAACACGCTTCTTCATTCTGTTAACGGTGTATTTCAACAAGGCTGACTAATCCTCATGTTTGCACTGTGCATCAATGATAATTAAACACTTTATTATCCAACTAATGCACAATATATAATATGTAGATACAATTAAAATTATGAAACATTTAAAAGTGCTCCAACATGTTTCGGATCATAGAGGATCCATTATCAGGTAGCGTTGTACAGTGCTTGGCTAAACATTACAAGGCAGTGAACTACACACACGCACAACGGGAAAGAATATGCTGACATAACACCGAACTTGTCCATGTCAACGGACACGATAGAATCATTCTTGTAATTTTTAGCCAGGCACTGTATAAGCTTTCCTGATGGTGGATCCTCTGTGATCCGAAACATGTTAAACACTTTTAAATATTTTATAATTTAAATTCATCTACATATTATATATTGTGCATTAGTTGGATAATACAGTGTTTAAGGATGACTAATATTTTGAACACTTGCCTGCTTCTTGGTTTCTTCAAGAGACAACGTCTCCAAAATTGATAATGATTTCGCTTCAGTTGGAAAAGGAAAGAGAGAGGGGTTCTATTTCTGTGGACCCGTTGCATACACAAGGTATTTCACGTGGGCCCACCAGAAGAAGATTATGCTCTCCCTCCTTTCCCAGCCAGAGACGGAAAAACCAACAGTTTTCCAAATGCTTTGCGATAATACACCCTAAGACGATGGACAGCATTCAAAATACTGGTCACATTAATTTCTTAATCCAGAAATTTATATCACAATGCTCTTTGTTTATACAGAAAGCTGCGGAATATGAACGGAGAATTCTGGGGCAAATACTTAAACCAACTTAACTGTTTTGAAGGTAATAATTAATACTAATACTGGAAAATATAAAGAAAGGGAGAATACTCCCCTAGGACGGCAACAGAAGTAGGAAACTGAGTATCAGATTATGGCGTAGAAATAAATACCGAAACATCGAGAACTTGAAATACACTTTACTCCAAGAACAATGTACGACCTGCCATTGTTATATTAAATTAGCCACTTTCATAAAACTTGTTACAAAGAACGATATGTCATGCTAACTCAGATCATGTCATCCGGACTACTATACTCCTATACGACAGTTTAGAAAAGTTGACTTTACTGGTTTTTTTTGTGATACAATGTACAGGGCAAATTTTAGAAGCTTATACCGAAAACTTATTTATCGTGTTCTCTGACAAGACTACACTTATGTTCCATATTCAGTAAGGATTAGATTTGAAATCTCATTTCGAGGCACTAACCATGTCTATATTACGATGGATATTGAAGGTGGAGCGGAAGATTGTTTATAGCGATGTTCTGGCACAAAACGATGAAGCCGGAATGGAATAAGCCACAAGCATCAGCTTAGCTATTCGTTAAGCCTTATCAAGATGTTCATATGTTTCATGAGATTACTACCTGGGCGCCCACTGCGTTTACATTAGAGAACCAATATTTATGGATTTCCTGGAACAGAAATTTATTTTGCAAGAAGCTATACGGCGAAAAATGTAGTATAATCATCGGTGTATTCTTTACTGCCCGGTTCTGTAGTTTATGCTTCACATTTTTGTCGACGGTACATAAAGACAAACTGTTGTGTCCACTGCAGAGATTATGTTAAATAAAATGTAATTTGGAAAGAAGTAGTTTTGGACTGCTTGATATTATTCCAGCATTGTATACAAGGGACTACAGAAAACACGAAATAACTTGAGAATAGCCGCTTTCGTAGACTGTTTCGAGGTGGATGCCTACCAAACAAAATCAGGCCTATCACTGTTGTGTAGTTCTCACAGGCTTAAGCCTAAGACTAGGCACTGCATGAGGGGATACTATCTTAGCATTTTAACCTTGGCGCCAACAGATTCCAAGTAATGTAATCGAACGTTTGAAATGAACCCCGGAAATTATGTAATAAAATAAGCAATTTTATCCAAAAGAAATAACTACACAGCATTTTCATATACTTGTTCCAATATTGTACACTTTATGTACTTGTTTTACAAAACATTTCTCTACAATTTGTGGGTCCAGGTTTATTTGTTTCGTTGTTTAGTTCTTTAGTTCCCTCGTCCAGGTAACATGTGTATTGGGACGGAAGTTAAGTAATTGAAATTGTCCGTTGTGTAAATTTCTTCACTTTTCACATATTTCAACTTTTCTTAGCCATTTCGCTTAAAAAACTTGAATTTGAATTATTCCTTTCGGGAGAGCCGCCGCTGCTTGTATCTACGACAGAGAGCAAGGAAAGCAATTACATACACTTTAAGTTTCACAGTATTGGATGATTTAGAATGCACAGAGTTTTACAACAGATAAACATTTACTAGATGTAATGACAAAATACATACGAATGTCTGTCATATTTGTTCTCAAGCATTTAATTTTTGACACACAAGTAACATAACTTCAGCCTGTTTATTAATATAATATCTAACTGGTTTAGATACAATTTACATGTTACTCTCCACTGTAATTATATTATTTCATGAAAAGTAAATCATCAGGCAATAAGTAACTCATATTTGCAGTTAGTTCCATTTCCTTCCTCATCGTTCTGGGTCGTCCTGGTAGTATACCGGAAAAAAACTGACAATCCATGATAAAAAATAATTCCCCGGTAACAGCTGATTGTGCCCACACCGATTTCACAAAGATCGTGCAATTATTTCAGTACCCTGAATTTTAAAAATTTATGGCACTACCACTGCGGAAATTAACGGACAAGATTGAAGTTTCGGATACATTAATGTTGTTAGATGTCATGTGACATGTTTGAGAGAGATGTCGGGGGACTCAGTAAGCATGAAGAAATTCATGCCAAAATGAAGAAGACGAAGAACAGAACCAAAGTGGATTCAACCGTCATATGTGATGCACTTCCGTACGTTCTACAGCTCGGCGTGCTAATGGACAGTTACTGTTTCAAGCTGAGGCATAAGAAGAGCACAGTCTGCTACATATCAGCATCCAGCTGCAGACAGCAACTGCATCTGCATATTCAGATCACAGATCCATGGCTTTCATCAAGAAACTCAGTTTCTAATGGGAGTTTAATTACGCATGTTAATTAAGTTAGACTGCCAAGAAAACGGATTGCATGACAAGAGGAAACATTTGCAAACTTTAATTTTCCGAACGAGGTTGAATTCTATTCACTGTGAAGAACAAACCAAGGCTTTTCTGTTGTGCGGAAGATCAGAGAGTGGTTGTGAGGTTGGTGGATGGGCTTGGAATTGGTTAAGGGATAGAAGAAAACAAAATGAATTACTTTTTTTTTTTCTGAGGAGGAGATTTTTAAAAGAAAACTGCAACTTTTAGTAACAGGAGGAAAGTTGAAAGAGCAGATACAGAAAAAGTGACGAATATAACGTCCGGGGGGGGGGGGGGAGGGGGGAGGGGGGAAACAATTATTTCAAAAAGGCGAAAA
>Ga0136643_10000763_pt1 | contig 36831 bp, 10 predicted proteins | sample TergutLab28metaG_FD_96883 | JGI IMG/M metagenome (GOLD analysis project Ga0136643, IMG submission 96883) | Labiotermes labralis P1 segment gut microbial communities from Petit-Saut dam, French Guiana - Lab288 P1 (version 3) (version 3) | ecosystem: Host-associated > Arthropoda: Insects >...
AGGATGTAGTAAAAGGTGTGTAAATAAGTTTTAATTCGTTTTTTCCCCCCAGAGCATGGTTTCTGTGGAAATCTTTCCTTTTTTGGAAGAGGGGGATGGGGGGGCGGGGATTGGGGGGGGGGGGGGTTGGAGGATTAGCAGTTTGAAACTGAAGCTAACCACACACCTTCACCTGCTGTAGAGTTTAAGAATATGTGAAACTTTATCCCAGCACCTCTCTACATATTCATGCTGTGGTGTTGGGAAAGGGGCTACTTTTGCTGTAATTTGCGAAGAGAGCGTGCACAAATTTTCTGCTTATTTCGAAGAGTGGATTCAGTAATATAATGGTTTGAAACTTTTGTATCACAGTCCACGTAGTTCTTAGCATGCACACATTTGTCTTTGGACTGTGGGGTTATGAAGGGTTACGTGACAGAAGATGGAAGACGCCATTGCATGGCCAGAAAATGTATCGGGAGCTCTAAAGAGCTATAAGGAATTTAATGTGGAAGGCATGGAAAAAGTAACAACAGAATTTTAAAGATATATATTTTTAACAAGGCACAGAAACATTTTATGTACGGCTGTACATTTGGTTATACTAAAATATTTTTTATATATCTCTCACTAAAATGTTCTCATTTTAACAAAAGCAAAATACCTTTCGGCCACATTAATTACCCTTCTTGACGCTTCAAATTTTTTGGGCGAAATAAATCATAAACAGAATGTAATCTACAAGGCCTATGAAGCACAATCTGCACGAAGACGGTGCAATATTTTCATTTCATATAGGACAATTGAATGTAGTTTGAAATTATGTAAAAATTAAGATGATTAAACTATATATTTATTAAATTATAAAGTTTTCTTGCCTTGAGAGAGAGTTAGATATCTGAAATTACTACTGCTTATTTTTATACTATCATATTGCTTATTACATTCCTATTATATTCGTGGAGCATCGGTATGTGCACGTACTGCAGTTAACTGTAGACTTCGGTAGTACAGCTAAGTATTTCGTTCACAAAGCAATACATGCTTTAACTATGCAAATATGTTATTGGTGTTACTTGCTAGTCATTTTCCAACCGTCAGGGCCTACGTAATGGCTTTCAGCTGTGAAACAATTGCTTGAAAACTTGGCAAGAGGAAAGCTTATTTAAAAGCTAATTTCGTTAGTTCCGCGGCGTTTCTTAACCCTTACATTTCATTTTGAGTAGACAATGAAGCCTTTTACTGTCCAAAAGAGCTGTGTGGCTTCTTACGCGTCTACTGCTGTGAAAACTCATTCCGCGTATAAAAAGGAAAGGGAAGGGAAAGGAAGAAAGCGATAAAAATTTTTCTACTCTCCATTCTACTAGTGTTTTTTCGTAAAAGTTTACGAACTCCCGCAACTTTGGTTTTATTCTTCCCTCTTCGAAGTTGTAAGTAGAATTGGGAGTGAGGAATACTCCAATAACAAACTGTATTCCATTATAGGAGTAAGAGGAACAAATGTTGGAATTCAACTAATTGTGTTAACGTAAAAATGTTTTTGATTTTAAAGAAATTACTTCTTTTCAAGACATCGATAAATTGTGCAACATGCGACACGCTCATGTGCCATACAAGAAGAAACGCGTGGAATTACAATAGCATATTTTCGTAATTCTGTAGTCCTATTGGAGGGTAGAGTAAACAAACAAAGGTAATTTGATGTTGTTTTAATACAATCAAAATTTATTTAACAAAACTAAGAAAAACAACCGTATTGTAATGAGTAAATTTCATTAAAATAATCCAGATTTTTTTCTGGCTTCCCCACAGGTTTATAGACTGTGCGAAAAGTAGTACTGTTAGCTACCAAAATAAATAAATCAACATCATAAAAAAATGGCAATGAAAATATGTCACCGAGCAGGTGAAACCAGGCAGCATGTACCCAGATAATGGAACGGGGTTTGTATTACATGAGGAATACAAAAGGTAAATGCAAAGTGCACCCTTGTACAGGCACTGAGGCTCTGTACAGGTCGTACGGCCCGTAGGGGGAGTACAGGTACAGCTCTACTCATTCTTGACCACGGCACTAGAAGTGGGTGAGGGTTCAGTGTCACGCCTCACCCGCTCTTTACCCTCGGGAAAGACCCGGTACCCATTTTACAGGAGGCTGAGTGGGCCTCAGGGCCGATCTGGACAGGTGAGGAAAATCTTGCCACCACTAGGATTCGATCCCCGAACAGTCCAGCCCGTAGCCAGTCGCTATAACGACTACGCTACCCGGCCCACTACATGAGGAATCTAGTGACAGAAAATGGTGTAGAATTACAACTATTCCTTTCCACTTTCTTCTACAAAGTGACCTCGACAACGAAAGGTATTGTTTTATATTATATTTAAATCCCTCACCAGTGTCCAGTGTCAGTTCATCATTTTAAATTTCTTTCTCGCATGTTGAACTGAACTGAACACTAGTGAGGGGTTTTAATTGAGAAGTCTAGAGCAGTTCCTAATTATATAATCTTGAATGTACACAAGAAGACAAAAGTGACTTTTAAAGTATTAAGCTTATTAGGAAAAAATTATCATTAATAAAGTCATAGCGCCTCATATCTTGCCAAAAGAATCCATTTCAGAATGTAAGTTTCAGTCTAGAACATAGCGCCAATCTGTATTTCAGCTAACATCCTACTCAGCAGATAAAGTCTCTAAAAGCCAAATTCAGAGTAAAAATCACTTTACTACTGACGATCAGCCAGTGTGTCTGTTGGTGTCAGCCCTCCGAAACATGTGACTATTCTTTGTTCCATATACTAAATAATACTATGTGTCAGTTTTGGAGCACTGTCTCTGAGGACAGATCTCGCCTGTCCACTCTCGTCTGTTTCTGCTGCATGTATTTGCATATACACTTCTTCCGTCTTAGCCTTTACACATTTTACTGCTGTTTATAACTCTTTGCAATATGCAGTGGTTACTTGGCCTCTGTCAGCCCAAGCCTTGTAAGGCAGAGCAAGCCTTACATTACTTCGCTTTTGTTGTACCGGTAACTTATCAACTGAACATCCGTAATATTCACCGCCGTCAGTTTCAAGCTTCTTACTTATCCTGTGCTGGCCTTCGTCTTTGTCAAATGTTGCGAAAACGTCTCGTAGTTTTCTCACTTCTTCTTTATGCCAGAATAATTCTGTAATAAATTTCTACAGGTACGAAATTTCGCAAACATGAAAGTCGCGGGTCGATGTGTGCCTTGGAGAGTAACTAGATTTGCAGGAAAAACTAGGGTTAACCTTAAATAAGTGTAGAGATTGAGTCCGCACCACAATGTACATATTCCTTCTCGGTTGTAACAGTAAGAGTAACTTAATGCTGTATCGGGAACTAACTCGACATAATCTTCTGAGATCCAAAAATAATACAAACGTATATTGTGCGTATGATGAAATTTGTACTACGCCAGTTAACCACCACGTTTTAAAGGGTTAGATGGTTTTTGCTAATTACTGCCTCTGTAATATGTTTAACTGTTGTCAATAATCATCAAAGCAAATGCACGTCTTGGTAGCGGCCTTGTCTACACAGCAGGTGTAACTTCTGCACCACGGTAGTCTACCAAGTAGGGCAACCAATACACTACCACTGCCTACACACCAACTGTAAATATTTAGCCAACATTTCCTCTTTCCCTAGTACTGCCCTTTACGTACATCCACGTTGCACTCTACTTCGTTGTAATGCCTAGAAGTCTGCACGGGCCGAAATTTTGTGTTAGACGTCTGATCCGAAGAGATTTTGGCCTGGGCGCTTCCTCTCTCGAATATAGTTTACGTGCTAACCGGCCCGACCCAAACCCGCATTCAATCTACGCTATCCAACCCGAGACGATGAACAGTGTAATTCGCTTTACTGACCCGACGCCAACTCGAATAATATTTATGCAACTCGGCCATCGGGATCGTGACGAACTCTGGTTGCAACTACCAAAAACGTCGAAAAAATCAAGTGTGTGAGATCTGTTCGGCGAATCCGAAATAAATTAACTGCCCAATCTCACGTAGAAAAAAGCGCATTAAAGAAATTTCCACTTCATGACATTCAATGTACAAGCACGTCCAAGCAGAACAACTTTGCAGTGTCTTTTACTGCACTCTCTTTGTATATGAACAAAACAGAATCAACAAATTCACTGCTTATGCTGGTTAGATATTTCTGACCTACAAGACCGGCCAAACAAAAATTTCCTTCTCTGCTTGCGCTGGTGGTAGATACTTACTTATTCAATGGAACAGAGTCCTTCTTGAGAAGCTACCCGGTTCACGGCTAGTCAACAAATTCCCCGCATTTTATGGAACCCGAAGGTTCATTACCGCATTCACAAGTGCCCGCCACCTGTCCCTATTCTGAACCAGACCAATCCAGTCCGTGCCTCCATCCCACTTCTTGAAGATCCATTTTAATACTATTCTCCTATCTATGCTTAGGTCTTCCAAGTGGTCTTCGGTCTCCCTACCAAAATCCTGGTGGAATCGCGAAGTATATGTTGCAAATTCGTGGTAGGTACTGGAATAGCTCTTGGTTTTCCAAAGGGTAAAATAAAACGTAATTCTGAACCTAACATGAATCTGTGTGCACAAACTGCTCTATTTAATTTCCTCGAATTTTGACACTTCGAATACAACTTCAAGCACACTGAAATCCACAATTATTGGCTTCATTATTATGCGCTGATAATTGTCATTCACACTTCCTTGAGAAATTTCCTGATGTACTAACAATCGTCTTGATTCTTCATCATGTATGAAATTTTTTCCTAAATTCAGCATATTATATATTTTTCTTGTATTTTGGTCGAAAGCCTTCTTAAATGAAGGAGATTAGGCCAAAAGTACGAAGATACACTGTGCAATTTATGTTTTGTAAATTTTGGGTTTAGAATTTTAAAGTATTTTTTTTAATTCATCGAGCTGTTGAGTGTCCGAAAATAACACTTTTCGTTAGTACCTTAAGTTAAATCTTATACTTTGATGATAATATTAAATGGTTAAACTATAGGCAGAAGATGCAGTAGTTTTTCTTATGTGTGTGTTATAAGTGGCAATGAAGTTTCTTTTAATGGTGCAAACAAAGTCACCAGTAACTGCAGGATCTCATTGTGAAAATGAGTTTGTTATCTGACTGTCTATGATCTGTTACCACATTTTCAGCTCATTCATAATGGGCATCAAAAGGAACGTACAAGTCTGTTTTTTGTGCCAAGGTGACTCGCTGTCTTGGTGAACCATCGTTTTCAGGTGATGGAGAGACGAGAGGTTTGTAGGTATATCTCAAAATCTTTCAAATTTAGTTAGTGATAAGTTTGTTTCCATAAATTCCTATTTCAAAAATAATTTTGTACGTTATTTTTCATATGGGAACTGAAGTTTAGTCTGAAGGACGCTCAAATATTTGCTCCTTGATTTCTTATATAAATGAATTTTGAGAGTGTGTCTGGCTGAATAGGGCGGCCACAGCATGAAAGTAACGGAATCTTCTATCTGGAAACAAGTTTAAAAACTTCGAAGCCATAATTCAGTTCCATTACACATTTTTGTAATGTGGCATAAATAAAACAATGGACAGCTTTACTTCTGCCTTTAGTTAATACTGAATTACAGAATCTGGTATGTCTGGCAACATTACCGTAACTGTATTTGTTAACTCGATAAAGCAATATCCCTTTCTTATATTTAGGTATTTTTGGGATGTCTCTGCACCATATTCTGTACATCCAGCTCCACTGAATCATTAAATGTTGCCACGGAAGCGAAATTTATAAACAAATATTCGAACGACTGCTTTTTTGATTTTACATTCTGAGGAAAAATTACTTGAGAAAAGTAGCCTATTTTTTTAAGGCTTTTTTTCCATACAGCATGCGGGTGCCATGTCATAAGAGTCAATGTTGTTGCTCCCACCTCATAAGTTCGAGCTCTGTAGTGCTATTATTACTGGCTGAAGGAACTGAAACTTAAGATTTTAAAATCGGGCACATAAAATCCTCGTAAAAATTGTCAACTAGTTTAAAAGTTGAAGAAGGGAAAAGCAGATACATGCGGGAAGGCAGTACTCTCGTAACTTTTAAATGGTTTATTTTCAACCCTTTTACAAATTTTAGTAATGACGATATATTTCTTTAAAAGCAATCTCATAGTTTTCTTTATTCCCGTAATAAGTGAACTCAGCGAAAATATAATTTTGGGGAATGTCAATTGTATTTCTTCGAAATGTTCAGTTTCTGATACAAGCAAATTATGATAATGATTCCAACATTTGCGACAATGATAACTGAATTCTTCTGTTGAAGTGGTGATGGTAGTAGCAGTAGTAGCATTCAGTTTCTTTCCTTATTGAATTACGAGCTAACTGTAAGGCCTAATGGCCAATTACAAAGAGAGCAGAAGTAAAAGAAAACATGTCATAATATTAATAATAACAAAAGTAATACAGAGTTTATGACAGAAAAGTGATACATTGGCTATATTTTAGTCATAAGGAATAAATCTGCTACATCTAAATTTTTATACTTCAAATATATATATATATATATATATACGTATACATAATAAAAGTGCCTGAGATAAAACTTACATTGATGAGCAGCATTTTGTCGTTAATTCAGAATTAAAGTATATATATATAATATATATATATATGTGTGTGTGTGTGTGTGTGTGTGTGTGCGTGTGTGCACATTAGAAATTACGAATTACTGCCAGCGGCACAGCCTATTGTTTCAATAAATTATAGAAGGCATTATAGAAGATAATAGACAATGATGGATCCGTGTAGCTTAAATATCTAGTGCAAAACCTGGAAGATCTACATATGTTGTACCGAAGTCAGGCACTTTTAATTTTTGGTGTAGATGTGCATTCACCTGAGGGGCAATGCATGTTTTATTGTTGTTTGCTATCTATTTTACACATTAAATTCAGAATATTTTCAAAGATAGATTTACCTCTTTTGACAGTGATATTATCAAAGAAAAAATCTGATAAAATTACATTTTAAAATTTTTATTAGTGCATGTAAAAAAGTTTAGCACTTATTAACACAAAACATCATAACTTCAACACCAACACTCTAAAGTGTTACAATACAAATTAAAGAAAATGTGGCGCAGCAATTCCCTCAACAAGTCAGATGTGTGCCACAACTTAGTCCCCACGCTCCGATTCCGGCCCGTCCTATACTCTCCATTTTCAACTTGATGTATTGGTTCCATTTCCCTCTGATTAAGTCCCCAGTCGGCCGCAGAGAGAAAGCGATCCATGTTAGAGGAGGGGAGGTCAACGACGAAATGATCCTGGGATAAAATACATTCTCAGTCCTCTCTCTACGCAAGAATAGTTGTTGCTGTACATACACCAGTTTGGCTTCATTCTCGTCTTTATTTCTCTTTTTAGACCGTCTTCAATTGTTTTCGCATTTTTTCTTTTCTACCAATTAGTTTTTAAGATCCACGTCTCTTTTCTTTCCTGTCACATGCACTACATACACAATGGAAAAACAACACCAGTTTAGCCAAAATCGAAGGCGAAAGCACATAACACGACATTCATGAAGGCAGACAAATATATTTAAAACCGTTTATAACCGTATGAACTGTAGGTGTGGGTTAAGAAAAATAGAAATAAAGGTGGAATTGAAGCAGCGAATATGATGAATTTAAAGTGTATCAAGTTAAGCACGATACCATAAATATTAAACAAAGAAAAATATGAGTAAAGAGGTGAATGATATGTTCGATAACGGTAAAACAGTTTATTGGAATAGAAAAATAGGAAAGATCATGTTTATGAATTATAACTCAGTCAACGGAACATTTAATTTTCTTGAAATGGGTCAGGAATTGTTAAAACCACTACAGGTCATCAGCAGCGGGGAACTGCGACTCATTATTAACCTTTTGGAGCCGGAATTATTTTTTAAATTTTAGCACATCTTGTATATAAAATGTGAATAATACAGGAACCAAATACGTTTGAATTATGAAACAACCTGCATTTTGAATAGAAAAAAAACGGAGAGTATATACCATGTTTAAAATATTCAATACCTGTATTTGTTGAATAAATATATAAAATGCAACTTTAGAGGTTAGCGTTGCGGTACGACCACTCTAGTTGGCATTAGGCGTCAAAAGGTTAAAAGCGTACACTATTTGTTAGGCAAACTAAATGCACATTGTTTTGTTAATTTAGTTGGTGTAATAAATAGATTAAGCTGATATACGAATGAGTGGAACGGGCAAGTTTGAAATAATCAACGTTTAAATTCTAATACCAGGCTCACGAAAATGCCGTATATCGGAATCTGACAAGAGAACTTACCTAACATGCTGGAGGTTTCTCGCGAAGTGACACTAATGACTAAAATGAAGAGAAGAAAGGGAGGCTGGGCTATTAGTTGTGTACAGGGTAACAAAGTCTCACTTTGTTTACAAATTGAAACATAAGCTAACAACCGTGTTAATTAACTCTAATAAAACATTATTACAGAGTTAATTATGTAACAGGACATAAAAGTAATATGAAATTAAACTCAGATTCAGAGTGTGCAGCCCAAAAAACCGCGCTTCGTTGCATGGCAAGGTAAGATAGAAGAGAAAATAAAAAATATAATATAATTTATATACGTTACGTCATTGACAACAACGTATTGGAAGACACAATACAGTAACTTATCTTACTCTATGTTTATTAAGCTACGCGTGTCTTCAAATATTCTGTACGTTGTCAAATCGTTAATATTTAAGTGATGATACGAAACTGAATTATGTGTTGGGAAATTAGTTGCTTACAAGAGCGAAGTTTAGTACAAAATTTTATAATTTTTTCACATTTAATCTCTGAAAATTCCCCGTCAATATGTTCCAGCCACCAAATCTTATTTCAATGAAATATGGGTAAAAGTCGTGCTTTTGTATTGCTTCATACCATAGGTGCGATAAATGTAAACAAACGCACAGCACTTACGTGGCAACTATAACTACATTCTGAAAGACAAATTTTATATTAAGGATTGGTCGGTCGCAATGACAGTATAGCTTGCTCTAAGTGGAGTTAAGATGGAAAAGCTTCTTCCTTATTGCACCTATGTTTGTAGTATACCATTTGGTCTCTATGTTTACATAATGTTATGTTAGTGTTGAAACTCGCTGTGGTTTTATATTAAAACATTAAAAAACTTAACACAATCTGTATAGAGATGAACCTGTTTTTACGACCTCTCGTAAAATGCGAAAAGCGACTATTAGCTTCGTCATGTCTGTCCACCTGTATGCCCGCATTGAACAACTCGGCTTCCATTGGACTATTATATATAAAATTTGATTTGATTATTTTAGATAATCCACCGATAAAATTTAATTTTAATTAATGTATGGCAAGAACAACGGACACTTTACATGAAGACCTATGTAAATTTATGACAATATGGAGCTGAATTATTTTTAAAATGAGAAATGTTTCAGACGAACATGTATAAAAAAAATACACACATTTTACACTCAATGAATTCTTTCTGAAAATCTTTCCGTTCATGCGATGCTATGCAATAATACGGCACAGACAGAGAGGCCACAGATAATTAAGTAATACGTTGCTGAAAGATGTATGACTACAGACACACTCATTATGTTTAATACGTATTGTTTTTCCAACGCAAAATTGTTAGGCGAACTTTCCTCAATATTAGATTATACGTATATTTCCTGTCTTGTTCTCTATCATATTAGGAAAACGAAACGCATGGTTACGTACACATAAATATATTTAAAATGTTTATTATTATTGTTATTATGACCATTATCATTACCATCGTCTTTGTTTTTGGAGTATATACTGAAGACTCTTATTATCATGTAAAAATAATTCAGGCGAGCAGAGACCTTCTTGTGAAGCTTATAATTTACTCAGGTAATCAAAAAATTGCTCTCATTTCTTGACATGTGAAATTTAATTCTAGTGTAGTTGAAACTTGTTAATATTCCATAAATTTATGTTACTAGAACAATCCATATTCTCATCAATATTTTTGATATGTATTTGAATATTAGCTCCTATTTAAATTGCGTTGAAGTTTCCAAATTTTCTCACACTTAAAGGATTAACTAATTCTTTTGTGCATTTCTTATCCCGGCCCTTTGCGTGTTTGACCGTGTTATTACAATGACAATAATCATATTTCATGGAAGCACATTATGAACTTTATATTAAGATGTATTTTTATTGCCCATTTGCTTTCTTTAAGGCCAAATATCTTTCTCAACGCTTTGTTCTCCTCTTGTAATGAGCGACAACATTTCACGACTAAAAGTCTGAAAACTAGTTTATTGTACGTAAACGCAAACATTTCCGGTTGCCTATACACTCATGTTGAGAGGTCATTTCTGAACACGCCGTCTCATTTCTAAATAGAGATGTATTAGAGGTCGTATCATGTCGTCCGTACGGATGTCGTCGTATTTATAGTTAACAGTGACCTTCATGAAAGAAAGTATTTAATTTACAAAGTAGACTTACATGTTATCATCAAACGTGAATTACGGTGTTTGACAGGATAAACATTTAGTACACACGTTTTTATTTTTCCACTCTCTCTAATATATCCAATATGTTTCAATACATACAGATCATGGGGGAGATTTTGCAGTTCAGCAAGACATATTGCTGAGGCCGATGCATGTTCATCTTCGCACTTTATATGATATATATTCATGACGAAGTCAGATAAGTAACCTATATATAACTTAATTAGTATATAGTGCTTATATACCCATATTCAAGAAAATACTTTTAATTCCTCTAATGTTAAAATCCGGAATACACTGGTGGTATTGTTATGCAAATAACGGACGAGTAAGAGGGGGCACCTATCCTGAGAAATCTCAGGATTCTGAAATGATTGTATGCTGAAGCCAAGCGGCGTAGTCGCCAGTTCCTCCATGACATGCTTAAAAGTAGTGGAAAAAATATCAGCGATTGTAGATTCAATGACGAAATTTAGTGGAGGTATTATTTTACTTTTTTGTTTTCTTCAAATGACATAGCAGTTTGCATATTACTAGGGCACACCGCTTCACAAGGTATCTCCAAACACATATGGCTACTTTGCTTAGTAGTGCGAAACGTCACCTTGTAAGGCACTTTAAGAAAAAGCTTTTATCCAGTTTTTGGTAAAGTTCCAGGCTTTTCAAATCCAATCTTCGTCTCACTAGAAATATGAACGTTTTACGATGTATTTTTTCGGACAGCCTAAGGTCCTGTGTCAGCCCTGCTGGCTTTTTTCTGCCACTGACAGGAACTTCACTACAAGAGAAATTTCGGCTGTTATAATATTCATATTCAGAGGAGAAAGCGAAAACAAAGGATTCATAACCTTTATGGCACTTCATTTCCTTTGACACTTTTCAACTTACGCCAAGGCTTTGACAAGGAAAAAGAAACAAGTACTTTTATATAATGTATATGGACACAGTAACTAATTCCCACACGTAAAATTTGTGCGCTAAGTGCATTAAATATATCTGTGATTCTTTTATATTACACTCTATATACATACTGTTTACTTACCCACCAAATAGAAATTATCCGCAAGTATTACACAGTATTGTAATAGCCTGTAATGAAGTGATTTCAGTGAACACTTCGAAAGGCAAAATTTTTAGACTAAACTTCACTTAGACCCGATATAGAGAAAGGCAGATATTCGTAATCATAATGGCAGGACACGCTCATTTTAATTATTGCAAATAAAAGCTATTATAGATGTGACAGCGTGGTCTTGGAGAAGTTTGTACATTCTCTGACTACGTACAGTAGCATCCCATGCATGACTACACTTGTTTGTATTAAAACAGAGCTTTAATAATGGTACTGGATATAGAAATTTTTACACGAAGTGGGTTCACAGGGTGAAAGGAAGGAAGTCCAAGAAAAAATAATAATTAATTTGATGTTTGTGTGAACGTGCGTCATTGATACAATAATATAAACAGTCAACTAGATGCAATAATAATAAAATTATTATTGTTGCATCTAGTTGGCTGTTTATATAAAGGATAATTATTTGGACAAAGCCTACAGATCCCCAGAAGCACATATGTGGAGCCTTAGTGTTCTGTGGTCCACGGATTGGATACCTTGCCATGTGTAAATCTTTGCACATGAGCTATCCTTTTACTGAGTGTCAGTCTACTCACAGTGTCGGTAGGTTTCTATGCCTCATTCGTGTTCTGTCAGATTTAACTCTTTTTTTTAACTGTTCTTGGATACAACGTCTTGTTGACTGGTAAGGAGTTGCCTAACAAACATTTTCCAGTCAAAACAGTGTAACATTCCAGAATCCTTCAATATTCGTGCCTGTGTCTGTAGACTGTAATTTACTCAAGCTAGTTAATAATAGTTCAGAAATTCATTTATTCTAGTATTTAATTAGATATTCACTACATTAGACACTATGATAGGCCTAAACCTTTTATGTCCTGTTAAATTTTTTAAACATTTTTCTGTCTGAGGGTAATTTGAAAATTAATGTAGATGTTAATTTAAATATTGGGTTTACTGACTTATAACAATGAAAATTAATTCCTTCAAAGGATTTTAATATAGATCTAACATGAATGTATAAACGAAATTATTCTGGCAGAATCATAAATGCAACATAGTTTTGGATGAAGAGCTCAACAGAAAGGACTTCTTCGTACCTGGTTGAGTTTGAAATTAATATTCACAAAGCACGCAACATGTAGAGGCTAACAGTTTAAGAGTGATGACTATATACAGGACATTACGGAATCACAGGTAAAGTGGAGCTAAAAGAAAAAGAGCTGTTATTTATGAAAAAATAAAGCAACGCCATAAATACATTCAGATTATCATGCCATAAGGAAGACACAATTCCATTTCACGACAGAGTTCCGGCTGTAACCCGTCCGGACTTCTGTAACGCAGGGAGCAAGACCCCCTCACCTCACCGGTTGGCGTGACATGCACACACCACTCCTTCCACATACTTCCAGGATCATCAAGTTTTTACCTAACCAAACCCTAGCCAAATAGATGTTACTAGTGCCGCAATCACCTCCCTTCGGTCCTAAACACGCCCCCCTCCTTACAACTGATCTCCTACCTTGGCCAGACTTCACAGATAGTACGCATGTGTTATTACTTCCGATATCTCGTTCTGTGTTTTACTTAACATTTTACTGTTACATAGCATACATTTTCTCATTGTTATGCACTCTCATTGTCGTTCACTATCGATATTGTAAGCGTTGGGGATCCCACAATGGATAGGACATTCTTTGTTTGGATCTGTATCATGAGAGCCTGAAGATGTAACCCTGCTATTACATTATATGTTTTGTATTTATTACTGTTGTATTTGACTGAAATGTTTGTCCCTTATATAATGGGAAAGGATGGAAACTGATCATTCATCCTGCTGTCCTCATAATACATCAATGGAAAATTGCATTTACCATCAATCCAACGACTGTTGTTTTGAAGGTAAATATATATTACCACTGATTTATAATAAGTATATCGGGACGAATTCCCTCAAAATACGGACATAGTGCGGCTTAACACGGGCACACACCGACCGGAATATCGATCAAGTGACGTGCTGCAGATGGACAGACGAAATCATGCAAAACTTATTTATTTTTACAATTTAGTATTGTGCAACCACTTAGCTAGTTATAAAATTAATACATTATTAGTACTTCTATATAAATAAGAGGATGTAATAAACGGGATTCTGGTTGCTTCTATAAGCACAATGCAGTATGTTACAGAATTTCGTGGCTTGACTTTTTGGTTTCCACACTAATGTTATGGAACCTTAAGGTCCACTTACTTGGCAGTAAATACCCCCTACTCATTCTTTGCATGAGAAATCTCTGCGATAACACAGAAGAATTAAGAATATGGCTGGAGGTAATATTATTGTAATTTCATTCAGCTACGGTAAAGTATAAGACTCTTCCGCTTCTTTACAAAGGCCATGTTTGGAATCTCAAAATAGATTTTATGAAGAAAGTGGACTTTACTGAATGCTCAGTGGAGGACGCTACTGACTTCTGTATGAAATTCGTACCTCTACAGATGAGACAATAGGCCGACACAATGAGAAGAAATAGTCATTGCGGTACATGGGTACACGGAACCAAAGATTTATTTTCTCTTGGACGGTTCCGTGGTGTGAAATATTGAAGGCAAACTCGTGCTTTGTGTGAGTGCTTCATTCAACAGTTCAGTTGGAGAGAACCTTTTGTTCTCGGCCATTGTCATGGATTCGCGTCACATCAATACACGTGTTTAGTTGCTGGAATTGAGCCCCGGGAAAGCGAGGTGCACTAGATGTCAAGCGAGTGTCTTGGTGCACAAGTGTGAGCCCAGAAAATAACCGTAATGACGGTCACTAAAATAACATTTTATCAAAATATGTTTTGTCGTTTCACGCTTGATACTTGTATCCTTTAGAGTTCTGAGCTCTGTTTGGTCACTGAGTAAGAGATTTTTTTTAAAATCATGAGCTAAAAGCTTACTCAAAAAAAAAAAATACCACGCAGATTTTTGTCTTTAAGCGTTTTAATTAACAATGTTTGAATAACTACGATGACACTTCTATGGCGTTTTGTAATAAAAAATTCCGAATATATATAAAACATTATGTAATTTTAATTAAACCGTAATTAAATAAAACGAAATGCTAGAATGATCACAAAATATAAATCAGACAAGGAGAAGTACGTAAAATTAGGTCCTCCGTTACAGTACTATGTCTGAAGACAAGGAAATTATTACCTTGCATGAAACCAATTATTCAGGTCATGCTCAGAAGCACAATAATAAATTGAGTGTTTATTTTGTTTTATTTGCTTTTCTATATCCTTTCACCACAACATAGAAGATATAAATATCAAGGACTACACTCCAAACAAAGCGGTATATAATGACGTTACCATTTGCAATATTTGAGGTTTTCATAGTGTTGATATTGAGAATTCGGCCTTATATTGAATATCAGTGTTATTAATTCAAGAAGTTTCGAAAGAATGCAGCCCTTTTATCTTCATTGGTCAAGACAAAGATGAAAGTGTTTTATTCCCCATTTAGTTTCTTCGAAAAGTCGGATATCAATAACCTTGAAGCTTAAAGTAACAGTACAAAATACCTGAAACATCAATTAGTTTTGCATTTATTTTAAGCGTCTTAATATTCGTTTAGGCGAACAAATTTTCATAATTAATAGAGAAATAATTTATTTCGTGCTAATCTTACATGAGTAGAAGAACTTTACCGATTTATCATGCATTAAAACATTGTGTTACTGTGATTATTTTTGTGTTGAAACTACTAAAACTCTTCTTAACAAGTCATAACACTTGTGACATTTATAAACCTGTTCCATTCAACGTAGATTGGGTATAATTTGTACAAACCAAGAAAATTTTTCTTTTGACTTTGTGTCTTTCTATCGACGTCCTGTTACGCTATGAAGAATATTATGTTATTTGACTGGCTTATAAAGAGGGATACAAAATAACTCTCTGTAATAACTATCTTTAGTCTGCTAAAGCTTGAGAAATATGTATTTGGAATACATATTTCTTTTTTCTTGCTCACCAAAGTGACACTCCACGGCTCATAGAGGTACGAAACACGGTGACTGTCCATCAGATTTCATAGTCCAGCAATTTGTCGACCAACAAAGTAACCAAATAAAAATTTACGAACAAGATGACTACAATTTTTCTCATAAATTGAGAGTATTTCTTGACCACGTCTCTATGAGTAGTTTTGGTCGTTTGAAATTATGCGAATTTAAGAGAACGGCATCGAAACTTTGGGGTTTTTAAAAAAAACGTGATGGGATTGCGTGAAATTATAAAGACCAGTGATAAATATATGTACCGCCTCCTGTACTATGGAGGAACTCAGCATTTGTGTATCACAAAGTGTATTAATATTTTGTGTGTTACTCTCAAGAAGTACCAAATATATCCCTCAATATAACTCACACATTCCTCTTAATAATTGTTGCAGACTTACAGACTGTGTTACCTGTTAGGTGGAAAATGAAGTTTTAAGTGTGACTGATATCGGGCTCAATCAACCTGTAGCTCGCGAGCAACATGTTGCCCGGAGAGACATTTTGAATTAGAAAACCTCTCTTAGCCCTTTCCTTAGCAAAGTGAGCGTGGAACACCGAAGCAGTTTGGAAACCTGTGAGCTGTTTATTTATGAAGGCTTATGTTAAATTAATAATTAATTGCGTAAAAATGTGCTGAAAATAGCGATACTCTATCCTATGTAGTGAAATGTAGCGAATTTAATTTTTAGAGTCTTTTACTGTTATTTTTATAAGCAGTGTTCTATTCGGTCCTTGTTGTTCCACAGTCAGATACGACCTGCTACCATGACACAACGAGGGCCTAATAATATAAACGCCTTTGTATGTGCATTTTTGAAAGTGATTTAAGTCTTGCGTTTTTTACATTATATATTTTGTACGATATTTTAAATAAAAACGGTTAATGTAAGAATTTGCATCTTAAATTTTTATTGTATCTCACTGTGTATGTTTTTGTATTGACATGCCTGATGATGGCCTAAGTACAGGCCGAAACACGTAGCATACATGTGAGGGCAATCTAAGTTTATTAATTAAATTTGTGTCCTATTAAACCGAAAAAATGTGGTTTTGTTCAGTAGGGGTACACATGAAGTAAAATTTTCAAAACACGTCAGAGACATAAAAAAATCAGCCCAAACGTTCAACTTCTTTCTTCCACTACATACTAAATCAGTCCATTTTCAATTACCTTAACTTATTCAGTTCCCCGATATCTACCTTACTCGCAGCCTAAGTTTACCTGAACGGCGAGCGAACAAAGCCAGAGATCCCCAGAGCAATAAATTTTCTTTTCGTCGCTTAGTAGATTTAATGCTTCGCACACCACTATTTTTGGTGCGCTGTCATTACTACTACTACTACTACTACTACTACTACTACTACTACTACTACTACTACTACTATTACCACTACTACTACCACCACCACCACTGCTGTTGCTGCTGCTGCTACTTACTACTATTACTGCTGCTGCTGCTACTACTACTACTAGTGCTGCTACTGCTACTGCATTAATCAGTCCTCAAACAGTTAACAGACTCAGCAGGCCTTAGTATCACTGGCTCATGAATCAATATATGTGCTTTGAATGTAGATAATCGCAAGCAGTCTCTGGACTTTTATGCGGAATGCTACTGACTGTTGAAAATGAGATTTATCGTAGTTTTCTGCAGTTTTCTCACCGGAGTGATGAGATAAAGTCTTCACTTTTGTTCAAGTTGACTCCTTGTAACTTACCCATTCAGTATGCATAATCGTATTCCCATTTAATCGTTTTAGTAACTGTGTGTTTAGGCCGTACTAGTTGTTATTTTTGTTGCTGACGTATACGTCGTAACCTTTTCGATGCGTGTGCTTTCCTTTTAGCCGAGAACACCGTCGGAATATCAGGAATGCGGCATAGTGCGCTAATTGATGGTAAATATTACAGGTGAAAAGGATCGCATATGCTTGATTGGTGAATCTGTTATTTTTTTATCCTACGCCAGTTAAAGTAATGTCTCCTGTTTTCTTTCTTTAGTCGAATATAATTTTGCCTGTTATTTTCATGGTGCTTTATTAAAAGAGCAAGTGATGATGCAGAACGGAGTAAGAGTTAGTTGCTTATGGAGGTTAGTATGAACTGCCAATTAAAGTAATGATAGCATGCCTAAATTATTTGGGGTGTTGAAAGAAATGAGCGTAGCCCGTTATAAGATATTCTCCCTATATTTACATAAACAGCTGTTGAAAAATAAGGCAACCTCACTCAGAAAGACGAAGTCAAAATGGCGTATGCAATATACATCACAATAAATTGTATTTCAGTAATCACAGTAATTATTAACCAACAAATGCACTATATAAATTTTTACATTAAAACACTTAAAATCGCTCCAACATGTTTCGATCCTAAGATCATCCTCAGGGAGTTACGTTGTTCCTTGCTAAAGTCATTTTAAAAACATTCACAAAATAATCTGTTATATTAACAGTGTATTGTGGCAGCATATCGTGTTGTGTAAGAGTACGTTGTTAGGAATGCGTCTGGCTATGGTGTGCGTCGTGTGTTACGTAGTGAAAGACTACGTTATACACGACGCACACCATAGCCAGACGCATTCCTAATAACGTACTCTTACACAACACGATATTCTGCCACAACACACTGTTAATATAACGGAAATATTTTGTGAATGTTTTTAAAAGCAAGAAAAACGTAGCTCCCTGAGGATGATCTTAGGATCGAAACATGACGGAACGATTTTAAGTGTTTTAATGTGAAATGTTATATAGTGCATTTGTTGGTTAATAATTAGATTGATTCTACGAAATGCACGGTGCAACAATGAGGATATGTATTTCAGTAAGTTGCACTCTTCTATTTTCTTCCCATTTACACCAAATTCTTACAAATGGTTTACTCCCTCGCAATTTTTTCAACACACAAATTACTTACAACGTGCTTAGGGATAAAAACTGGGAATCTGATTTACTGTAAATTCAATTAGAACCTGTTTATAACGCTGTTGTTTTAGTAAAGATTAATTTTTTCAGCGTCGCATACATAACAGCAGAGACAAAAAACTCTAGATGGACATCTTATGGATATACTCTGGAAATGTCGAGTAGGAGACACGAAAGTATAAGGATGGAGGATCTGAGAGAAATACTCATACTTTGTGTACGGGAGCTGAATGGAAACGGCTCAGGAAGGCATCCAACTAAGGCTTCAATATTAAGAATTTTGAGACTTCGCGCTTTGCTAAAGTGGTTGAGATCTTAAATCAGTCATGTTCAGAAAACGGGAAAATATTTTTTTTGGGTTTATTTAAAGTCAGTTTACCTCCATGGGCCTTGAGTATTATGTGATCGGACTACGGACTTTGTAAGTATTTGGACGAAAAATCATAGACTCTTTAGTATATCGGGCTAAGTACAGTGGAAACAACCGTATCCTATTTTAGTTTAGCGAACTGGGTACAGAGAAAACACCCACGATAAAACTGAGTCAAACGCATGGAATTTTGCGCAAGAATAGAACCTAGGACAACCAGAATACGAAGTAGAAGCGCTGAGTCCATCATCATGACAGGTAAAACAAAGAAAATGCAGATTGTGATAAGCTGTTTACATTTCACGTCTCTCCGCAGTGGTCTCTGCTTTACGAAGTTGGGTAAATCAAAATGGAGACCATGTAACTTGGCTGGCCTGTCTTCATCAATCCCCCTGCCCTTCCTGCCTGACGACACAGAGTCCCTGCTAATCCCTGCTTAGGGCCGGTAATTGTGCGCGCTCCCTCCTAGTCAGTACGTAGCTCATGTCGTCACCGGGCAGAGTATCGAGTGAGAAAGAGATGAACACATGTATAAATTTGGACGACGAGAAGGACAGAGCTACATTAATGTGGTTGAGGGACGGCAGGAGACTGGACGAGTGTTGGAGAACGCGCTCAAGAGATTCTCCAAACAAGAAGTTTGTTCAGCAGTGGACGAGGGCAAGTAAGGTTATCACCCTCTATCACACTCTATCCCCTGAGGGTTAACCCTCATTTCATGACGATAGACCCTCAATCAAGAGTCTGCCTACGCCAGAGTGAAACCTGATCGAGTTGAAGCAACCCTTACTACTATCTCTGTTCCCGTCCCTGTGGGGGAACTCGTCATTAGATAGCTAAGGCGTCATCATCTACATCTCTATCAAATAACTGATAGCCCCCGTTGAGCGTAAAATATTCAGCAGGACTAAGCTCTAAATCCGAACGCAGGTTAATTCATTTAAAAGTGGATAACACTGTGAGTCATTTACTTCACGTCTTGTACTAAAGTAAAACTGCTGAATGTCGGGGACAAATTCTGCCCCCACCTTCACGCTAGCAGTAACTTTTGGGTTGAAAACATCTGTACCTGTCGAGTTAATCTCCGTAGATATTGAACTTATTTTGAGTCTGAAGACGCGGTCAGATACTGTCTCGAAACGTAGTACTTTTATTATGGTTAAAGGACAATAGAAGAAGTTCATGAAGTAAATAACTCCGAATGTGATATACGATCATCACAGTCCCATAGAAATGAAGTACATTCTAGTCATTCCGGAGGCTGCAGGTGTGCCAGGATTTAAGCTGTTGGAATATAGATACTGGTTGTAATTGTTTGTTATCGCGTGATCGAGTGAGCGACGTAATGATACGATGCTTCATCCAAAGAGTATTAAGGTGGGGAATGGCGACTACGAACACAAACAGCTGGAGCAGCAAGGAGAAGCGGAGTGGGAATAGGAGAACAAAGTGAATAATACACTTTAGGTTCAGAAGTTTTCATTTAAATGGCGGAAGATATAATCGCAATATATTTTAAGCTAATATTCTAGTTTTTGCCCCCAAAACGTGAGAAAAACAATACCAATTCTTCAACAAAGAAAACAGAATACTAAACCTTATTTCTGCAAGGAAATGTTGACCAATATTTACCAGGGAAATCGTCTATCGAAATCCTAAGTTTTCACTATGTGTAGTCCATATGCTACACGGGTATTTGCGTCACCTATTACATAGACCTATGTCAAAAACAAAAATAAGTTGTTCTTGCGAGTCTTCATGGCGAGAAGTAAGATATAATTGCAAAAGCATTTTTTCTGATGAAAATTCTGTCAATGCGTGATTCAACTAGGAAAAGGTATGCAGTCAAACACAACTTAATCACGGAGGTGTATTTAATGACTATGTGAAGGAAACAACTACATGTTTCGGCCTGTATTGGCCATCATCAGGTTGTCTAGGGAACTTAAGGGCTAGCTATATGCATGCGCGCGCGTGGTGTAGAGATCTCTACATACGCATAGCCTGACAAACCGAATCAAAACAGGAGTCAGATAAAACACTATGAAACGGAACAGAACTTCCTAGATAGGCGTGGTTCAAGTTTTTGCGGTGGCTCTTGCTCAGGTGAAGGTATTTTACGTAATTACAACATGTAATTTATGTTCCGACGTTTCGAGGGAACCTGCTGCCTACGTATCCATTGTGACTGGATTGGTTCGAGAACCTGAGCGACTGGGAGGAGGAAATTTCCTCCTATGTTGAGACGAAGTTATCCTACACGTTGTAAGAACACGGAGTACTGTAATTTTAATTGCAATGCTACTTTTCTCGCAAATGGAATTAAGTAGCGCACTGCTGAACTTCAGTTACATGGACTATATGAATCAATATTTGTTAAGAGGAACATAGCCAAATTACATTTACCTTGAGGTACGGGACATACAAGTACACGTACAGACGTGAAACGCATGGAAAATCACTCAGCAAAACCACCCTGCCCCTCAATAGGTAAAGTTATTCTTGTACAGGCTGGACAGGTCCTTAGGGCTACAGAAGTTTGAGTCCCCCAGGGGTTATAGACAATCGGTACATGAACTTCGCAAGATTGTTAGGCCGATGCACAGGCCGTTCAGGAGATACCGCTGGTACTCATTTCTGTTAGAATTTGAGTCGACCCTAGATCCATAGTGCGGCCGGAAGCATTAATTAAATTAAAAATCCCATTGACCCCAGCGTGAATCGAGCCCCTGTTTGTAATGCAGTGCCTCAAACGACTGTTCCACGCCCACGCTTTCATGAAGCGATTATTCTATGCGCTTAGCTTTGACATCTTCACGTACTGACGTCAAACGCAAGAAAAGCTACTCAGCAAAATACTGTCTGCGCCTCAACCGCCTAGATAACCAGGGATCACGCTCCGTACGTGACATACAGAAAGAAGTGCTAAACGTTAGCTGTACGTTCGTGCAGGAAATACAAAATACATCTGTCGGCTACTGGATTTCATGTAATCTTTAAAGAAAGACTGATATTTTTTGTCGATGCTGAATATAAAGTAATATATTCCCCTCAGCGTGCGTTGCGAATAGGGCACTAAATCCAAAGGTACCAGTTTAGGTATGGAATGCAGAGCAGAAAAATTCAAGTGCGTTTACTCACTGCTGTCTAATTATCTCGTAAGCGGCAAGACGCAAGGGAAAGTGTCGTGTGTTTCTCTGTAACTCTTGTCATAGACATTTTTCAACCTGACAGATATTTAGCGAGCCACGCTCAAGATATGCACCCGACGGCATGCAGATTTACTTGTAAAGTTTATTTTGTTTCGTATGGTTCTATTAATGACTGAATTGTGCCAAAACTGTCGTGGAGATCGAAAGTATCAAAATAAATAAAAATTCATTGAAAATCTTAAGAGTTCTTTCACGCTAACAGTCAGGCTGACGGACATGGAGAATGGAATTGAAGAATTTTTAATGTTAAACAGCCAAAATCAATGAAATTATGAACGTGCTTAGACACGTGTTTCAGGCGATGGAAACGTGTGGGCGAATGGAAATAAAGCTGTACGTCTTCTTAACAACATTTTTACTGTAATGGCATCAGAGTTCAGCTTCACCTTCCGGCCGCCTTGTCTTCGTAGTAGTTCGGTAGGAAGCTGAATGGCCCGCACATTCTTTCTGGATGTTTTACAAGAAGAAAATCATGCTTCTGCTGAGAATTGAAGGCCGGTCATCCAGTTCGTACTCGGTTCGTCTCCGATTGCTTATTGAAAAGAAAATTAAATAATCACATGCCTTGAATACCGTAGCCTCTCTTGCTTGAAGTTACGCAGAGAGTTATTTTTGCACGTTTTCTTTTTCTGTTCATTTGACCGAAGATGGGTGCAAGAAAGGTAACTGATTAAGAACCTTAACCAGTGAGTGACTAAATTAACTATGTGAATAATTTTGAACAATTTAACAAGTCAAGTGTATAGCAATACATAACAATATACAGGGTGATTAAAAAAGATGGACTCAATTGAAGAGTAAACGGCGCCTCAACACAAGTCAGACAGTTGGTTGCGGTATTCCAAGTTCTCTGCTCGCTCTACGGTTTGACTTGCGTGGGCTACGCACAAAACTGTCTTGAATTCGTCTCACGTTCTCCTCTGATACAGGTGGTCGGTCGGAGCTTTTGCCTTTACACAGACAGCCTATTTGCTCAAATTGGTGATTCCAACGAAAAATGTTCTTCCTCGTTGGAAGTTGAATGTTGAAACGAAGACGAAACGCACGCCGCACAGCAGTCGCCAACTCAGTTTTAATGAAATCACGAACGCAAAAAATCTTGTGTTGCATAGTAGCCATTTTGCTCTCAACTGACGCTGCTGCACAGCTGTGAATTAGGCGAGAGCTATAGCGGTAGATGTTGAACCCTTTAGGTCCTTCTCTTTCAAATATTATGTAGATCATTCACATACGATGTATAGTTCAGGAAATATAGACGTACAAAATTGAGTCAATCTTTTTGAATCACGCTGTACATTTATATATATATATATATATATATATATATATAAATCAAGCATATCGAAATAACAATTAGTGTTTAACTTAGTAATATCGAAATCACTATCACATTGCAGGGTGTACAGCACTTAAACAAATGAAAATAGCTTAATCATTCGGCCAAACTCGTAAAATTCCCCTTTCTGGACAGCAATCCTGCGGTTTAGTACTGACTGCAAAATGTCTGCCAGTGTTGCAACCCAGCCTGCGATAGATGACAAGTAACTAATCTGGTATTCGTAATTACCTAAACATCGCCTTCAAATGTTTCAAAAACTGTGGAAGTTAATTACTCGAAGGATGCATTAAAATATTGAAATTGCAATTATTTTTCTACAAAGTTCTTCCTAAAATAAACATATTTCGCCTTTTACAAATTATTTTGTAATAAAAGCAGGATAAACGTATTTTAAAATTGTCTGTAAGGCTAGCTAAAAAGTTTTGGATATAGAGGTAACAAACAATACCTGTATGTACACATCATTCTCCGATCTTCGTTTTTCTTCTCTTTCGATATTGAATTACCATGTCTGAAACATTAAAAATTGTGGAAGAAAAACTTAAACGATCTATATTTTAAGGCACTCTTTACAAAATAACTTGTGATTATACAGAATGGCTAGTCTTCTCTTGTTTAATACAACACTGTTACTGAACTGTGGTCTTATTTCGAAAAGCTCCCTTCAAAATGTGTTCTTTTTATGAAATGTTAAGTAAATAAAGGAAAACGACGTAAAAAAATACCAATAATGCAATGTTTTATAAACTGTAACTCCACAGTCCATTTAATGAATAAAACGTCGGAGGAAATAATGGCGCTATTTGTCATTGTTTAAAGACCGTGAAGAAGCAGGTGTAAGAAAGAAAGAAAAGAGCATATCTATCCTAAGTTCATTAACCCTTTAAACGCCGAGTTAAATCCCATCTGCCCTTTACTAGCGTTATTCGGAGCTCACCATATTCTCCACGTTAGCAGGTAAAGGGTTAAGGTAGTTTGTTATTCTACATGACGCCCTCTGCTTACTTCTTCATGCCAAAACAAAGGTTGTATATCTGAGACTAGACGTAGTTTCCTTTCTTTCTTTCTTTTTTTTGGGAGGAGGGGGGGGGTTAGTGAATTTTCAAGCAGGAGTCGTCGATTTTGTCTCGAAAACTATATACTTTACTGTGATGAAGAAAGAAAGGTTTCGAACAGTGAACACGCAAGTACTATATAGCAATAATATGAATGTAACCAAAACCACACAGAGATCTGCAAAGGCTTGCATGTTTGAACAAAGAAGTCTACAATATCATTTCACACAATATGACGGTTTAAGGAAATGACATAAATAAATTAGTTTTCAGAGTGAGCAAATAATCCTTTCTAGCACTGTTATGACAGGTAAAAACGAGCCAACGTACATCGAACACGTATCTTTACTACAGGAGAAAGAATTAAGAAGAAGTATTTGGTGAACAAACTGTACTGAGAGCGGTCACGGAGGCGACAGAAGGATTACAGTAACATGAGAAACATACAGCAAATCATGAAGGAATTAGATTTCCATACAACGTTTTGGTCGAACGATCTGAAAGAAGAGAACGATATTGCTTGGAAGTAGTATGTGTAGCAAGAGGATAATATTCAGAATTGTCTCAGCAAGACAGCAGATCTACTGCAACTCTCACAGCCGTGACTCGGCTCGATCACAGGTTGGTCCACGTAGGATCTCCGGTGGACAAAGTGCTTCGGGTTTTCCCTCTTCAGAATGCTTCGTAATCATATTTAATGCATGAACACCGATGCTACATAAACTTACCAATTGTCAGTATCTTAAAACACACTTTCCTCTCCCATTTGTACATATACTGTCTGCAATAAATGTCGTGTTCTTGTAGTCAGGACTTCTACTTCTTGGTGTAACTTGGAGGGGCCGGTTTGAAACTTCAGCCCTATCGGCTATTCTAACTGAAGTTTCTCGCGGTCTTCCTTAATACCACAAGTATATGAAGTGACAGTACCAAATTTTAAACCAAGAGCACGTCGTTACAGATTATCTTAAACCTATTATCTACTTATCCGTGTATCTTATGTAGTCTGATACAAAGGAAAAGTGTTGGAGTCTGAAGAAATCAAACAACTAACTTTCTAACTAAAGGAGTACCCAACTTCATGCAGCAGAGTCCTATACACAAAAGTGGGTAGAGAGCTTCACCCTGCAGACATTTTATCCCAGAGAGAGGATCCTTCAGTATCCAGTAACTGAAAACTGAAAAAAAAACTGAAAATATCCTTCAGTATCGTTTGGCCAAAGGCTTGGTGGAATACACTGTGTGCCTGGAGTTGGTGACAAAAGAAAATATTCCCCCAATCTCTTGAGGAGTTGAATGATGTTAATCTAGACCTTAGTGATATTCTGGCTTATTTTTTATATCATAGTGTATATCAATTAGAATTAATTTAAACGTTTCTGGCTATCAGTATTACAACTGGTTGTCTTCAACGAAGCGTAATGTTTGAAGGAGTGAATAGAAACATTTCGACCGTAATATTATGACTCACCGTTATCACTTCGAAGGTTGCCTTATATAAAATTGATTACATATATGCTGCACATAAAGTTTTAAAGTCTACTGCAAATGTAAAACAGATACAAATCTCCATTATTTCTTGCATTCGAACTAGAATCTAATATTCTGGTTGTATAATACTCCCTTCAATTACATGAATTGTTTCTAGTGCATAGCGCTGTTCATAAAAGGACTTGGGATCTCGGAAGAATGATTTCCTTATCGGCCATTGTAAATTATTTCTGATGCTTCTTCCTTTGTAGCAAATGGAAACTGGTCCCTGCACTGCAGTTAAGCTCTAACCTGTACATTACATCTGACGATTTACTTTCCTTTTATGGACTCTTTTTTTGGCATCGTGTGTATTACAATGGTTACCTGCTTTTGAATTCATCACGTCTTGGAGATATTAGTTATATAGTACGTCCTTTATTGTAACTACATGCAATGTGGGTCATCATCTTTACTAACAGGCACTGGAAGTCTGTTTCACAACTTCAGCCGAAATAGTTGAGAATGAAAAGCAGTCTTCATTACAACAAAACCACTTGGTTCTAGAACCTACACCAAGGCTGCCACATCACCGAAAACTGGTTTATTCTATTGAGTTTGTTACGAAAGTGTAAGAACTAACACTAATAGAAGAAAAGAGTAATAGTTATAATTACAATTATAATTATAACTACAATTACAATTTGGCCCTGACTGCCAAAATAAATACGGGCATGTGGTGTAGACTAACAGGCATCTCACTTATAATTAAACGAAAACAGTTAAGACTCTTTAGTTCATATTTATACGCCGAACAAGTTAGGCAGAGAATGGTGTTGTGTTATAGTCTCCATGCTCCTCTCTTGACTAGGTGGTCCACGCTTGATTCAACGACACGATATTCGCAAATACGCTGTAAATCGGAACATTGAAAATGTGAATATATTTTATTATTCACTGATTATTTTAAGGTTGTTGGGTTCCTGACTGTTAAGGTAAAACAGGGTTATAAATAGTAGTCGATTCGAAGAGATTAGTTTATTTAATGACGATTTTTTTAAAGAAAATCTTTACTCAAATTTGAAATTTAGAATAATTCATGAAGACAAGTTGAAGACGTAGAAATAAGAAACATTCTCCTATTTTAAGGTTATTTTTCTGTTCTAGTATAGACCATGTCCTTCAGATATAGAGGTGTGTAAAAATCACCACTAAATCATAGCGAGGCACTCTAAAATTCGTGTCGTGTGTGAAACCTACTTCACAAAAATATTTTCTTACCTTAGGAATTTATTGTAAAATATATAATTTACACTGCAGGATACTTCTATGCTTACTATGTAAATTTGTGTCTATCGAGTGTAATTTACGATACGTTACCGAAAGTATTAAATTATATATAATTTAATTGGAAAATACTTTCATTTTTTCAGAAGACAAATAAAAAAAATTGAAGCTCACAAATTTTCGACATGGAGATTGGCAACCTTGAAGCTGTTTGTCAATTGACACCTACACCACAGAGTTGTTTGGTGGGTTATATCTCGTATATTAGTCATTCAAAAATTTCCTGAGTTACATTATTGGGATATTATACTCACTCCAATTTTATTGTTTTTTAATAACAAGACATTTTATTCTCTCAAATTTTCCTTAGTTTACAACAATAGACTATTTTATTCACTCGAAGTTTCTGAGTTTTCATTAATAGGACCCCAATGCATGAAAATACCCACTGATTCAAAGTAATGTGAGTATAAGAGTTTCCCTCAATGTTATCCAATCAATGAACCTCTGATAATTAGCAGATATTCTTTCTACTTCATGCGAGCTTGCTTGTGTGGGTGCATAAAGCGCACGTAATCTTTACTTCCTCCCCCTGAAAATGTTGAGCGGCAAAACGTTTCAATCTCAGATTTAAATTCGGCGCCTGCAAATTTCATGCCAACGAATATTTTCCCTTAAGTGAAGCGAAAAAAAATCTTGTTTCAAAGTAGAATCTTACCGATCAAAAGCTCTAAAGTGTGGGTAATATTACCGGCACTCAGATGGATTTTCTCTATCGTTACAACACTCAGAACGAATATAAGGAAAGAAGCTGTCTATCACAAATAAAAATTTATTATGAAGTAGGTGGGAGATTTTGTGCTGTAAAAAATCTCCCACACACATAAAAACCCTTAGCAGTGATAGACGGCTTCTTTGTTAATCTTTGTTATAATAATTACTATGGTATGAAACAATTTAAGGATCAAAACGAAAAAAATTTTCGGAAACTACCTGCTTCCGACCTTGAATGAAACCACTAATCATTAGAAACAATTCACCACAATACAGCAAATACTTAATCATAAATCAAACGTGAGGAATAACAAAACATCATACATCAAAATATATAAATTCCACGTAGGTGATATCTAAGAAATTTAAAGTAATGATAAAATATAAAAATGTTATGTAGGTCTGTGCATCATGCATGTCATATCTAACATAGTATGAAAACAATTAATAAAAATCAGTGATCAAATACATAAGCGGCCAAAAACCTCCGTTTATGGAAGTAAGATATAAACCTCTCCAGAAGTGTCTGGCGTGTAATACTTACCCTGTGTGCTTAGTGGAGCCCATTGTTAATAAGAAGCCTGGATGTATTTAGGTGAAATGAAACAGAGACGTGAAATCTTTGTGCATCTATTCCATATGTTAGAGAAATTTATGAAATGTTCAAAAGATTTAGTGAAGGTTACAAGATTAGGACTGACTTTGAAAATAAATATATTTAGGCAGTTATTTAATTATCACACCAACTGACGCACATATATAAAATGTTTTAATGTAAAAAATTATATATGTGCATTAGTTTGTGTGCTAATTAAATGATTCTACGAAATGCACGGTGCAACGATGAAGATACTCAGGCAGGTTATTGACAAAAACAAAACCTATTTAGGACACATTAATAAGATCAAGATGTGCTTACAAAATTCAGCGTGAATGTGTGAGAGTTGACGTTAGTGAAATGGGCAGACTTTTGGGCGTAAAATTAAGGAAACATAAATATAATTTGAAAGAAGGACACTTTGACAAATCGAAATTGGCATTACTTGCTTTTGAAGAAGGGCACAAATTGTTTGGACACAGGATCCTATTTTGCAAATTGAGCCCCATCTTGTGTTTTGGAAACATAAAGAAACGGCTCACTAGTTTTGTTCCGACAATTCGATTATTCAGCCCAGTTTAAAAATATCTCATATATTGTTCACGGTTTACTGAAGTAACTAAAACGTGATTTAGGTTAAATCTCATGCTTTTCTCATGTCTTTTTTTGTGTTAGTTATTACTTCTACAAAGAGAGACTGCTTGTTGTTTACACATTTGTCTACTTTATTTTCTGTAGATTCTTTTTCTAGTCTACTGGATCTCACATGCATGACTTGCAGATATATTTCATTATTATTATTATTATTATTATTAATTTCTTAAGTTTTGCGTACGTAAAATATATGTTTTTTTGGTGCTTGGGGTTGGTGTTCATTGCGTGTGATTTATGATTATGTGCATCCTATATTATGAATTGAATTTTTGTTAGATTTAGTGGTTTCACCTGAGGAAGGAAGCAGATAGCTTCCGAAAAGTAGTGTTCGTTTTGAGAATTGTAAAAATATAAAACTTCCTTTTGGATGTTGCGGACATTTCTAAAGTAAATTCATTGTTAAAAATTTGTAGACTACTTTTAAAGATTTGATGTTGTGTAGTTGTAAATGCTGTGACATGATATCCTGAAGAATTGTCCTGCACGCGTAAAAAGTCTAAAATACGTTTATTACTTAAATCCATTTACCAATTAAAAACTACCATAATAATTCCTTTCATTTTGTTACTCTCATTAGGTACATTGTTGTGAAAAATGTCTGAATATTATTTTATGAGTGTGTTAAATGTGTTCATGCTTAGGACATTTCAAATTACGGCCACTTTTCGTTATTTACGCATTGGCAAGTAAGTTAAGCCAATCCCCATTACAAGGTGAAACTGATCCACTTTTACAGATGTGGGGTGCAGTTAGCTATTGTAAAATATTGTTTTACTGGTAGAAAGGTCATACAATTGCCACCGTATAGTTCAAATATCTACAGTAGTGATAATATTTTATGACAATGGTCATGATTATAATTGTCGTGTACTTTAATATGGTATAATTTGATTTAATAGCCTGACTTCTGTCCATTACTCTAATTAGTGAAATAATCCGATTTTATTTTGTACCACACAATGATCAATCAGGGCACATACAACTGGTATTTGTATTAAAATATTCTTTTGTCTTTTCACTTCTCATTTCGGTGAACAAAGCAAATGTTACCAGGCTTGTTGGATAAACGAAAATCTGCTATGAACCTGAAAATTCATACACCTGTATGTTACACTCTCAAAATGAAATACTGCTATAACCTTTATAGACAAGTTATTATAGCGTAATACGAAAATACACAACCAAATTTTCACAAACATTAAAACTTCACAATATACAACTTATACAAATGCAATAGAACTAAAAATGTTTGTATAAAAAGTATTTTTAAGGGCGTAAAATTCGAAAAGTAACATAACAGCACGTATTTGAGATAATTCTAACTTGAGGTTACAAAAAAATGATTTTATTATATTACATTGAGGAGAAGTGCTGAGAGGATTTGAAGTTCCACATTTTCCTTCTTTTGCTTCACCAGTTTGGCGAATTAAGGTGCTGCTGTAAATTAAATTACATAATTCTGTTATCTAGTGACGTGTATAATTCTGTGGGTACGTACTCCGACTGTCGGACCTACCGTCTGGTGTGGGTGCACTCATATGTCAAGATTTTCTGTGATTTGCTTCATTGTGGTCCAGGGTGGAGTACGATTCACATATTGGAGTCATGTTTTAACTGTGTTGCACGGAAGATCAGTGATACAGTCGTACCTGTAAATACAGTCGTACCTGTAAATAAAGTAGCCGACACAATTTACGAAGTGCTTATTACGTATTAATCAACAAATATACTGTATTTCTACGGATGTTGCCACATTGTCGTCGGATTTAGGGCGAACTTCTGATATTAGGCTTCGTGATCACCGATTTTATGTAATGATCAAAGTCGATGGTAGCTAAACTTTAAACTTATTGTTAGAATGCTACTTAGAATCCGAATCCGACCTAAAACAGAATTATGTGCAGAGCAGGACGTCGAGTTAGAATTGTATTTAGAAGCCGTAGAGACTGACGAGTTTTGTCACTTTTAACCTTTTAAACGCCGAATTGCATCCAATCTGCCATTTGCTGGCATTATTAGGAGCTCACCATATTCTCCACGTTAGCAGGGTAAGGGTTAAAGATAAAAAAGAAAGAGAAAAAATTCAGATTTTCACTTTTTGTTTTTCCAAGTAGGAATAGGCAACTTGTTTTAGTTTATGTACATACTTTGCCAACAGTCACAAATTTTTAAATTTTAATTTTTTTTTCGTAATTTGTGAACATAATGAGAATGTTAAACAAACTTTTTCGCTAATTCATAGTCAAGGGACAAAGGAGACGAAAATTGTGTCTGCTGAATCAACAGATGAAACTCTAAGAGTTGCGAGGCAAACGTTTCTGAACTGGGACATTATGAACAACGTTAAGATTTCTTTTGCTACAAACCGGAATTTCTCCTTTTAAAATAGTCACTTTCAGCATTCATACGCTGGACGAAGAGCATCTCCCACTACTGGAAGCATGTCTGGAATGTTCGTTTCTTGATGTTCAACAGCACCCCCCTGCGATTCAGCTTCAGTCTCCGCCGTATCCTCGAATCTCTTTTCCTTTAACTGCATGTTTGTCTTTGGGAAGAGGAAGAAATTACAAGGAAGTTGCTGTTCTTTTGGTATAGTCCTACAAGTTCTCGCACACAGAAATTCGGCTATGTATTTGGTCGTCTTTCAGCAGACGGAGTACGAATTTTGCAACAGCCCGCCCCGCCTCATATTTAAATCCTCGGCTAAGATGGGTGAACAAGTATCGTATGATAGAATTTTACAAAAATCGTAAATAGTACGTTATCTGACATAATGGATGTTATGAAACACCATTTCCAAACTATATGTCTCACTTGACGACAGGTGACGTGGACATTCATAATCTACAAAAGAAGTCTGGTCACTTTTGAAAAGTGAATAACATCCAAAGATCCATGTTCTGCTCATGGTTTCAACAGCAGATGTTTTTTAAAGAGATGGCGTAAGTTTCAGAAGCCGTCTTATCAAGGTTAAAAAATTTGATGAAAAATATATATTTCATATAGTTCACAAATTTACCGGGCTGCACTAACCGTAGAACGCAATCAATAGAAACTAACTTAAAGACTGAATTATCTCAGAGGTACCTCGCAGAGAATAACTGCATCGCTCCACTTGGCCAATCAGAAAAATGTTGTCTGGCAATTCGTAATTGTGTCGTGAGAACAATTTCGTACCTTCTTACATGGCATTCCTGCAGTAGAAGGATATCGGTATAAGCAGAAAATATGTTTGGGCATGTTTTATTTATCAATCGGTCTTGTGAAATGTCCCTTGTATATATATATATATATATATATATATCAGAGGTGGGCCGGGTAGCTCATTCGATATAGCGACTGATTACGGGCTGGACGGTCCGGGATTAAATCCCGGTGGGGACGAGATTTTCCGACCGTCCAGATCGGCCCTGGGGCCCACACAGCCTCCTGTAAAATGGGTACTGGGTCTTTCCTGGGAGTAAAGTGCGGCCGAGGCGTGATGCTGACCACTCACCCCCTTCTAGTGTCGCGGTCATGGAAGAGTAGAGTTATACCTCTACCCACCCTCTGGGCCACACCGGGCCTGTAACAGGATCACTTTACCTTTAGCTTTATAAATAAATAAATATATATATATATATATATATATATCAGAAATATTTTGAAGCAAATAAGAGAGTATTGCAAAAGTCCCCTTTTTAACTCAAATAAATGTCTTAACTCTGGGGATTAAGGAGGCATGGAATTTTCGAACTTTTATTCCTGGGACCTTTACTGTTCTTCACATACGTAAATAACATTCTTTTAGCTACAAATTTAGTACAGCATGTAGTAAAACTGTCAATGAATTGTTACTCTGTCAAATCCAGTTTTTGCCTATGAAAAAAATGGTTAAATTTTTCAGATTGTCCCTAAATCTAAATACGAGTAAATTAAACATAACTAAATTTGTAATAACAAATCCACAAAAATATGCGTATTGGAAGCAGTGAAATCTGGCAGAGTGAGAAATTACGTACTTTCGAAACTAAGGAGAGCATTTTATGCAATTAGTTAAATACTTCATGTTGGCATAATCATCTACCTCAGATTATTTTGCCTGTAATGAGGCATAGAATACGTGTTTATTCACCCCATAATAAAAGAATACTTGTTTTATGGAAGGAATCCGTAAGACTTATGTCTGGTACGTTGATATTTTTACAGTGTTTATTATAAATTGTAATTTTTTACCTTATGATTTTTCCACATTCTGTGATCACGGAACCAACCTTTGAATTAATAGAATATATGTTAATGTGTGTATATACCACCATTAAAAGTTTCAAGTTTGAATATCAATATTTGTTATCGAAAGGTATTTCTCAGTGAAGGTTTCCTAATCTCAGCTGAATTTAAATTCTGTGAACTTGAGTTTTCTCTAATCATTTAATTTACATAGTCCAGGATATTACCGTATGGAGAATTTGTTTTGCTGTAAAAGAAATTTTTTTGTTTCACTCTTATTAACTGGAACTAAGGAGAGGTGGGGAGAATGTACGTTGCATAGTTGGTGGTCTTCTTGCCAATTGTCCTACCGACAGGTAGTTGTGTCATGCTGGTACTGATTTGGAGCATGCTGGAAGACATTGTCGTCACTGGCAAGTTGGTAATCTGGCCTTTCCAAATGGCGGCTCAGTATGTTGACCTAAACAGCCAGGTATGCTGGCTAACCAGTAAAGTTCATCTACTCTTCTGCAAAACATATATACAAAAAAATTCACTATCCGTGCGGACGGACGTTGAGAAAATACAGTAAACTTTCTACCTGCCTCTGCGAATTTAAACAAATTTATTATCCAAGTGACTGGTGGGAATGAGTGAAGTAGCTTGTTTTTATGGCTTCTGGATTGATTAATAATTTTGCCGCACATTTTGTTGACCCTTGGAATCTGCCGCTCAGGGTGGCAGCACCACTCCCTTTCTCCCCACCTGCGCTCCTATCGGCCTAATTGAGACCTGACGACGTAAAAGTAAGTAGCTTAATATGAGATATTCATTAAGCTCTAGTTTTGCCTTGTTAACATGAAAAATTTACATTCTTTTTTCTAACATTAACTTCTAACTTTTTGAAGGCTAAGAAGCCAATTTTTATGGTGTAAGACTGTATGGATTTTTTTTATAGGATTGCCAGTCCGTGGCTGATATCTGTCTCCACGGAATACCTGGACGTTAGGTACTCCAATACAGAAATGGGTGACAAATCCCAGTTTTAGGTGGAAGAATATTGTCTATACATCAATACATTTAGCATAATTTAAAGTCACAGAAATCGGTCTGAATGGTTAGTTATAACGAATCATCTCAATATTCATTTCCGACATTATGTTTTTTAGTTGTTAGAAAATACAAAATAATTAATAAAAGACGTGTATTGGTTATACCAACAGTGAAATACTTACTGTCATCATGACACAGAAGAAAATGTGAATAGTAGAAATAAAAAGACGGTCATATAATTCTTTCATGTTGTACCGAAGTAAGAATTCAACAAAGCAAAGTTTCGAGAATAAAATTATCAACAAAAATTATTTCAGGGCTTCATAGGGACTAATGTCACTCTCACGCTAGAACTTGACAAAAACAGGCCAATGCGCCCTTGCCTGCAATATAGAATGACGTGCGTGTCAACTTTTTATGAAGGGCCTTCAACTTCAATGTGTTGGAGATTTCTTTTCTATGGTACAAGAGCCCCTAGTGGGCAAGGGTCTTCTCTTTAGCGAGGCTTCACGATCACGCTCAATTAGACACCACACACTCGGTAGGACTTTTCTGGGACGAGTGATCAGCCGGACGGAGAGTCACAACACACAACACTCACCAGAGACAGACATTCATGTCCTCCGTAGGATTCGAACCCTGAATCGCAACAAGCGAGTGACCGCACTCCCACGCCTGGAGACGTGTTACGTGTGTTAATTACGGTAAGTATTTGTCTATATATTATACTAAAAATGTACAGTATCGACAAAAATAACCACGTTCCAAATTAGGCCTACGTAAACAAATTTAGATGTGCTTAATCATAAAGTTTACTATACGAGGTAGAGTCCATTTTATTTGAGGGAGTCTACAGATTTTAGTGTGCGCTTTTCCAATTATGGCTTGTGACTGGTGCGTCTCTTTAGTATTAACTTTCCCCCTAGCAAAATTGAGGCTAGATTAGCAATTTGCATCAGGGAGCACTTAAAATATGAAGCTGATTTAACATTTAAAAGAGCATGAGAAACAGAAGCTGTTTTTTCCTGAAATTTAGTGTACAAAATCTGAAATAAGAACCTATTTTTATATCATTTTTATTTTCAGAAAACGGAAGCAAATCCAATAGAATAGTATGATTATTTATAATTATGTTTATGTTACTTGAAATAGAGCTAAAAATCTGTCGTTTTGTTCTTATGTGTAGATTTTTCTCTTCCTCAATTGATGAAGTAAAACAAATTTAATAAATAATTAAAGCATGTTTATGTTTCCGCTGGTGTTCTTCGTTTGGTTTGCACCAGCCTAAACTAGAAGTGGAATGAAACATATAGATAATATGTCCAATTTTATGACACTCGGCAGAAAATTCAGACCACCGTGACTCTGTGTCTTGAAAATTTTTAAATTTCTGACTAAAAACACAGGAATTGTGATTGTGTGACTATTTTCAGGTGAAAGCAATATTAATGTCATTCGGTGAAGGTTCTTAGAATATAGTGAGGAGAAAGACATTTAAAAAGTAGTTTACGCGTTATTATTATTATTATTATTGTTTTTATAGGTACTACTCCCACTGACATCATCATAATCATTTTTATTATTATCAGTACTCTAAAACACCATGTTGCACAGTCCTATTTTCGAAGTTAAAATTCCTTAAGCTAGGCAAGAATTTTCTTACATCTTTTGCAACCTGTAAGTTCATTACATGCTCAAAAGATCGTGTTCCTTGTCCGTATCCAGAACCAAATCATTCCAGTCCACACACTGCGATCCGAGTTCCTTTCAGATCTGTTGTAAATTTTTTGATCCCATCTACATCAAAACTTTACAGTTTTCTTTTTTTTTTTTTTAGCTTCCTCACCAAAATCTTGTATGCACTTCTCCCCTTACCCACAAGTACCATACTCTTCTCCTTAATGATATTTAGTGGAGTGTGAAGAATATGAGTCTGCAGTCTCCTCACTGCGCAACTTGCACCGGTCCGCTGCTAATTTGTTTCATTGAGTATCAAACCCACCACACATCCAACGGTTCTGATATTAATTATAAACTTTCACAAACAAGGACAAAATGAAAAAGAATGTTAAATTTTTGTAAAATTTATTTAAATCATAAATAAATTAATTAAATAAGAAATTTTAAAATCTATCCTACATAATATTTAACGATTTTTGCATTTAACAAGACAAGTCACTTTTATTGAGATTTTATGAGAATGATATTTAGAATACAAACCACTGTTCTATAAG
>Ga0136643_10000765_pt1 | contig 36799 bp, 20 predicted proteins | sample TergutLab28metaG_FD_96883 | JGI IMG/M metagenome (GOLD analysis project Ga0136643, IMG submission 96883) | Labiotermes labralis P1 segment gut microbial communities from Petit-Saut dam, French Guiana - Lab288 P1 (version 3) (version 3) | ecosystem: Host-associated > Arthropoda: Insects >...
CGAACACCTGATGGATTATAATCTAGCGCGCTTGCATGAGCCGACCTTGAACCTTAGTGCGCATGCGTGAATTTTTTCCCGCCTGTCGATAGCGTCAGTTGCTGGCAAGCAGCATTTGAGTGAAACGCACTGAAAGGATTGTGGCCAGGACTGCCATATGGAGATCTTATTGAATATGTAAGACTTCTCACTTGTAAGGTTGCCTGTGGAAGGTATAATATAACCTCAGAGATGTTTTAGACAAAAGTCTGCATGACTGATATGAAAGTCTTCAGTCTTCTGCAAAATACCTATACTTTATAGACCTATGTTTAATTTTGTGGACAAATATAATCAACCTCCAATTTTTTTTTAGACAGTGAATTAGGAAAATATTGTCTTTTTTTGTTCAAGTAAGTATGGTACATCCATTTTGCTCTTTCCAGCAAATTCTTGGCCACATATAAAAGAAAGTTGGGGGTGTGGGGGGTTGGAGAAGGGAGGAGCGAGCTTTGTGTACAATTGGTATGTCTTTAGCTCAAAGTATGAAGTTACTTTTATTTCCATTCTCAAACCATATATATTGGGTATAAAAAGGTAAAGCAATCCCATTACAGGCCTAGACAAACCTGGAGGGTTGAGGCTCCCAGATTTCAAGACATTCAGCACATGAAGGTGGTGAGGTTGTCAGCCCTGCACACCGGCCACCTTTACCCCCCAGGAAATATTCCTGGTACTCATTTATGTTAGAAGCTGAGTCAACCCCAGGGCCATAGTGCAGCTAGAAGGATTTTGTCAATGAAAATTCCAGTGACACCATCGGGATTCGAACCCATGACTTTCCGGCTTGTAGCACAGTGCCTCAACCAATTGCGCCACTGCATGCCCCATATTGTGTATAAAATGTTCCTAAATTTGACATGGAATGATGAATGACATACTTGTTTGTAGGATGTGAATGGTGAAGATCTGGCACCAATCCCATTTGGAGGCATATATTTGCCAATGGAGTGCCCTCCTGCTGACTGCCATCGTTCACCACTTGTTCTTACATATGATGCGGCCCACTTCTCAGCTCTTGTTGTCATGGAGAAAGAAACATTTGTTGACAGAATGCCTCAACCTCCAGGTAAGCAGAAATTGTAATTTATAGTTTTCACATATACATTCTGAAAGCCAGTGACTGGGATAAAGAAGTGTCATGTTGATGACACAACTGGAATGAGTGTAGAATTTTGAAGAGTTCAATGTAAGGTGTGGTGGCTGCAGAATAACATGCCACATTTTCATTGAGGGGGGTTTCCACTTTCAGTCCCTGATGGCATCGGCTTTGGGTATTTTGTTGAATATACTGGCGCAGAGTAAACTTCTCTTTGGACTAGAAGTCAGACAGGTTTTTTATGTTATTGCAAGTTTGTGAATGAGGTGATTGGTCTGCCCCTTTTAATCACTCAGAAGCCAAACTTTGTTCATTCTGATATCATTGTAAGTCAACCATTCACCATAATACATACAACTGAAAATGACCATTAATCAAAGATTTTAGTGTTAGCAGTCTGAGGTGAGCAGTTGTTTAGTGTAATCACTGTTGAACTAGGTTTTTCAAAGAACCAAGACCAGACATAAACAGGAATAATTAATGTAGCAAGTATGAGACACTACTGTGAAATTTCTAGGTGCCATGGTGGATGAGATTTGTTGAACACTGGAGTAGGTAAAGTTTAAATGTATGTCCAAAGGGAAGTGTAATAAGGTGAGATCAGGAATCTTTGGGGCCACATAATTTGATCTGGTAGTTTCTGCTTCCCGATCAAATTATTTGGGTATTTGCCATGAAAACTGCTTGAATATCTGTGATAAGAAAATGTAGCATCTTGTTAAAAATAATCCTGTTTCAATTTAAAGTTTAGCACATGTGATCCACAAACTGAAAGAAAGTTCCAGTATATGCTGTCCATCAGCGATCATCATACTGAGGCACAACAGACCTTGAGTGTAGATTGTAATCTATACAGCAAAATGAGAGGAATGAGAGGTTTAGAGTTTTTGACATCTCAGATATCCTTTCGTTATGTATACCAGGTTCTCACTGTTTGGCATGCACATTAAGCTGTGCCTCCACTTTAATCACAAAACTGGGCCCCATCGCAATTGTCAGGCTGGATGGAGACTGAAAAAGGGAATGGGCCTGGAGACTTAGGTCACTAAATAAATAAATATAGTATTGAGAATGCTGAATTCTGCATTAAACAGGAATTATTTCATTCTTGTTTCCTTCTTCAGGTGGTTGTCAGGTAAGAGTATGAACTTAGCTTTTTGTTTCATTTAACCAACAGGCTGTTGCAGTTAAACATTATACATATTCCATGCTTATTTATTTATTTATTTATTTGGGAACACATTTAAATAGGTTAGAAACCTCATAAATGTTCTGCAGATTTTACAGAGCCACTGAAATGATTAAGTGTACAGTGCATACTCTTGTTCACCCTGGTGAGTAAGAGTATGCACACTAGCAGTAATCACAGATGTAAATATCAGTTCCTCCATACTCATACAGGCTTTGTGCCACCACTCTGAGCACTTATCACACATGATCCAGTCCCCAGTTACAGGTTCTACTATATACATCACCATAGCCAGGAAAGTTATTCTGTTTTGGAATACAAGTTTCTTCTTTGTCAAGAAGGATGCGTTTTGGGGTGTTGATGGTTTTGAAGAATCTTATTCTGTTTGCACTTTGAGAATATTTGTCAGTGCCTGTAATTGTTTCATTTCTTCATCTGTCACTCTTTTTTTTATCTTTTCCATCAGCACATTCTTTTAAGGCGAACTTTAGAATATTTCTGCTTTTCTTGTGCTTATCTTCATTTTACTGTTTTGTCAACTTCTGGTAACATATTAATTTGGACTACACTATCAGTGTCTCTTTGTCATTCAGAGGTAGGCTTATCTGGAACGGGAACAGAGTTGTAGTAGCATTTGATGCAGCACATGATGATGGAACTGGCCTATGCCCACTGATGGGAACAGCTTGAATAATCCCTTCCTGTGTTGTCAGATTTTCAGGTTCTTCTGACCTATCCATTTTTTTTCCTTCACAGCTGTTTCTCGAATTCTTCAAAAATTTCTAGCACTGTATTCTATAAAGTCCAATTGCTCTGTCCATTCTGCACTGTTCTGGAGCACAAGGAGCTGGCCCATGTCTCTAGCAAAAGTCTTTCACCCAGTTTTTCTAACAGGTTTCTTTCCTATATTGAGTCTGTGACTGTGGTAATTTCAATCAGAAAATTTAAAAGCCTTTCCTTATCGGTCTGTCAAATCTTATATCCTTATTCTGACAGTGTTTTGCAAGTTCTAGCTCCATTTCGACAGTAAAGACTTTCCTGAATCTTCAAAGTGAAGCGGTAATAGTATTGTGAAAGCAGACTGTGTTTCGAAGGACAGTGTGAATATTAAATATAGCTGTGTCATTAACTACAAAATATCATTTGCTGTATTTAGCGCATATATTAATCTGGCCCACTTGAAATGTAAATATGTGAATTATGAAGCAGTAAATTTATAATCGACTGCTAAATTTGTGGAAGGAATGTCGCTGGAAACCAAATGTCATTTTCGGACTCTCATTTCACATGCTGTCACACAATCTTACAAGTAAAACGAGATTTTTTCAAGTACTTATGGCTTTAAGTCGTTCTCTCAGAGTGCATTTATTAGTTCCAAAAGACTTTGCAACCTGTTGTTGAATTTTACCACTGGATAATGTCCTTTCTGCTTTTTCCATCTTTTCTTCTGTCAGTACTAGCTTTTGCTCAGTTATGTTTTATATTTTCCCATTCCCTTATCCTGTGGTTTGTAAAGAAAATTTAACATAACAGAAGAGGAGTTTGGAATAATTGAGTGATCAAGAGTATGCATGTATCTTTGCCTCCTCCTTCTTGCATACTTGTGTCCTCCACATACTTAATTAGAATGACCACCAGCAGCGAGAAGTACTTCATTGATATGATGTTTTTTATATCACACAACAATATGTATCTTGTAAGCTTTTTTACAATATATTGCTTATTGGCATTAAATACACAATATCAACAGTATCGCTTAAGGTATTTGTTAGAAATATTAGTTTTAAACACAAAAACCTGTTTTTACCTGTAAATTTCAGAAGAATTCTCAGTACCCTTATAGGTAAAAAGCACAGGGTGTGGCCGCCCGTGCAAAATTGACAGTGACTTTGTTTCCTGCTTAGTGCTGCCAACTGCCTAAAAAGTGTGCTGTTTACTCTTTAAATGATCACTTACTCTTAACTGACCTTACCATATGGAGATATGACAGTAATATAGTTTCAGGTTGCGGCAGTGAAATGTGTATGACCTGTATTCACAAAATAAAACTTGTGTTTCATTTTACCCAAGTAATACATTATGGTAGCCACAAACACTTAAGAATTATGCATACAGAAGTTTTGTGCTATGAACTTGATATTTTACCTTCTAGCTGTGATCCCTGTGACAGGCTCGGACCATGAGCTACTTCCAGTGCAGTTTAGTGTAGATCCTGGTGAACTGTTTGTGTGGGGAAGGGATAAAAAAAATCCACATCTTGTTTCCAAGCTGGCTGTTACAAACCGAGATAAACTGGACCTTTTACGTGCATACCTGGATATCGTGAATGTTTCGATCCCTCATACGCCTAAGTCTGAAGAAAATGGTGAACTGACATCTGAAGTTGAATCAGAAAGCATCAACAATCTAGTAAATGATGAAGATGAAGTTTATAAGAAATTTTCTGAAGTGCTGGAAACTGACACACCTGATGATGTCACTCTCAGCCCGTCTGATTCTAACATGTTTGGTACCAACCGAAGCAAGGCAGCAAAACAACTCCAATCAGTAAGTATATAACTAAAATGTGATAACCAGGATTTCTGTGTATTCAAACACCGTTTTAGGTAGATATGTGCACATGAATGTGTATTGTGTGGTAGGATGTATATTTTATTCCTGAGGAGTTCACGTTCACAATGTTTGATGCCAGTTAAAATGTAAATAGTATGGTAACAATTTGATTTATTATTGGCTTGTATGGTATCTACAGTGATGGTACTGAATAGTTTAAGGAGAGATATGTACATAGTCATATTTGCTGCATTTTATGCCAGTTTCTCAGAGGTGTCATTTATGTGCCTTTTTTGGTTAAAATTGTAGAAATTGCATTATAATGCACAAAATGGAAAATATAAAATAGGTTATTGTATCTTTCTAAAAAACCTTATGTTCTGAGGATATTTGTGTTATGGATAATTTATTGTTTCAGATCCCTTTTAACTTCTTAATCTCCAAAAACATGAACATTGCCACATCTTCAAAAGATTTGTTAACTTGCTTTGTATTGGGATTTTATCCTGTGTTCCAGTGATGGAAAAGCAACATCCCACCCCATTTCTTTCTCTCACCAATATTGTTACTATGTCCAGTCTCAGCATTGTAGTTCCTTTTGTAATTTAGTGTTTAGTAGTAATAACTGTGATGTGCTGTTCTAGGTTGCAAAACAGTTTGGTAGCATTGGGAAATCAATGAGCAAGAAGCTGAAAAAAAATTTAGGAAACATCACCAAAATAACAAGAAATAATTCACAGAAGAAGAGCAATGGTGCAGGTAGTTACATACCTTCAAGTCCTGTTAGACAGACTACTAAACTCAATTCAAATCTTGTTTCAAAATCACAAGATTACATTTTATGTGCTGTACTACATACTGAAAAACGGCATGAATATCAGGAAGAGATGGTGCGTAATTACTTGCAGTCTGCACGTGAAAGATTCCAACATGACAAAGATCTAAAATTGAAGCAGGCTGAAGAACGCAAACAAAAGGAGGAACAGAAATTGAAGGATCTGGCATGTGTTGAAGGTCTGTCACAATGCATCAATCCTGGTTGTGATCAGTTTGGTACAGCTGTTACTAGTTACATGTGTAAAGCATGCTTCGAACGTCAGCGTGATCAAGAACTGACCACCATCAATTCACCGTCCTTACCTCGGGCCAACAATAACATGGACTCTTGTGCACCACGCTATGGCTTTGGCAAATCTCACTTCTACACCGAATCTGACATCAATTCCCATAATACAATTAGTAGGCTTCCTTCTACCCGTGTTGGAAATAAAAAAGACCAAACTCTCTACCTGTCAAAGTCTACTTTTTATAATGATATATTATGTCCATCCACATTGGCAGATAATCGGAGTTTATACAATGCATCAGGACAAGAACAAACTGCAAAGAGTGGTGGAAGATATGAGAATGCTTGGAATACAGAGCAGGAGCTTGGTGTGAGACCTGGGGTGTACATACATGAGCTTAGCCCAGCCATGACAAAGCAAGATCCAGGGGTGAACTTCCAGAAGTCTAATTTAAGTCGACATGATTCAAACATAAATTGGCAGGATTTTGCTGTTATCAGTGGAAATCCAAATGTAGGTCATAATATAGCAAACAGACATAACATGCCATTGTTCTCTGGCAGGTATAGTTGTGGTTATAATCTTACACCGGTCACTCAGGATATCAGTACCATTTCCCCCACATTAAGGCAAGACAGTGCAACACTGACCTGGCAAGATCAGTTAGGTGGTGGGAGCAGTGCACCACAGAGGATTCACAGCTATAATTTAGCAAGGTCTTGGGATTCTTCTTCAGCTGGGAGTAGGACATCTGACAGACCAGCACCACTAGGCAGAGCTGGAAGCCAACAGGAATTTAGCCATGTTACAGTGGTAAGGCTCTGTTTGTTCACAAATCATGATGCTTGATTATGTCTTTACCATTCTGTATTAGTTGAAATTTGATCTCTTTTTTTCTTGTCAAGAAACAATATCATCAGACCTGTGATAGATTTTGTTGTGGCAGCTGATATAGTAAATAAGAAGAGACTGTAATGACTTAACAAAACATGGCACATTTGTGTTTATTATTTTTCTGTATGTGTGGGGAGTACTGGGTTTGATTCTTGGCCTGGCTTATAATGTTCTGGCCAAGGTTCATTTTTTAGTTTTCCTCAGTCCAGTGTGGGTATAGTGGCATACACTGCATCAAAACCTTTAATTTTCACATTCACCTTCCTGTTGATGTTAGGTAAACTGCAGTAGATGAAGTGCAATGAAATAAACAAAGAAACATGTGCTGGGTTCACACCCAGAAGTCAGTTTTTGTTTTAAGTATTTTGTTTGATAATTTTTAATGTGGTTTAGTTTCTTTTGTTATGCTTTGCTGTTCCTAGCAATGTGGAGTGCACTTTCTACAAGGAATGTACACATGCAAAATTTATGAATTCAGCGTTTGCTTTATGTGCATCTACCAACTTTTAAACACCTCTTAATTTTTGCACCTGGAATGGAGATGTCATTTGTGTGTTGTGTAGATGCGACACATTTCATAATGTTGCTTCTAAGGTAATACACTTGGTAGTAAATCTGAGTTACTTATTTATCCTAGTGGCTTGTTGAATTGATCGAAAATTAGTAACACCATGTTCACCTCCCCGAGCTTATTGATTTTTCAGCATTATTGGTTTGTTGTCTGCCTTAATTAAAGCTGTTTTTTATTCTGTGCTAGATTGAACTTACTCTTTATAATATGATGTCTGTTCCTGTGTTGGTTTCATAAGTTATGAATCTTGCAGTGTTGCTAATTGTTAAGAAAGAAATAAACTCAAGTATTGTGGTGTGTAAAACATGGTCCTTGTACTAACTCAAAATTATATAAGCACTGTTAATGTTGACATGACAGTGGAACTTACTTATTGTGGTTGGTGTTGGACTTACGTCATCTCATTTTTTTTTTTGCACTGTGTCCTAATACTCAAATTCACAAAGGTGTTATTTTTTCTGGAATGGTGAACCTGTTAAAACATAAGAAATGTTGATTACAGAATTTTGCCAAGGTACCCTCTGTTTGTTGTTTATAAATTTCATTTTATAGTCTGTTTCTAATTGCTTCTTCAGATGTGGAGGTACATGTGCTTTATGCCATAAATTAACTGCCCTTATAAAATCAACCTTTTAAGTCATTCCCATTGCTGTCAAGTGCATAAAACAAATATTTTTTTTTTGTCCATTTGTTCACCTGTTTGCACATAACTGCTTGAGAGCAATTGAACTGATTTTCCTAGTGTTTGATATTGGATGATTTTACAAAACTGTCAAGCCATGAACTTTTATTTACATAGAACAATTTTAACAAGTTCAGTTTGTGAAGATCTGGATGTGTTTCTGTGCATATCTTGTGTTTAAATTGCTGAATAATGATCGGCTAGAAAATGTTTTAAACAAGAGTGATAGGGAAGTGAACGTTCCATAGTACTTATGTTCTGTTTACTTTTCATAATTTTTTCTACATAAAGATAAAAACCAGTACCATGATGTTTAATTTGTAGATCATCATATGTGTTTCACTTTCAGATCTAATACTGATTCCTGTAACTTTTATATATCTTTTTAGGATGCTTAACTCTTACATTGTAACCTGTGCTTGAAGAATTATTCCAAGTTATGTACAATAAACTGAAAATGTGTTAACCACCCCAGATTATAAAATGATAAAAAATGTTGTCATATCTTGTCTAACTTTTCTTTATTTTATAAGCACAAATGTCATGTGTTAAAAGTCATGCTCATATTTTTTCCCCTCTGATACAGTTTGTCACACTTTTAAGGTTTTTAAGGATATATTACCCACCTTTGTATTTAAATTTTTCCCTGTATTGTGGTAATGAAATATGAATGTGTATGTACACACACACAGATTAACGCTTAATTCTCCATTTTGGAATTAATTTAGAATTTACTTTTATTAATCACTATCACTGTATTGTTTTCCAGCATCACAGCCAAAACTTGGTAGAATCAGGTAGCCAAAGACGGCTTCCTCGATCCACAACAGCAAGTGGTTCCCTGGGGACATCTACTTCCGCTCGCAATGTGTCTGTTGCGACACTGAGTCCACAGTCTAGTAATGATTTGCCAAATGTAGAACGTGTTGGTAGTGATAGTAGCAACAGTTCAAACTCTCATGTTTCTGGTGGGATCTTGCTCCCTGTCACAGGTGCACAGCCTTGTCGGACTAACAACTGCAAGTTTTTTGGAAGTGCAGATTCTGACTATTACTGCTCAAAGTGTTACAAAGAGCAGATTCAGGGTGGTGTTGTTAAAAGCCTTAAGGTTCAAGAAATGAAGAGATAGTGGGACTTTATTGTCTCACATAAGAAGTGTGAAATGTAGATAAAATGATAAGTGATGTAGAGTCACTTCCTAAACACAAACAGAGTTGGAAACAGGTTGTAGGAAAACAGTTTTCACATCTATTGTAATATAACATCTTTATAACCAAAAAGTTATAACCGTTTATTTATTCAAGAATTGTAAATGCAGTTAGGGCTGCAGATATTCAACTTGCAAAGCCACCAATATTTATGTGTGTTGGATATTACTTACTTACTTACTTACTTACTTACTCCATGGTGCAGAGTCCTTGAGAAGCTAACTGGTTTGCAGCTAGTCAAGAAATTCCCCACATTTCACAGAATCCGAAGGTTCATTACCGCACTCACAATCTCCCGCCACCTGTCTCTATCCTGGGCCAGCCCAATCTAGTCCATATACCCACATCCCACCTCCTGGAGATCCATCCTAATATTATGCACCCATCATCTCTCTTTGTATGCTGTGCGATGTTTCCCCTAGAAACATACCCCCCCGGAGATCCGAGTGGTGGAGTAGTTCACCTCCGGAATGTTTTGTTTCCATAGCAAGCATCCTGCATGTGAGTGTTTCTTAACAAATTTTTTTACAGGGAGGGGTTGTTAGCACCTCGCCCAACCCCCAAGCTGGAGGACCACCCCTCGTCGGGTGTCCGCGATGATTATTTAATTTATTCGCAGCTACCCTCCTTATCGGAGGTCGTTCCTCTATCTGCAACCTGAGGATGCGCCATGCCATGGTGACAGGGACCCTATTACTAAGCATTTGTCCACATGTCATAATTCTGAAAATACTTGACATGTAACAGATATTATGCTTCCTTCTGAACTGTGTAAGGTATTCCCTTCCTGATTGGCTGGGTTCAACCAAGATGCTCTGAATACTCCACTAACAAACTGCGTAGGATACCTGAATATAAATAATAGCCCAGTAACATTAACAAGTACCTTAATATTTTCTGATCTCATCAGTTGCTTCTTTTGTTCCATACACATGATTTGAATATAAATTTTTCATTGTGTGCATCATTTTGTCTACATTTTTTCAGTCATAAATAAATATGTGTTTATTATGAGGATAGTCATTGCATAGTAGTAATTTAATTAACATTATTTAGTACAGGGCTGTCCATCTCATAACATATAGTACAAACTTAGGATTTGCTTCGAGCAATTAGGGTACATGAGTGTTCAACAAAAGTACGTAGTACTGCAAATCAATTCACAATTCTGTACTAAAGCATCTTGCTGTTGTACTGTATTCACATTACTTTCTCACTTCATAGAAGTGTACTATCAGCTGGAAAACTATCATAATTATTGCAGCATGTGGTATACAGAGTAATAGTACACGTAATTATTACTTCCACAGGTTAGAGTAGGTTCATTAATTAGTTTCACAAGAAACTAGTAAGTGACACATTTTGTGTTGCAAAATATGTTGAATTGTTGGCTTAATTCATATTTCATTAGTTATGGGCATAATGAGATGATTTTCTATGTTATGTGCCAGTTTGTATACAGTGAGCAAGGCACACTGATGACACTTCTTTCACTTTCCTCAGTAGTGAAGGTAGAACAGGAAATGAACCTGAAACTTAGCGACCCATGGTCAGCAAAGGAAGACCACAAATACTGGGGTACAGGCCACAAAAAATACCCAGACAACATATTGTGGAGCTGTCCTGTACATAATTTCAAAACCTTAAAATGGGTGTGACAAAATTTTGTCTGCAAAATAACAGTAAATCTGTATGCTTTGTCTTTCCTTATTTAAGAATAATTCAGTCAGATGTAATGTTCTGGCATAACTCAAAATATATGGGGAATAACCTGTAAATGGCAGTGCTGTTCTGCCTGCAGTCATTTTACCAGTGTGCCAATTAAGGTATCTCTCTCTGCCATAGATAATGGAAGCCACCCTGCATAGTTGCAGAGAAAAATTATTTGTTTGCTATAAAATGATGTTTCTATGGCATGAGGAAAGTGAAAACCATTACATTCAAGACATTAACAAGTTACTGGTTAAAATATTGGAACATTCTTCCATAAGTGTCGCGTGGTGAATGGTGTTTGATGCTTGCCATAGGTCCTGGGAGTTTTGTTTGGAGAGTTCAAAGGTCAGATGAATTTGGTTCATCTATAAATGAGTTACTGTATTGCATTGAGAATTGGCCAGCCTGTAGAACTCTATATTTCAGTCATTTGAGGTCAACATAAAACCTGTTCAATGATAAAAAATGTTTCTATACATATTTTCTGCATCTTTGTAGCCAGTTCACCAAGCAATATTCAGAAACTGATAACTCTTGGCACATAGTGTCTGTGCTTCCCAAACAAGTATTGCCATGTTTTTTGCTGCTTTGTCTGAACCACACTGCTTAAAGAAAATAGCTGTTTGGTGAAACGAATTGTGTCTTTCAGGCATTAAAGAATGAACTATATCTCCATTTCTTGCGGGGAAGGTCTTTGTCATGTTGCTAATCTGTGGATGACTAACAGTTGTACAGCTCCGATTTGGTTATAATGAATATAGAAGGAATCGCTGTAGGTCTGTTCTCTTCTGGGATGTTACACAGCATGTATTGGTAGCTGGTTACTCATGTTTTGGGACAGCCTATCAGTCCCTTCTTCACAGGTCGAATCTGTCCCAAAATGTCAGTAACCAACTACCAGTCAATGCTGTATGGCATTCCAGTAGAGCGAAGACTTCATGTGCTCCACAGCAGAAGCCAGAAATCATGTATGAATATCTGTTGTGTGACCTTCCATACCATGACCTATAATTAGTGGCAGTGCAAAGTGCAAAATCTACAGTTGCTGATAATAAAGATCAGTTTAATCATGTATGACTTCATCTGACATCATAAATGTCAAGAATAATATATATTTATTAATATGTTAATGACTGAATGAATCATTGCTACCTTGATACTTATGATACTGAGTGTCCGTAACGTGTGTTAGTGCCTATGGATTTATACTTGGCATGAAAGATTTAGGTTTAGCAAAAGAAAGTGAAGTGTGTGTTACTGTGATGTATAATGATCCTATTTTAACAGGGTGTTACAATCACATATTGATAGTGTATTAGTAATAAGCTGAATATTTCTATATTGCTGCCAAACATTAATACTAATCCTGGTTGTTAATGATGGTAATTTCTGTGTCTGTAGCACACTGTTGACTGTCCAGTATCATCACTTTAATTTGTAATGGAAAATCATTTTTCATAAGTAGTTGTACTTCTAGAAAATAAAACAAATTTTAAATCACTGCAAGGAATAGAAGCACACAAAGTTTTATGTGCAATTGACTTTTGTAACCAAATAAAATACTTTTGATATTATTGGAAACTTTGTCATCAGTTATGATTTTCAAAATCATGTAGTTGAGTGAAAGCTAAAACTGAAATACCTTCATTAATAGAGGAGGTAAAGATTAAACAGATCTATATTTCTGATGCCAGTCTTATACAGATAGGACTTGGGAGGTCAGTTGGTAAATGATAATATTGGGGAAGGAACTTCAAAAGATTTCTTTCTCACTGGTTATGTGTGGAATTTTGGAATAATGTTACTTAACATTTTTCTCCATTGCAAAATTTAAATTTTTTTGTCCCTACATCAAAAAAGAATTTTCTATATTCAGCATAGTGTCATTCAAATTGTGTATTATATTTCTGCACAACTTAGTAAAATGTGATTGTTTTTGGACAGATGTTAAGTTAAACTCTGTTACATAACCCATAACAAACAAGAACTTCATGTGTTGCAGATAAGTTTTCTATGAATATATTTTTTTGCAGGTAATAGATTTTCATATGAACAGTTCAAATGTTAGTATGGGCATTGGTAATTTTATACTCTAAAGCACATGAATTTCTTCAGCATGAAAGTAAGTTCTACAAATGTAGGATATACAGATGTGACTGCAGATGTTACAAAATGCACAATTAATGTATTCAATTGTGAAAACAGTCAACCAACTCCAGGCTCTAAGCAATTACATGAGGTGTCAAGTATAACTTGTTCTCAGTTTTATCTGATTTACAGACTGGTAAAGTGGTTTGTAAAGTGGTGGTTTTACCATGAACTAAAGCCCTTTCCTCACGTACAGTTCAAGTCGTAGTGTACGCATTTAATTTTATTACTACCATGTTTAAAAGGGGTGGGGGAATAAAGTTGTCCCTGTGTACACTGTAAGGTATGTCAGGGAATGAAGGTATTGCTCCATTTATATTTAACCTTAGCACTAGGTGGAGAAAGTGGTTACCTTTACTCTCCAGATGCTTTAATGCTGTGGACAGGGCCACTGATTGATACCTATTGAATGGGAAATACAGGACAACAGTAACTGTAATTTACATATACTGCAATAAAGTAATACTCTTTAGTTGCTAAAAGTAAATAAAAAGAGAAACTTTCTAATTGTTAAATTGAATTTTGTGTTTTTTGTAGACATATTTAGAATTGTAAAATCAAATTTTGTGTTTTTATATACATATGTAGAACACACATACCAGAGACAACAGCTAGCCAGCAAACATAATCTGTGGTCAGGGGATAAGAAATAGGCCCATTTCTGATCCGGTCAGTTGTGACAAAGGGGCATCATGTTGGTATCAGCTGTGATGGGGATGCAAAAAGTGTGACTATGTGAGCGTGAAGATAGCTATCATGAATGTGTGTGGCGCCGAGAAACGTGACAAAGAGTTACCAGATGAATTTTTTATTAGTGCCATGTATGTGGTAATAAATTGGCTCAGTAGTTGGTTTTACAAAGTTTATCTGTATTTCACCTTTTGTTATTCATCATTTTTGTAGCAGATTTTCTGTTTCCATGCTTTACAGGAAAAGGTGTCATCACACTATACGATTACTTACCACTAGAGAAGACCCATATACATAAAAGTATAATGTAGAAAATTAATGTAAAATATGTTTAATGTTTTTACCTTGAACATGTAGCAACAGTTGGGCTTTAATTATCCCTTGTAAACAACATATTTATTTATTTGCTTATTCACTGACAATGCATTTAATGACACAAGTAGCTCGTACTATGTCCTGTTCAATACAATGATGATTTTTTAGTTAATCAGTAATAAGATGGCCTTAAGTGGTAATAAGCTAATTTGAAGTATTGTCCTTTCATTTGTATGGAGAGACTGATAAAAACCTCAGGATAGCTTGTCTGAGGGTTACAACCTGAACCAAGGACCTTTGAACATGAAACAGGAATGTAACCCACTAAACCAGGGGCCAGCAACCTTTGGGCCACATGCAACCTAGTTTTAAGAATTTGCAGTAAGTCTTAAGCAGGACATTATCACTCATGGCAAGTTACCTGAAAAAGTAGAAGTACCACATTCGTTGTGGCCAAGTTTAGAATGTTCTGTGAACCATAAATACAGTACCAGGCCCCCATTCACTCATGTTTTTTGTATGAATGTGAATAGGGCATGGATATATTATGTTATTGTTAGTGCTGTAAGACAAAATTGAAGCTAATGACAGCTGGAGCAGCAAACACTTCTTTACGTAAGTGCAGTTAAAGCAGTTTGTGTTTGAGAAGTATTTCTGTAGTGAAAGAATACAATATGAGGCATTGTTACTGGGAGATGCATGAAGGAAGTCAAACGGATGACTGGTGAACTTGGGCAAAAGACTCGGGCAGCCAGGTGAAAACCTCTTTGAGCTGTGTTTGGTCAGCAGAACATCTTTAAGAAACAAAATAGTGACAGTGAAACATTCATTCGTGCTTGGTATGTAGTGACAGAAATGAGGAAAGCAAATTGCAGACCCTAAATTTTTGAAGCATTGTTTCTTAACTGTTGCTGAAGAAAATATACAGTTCAATTGCATCAGAGTTTGCCAAAATATGTGCAAGATGTGTACAAGAACTGTGAACAGGTTTGTTGGAACAACTTAAATTGAAGGCAAAATCGTTGATTGTTATGCACTCTGGATGAAAGTAATGGTATCACAGACATGACATAATTTATGATACTTATTCATTACACTTGATAGTGTCATTTAATCTTGAAGAGCTTATAGTTCATGCAGCTTGAAATGCACTCCAACTGGTGAAACTGTATGCTTGAGAGTAAAGGGAATGTTTATTTGCAGAAATTTGCTGCAAAAAATTGACGAGGATGACAAATGAAGGTGGCAGAAATATGTGTGGAGCTAACCTTGCATAGTAGGATGAGTGTATGAAGTAATGTGCATGAATTTGGACTATGTGATAGTGTTTGTGTTATTCTTCAAGAGGTACTCTGCTGCGTATTATTCTTCAAGAGGTGCTGCGTGCTGCAAAATTTTTCATTTGAGATTAAAGAAGTTATGGACACCGATTTTCACAGTGGACTGACTACATTCAATGCAGGGGCTTTAACCATGGTCAGTTCCAATATTTTATGGAAGAAATCATACCAGAATATGACAGTGTTTTTCTCTTGCTTGACAATGAGATGGCTGAGTGGAGGTGCTTTTTCATTTGTGAACTGAAATAACCTGCATGATAGAAAATGGCAAAATGCATCACAGTTATCTGATGATAAATGGGTCATAGCTTGCACATACGTTATGGGCAGAACAGCTAATCTTAATGAATGCAATTTTAAACTTAAATGACAAGGTAAACTGCAATGTGACATGTTTTATGGTATGTAGGCCTTCAAAGCTGAACTAAGCCTGCTGCCCTAACATATCAGTCAACAAAATCTTAACTACTTTCTGTTTTTAAAACTATATTCGAATCTTCCAGTGCCAGGTGATTTGCAGATTACGAAGGATAAGTTTGGTGATATCACTGAGCAGCTGGAGATTATCACAAGTGGATGGATGATAGTCAAATGTTCCAAAATTTTTTCCACATTGACATAGCTGGTTTCAGTGACAAGGCAAATATACAGCAGTGTTGTGGGAGCGCCAAAAGTTTGACAACCCAATAATGATTTGCACTCCATCACTGTCTGTTGTCACCATGTTCTGCACATCCAACCCATACAGTATTTAATTTGCATACATGAATGTCCTGCTGCTGCTTCCTCACAAACGTCTACCTAAATGAAGGTTAACAAACTTGGGTATTCAGTGTACGTTGAGTTATGACAATGTTTCACAGTTTTCTTAAGTTTTTTCAGGAATATCTACTGGTATTTTGTACCCCATGCATCACAGAATTCGGGCACATGAAATCGAAAAGTTATACTCGCAAGCAAACAGTTGTTATTGCAAATAAGTAAATCATATTTTCTTGCACATCTTTAAAAGGCAGTAGATTAAAAAAATCCAGTAGGCAACTCATGGTGCAGGGGTGTATCTCGGGCTGCTAGTAGACATTCACATGTTTGAGAAAGTCTTTGTGGAAACTGAAAATTTTAATCCTAAAGTGGATTGTAATGACAAATTTTTGTTTAATTTCAGAATGTGTCTTCCTAATGAGCCCCATGCAAAACAGTGTGTGTGAGTGCCCGTGTGTGTGGGGGGGGGTAAGATATTAGGATCATGTGACAACTGAGCATCCATGGCTCTTCAGTGAGCACAACATAGTTTTTTTCTTGACTTCAAAATCATGGATGTGTATTTGTTGGTATGTAATTCTTCTTAAAGAACTGTTTTTCTGAAACTGTGGTCAAATACAGGCAGGACCCAGTATATTTTCATTGTGAATGAGAGCATTGAATACTGTTTTCCTGCATTCAGAACTCCGATGAACACTTGAACGTAAACATGTACTGTGTTTCCAATTCCTTCTTGACAAAAAGTTAGATTGAAATATTGCATGACAGAATGAAGTTGTAAAATGCCTGCAACTGTGCTGATGGGAAATGAAAATTTAATGTATGGCATTACTTGTTGAGTATTAAAGAATTTACGTTCTCTGCCAGTTTTACTCGATTTGTGATAAAGTTAATATCTATAGTGATAATACAAGTAGGTTCCATAATATTAGAACATCTGTAGAGGGTAAAGTAAATATGGTCTCTGGATTTTTAGAAAAAAAGAACTTTAGTATCCATATTAAAAAATAAATTGCTTCTTATCACACAAGGAATATCTGCTGCATGTTAAACAGATGTCCTGTACTGTAATGGATATTACTGGGTATGTTATATGTTACCGTCTGATGCCTTTGCTGTAGTTTGTTTTTATGTTTGTCTGAAAAAATTGCAATATGTATGAAGTATTGATCACCTTTGGAAAATAATGTAATTGAAAAAATTTGTTTTGAACACTGAAATTGTGAAAGGCATACAGTTTTTTTTGTTTTCACATTGATGTGATTGTGCATGTATCATGTAAATTGTATAAGCAATTTTTATACAGGAGGTACAAAAAAATTTCTAGAATTTTAAATGTGAATTACCTTCACTTTACTACATGTATGGCAGTGAAATCTACTGCATATTTTCTTCACTTTTCAGAATTGTGTTCTTGAACAAGACATTCCAAAAGTGAATAGGTTTACTCTGAAGAAGAATAAAGTGACCAGTGATGTCTTCTACATTATGCCTTAAACTGAAGAAAATCCTGATCTTATTTTCTAATACGTGGTGCACCTCCACATTATCTGTAAAAGACTGAATGCATAGTTCCCAGGTAGATGGACTGGGACATCAGGACCAATTTATTGGCTACCTAGGTTTTCTGGTCTAACCCCAATGGACATTTACATTTTGAATTGTGTTGAGGACCAGCCTATTAACAAAAAAGACAAGGCTTGAAGATCTGACACCTGGGATCAGAAAGACAGATCAGCGTATGGCTCCACAAGCATGTGGCTGGACTTAGCATGTGTGGAATTACTGTCATGGCATGTGTAGAGCTGCAAGAGACACACAGAATTTTTGTCAGCAGAACAAAAATATGAGATCCAACCACCCACTAATTGCTACTGTATTTCAACCCCTTATGTTCCATACAGAAAATGTTACAGATTAAGACATATTTTCATGCACTTTGTTGAACTGATGTTTAAGGAATAGTCTTTATACTGTAGTTACCTGAAGCTTGTCCTTTTCACAACTTAACAAAATTATAATGATTTTTTTCTTTCATGGGTGAGGTATGTAAATGAATGAAGACATGAACATTTGATCATTAGCTGTTATGACTGTATGTATAGATTAATAATGTTTCCAAGCAAGCCAAAGTGCACTGAAGTAAATGACATAAACCTCACGACTATAAAATGATAATAATGTGTACTAGTTTTACATTTTTGCTTTTATTGTATAGAATGTCACTGAAGTTAATAATTCATTAATTATATATTTTACTAGTCTTCTAGAGGTAAAATAATTCATGTACTACATTTTTAGCAGCTAACTCATCACATTAACAATATAGTTTTATCATTCTGTCTGTAAATAGTGCATATTGCAAGAGAAAGGTAATTGTTTGTGATCATGTATTTTTGTAGCATTTGTAAATGATGTGCATACATAACTATATATCTTGCAGTGTAACTGTATTGTACATAAAATATGTAACAAATAGATGGGCTGCAAGGAAATACTGTGTGTGTGTACACAGTAGCTTCCAGTCTTGCTTGGGTATAGTCAAGCTTAAGGAACTTTACAGTAATAAATTTTAATAATGTTTTGTAAAACAGAAAGCAATTGCAGTGTGATGACGATGATGAAGAGGAGGAGGAGGAGAAGGAGGACGAATGTGATTATTATGATGGTTATGATGAAGACAAATTGATAAATAAATAAGTTTAAAAAGGCATTGAAGATTTGAGTTCAATTTTGAACATGTTCATTTTATGTTGCCTGAAAACCCATAATATTCAACAAAATACTATCACTGTATGCTCAAGTATACATCAGTCCTCTGCTTATGTATTTATTTTATTTACAAGAACATTTCCTTATTTTCCGTAATCGATCATCTTCAGAGAAACAAACTTAGCAAACAGTGCCAGACGTTGCTTGCATGCAAAACGGACTCTAATCTTCGGTGTTCTAAATTACTTTTAACTGACTTTTGAAAACTGTAACTTGGACGGCTGCATAAATATTCGGCTTGCCAAGTAAACAAGAAATCCGTCGAGTGGCATGACAATCCCTTCCCAGCGATCAATGTTAGGTGACACTGAGGGATGAAGATGGTTCTTCAGAATTCAATAGACGCTCCAGATGTTCGTATACGAGAGAGTTACTACGATGCACATTCACCTATTATTTCATACGCCTGTTGTTAACAAGAAGGCCAGTTACGGCACCGTAAGGCACTGGAAATAGTTCTCTGGAATTAAGTTGACGGTTTTAAGTTATCCATGTTCCGTGCAGTGAGACAAGTCGCCAAATATATTCCAGCGTCTGCACTTAACTAGATACAGTAATAAAAAACCAACAACGGGATAGCCACTTAAAGATAGATACAATAATATACGAACATGTGGTAATCTACATGGGTGTTACGTCATGGACTACAGTGTTTGATTAGACACAATTTACCGTTGCACATCTATTTTTATATATGCCTATGTTCAGCCTTGGTTATTTTAAATTAAAATAATTACGGTCGGCGTAGTTTGGTTATTATTAAACGTATTATTAGTGTTTGCGTATTTGCCTGTTCGGCATGGTGTGTACATCGAGCAGAAGTGGCTGGAGCTTTTCTTAACACTAATGCAAGCATATTCTAATTATCAAATGTTTAAGTTCTTCATGTGTTTGACGCTGTGCTAACTTCTTTATTGGTACAAATAAATTATTTCCATTTGACGCTGTGCTAACTTCTTTTATTGGTACAAATAAATTATTTCCAGCGATATTTGTGCAGTAAGCCATGTTAGTCGCTCTCCGCTGAAGCCAATGAACTGCAAATGCAAAAATATTTGCAACGAAGCCAAACCTGTCACTTGTTGACATAAAAAGAGATTTGACAGAAAATTAAACATGTCCTCCGCTTTAAGACTCTGGGTCGATTTCCCCATAAAATTATGTTTATCTTTGTTCCAAAATATATCTTAGCAGACTGCAGATCATTTACGTTGAGTGTAGGGTGTATTATTAGGATAATTGGCTGTACGTATATTATTTTGTATTATAGTCCAATGTATAAGATAATTATTTTAACTGCTCCATATGCTTGGTCACTCCCAGAACCAAATGCAGTTTTCCGTGTGTCAGCACCTACGCGTTATGGTTTAGTGTAATGCAGTTGATATTAGGTTCTTACTCGCCATATTTAAATAAGGTGTTGGATGTGGTTTTGAGACACTGCTCCACAAATCGGGAGGTGGCACGTTTGATTCCCGGTAGTCATAGGAATTTATCATTGCCATAATCCTTTCGGCTGCATTGTGGCCATGGGGTCGACTCGGGCCCCTAACGACACGAGTACCAGGAGTATTTCCTGGGGAGTAAATGCGGCCGTTGTGTGAGGCTGACAACCTTACCACCATCATGTGCCGACTGTTTTGAAATCTGGGATCATCAGCCTCCTGGAAACCTCAGGGTCTGTTCAGGCCTGTACAGGGATTGCTGGGTGTCATTTCCTTTGGTTGGCAGAAACCCTTCGCATCTGAAAACAATTTGTTCGTATATTTCACATCGAAGTTCTGATGAAAATTAAAGAATTGCATTCTGGTTGTTTTCTTTCAGATCGTTTTCAGTGCTACGATAATTGCTGTACAAGTTACCCTGTAACGTGCACAACAAGTAAAAAATCGCATGAGTCCAGACCTGGTGAACATGGAGGCTGCACTCACCTGAAAATTATTCTATCACAGGAAAATACTATAAATAAGGCGTAAATCTGAGGTATTCTCAGCTGCACCCCTGCGAAAATCTAAAAGAAAAAAGAAACTCGCAGCGCACAGAATTGCTTGGCGTGTAAGCTGCGGTACTGTCTTTTAAAAAGCGGTATGGTGTTTCTCCTAGCCGAAAGGTTTGTCTGTATGCGTGTAACAGACTAATGTGAATTTGTGTTCTCAGAAAGAAAATGGGCCCAATAATCTTAGTTGAACTCATAGGACACCACATACCAAACGTAATATCATGTAATGCCACTACACTATGGTTGTGACTGGTGTGGGTAACATATGTCATCTTCTCTTTGCAACTCTTTTACGACCCAACAATTTCCGTCCGGACGGGGTTTTTTGATTTGTGGAAATGTCTGAGGTTTTGTCTATTTGTTATTTCTGGAAACTTTTACATACTCTAATGTTAATAAGATTGCAAAATTATTTTTAATATATTTTAAGAAATTCATAATTATAATATTATATTAACATTATCCGAGTTAAAAAAACATAGGAATTCAGCAGTTGACCGTCAGAATGTCCCCGTAAACTTCGATGCGGAAATTCTGAAAAACTCATTGAACAGTACGCTTAATGAACGCCACACTCTGATTTCATACCCTTGAAATTAGAACAGCTAGAAGAGAGAATTGTGTAGGGACTTGTATTTAATAAAATTGTGACTATTTATATGTTCTCGTTTTCAACCTCATTCTTCTTTGACATGTCCTACTTTTTTGTATCGATATGTGGGAAGTGTCCCCTTTTCTTGTCATGTACTGATGTATGACAATCCTATGTAATGGCCTTTGTCATTTAACATGGTATATTCTTCAGAACAATGCCCGTAATGCTGAGTTTTCACTTATCCACTGAGCCAAAACCAAGCTCCATAGCTAAACGGAACAAGGATGTGGATGTGTCTTCCATGACGGTATCTATTTGCAAAATTCGTTTCCTGCAGGAACTGTATTTAGCATATTACAAAACACAAACACGCGCCTTACGAATGATACGATCGTGGCGACAAACGGCGCGCAGACCCAGCGATACGTGCGTTGTAAGCTTGATGTAGAGTGCGCCATGTCAGCTGGCTACGGTAAGCTAGCAGGCAGCCGGTGATCAACGATAAGCGTCTGATACATATGAAAACTTTGTAGTTTCCAAATCATTCACCAGATTGCGTAGTTATAGTGAGCGGTTTTGTGAGAGTGTGTTAAGTGTGAAGTTTCCAATGGTGTGAGTGTATGAGTTTTGTGAAACGGAACTTAACAGCCACCTGGATTTGTCATTGAAGCGGAACGTAAGAAGTACTACGTAAAATGAGGTATGGGAATGAGGAATAGCGTAGTTTAAAACCTTACTCGAGAAGTTGTATATTATTCACGCTGGACCTAACCTATGCAGCATTCAGTCGCTCCGTGCGAGATTTCAGGGATTCACAGTGGTGTTGATGAAGATTCGTGTCTTCTGAATTGTTATATACTTTCGACTGATAAATAGTTCAACACTGCCTAACATCCGAGAAGACTCGAAACTTCATACTTACATGCACTGGAAGTTTCTAGAAAACTACCTCTTCATGATTCGCAGCCACGAAAGCTATCAAACCTCTGTCACACAGAACCCTCGAGAACAGTAATAATGTAGTACGTGTTTCTTCTTGTACTTTTTGACATTGAAGCTGAAGGCCCCAAGTTCCTTCGCAGCGTCTGGAACTCTAACCCCCACGACACAGCGTAACAACCCAAACGACTTGAAATTTCTTGTGCTATGAACTTCCCAATTGTACGTGGTACAGAGATGTTTTCTGTTTACTTCATTGTTATCCGTCAGTCTTGAATCACACTGTGTAGAGGACTAGGTGCCTCGGACATGAATGTTTTCCTTTCAAGACAGGTACTACATACACTGTGGATATCCAGTATGGAACAGAACATACATACATACATAGTACATACATACATACATACCTACATTTGCTATCTACATAGGTCACGTCTTTATTTCCTTCTTTTCTGTTAAATTAGTCTACAGATCTTTCCTGTTCGTGATGGGAGTATTGCTTCCAGTTAAAATGACAGTGACAGAATTCAATAATTACTAAAGCAGTCTGTTTTTCATTCAGTTCTTTATTTTTTTAAATTAAACAGTCCCAGTTTATTAATGGCTAAATTAATTTCCACCATAGATTTTCTGGACAGTTAATACATTTTCAGTTTAATCAAAGCGTAACTATTTTTCAGAATTTACTTAGTTTTGTATATGACTTTCATTTTTAATTGGGCAATATCTTTTTACAATATAAGATGTTGTGTCTCGAGGTTAAGGTGGAGGTAATTTGTCCCAGTGTTTAATTAATTTATTAAGGCCTATGCCACAAAGATTTCTGAGAAGTGGAGCTATGCTTCCATTCTTTCATTACTACTCAGAAGTAGGTATAAATCAGTCCACATGACGTTGTGTCCCAGCAGACTGGAATCTTCATCAGCACCATTGTCAGAAGCTCGGCTCTCAAATGTTTTACCTTATTTTGTATCTACTACACTGGTTCAGTTGTCGTGTATTGTGGTGGTATATTTATACATACCACCAAAATACAGGCCTACTGTTGTTACTGTACATCAACTTTTAACAGGTATAGCCTATATCTAAAACGTTAAGTCACTTGTGTTGTGCTGGTGGTTTACGTTAGTTTTTAAACATTTATTTTTTTTATCAATTTTTTTACTAGTACAATTCAAGGAAATGCAAGGTTAGTATTGTTTTATATGTAATGCAGTCCTTATAATGATTAAAATTAGTTACTGCTTGATTCTTCTTCGTATATTAGCCAGATATAAAGATATGTTTGTTAATTTATATGCAGTCTTATGCACATCCATAGGCCCTGAATCACACACACACATGTGTGTGTGTGTGTACATATACGTATATAAGTCGCAATATTTTTGAGAATAGGCCGAAAATTAGTTGTAGTGGGTACGCGGTGGCGCAGTTGGTTGAGGCCTTGCATTACAAGCCGAAAGGTGGCGGGTACGATTCCCTATGGTGTCACTGGAATTTTTCATTGGTATAATCCTTCCGGCCGCACTATGGCCCTGGGATCTACTCAGCGTCTAACAGAAATGAGTACCAGGAATATTTTCTGGGGGTAAAGACGGCCGGTGCGTAGGGCTGACAACCTTACCACCGTCATGAACCGATTGTCTTGAAATCTGGGAGCCTTAGCCTTCTGGAGCCCTATGGGCCTGTAATAGGCCTGTACAGAGATTGCTTTACTCTTTATTTGTTGTGGTTTCTTCATTGGAACGTGGTATGGTGTTGGCGTTTGAAATTTATAGTTGACAGTAGAAATTTAGAGTTAAAAATTTACATTTGACATATGATATTTGATTTATGCCTGAGTATTTCATCTGTCTGTTTCTGTCGAGATATGAGATACAGCAGAGTCTACACGGAAACCATAGAATACCTATAGACTGGACGATCGGAGTTCCATTCCGATAAGGTGTTTGGGATTTATCTTTTAATGAGCTATTCCAAAACGACTCCACAAGGCTGTCTGTACATTGTATCTCATTTTCATGAAAGAATGTCACTGAAGTATTAACAACGGCTCGAATGGAAACCTAGCCGCTTATCTGTATGCAGCCCCGGCCTAAACATAGTGCAGTCTTTGCCCCGACACCCGTTTGATGACGCAATTCGAAGCGCAGGTGTGACTGTTTCAGATTAGGCATCTCTCTTTTACGAAGTCCAAGATCATGTGACTGTTATCTGGGGGAGGGGTTGTGAAAAACAACACATAAAGCAATCCACACACACACACACACACACACACAGGACAAACACCAGGGGCGCAGTAATGGAAAGTTCTAGGCAAGAATTTCAAATATTTTTAGGCGCGTTCGCAAAATTGCGAAAAACAACTGTTCGCTTCGTCATGTCTCTCTGTCGGTCCGCATGGAACATCTCGGTTCCAACTGAACAGATTTTGATGAAATTTGGTATTGGAATGTGTGTAGAAAGTCTGTCTAGAAAACCTAAGAGTCACTGAAATACGACAAGAAAAGCAAGCACTTTACTTGAAGACCAATATACATTTATCGTCATATCTGGCTCGATTCTTTTTAGGATGAGAAATGTTTCAGACAAAAGTTGTAGAACGAATCAAAACACGCCTTTTTTTTTTGTTAAACAACTTTTTTTTCTAAAATCTTGCCGTTTATTAGATAACGTGGAAAAAATATTGTAGAACCGGAGAGACCACAGATGACAATATGGCACATGCTCATTGCATGCTGGATAACTAAGGCTAAAAGCACCCACTCGGAATATGGCTGCAACAATGGTTGCACGAACGCGCCTCATTGTTACGTTTATACATACATTGCCTGTCTGGTTAATAGTTTGTTTACCGAGTACCAGGCACGTCTGAGAACCGAAAGAGGTAACCTTCAAACACATGCTTTAACTTTTAGTAAGGCATGTAGTACTTACTATTGATGCAGATAATGTGAGCGGTTCCCGCGTTACGTTGGACATCCTCTGTATGCACAAGCCTAGGTTTAGACAGATTCTTTTCAATTTTAAAATATTAAAAAAGCCAGTAGTGTGTGTGTAAGCATGACCATTATCTGGGTGAGATGAGGGTATTCATTTTTAACGTCGCGCTTGGAAGAGAGGCGCGAACGTGTTTGGTATTTGGTACAGTTCCCATATTCTGATATTCGCACATTTGATCAGTTTCTGTTGTTCGCTGTGTCTTTCTTCAGTTCAGTATGTGACAATAAATTTTGATTTACATAAAAGGAATAGATTCAAACAAAATAAAGAGTAAAATAAAAATAAAATTATGTGCAGAATATGCAACAATGCTTCCACCATTATGTTAAAACAGTTACTTTCGCACATAGGTACTGGAGGATCATTCTTGTGTTAGCTTTCTTGAGGGTCATTGCGAATTCCAAACGTAGTTTTCCCTATGTGTGTTCTTTTTGCCGGCTTTGTGCCGGACTGCTGGCTAGAAGTCAGTAATCGGAAGGTCCTGCGACCGGCCACCTCGACACAGGCTTTTCTTGGTTTCACTGTGTCTATAAGCGAATGCTGAGATGGTTCCCAAGATTCCAAGTTGCCACTACATGCTTCTCATGTAGCCCTCTCGACTTAAATTTGTTAGTAACCAATTTCATGTTTTGTATACATGTAAAATAACCACTGCCACCGGGTAACAATCCAATTACAATTAATAAATATTATTATTGTTATTTTTATTCATTTCTAACAGGTTTTAAATCTTAATATTTTTTTATTTCGGTCTGCCACTCTCCTGTCTATAAAACGCCACTCGTAAACATTAAACAAGAAACAGTATAGGTATAGGGCTTTAACATAAATAATAAATATACTATACTATATCAAATAAACTCCGACAAATGCACTCATCTACTCGTATTATTAAATCACCACTTGTTTAACACTATACGTAACTCCAACATGTTTCAATACTTAAAGGATCATCTTCAGGGAGTATAATCGATACATTCTAGCAGCGCGAGTCGAAAAAATAAATCACCAGTTGTAAAATTATGGAATCCAAAACATATTTGCAAGTAAAGTTATAGTATATAATGATTATAATATAAAATACATAAAATTATAGAATTTTTATAAAATCTTTTCAAGGCATGACGAAAGTAATTAATATGTACCTTCTACATATCCATGTAATAGTATCACCATATCAAATAAATACAGACGAAAGCACTCATATATTATTAAATCACCACTTTATTAACACTATAGTCACTCCAACATGTTTCAACCCTTAGAAGATCGTCTTCAGGGAGTATACTTCATATCCTTTAGGGTTGAAACAGGTTGGAGTTGGGCATAGTATTAATAAACTTGTGATTTTAATATGTGAGTGCTTTTGTCGGTGTTTATTTGATATAGTGACACTAGTGCACGGATGTGAACAAGATAAATACAATACAGTCGTAATAAAATACAGGGTATGTAGCCAGACTGTCCTGTCCTGACGCACCAACAGGTTTAGCATTCATGAATTGTACATTCTGCCCATACTTGATGTGTTTTGTATTTATCTCAGAATGAAGAGCGACTTGTTCCACTTGCAGCATAAACTGATTGGTTTTTATAACCGAGATGAAAAGTGTTTACTGCACGGTACGAACTGGGTCTTTAAATAAAGCAGTCTGGACGTCGTCTGTAAAGGGTTAAAAGACAGTGTCTGTGTACACATGGATTGTGATATGAGAATCTATTTACAATTCAAATGTGGAAACTTGAGCAAAATACGTTACTTCGATAAGCGGTTTGACAACTACATAGGTTTGTGCGTTGTGTGTAATGGTATACTCATTAGGGCAGTATAGTGCAGTGCATTGCACGGTTTTTGACTGGTGGAATTTTTAAATGGTAGGCAAGGATCGAGTTACTAATGCAGCGACTGCATGTTTGATCCAGTCCCCTCCACCTGCGTAACTACAGTTGTCCTTGTTACACTGAAGTTACAAGCAAATAAACACCCACCCCTCACCACTTCAACACACCCAGAAGGCCCGTCCGCCAGCTCGGCTAACTCCTCTACCGGCTAAAAATCATGCCCTTTACTATAAGGTATGAGAAGTTTTTTTTGATGGACCAAATGTGGCGCTGGAATTGGGGAGACAAAAATGCAGGTAGGTTTTGAGTGAGAAAACGTCCTTGGTAACAGCAGCGTGGATGGAACTCCGGATCCTGCCCTCTGATGGCTTGCTGTATTAGTTGTATTGAAACACCGTGTTCTGGTTCCAGAGATTAATACCCATGATTATTATTCATTTATTAAAGAAAATGAACGTAAAACGTGTGACAGTTAAAATTCTAATACTTGAATGCGATGCCTTTTTTTGATAAGCCCTTTCACTTGATAATGTCTTTTCGAAGACTTAAGTGTTAGTGGCTTTAACCTTCGGATAAAGGTAGGGTTGTCTCTATGCCCAAATAAACACCACAACTTGTATATGCGTAAAGGCGGTGAAGTAAAAATCTATGCATTATTAACCTAGTCTCTGGATAAACTCCAAAGCTTATGTCAAACACGTAGTTCAGTTAGTTTTCCAGCAGCAGTTAACAGTAGTATTCAAACAATATTTGGTAGTTGCACAGCCTCGATCTGTGAACATGGGAGCCTGTTAACGTCAGTATACATGCAGACAAAGACTAATTGGGTCTATGGTGAATTACATGAATGGATACTAATCTGATTAGTGGGAAACGGATGGCAGGGGGATGAGGAAACCAGGCAACCCGCGGTGTAGGGTGTTTTATCACCGCGTGGTGACATATAGACGCGTGATGACTGACAAAGTGTGATGATAAGGGCTACTGGTTTCACAGACAGCAGATATCTGCATTGATATACACAAAACATATTTGATTGTTGTTGTGGCATTACTGCAGAACACCGAGACAACTGGCTTTAATTAGTAAACTGATGGAAGCATAGAGACTGGGCTGTGTGCTGGATGGTCGGGTTTGGATTCCTGGAATCGCCAGAGATTTTCCTCTTCTCTGCAGCCTGCAGACGGGCCCTAGACTTGACTAGGCCTCCCTTTCGGGGGGTACCGGCAGTTCTTTTCCCGGTATAAAGCGACCAGGGCGTGAAGCTAAACCACTTCTCTCCATCCTATGGGGAGTTGAAGAATGTCTGACGCATTACCTCCACTCCCTATCCATCTTCACGGGGTGATGCATAACTAAGCGTATGGACAACATTGCCTTTAGTAAATTAATACAATGTCCTCATTTCTGTACAGCTGCAAATTGTAAACTCTTAACTCATACTGATTCGGATGTGCAAATGAGAACAGATTTCAAGATAACTTACATCCTATTAACACTTCAATAAAAATTATGATGATCCAATTTCGTTATTATTATTATCATTAGTAGTAATAGTAGTAGTATCCTTGTTATTACCTTTATGCAGGGTATTTACAACTATATACCTGAAACAAACCATGTTTCCAGGGTACATACTGTATTATTATTATTAATTAATTAAAACTTTCTCACTTTAACCCTGTTTGTTAAGTAAATAATATTTTTCTTCTTGTGCCTTGTATTTTTGTTGTTTGATTTTGTACTATGGGTATACAGTGGGTGCACGCGGTGGTGTAGTTGGTTGAGGCACTGCGGTACCAGCCAGAAGGTCGCGGGTTCCATTACCGATGGTGTCAATGAAATTTTTTATTGACCTAATCTTTCCGGTAGCACTATGGCCTTGGGGTCGACTCAGTCTCTTACAGAAATAAGTGCGAAGGGCTGACAACCTTACCACCTTCATGCGCCGACTGTCTAGAAATTTTGGGAGCTTCGACCTTCTGGAACCCTCAGGACCTGCCCAGGCCTGTACAAGGATTGCTTTTTCTCTATGTATGTATACTTTATTCGTCTGTGTATTATGCTGATCTTGTAATTGGCTAAAAAGCAGACGAGTCAAAATGCGTATTCGATATTTCAGCGTTCATGAGTACAAGAACGTACTCGTGAGTGCTCCACGTTCATATTCCATACACGTACCGTCGACACTGTGAGGGTTGATCTTAGTAATTTTTAGCGTCGCTAAATAAAGCAATGGAAACTTCTGATATACTTAACCAACGATTAATGACGACACACAAGATTCTTGCCTATTCGGTTTGTAGATCATTTCACTGTGTAACATCAATTTCAGAATTATTTGACGTATATTTAAATAACCGCACAAGCACGATGAATGTTCCATGCTTCGGTACAAAGCACTTGTAGTCTGTTTCATGGCGTTATCTGACAATTCGCTTGGAGAAACTGAGTGAAACCACGACAAACATCAGTTCTCAGGTTAACCGAGAAGAAACGTGTATTTTCCGCGTAAAGTCAACCTTGTCACATAGGAGACCTTTGGGCTAGCGGCAGAGGTCTGGTACTGGAAAGGTGTGAATTCTGTGCAATGCTTCATGCTGTAAATTTAACCAGTCTCCGTTTTCTGAGGACTAGCCACATTGAACAAGAAAAAAAAATTAAACGATATTAACAACACGTCGCGTCTCATCGACCTTGTTTCCTGCCGATTTAGAATAGAGGCTACCGGGTGACTATAAAGATTCTACGCGAGTGCGAGGTTTTAGACTTACACAACGGTATGGTTGCGGATTTAGGTCTATTTGGATGAGACATTGTACTGCTGGATTTGTGTGTCCCGACGTTTCAAAAGAACGTAGTGCCTTCATCTTCGAGGGTTGAAGGGTCCAAGAAGAAGAAGCACTAACCCAGCGACACAGCATCACATCAGAGAAGATGGGGAATGTTTATTCTGAATGATTTATTACTGCAGTCCTAACACGGAGGGGAATATTACTGTCATGTGAAGGCTGTATTTAAAACAGAATAAGTTACCAGTGTGTGGAAACTGTCAAATTTGGACACTTGCTCTGAAATGCTGTATAACCTTAAGATTTTTTAAAACGTGTATTTTAACTGCTGGTATGATCCCCTTTGTATACAATGTAGATGACTGTGATAAGTCTATATTTACTTTGTCATTTATTGCAAGGAACTAAGAACTACGAGTGTAGGTAGGCTTACTGGATATTATGTTGGTATGCGATTTGAAGACCTTACGACAGTGAGGTCTTTTCATTTGTTTCGCCGAGTAATTCCTAGAAAGGTGCATACGTTTCGGAGGATCTTGATGCCGCCATATTCTGCTGTGTAGACGGAGACAGCAGGTTATTTCGTAACACTGATACCTGGCTTCTCATCCCACAAGATAGTAATTTATGTAAACATTTCTTTGAGAAACTCAGATCTCACAAATTGTGCTGTAGATTCTAAGTATAACATTCATTAAAATACGTCAGTAGTTACAGGTGTATGGGCACTGTCGTGCGGACACTTTGCACAACTTGAGAGCTGAACTTAAGGGCTGCCGACGTCAGTGTGTTACTGTAGCATCAGCAGCGGTACGCTCGATGCTCCATTGATTCCGCTTGAATTCTGGCCTGAGTGTTTAGCTATATGCCTTGCCGGCAGTAGGAGCCATACTTGCTATGCAAAACATTTCCCATTGATATCAGAGTACGCACGGTGGCATAAGCCTGTCAGCTGCCTTCCTCCCGAAAGCTGCTGACAAGGTACAACGTGAACCCTCATCAACAGGAATGCATGAAAGACGGCTGTTATTTACGATGCAAAATATTTTATTGCTGATTTGAGGCTTTGGTGGTGAGGAAATGTTGATATTCATTCTGTTGTGGGGTGATGGGGCCGCGTGGAAGTTGACTGGGTGGTCAGCGTATCGGAGGAACACGTCTACTTAATCTTCCGGCTAGAAGTGAACCCTGAAGGTGGAGGAAGCCGGGTTCTTGAAATGTTAACGCTGCCCAATTACACACGACATCTACCGAAAATGCGCTTTTTTTCACTGATTCGTTGTTATTTAGGACTATGATGAAAGAATGCGGGAAGAAGAAGAGAAAGGTAAAGAAGATGGAAACAAACAAATAGAAAGATGGGAATAAGTGAGAGGTCGAATGATGATGATACAAAACCAGTCGAATAATTCACTGCGTGGGTACAGATTTCCACCAGTCTTAAGGATAGACGTTTTCTTGGAAAAATGGCTCGCAAGTCTACAGCGCACGAGGTGGATTGTAAGAAGTGGGGATTTTTATAGACAGTTGAAGTATTTATAAGCAATAAGGTTGATATAAGAGAGTTTGAGAATGATACGTTAGTGTAAGAAATTTGATTGAAAACGACAGTTTTCCCATTCTGTAGAAGCACAGAGAAAAATGGTCTTGATCCTTCTGAATGGTTACACATTTGAAGATAATGATCAATTACTGGGGTTATTCACTATCCTCTAGATTGGAGTAAGGTCGGAGGAGTATAAAATACAGGAATTGCTAGGGTTTCTGGAAGGACATTCTCTAATCTAGACTAATAAATAATTCAGTTACAAATGAAACAGAGCGTCATTATACGCCATTACCGGAATTCAGATGCGGTTCAAACGCATTGAAGGGTGAGGTCTCATCTGCATATCCTAGCATTAGCCAAGTGCGGTTTTGCTACGAGTGGGAAGTCGGACAATGTTCGAAGCTCATATCATTTCTCACCCGGTAAATCCTCCCTTAAGGGAGCGAGATGACGTGGTGGTCATATATATCTAAGGATTAGCCCTAAACAAAGTCTAGCCTAGGGGATGCTGTGGTAGAGAGTACCACAACTGCCTTGAGCATTTACCTTCCATTGCCTCTCCGACTAACCCCTTTTCTCTTCTAATCTATCTTTTCATTTCTTCTGCCTCCTTTACATATTTTCGCATTCTTATGTGTAACACCAAATCACGCCGTCACTTATGATGTTGTTACGTAGTCTAGTTTGTTCAAATATTTTACGAGGCCGTATCAAATATTAAAATTATATAGGGTGGTGCAACGGTCAATGAGACGGCCTTTCTGTTGTTGAACATCGAGTGCCAAGTGACTTTTGCATCACCCTGTATAAGGTCTGCTTATGAAGTCAAAGAAAATTTCCATCGATTCGTCGATAGATGTGTAGTCGGCTTCACGTGCCGGCCGCTTTCAGCACTGGTACCCATTGAACAGGGACTTTCATAGCGCAAACTGCAGCTACTTGATGCACGTTGCAGTATAATCTGTACTTGTTCTACCTATATATGTTGAATATGATCCAGACTTTTGTGTGAAATAGCTGCTATTCAGCTTGTAGTAAATTATACTGGATCAACCATGTATAGCATTTAATGAAGTGTTTGTTCATTCAGAATACATTCGTACGTGGGCATAGAGGGAAACCATGAAGCTATAAATCCCATGAGACTAGTAGAATTTATCTGAGGCTTATGGAATTCAAAGGTTCATTACTGTGTTGACAAGGACTTGTAAATTTTTCCCGTCCTGAGCCAAATTAATGTAGTCCACACACACACAGACACACACACACACACACACACCACCACCACACCACACACACTTCATCGCATCTTTTTAAAATCTGTTTTAATATTATCATTTCATGTATGCTGATATCTTCCATGTGTTTTAACCTTTTGGCGCCGGAATAATTTTTTTAATTTTAGCACACCCTGTATACAAAATACGAACAATACAGGAACCATATACTTTAGAATTATGAAACAAACTGTATTTTGAAGAGAAAACGGAGAGTATACACCATGTTTAAAATATTCAGTACATATATTTGTTGAATACATATATAAAATGCAAATTTAGAGGGTAGCTGTGCGGTACGTCGACTATAGTTGACGTTAGGCGTCTAAAGGTTAATTCCTTCATGTTTTAGGGGCAACGTGTATTCAGGTACAAATAGTGTACGTGTACATCTCTTCCCTCCAGGTACGAAATTAGTAACACGTTCTTAAATTTTAAAATTTAAACGCGACGCTGTATAACACAAATCCAGATTCACTTTATTTTGCCAAAACAGACACTCATTTCCTGTGTTCGCACTAAGAGGTGTACACTTTCTTTTTTATGCACAGTCTTTTACAGAAATTACTGTCCATTCCTCCAGTAATAAAAGTGTACTGTCAAATTAACATATCAAAACGTGTTTTGCATATATGTACAACAATAGTACCAACAAATGCACACAAGTAGATTCAAATTATTTTATGTACACAATGAATTGTACATGTTTCGGCCAACCATGTGGCAGTCTTCAGGAATACAAAATATAGAGGTTAGATACATTTAAATTGTAACGCACGGATCATGAGGCGTACAAATCTTATATTTTTCCGTGTCCTACATCTTATAGAATATCAGTTGATTTGGACTAAATCGCGCAGACTGGTTAGAAAAGTGTCGGTCAAGAATTCCTAATATTTACAGTTGCATTTTATGTTTATGGTTCCGTACATCGTTGATCTATATTAATAAGTGTCCAACGAGACGCAACACAAAGCAGTCTATTTATTATTCTGCAAGTTCACTCTACATGTTACGGGTGTCAACCACACCCATTATCAGGAGTACACAAAACTGTAACTGCAGCCTCCAGTACTGGCCGTATTTTTTATGCAGCTACCTCCCTCCAACGTGGCCAAGCTTGACCAGGTTGGAGGGAGGTAGCTGCACAAAAAATATGACCAGTACCGGAAGGTGTAGTTACAGTTTTGTGTACTCCTGATAATGGGTGTGGTTGACACCAGAAATATGTAGAGTGAACTTGCAGAATAGTAAATAGACTGCTTTGTGTTGCGTCTCGTTGGACAGTTATCAGTATATTTACAGTTGTATTGTTGCCCTTTAATTTTGTGTGTATGGAAGAAATAACGCATTTATTTACCATTTATTATGCAATCTGAAATAATTATGTCACTGCTATTGACTAATAACGGGTCATATTATTGACACCCAGTCACAGAATACACTGCCACTATTATCCAGTTTTACATTCACTAAGCGATGTTCTTTCTTTAAATGTTTGCATGAAAAACTGTTGAAGGAAACTGACTTGATGCAGAATCAGCGTAAAAGATTATTAATTTAAAACTTCATCTTATGTTAGCGTAACAATGCTGGCCGGTGTAATTTTTCACCATTTCCCTGAAGAACTGTGTGTAATCATGAGGGTTCACACTGTAACGGCAGCTGTATGTCAGGTGTAGCACATTGACAATAGGCAGGACATTCAGGCGACGAGATTATATCAGCGGACTGATGAACGTTTATCCGTCACTAAACAGTGTTTGTTGAAGCCAGCTTAAATTTAATTAATGTCTTGCCACTATGCACAGGCAATATCTCTCATTCTAGTATCACAGTATCTTCCGTAACGAGGGCGGACGGACTGCATGAGCAGCACAGGACGTAACCTGAATTACAAAGGACATTCTGTCGAGGATATGTGTTACCATAGCTAGTGTGAGGATGCGTACACGTTTCAAGAGCATGAAAAGAATATTATTGGAAAAAGAATAATACAATAAAGAAAAACATGACCGAAATGAAGGAGCTGCGAACAGAACCCGTAGCCTCCTTTCCTGCTGCATGGATTTCTGGTCCAAGAGGTCTTATTGTACATTATTAATATGAAATACAATATGTATTCCGTCAGTCACAATATTTATACAAACATAAAAATGTTGGTGTATATAATATGACGAGTTATGTTATATACACCAGCATTTTTAAGTTTTTATAAATATTGGCCTGATGATGTCCTAGTCAGGCCGAAACTAGTTGCCAACATTTGAAACAATAAAATAAAAAGATAGTTGTGTCAGACGGAGTACATATTTTATTTCATTTTAATATTGTACTTTTAACACAATGGGATGTCCTCTATCTGGTGGATGAGTACCGAAGTTTTGGAGGAATCTGCTGCCTCCACCTTCAAGTGCATAGTTACTTAGCTTATATTCAGTAAAACGTGCCCTTAACGAGAGTCGCATATTTTTCCAAAGCCTGTCAAAATAGGTTATTTCAGGACCGTGAAGGAAATGACGCTACTGTCTTTCCCTCGTCACATTTTTGCGCATCCGCCATGTTGTTATTACTAATTGTAGGGAATTAAAAGTACGGTGTTGCGGTTTATAAGTTTACATGCGACAAGCATTATGATGATCGCATAATGCTACTTTTTTTCTCTCTTAAAGGAGGAAAATAGATTGAAAAGAAAGAGTTTAACGGTTCGGCAAGATGACAAGAAGGAAGGAAAACGAAAAGATAGATCGAAAGTGAAATATACAAGGAAGGGATAATTTAAAAAAAAAGACTTGTATCCTATCTTCGGACTGAAGTGTTGACGCGTTTCTGACCGTCCCTGTACAAGAAGATAATGTTGCCACATGAGATTTGAGGTTCTTATGGGGAAATTTAAGAAGCTTCATCACCGTTGTGTTTGTTAGAACCTAAGGCAATAATTCTATAAGGATACAGCAGTCATAACGCAACTATATTATCAGGTATATGTAAGTTATCAACTAGATATTTCGGCCAATGCTGCTGTGGCCATCATCAGGTTGGATACAATTTATCAGAGAAGCTATATAGATATGAGGTAACTAATAATTGTTCTGTATTATACCATAACTTTATAGCTTCTCTGATAAATTCTATCCAACCTGATGATGGCCACAGCAGCATTGGCCGAAACATGTAGTTGATAAGTTATATAAACCTGATAATATAGTTTTGGTATGACTGCTATATTCGTATAGAATTATTACCTTAGGTTCTTATAGGGAAGACTTACGTATTCTGCAAGCTTGTGACGCGGAGTGTTATCGTAGGTCATTATTGACGTTTCAGAGAAACTTGTTACTGTGAAGATTGCAGCAGAAACTTTTTTAAAAATGTCGAAAGCAGCCGGTAAGATCAAACGGTGTCGCATCGAAGAACGCTTAAAAATTACCACGTTTTTGGCTAGTGAGTCTGAGTCCTAACTTATAATTGCTTGGAAGTGGATTATATTTCCATTGCGTCCAAGAGGACTCTGAACTATTGTGTGATTAACACTAGAAGCGCCAAGGCGGTCAATTTGACCGCTGCTGACTTTTGACTTTCTATTATTCTGAATCCGTATATTGTTCTAACGCAGCACGTTTAGACTTTTCATTATTGTGTGTCTACAATACGGGGGAGTCAAACTTTTCCGCATCTGGTACCTCTGGTACCATAGATTGAAGACGCTACCTTCAAGCGCCAGATGCGGTCATTTTGACCGCTGCCGTAGCTGGCGTACC
>Ga0136643_10000770_pt1 | contig 36740 bp, 19 predicted proteins | sample TergutLab28metaG_FD_96883 | JGI IMG/M metagenome (GOLD analysis project Ga0136643, IMG submission 96883) | Labiotermes labralis P1 segment gut microbial communities from Petit-Saut dam, French Guiana - Lab288 P1 (version 3) (version 3) | ecosystem: Host-associated > Arthropoda: Insects >...
AGGCTAAGTGGATTGGTCACATCTTGCGTACGTACTGCCTTCTAAATCACGTGTTGAAGGAAAGGTAGAAGGCAGAAGAGACAGGAAGACGAGGAAGAAGACGTAAACAGCTACTAGATTACGTTAAGGGAAAGAGATGATACTGAAAATCGAAAGAGGAAGCAGTAGATCTCACTCTGCGGAGAACTCGCTTTGGGAGAGGCTATGGACCTGCCATAAGACAGGGTTCATAATTGAGTGCATGGCAAAATTCACGTTTTTTTTTCAGCGTAACGGCCGTCGTATAAGTAACACGCCGAAACCCAGGGCACGGATTAGCTCAGTCAATATTGTGACTAGCCTACGGGCAGGACGACAGGTGATTCATGTTTCGATTCCCGATAGGGGCAAGAGATATTTATCGTCTCCAAGGCAGCCCACCCAACCTCCTGTTCAGTGGGTACCAGGGATCTTAACCCGTGGGCCGGGGCGTAAACCAAACCACTTACCTCCATCTAGTACCGATGTTACAAGACATGAAGATATATTCCACTGGCATTCATGGCACATAGTGCGATTCTTAATTTTAGCACGGTCACAGCTGTACCTTCTTACGTAAAACCGTAACAGATAATACAGAACCACTGGTTTGACTCGTGGCCAGTTATTACATTAAACAATTTGTATCGCTAAGTGCATTGTAATTAATTCGTAACATATAAACATAAGTACAATAAGCAACGCGGTGGCACAGTGTGCTGTGTTACAAATCGAAAGGTCGCTGGTTCGATCCCAGCTGGTGTCATTGGATTTTTCATTGACATAAAATCCTTGCGATCGCACTATGAGTACCATGAGCATTTCCTGGGGGTAAAGGCGGCCGGTGCGTAATGCTGAAATCTACGACCATCCTGTGCCGTTGTCACGAAATCTGGGAACCTTAACTTCCTGGAAGCCTCTGGGCCCTTCCGGGCCTGTAACGGCATTGCTTTACCTTTACCTTTACCTTTGCAATAAGCAACTCCTAACGAACTCTTTTATTTATAAGTTGCTTTCGCAGAATTGCGAAAGGCGGCATTTGGCTTCGTCATGTCCATCTGTGTGACCGCATGGAACAATTCGGCTGCCGCTGGACGCATCGTCATTAAATTCTGTATTTGAGGGGTTTTTTTTTTTCGAAAATCTGTCAAGACATTTCAAGTTTCTTTAAAACCTGACACGTATAATGATTAATTTATGCGAAGACCTGTATACATTTGTGATAATATCTCGCTGAATTATTCTGAGAATGAGAAATGTTGTAGACAAAACTTGCAAAGAAAATCAAAAGACACATATTATATTCAATAACGTTCCGGAAATCGCGCCATCAATTAAATAGTATGGAAGGGTACCACTGATCGCAGTATAATAAGACGCAGAAATTTTTCCATTTGCATGCCGGATAACTAAAGCAAGAATACGGACGCACACTTACAATGTTTAATACTTACTGCTTTTCCTACGCGACAGTGGTTACGCGAACACGCCTCTTTGGACTATACGTACATTGCCTGTTTTGTTGTAGGTGTATAATAAAACTCTGCGATGAGTGTGACCCTTACTGAGTTAAATGTATTTCACATCTTACGGTATTTATTTAAGAATAATGGCAGTGTAGTATTCATCTGTCCAACTGCTCATATCTTCTTCATGCTACCGTGGTTTGAGGCGTTTTCCTCCAAAATACCGCGCGGTTTTCGTGCCCCCAGCCCATCGTACCTCCGCAATGTGACATCGGTAAAAAAGGTAAAGCAATCCCATTACAGGCCTGGACAGGCCCTGAGGGTTCCAGGAGTTTGAGGCTCCCATATTTCAAGACAAGCGGCACATGAAGGTAGTAAGGTCAGCCGTGCGCGCCGGCCGACTTTACCCCCCAGGAAATATTCCTGGTACTCATTTCCGTTAGAGGCTGAGTCGACCCCAGGGCCGTAGTGCGGTCGGAAGGATTATGTCAATGAAAAATTCCAGTGACACCATCGGGAATCGAACCCGCGACCTTCCGGCATGAAGCGCAGTGCCTCAACCAACTGCGCCACCGCGTTCCCTAATGTAACATCGGTACGATACACAAACAAAGTAAAGCCTTATATTAGCCGTTGTTCATTTTAAATGTGACATTAGTGTATGTATTGCCGAGTGCTGAATGTAAATACTCTGCTTTGTTCTTATTTTCAAACGCTTCTTTTCACATGTGCATTGCTGAACGCACGATGAAGTCTGTCTGCCTCCTGGCCTAAGTTCCCAGCAAGTAGTCTCCTTTGGCCTATATTGTTCTCACTTTACGTGAAGCCCAAAATGCGCTTGTAATACTTATTGAAAACAATTGCCGTTGTGCAAAATGCGTAGGGCCTCTTGGCTATCTGCATGGAGCATAGTCCCGCTTGAGTAGCTTTTGGTACCACGGAATAATGTATCTCCGTCTCCCGTTAGGGCATTCTTCTTGGATCCCTTGGTACAGGAAGGTGAAGTCGCTGCCTTTCTTGGAAACGTCGGGAACCACTAAATCAGCTAAACAGCGTAATAACCCAGAAGACCCGACTCAACATCAGCACTGTGTAAACCTCAAACCTCGCAGCCCGAAGGTTCGTTGCCATTTTGGCACGAACCGGACATTAGACTGCATCCTCATCCAGCTGAATCTAGTCCACAGTCTAATTCGTTCATGATTAATGTTCATGTCCACCATCTATCCTAGACGTCGCTCAACGTGTAAATTTATAGCTTGCAGGCCTCTGTTCCTGTATTTTGATACCTTCTGAGTGTGGTGTATTTAACGGAAAAATGGAAAATCAGATCTCAGTCTACGGTGGTATCTCTGCTGTTGATGGGCTTCCTCAGCAGTACCTCTCAGTCTGCAACGTGTGAGCCGTATGAACAGTTGGGCAATGAAAAATCGGTGCAACTCTTTGTTGAATCTCTGAAATCCGATTTCAAACGGGGCACTAATTTTCTTACCAGACTTGCTACTCTGCATTATGGTAGAGTACCTGCTTCTGTTGGAGCCGGTCGTCCTGGAACAGGATAGTAGCCACGTTACCGGCTGGACGACCTGACTTCTATTTCCCGAAGGCTCTGGAATTTTTGTCTTCGCCATTTTGTCCATACCGATTTTTATGCCCTCTGCCTCCTGTTAACCGGGTACCACGGTTTCATTCCTCTGGGGCAAGGGGGGGGAGGATTTGCCTCCATCTAATGCGTGGAATTACAGTTATCCCCCGAAATACGTCTTCTCGACTTACGTCGCACCGTACTAATGTAGTTTGCCCACAGATTCAGTACATCTAGACACGCCCGCGAATTCGTATGTGCTATGCTGAAGATGTTTCTAGGCGCTGAACTTCGTGATCAGAAGCTCAGGCTGGGCGATTTCTTGAAACCCAGAAGCAAAGCGCCCCTGAAGAAGCTGAGGAACCTGAGTCTGAGCCTAAGGAGAGGATCAGGACAGTCGTGAAGTTGACTGAGGGGCTTAGACTAATTGCAGTCCTCATCAAGCTGTTTGAGGACACTGATTTGAACGAGTAGCATGCTGCAGCAGCTAGGTAAGGAATTATGAGGATTCTTGTTTGCTGTGAGGGAATTCTGAAGGAGAAGAAGTCTTATCTCGCCAGATATCAGTGTTTGATTCTTTCAAGTCCTCTTCAGGTACCCGTGCCTTGCCACCTGTGCTGTTGGACATTGCGGATGATAATAAAGATGGCCCGTCCACAGTTCAAGGGGAAGTGTCTCCTTAAATTCTCGTTTGTTTGTCAGATTTCATATTTTCTGTAAATTTTTTTATGAACATGAAACTATCAATTTTCGTAGTCAAAATGGACTGTCTGGAACCACCCTCCCCACTCTATCATTGCGTTTGGGGGAAAATATGTTTAGACTACGCCGTCTCGATTAACGTCGCTAGTATCGAAAACATCGAGGACGTAATCGGGGGATGACTGTATATCTGGGCCCCTGCATCCGCCTTCATGCTCTGCCGCTTAATGAAGTACAAGGTCACCCTTACTGTCCTTCACCTACACCTGTTAATGAGGAGGTGTATAAACTCTCAAAGGATTTGGAATACCATGGCAGTCTCTAATAATGGATGGCCTTTGCCAAACAAGCAAGTCTGTATGGTAAGTTAGTAGGTCAGAGTAGTGTAACCCAGTAACATTTATTAGCAAGCACAAAGTTGAAGGATGTTTTACAGCTGGATCAAACAGCAGTAGGAAGACAAAGAAGCACCAGATAAACGGGCTCGGTTCCAACCTAGTTCTGCAGGAGTTTCTCGTTATCCCTGATCAGCCGGGGCCAGAAAAAGACCCCTTAGAGCGCATCGCTTTGAAGTGGGGAATTTCTGCCAGTAAGAAATAATGTAAATGTTGGCTCATGAGGACAGGGTTGGGTCTGAACAGCACTTTTTTTTTGCAAGTAAACATTGGTTTAATGTGTTCGCGAGAAATGCGTCACTGCCCAAGTCTGACATTTATTTACGTTAAAACCTAGTTCCATTGCGCTGCAGAGTTAGATACGTTGAAATGACTCAAAACATTGTTTCGTTTTGCGTTTCCCCGCATTTTCAGCCTTGATTGGGTGCAACACATCATTGTTGTTTCTGAACATCAGTATGTCGAACGATGACGTATGGCTGCAACGTAATGTTACATACAGGGCAATATTTTTTATTTTAAAAATGACAAACAGTGATTTATTCTTTTAATACGCTCCACATTCCGTGCACTAATTTGTACAATGTATATCAAGAACCAACAAAATGCACTTGATTTGACTGATGTATTTTATTCTGAACTCCTCCTACACGTTTAGGTCGGTAATCCGGCCATCTTCAGATGGCATTTCTGTTATAAGAATGCAGGGTGATCATATGTGTCAAATAAAATACATCAGTGGAATCAAGTGCATTTTGTTGGTTCTTGATACACATTATAGTGATGTATTCTTTAAACAGTTACTGTCTGCGGGTGATGTTCCGCCATTTATCATGAATTTATCGGTGGTCACTGACTTACCGTAGTTAACTGCCCACGTAATTCGTGCCCCTGGATGTCGCGGGTGTATGTAATCTGACGTGCTCTTATATGTGCGGGCTGTCAGAAACACGTGTGTTTGGGTCATGTACTGCTACAGCCACGTGCATAGCGACATGTTACATTCTGGAACATCTTCATCCGACTGACGTACATTGTGGTAATAGGAGGGCCCAAAATTCCCTATTCAGCTTTACTCTTCAGTCTGAGCTGCTATTTGTATGTACCGTGGACTTCGTATGTGGTGAAAAATAGATGTATTTCGACAGTACCCTGTAAGTGATTTCATAAATCTTTTAGCATTGACGAGCTAATACTTTGAATCTACAATCATGCAGTCAGTCTACATTTTTGTGTGCTTGTGTGTTCCCATGCTTCTATGATCATGCAATGTATCCGAATTTGTGTGTGCGTGTGTGATCGCACAATTTTCGAAGTTAAACATTGTAGTAAGTTCATGCAAGATTGTCGTATGGCCTAACTAACTAACTCCTTGGAGCAGAGTCCTTCCTGAGAAGCTAACGGTTCCTCAGCTAAACAAGAAATTCTCCGCGTTTTGTGGAACCAGAAGGTTTATACCGAATCCGCAAGGGCCCGCCACCTGTCCCTATCCAGACCCAGACCAATCCAGTTCATGCCTCCCCATCGCACTCCTTGAAGATCCATTTTGATGTTATTCTCCCTTCTACGCCAGGGTATTCCAATCGTTTTCTTTCCTCTAGGTTTCCCCACCAAAACCCTGTATGCAACTCTCCTCTCCCCCCACGTGCCACATGCCCTGCTTATCTGATTCTTCTCGATTTGATCACACGAATAATATTTGGTGAGGAGTGTTGTCTTGGGACTGGCATGCGAAATTTTAGTTTTCCTTCATCAGTACTGTCATTATGAATAGCAGAAGGAATAGAAGCGTCATCTCTTGTCCTTCCCAATCTTAGGTTTAGATGATTTGTTTGCAGTCAGAGGAGCAATGCAAATGTCGGAGGTTTACTCTCATATTTAATAACATGACCACCATTATTCAAGGGTTATGGTTCCTGTTCATTACGTGGTGAGAGTATTAATTCGTCAGAATAAAAATCTGTTTCATGTATACTGGCCGCAGCCTTGTCTTAAGTAAACGAACTCAAAATGAACTCTCTGTCTCTCGAATTTCGTCCACGTAATTTCATGGCGAAGAGGCACGTGCTGGAGCGGATCGCACAAGTAAACACAATTCGGTTTAGTCCGTAAGCTCCAGAGTGAATGGTGTAATTACACTCGGCTCCATGTTTACATTTTGCTAATAATTAGTGTAGTCCATTGTTTATTGCTTTCGGGTCACAACGAAAGACACCAGAGTCGCGCGTAATTTCAGGGATGTCACACATAGCCACAGCTGCCTGCGCCACGTTTAGAATTATAGATCCTCAGTGAGATAAATTTATTCATAAGGTAAAGCCATTGTAATTGTTCAGGTAAAATGTGTTGCTGCATATTGTAATAAATGTATCATTCCACCTGTTTGCAATTGTAGACAGAGATTAGGTTTTCAGAAGTAATCACGTGATCAGATCAAGGAGAATGAGATGGGTGAGACATGTTTTGTATATTAGGTAGAAGAGGAATGTGTACACAGTTGCGATGGAGAACCTAAAAGAACGAAGACCAGTTGGAAGAATTAAGCTAGATTACAGGATAATATTGAAATGGGTGTTAAAAGAATAAGATGAGAGGGCGTGGACTGAATACGTATGGTTCGGGATATGAAGAGATGGGAGCTGTTGGTAGCACGATAATGTACCTTAGTTCTATAAAATGTAGGAGTGTCTTGATAGCCGAAGAACTGTTAGCTTCTCCTGAAGAATTCTGTTGCAGTTAGTTAGTTAGTTAGGCGGGTGGTTGGTTGGTTGGTTGGCTAATTACGGGAGCCATGGCACGACCTGATCTTCACGTTTGACAGTATCTGTATCTGTTTAAGGGTTTATCATCCGTGCGCTTTTCTTTTTCAGTGTCGTGCAATGCACAGGGCTACAGTGTCCTAAGAAATAATTTTTATCACCTGAATGCCACAACCGAACCGGTTATCACGTGTATAATTCGTATGGCTCCTGGTCCCTTTTCGAATTAGTAACATTTCCTTGGTACTGCATATGATGGCCACGTCCTGTGACTTGCATTTCCTCCACGGTATGTAATATTCATACAAATGTGACTCGTTTTCCTGAATTCTTGGAATTGTATTCACACCAGATAAATGTGACTACAATCGGAACTCAATTTCACGAATCAGTGGCATTATCTGCATCACATGCTTGTTGGTTACGTCACCATTAGCCAGTTTCCTGATTTAGTGATATTGTCTGAACATCCGCTACCCTGTAACACTGGACAACAAAATTTAACTTTTTTTTTTTGCCCACGAACTTCAGTAGGTGATATTAGCAGCACTTTTTATGCCTAATACAGGTATGTATACAGAATTTTTCTATCAAGCAGAGTTTCAAAGATACAGAGGACTCTATTTGTGCAAAATGGTACTTTACGTACTAATGAAACAGGCAGAAACTTAACTCTAAAATGTAGAGGCGTATGACTTTCGCCGGTAATTGGCTTCAGGTACATCCCTCTTCAGTGTCCAGCAATAGTCTACCAACATACTTGAGGTCCACTTGCCTTGGTACCGCTTTTCTATAGCCAAAATGTCTTGGTGAAATCTTTCATCGTGTTCGTCACTAACTTCGCCGAGATTTTCTGGGAAAAGATCCAAATGGGACTCCAAAAAGTGGATTTTCAGACTCATGTTGCACCCCATAGCTTTGTACGAAGTCAACAGGTCCTGCACTTTATCCTGATAGTTCGCTGCTTTGTGATTTCCTAAGAAGTCCTTGCAAATCTTCTTAAAAGACAACCATGCGTTTCTTTCAGTCTCATTCAGGTCTTCATCGACCTGTTTGTCTTGTATAAGTTCCCTGATCTGGGGCCCTATAAATATACCTTCCTAGATTTTTGCGTCACTCACATTTGTGAACTTATTCCTCAAATATTCGAATCCACGGCCTGTTTTTTCCATTCCTTTCGCAGAGTTTTTCATGAGGCCCAGTTTTATGTGCAAAGGGGGCAGAAAAATTTTCTCTGGAAGAACAAGAGGAGGACTGACGACATTTTTCTCGCCTTGCGTCAGTGATGTTCGATTAGGCCACAGTTTATTTACATAGTGATTCTTCTTGTCCCGGCTGTCCCACTCACACAGGAAACAGCAGTATTTTGTGTTTGCATTCCAAGTAACAGTGCCACAACCTTGAGATCACCACATAACATCCATTTAAGTTCGTCATACTTAATCTTTCCCAACAGTAGCTTCATGCTTTCATATCTTTCCTTCATGTTGGCTGCATGAGCCAATATGAAGGAAAATGAGCTCACTTTTGACGAAACAATGAACAACGCCACTGATCTGGGTTAAATTCATGGCCAAGAAATTTCATAACAGAACAAACATAATTGCAAAACACTACACCATCTTCTTGGGAGAAGAAATCCTTGAATTCTTCATGGCGCCCACGATAAAAACACAATTAATTGTCCTGGCGCAGAAGATTCCAGCCCTTTAACCTGAAGCGAAAGGTGTGAGTGATGGAGAAATTCTGGAAACATATTCGAATTCAGCGTCCAAAAATACATCAGAAACAGACATTTTTCCTCATGGGCCAAAATCTTTGTTTACCAGGGTAATTAGTTTGCTTCGTGAGTTAGTGGTGTTTTCTCTACGCTTGGTGTAACTTTAAGTTGTGGGAGACCATTGAGTAAGGCTTTTTGATTAGTATCAAGAGGTAGCACTTATTACTCCATGGAGCAGAATCCTTCTTGAGAAGCTAACCGGTTTTCAGCTAGTCAAGAAATTCCCCGAATTTTATGGAACCCGAAAGTTTATTACCGCATTCACAAGTGCCCGCCACCTGTCCCTATCCTGATCCAGCTCGATCCAGTCCATAACCCCACATCCCACTTCCTGAAGATCTATCTTAATATTGTCCTCCCATCGAAGCCTTGGTCTCCCAAGTGGTGTCTTTCCCTCAGGTTTCCCCACCAAAACCCTGTATGCACCTTTCCTCCCCCCCATGCGCGCTACATGCCCCGCCCATCTCATTCTCGATTTTTATCACCCGAACAATATTGGGTGATGGGTACAGATCATTACGCTCCTCTGCATGTAGTTTTCTCCACTCCCGTGTTACTTTGCCCCTCTTAGGCCCAAATATTATCCTCAACACCCTATTCTCAAACATCACCAGCCTACGTTCTTCCCTCAATGTGAGTGACCGAGCCCTTGTCTGAGGCTTTCTGTGTGAACATTTCATAACACGATACGTTTTTACGGCGAGGAGTTGTTAGCATCTCGCCCAACCCCTTGTCGTGTGTCCGCCACTGCTTTTTCAATATATTCGCGGCTACCTTCCAAATTGGAGGACGTTCCTTCATCCGCAACCTGAGCACGCGCCATTCCATGGTGACAGGGACCCACTTATCACGGGAGATAGCATTTACTACAGAATTAAACCCATAAGTTGTTAGAATAATTTTAGTTTATTTAAAGGCCATATAATCGTATAGTGCTGTCGATTTTCAGAGTTTATTGGGACCTGTAATTATATGTTTTAGCAACATTTCCCTGATTTCTCTAACAGTCACCTGAAAATTCCGAGTAAGAGCTTTTACGTTACTTTCCCGCCCCTGTGTGTATTTCACCTTACAGACCTCTTCGCTGATGTCAGCGAAGAGCTGTCGTGGAAGTTACTGGACGATTTTAAATGTTGATTCGTATGGCCAATCGATTTGTCTCTTCGTCACCATGTCCAGGCCTGCTCTGGATTTCAACACGCCTCCAAACAGATGGATACCGACAGCATGTTCACACTTCGGCTGACCATTCATCTCCATCGAGTGTCGCAGTCCAGCATTGCGCCCTTACGGCGTGATTTTGAGGCATATGTACGAGTTTTTCTTTTTATCGGTGTAACGCCTTGTACGCAAGTGAAATCAAGGTTTATCATTTTACTCAAAATTGAACGCTGTGTACATATGTATACAATATGAGCTGATTTTTAATCACAGACAATAAATGTTTGCTTTTCTAAAATGAAATCAGAGGTTCCTATAAACAGATTGTCGCCACCGCTTTGTTAGCGGGAACGACAAGAATAAGGAAATCAAACGAGACAAAATATTTAGGGAGTGCATTTATGTGTTAGACTACGATTGCAACGCAGCTGATCTAAATATTGACGTAATGCTTGCAAAGACAGCTGATAATGCTCTCCGTTTCATTTTCATAACTGAGCCTTGTGAGGCCAAGAATTCCTGGTGCGCTGAAAAGAATTACAGACGTATGTCATGTTACTTCGCTTATTAAGATTGTCCCGCAGTGAGAAGTCAGAAGGACTTAAAAAGGACGATGGTGGAGGGCACAAAACCAGTCAGTTTCGTTGTGTCCATTGACATGGGTACTGAGTTCAAACCGTACTTAACGTTGCTGGTAGAATGAGCAGGCTCCCTGTCTCCAGAAACCACATGTGCAGTTTGTCGCGTTGCCAATGGCATAGCACATCCTCCAGTAGTTTAGGTAATACGTTACCGTTTGTCGCTAACTGACAGGTAGCAACCACGTATTTGTAGTAACTTGGCTTATATTTGAGAACAAGATTCTTATATTTACAGTGTATGATCTAGAATCACTTTGTGTGGCGTGTATAAGAACATTCATGTCTCTGTTACTTAGAATACCTTTGTTTTGCTGTATAACGTACGATACCGTTAGGACCTGTTATGTCTGTACATATCATTGTATCGCCTGTTATATTTTAGCACAGTCGACAAAATTTGTGTCTTGTATGTGAACTTCTGGACTACTGAAAGATGCAGAAGCGCGAAGAATAATGTCGGAAACTCTTTGTACTCCATACTTCAATATTTTTTACTGGTTTTTGCAGTGCCACAACACTCCTGTTCAACCCTGTTTCTCGGCGCTTCATTTAGAGCTGAAATAAGATTGGAATTAGTGGGCGGAGAGGGCGAGCGCCCTTCCCTCTCAACATGTGCAAGGGGCAGACGCCAGAGGAGCTAGATCGGCTTCTTAGTTGGTTGGTCAGTCAGTCAGTCTTAGTCGCTGTGAGCTTGCAGAAGTTGGAAAATACGTACTAAATAAATGTAATTTGGCTTACATTAATGCGACAACAAATTTGCTGTGTTGAATATTTGTGCGTGAGAGAGATGACATAATTACACAGTGAAGATCAAATCTGGATCTTCATTGAGCAGAGCAAAATTTAACTAGGATTCTGGCCGCAATTCCAGTTTATTTTCCGAGTAGAACCCTTGCGTTACATACCAAGTTATTTGTTGCAGGAATTCCGCAGATGTTTCAATGTATCTTTCTTACGGAAAAAAAACAGTACGCAGTATTGGTTTAACATTTAGTCAGTAACACTTTGCTGCCCCTTTTAGGAAGAAACTTCTGTGCACAACACTTTTACGTAGTTCTGGTACGTTATCGGGAGTGTACGTATAGCTGCACGCATTCTGTAACTCCAAAACTCGATAGGGATGAGTGGTCAGCTTTACATCTCGGTCGCTTTACCCACGGAGATCATCCGGTGCCCATGGATTAGGAGGCTGTTTGCGCTCCATAGCCGGTGTGGACGTTATGAGAAGATAATCATGCATAAAGCATTGCCCACTTTAGCCGTTGTATTTAATGCAATTATCGTGATCCAAAACTAACTACAAAAGTGAGAAAGTTTAACGCTATATATATGTTATGAATTGGAAATTAAAAACTCTAGTACAGCCTGAAAAATCCCAATGAAAACTGTAATACCAGACCTCTTTGTGGTGTGTTTTGAGTATTGTTTTCTTATCTAAATATGGGAGCGGAGAGTATCATTGTTTTTGTTTTGATTTTCACATTCTTGATTTGTCTCCGTTGGAGTTTTATCCAAAAAGTTCGCATTTTACAGTAATCTTGCGTAAGTTATGTTCTTCTCAGGCTTTTCTCCCCCCCTCCCCTCCATCAGGTATGCAGGCAGGTATTATTCTGTCGGCTTTTCACAAGCATAAGAGTTTGTGGAGAAAACGTATGCTGCCCATACAAACCAAACTGAATCGCAACTACTATTATGCTTGAAACTGTTGAATCATGAAATCACGTGATATTCTAGCTACTGTACAATGGCATTAGTCCGGATATTTCTGATGTCCTGTCTGCTCTGCAGTGTACGGTAGGCACACCACGAGAAGTTATCAGCACTGGATCGCTGGATAGGCGCAGGAGCAACTTCACGCTATTATATGCACTGTAGGGGAACGACATGCGACACTAAATATGCCTGCGAGATGCGAGACGGAAGTGTGTTCAGGAACAGTGCTATGCGCATGCGCATAATTACCCTCCTGTTCCATGTCCGCGCCACCTCGTGACGTGCTCATAATAGTTGCGAGCGACATGCAAGTCCTTCTTTGCGGTTGACATCAGCTAGATGTCTGATTTTGGATTGGGTTGGATTCCAGACACTCATAAAATAGTTTATTTTTTAACAGATTTAGTAATGAATTCCTGTATGTGTATCGGTAGCTGCCATTATGCTGATAATTGGATGTTTTGGGATATCGACGTGTAGTACGCGTGGTCCACTATTGCATGTATCTCATGTAGGTCGTAGTCATATTCTCGTATTTTATTGTTGTCTTGGGTTATAGTGTCTAGCAGAGTCGAAATACGGTCCAGAAATTAGGGCGGTGGATATGTTTGTAAGACTGCTCCATATAAATGTGTTTGGAATTTAAAAAAGTTACCACTGTGTCACAACACATCACAGCCTCAGAATTTCGAATTTAATTGACCAAGTCTGGTAGAATGGACGTACTGATAGTGACGGAGGCGTTTACAGTTGACCTTGGCGTTGTTTGCGCTGGTGAAAGCCAACCGCCCTTTGTGACCAGTAAGCGACATATTCCAGTTAAATATATATTGGGCTGAACTGCAGTCGTGTTTGATGCGTGTTAAATAATACATTTATTTTCTGTAGTGTTCTGTGTGTTTAGAGCTGTGCATAAATTTGATTTTAGGCTTGTTTTAAACGCAACACCAAACAAATGGCGACCAGTGAAAGGTAATGCACTGGTAGATACTCTTGTTCTTGACACAATCCATATGTTTTCCCCTCATCGTCGTGGTGTTAGGGAGCTGTCCGCTCTGTGCAGGTCAACTCTTGAGTAAGTGATATTATTTGCTGTAAAATGACTCTGACAGTAAAAAAAAAGAGTTGTTCGTTGTTATTGTTTCATCTCAGACATTTATGTAGGCATGCTGCCGGTTTTGTCTAGTAATATAGGGTAGTCGTGAGGAATTTTGGGGGGGTGTGAAGTTTCATGAACTTTCGGGCAACACATTCAAAACCGAACACTGTGATAGAAAGTCAGTGAAGTTTCCATGTTTATGACGGCACTGTCTGTCGTAAATGGGTTAATGGAAACGCCACTTGTAACTAGAACAGTGATGACGATAACGGACATGAAGTAGAAGACACTTTCTATTGTCCGAAATGTAGCGTCACGACCGTTAGCCAGCACGACGCAATCAATAGAGCGGGGGACTTTCAACTGGTTTAGAGCGCACGTTCTTCTAGTGTTTTATGGATAAGTTAGCTTTTTATATTTCAGTGCCTATTATACGCACCACCTGCTTGATCATAAAATACCCTTTGTTTTGCTAGCAATGTATTTATGTGTTTCGTATGATTCGTAGAATAAACAGCGATTATTTACTTAAACAGCTTCAGCTGGGTGGTCTTTGTAATGCAGATGCAATGTTTTGTATGCGGTCAGAATTGAACTTTTATACAGAGTGTTCCGCACGAAGTGTGCCAAACTTTAGGGTGTTTTTATTTGAGTCACTTTGAGTAAAAAAAAAAAAAATGCTGTACCAACATATGGTCATTTGTCACCCGTTACGTAGCTACGTCACCATTGTTTTCAAGATACAGTACGATACTGTACGGTATCGCTTCTTCTATACAGCCTTCACGCTTAATAGCATCACTGACAAACACTGTTCCTTGTAGTTATCTTCTCAGGTACGCATAATTGTGCATACAGGACGGTGGAAGTAGTTTTTGACAGTAATCAGTGTAACGTATCTGAAAATTAACGTTCTTTAGTATTCACTAATCCAGGAGTTCACAAATCCCGGGCGCTACGTCTTCGGGGCGACTAAATGTGACGCCTTTTATTTGTGAGTTATCAGTATGGGACTTTCTTCATGTCACACACATGGCACTAGGCATTTTAAGGTGACAGATTTGGGGGAAATTTGTGCACCCCTGATCTAATAAACCTGGCTATTCGTGTTGTAACGTAACTTCGCAAAGTAATATAACTGTCTCGGTAACATTAGGAAACACTGATGTCTCCCTTGTGTGGTATTACCTAACGCATAAATTCCTTTGATGCTGTACGTACAGTGGGGTGTAATACTTAATTTCTGCCCTTATTTTGTGGTGTTATCGGACACGTAACTTCCTTTTCATATATACAACATGATAAAATATACGTACTTTAAAATTTTCACTTAGAGCCAGCCACGTACGTGAATTAAAATGCTTGTAGCGATGTAATGTTTGATAATGGGGAATATGTTCATGTACCATTTTAACTCAAAATTACCCATGCGATTTCATCCTGAAGTTTGGCATACCTTATGCGGAACACCTTGTCGTAACCAGATTAATTTGATACGTCATAATACTAGCTGTAGTTTATAATTTCGTATCCGAATTGACTGTTCATACTACCTAGTTTGTCGTTTGGGTGGCTAAAAGTACATTATCAGATCGAATACGAATGCAGTAGTTTTTACAGTTTTTCTGTCGAATCATTCCGCCCTGCATTCATTTTGAATTGCCCATCCGAAACCTACTGTATAGTTACAGTGTCCTCTGGTTTCATGGGAACCTAATACCTCAATCTTCAGGGTTAAAGAGACATCAATCTGGTCCCTAAGTAAAAACTGTCTATTGTGTCGTAGAGAAATGTTATGTTACCTAGTTTCGGTTCCCAGACCAGACATTACAAAGGGTATTGTGAGTCTGTAGCCTAATTGAATTGAAACACCACTACGAAAAAGAAAATGAGTTCAGACTTTTAGGGCTCTTTGAGTTGCGCATGCGTCGGCGTAATCTAGCCCTGGAGATTCGTCTGCTAGTTGTGCGAGAGCGTAGGCCGACTTTCGCTTAGTTCCGGTTTGTCTCTGTGTTTATCTCGGTGGAAGTGAAAGTGGTGTGTGGGTTGCATAGTGCGGTTTGACACCGTTATACGTCTGCTGTTGCTGTTGGGAAGACAGAGGCTTGCTAGATTGTACATTTATTTTTTTTTTAGTTCTTTTCAGCTACATTCATTACGTTTTATGTTAAGAGCACTTCTCGATACACTGAGCATAAAATTTTCTTTAGTTTGTAATCAACCCCGTCAGTCTGTTTTTCTTAAACGAAACTCCTGTGACAAAAAAGCTTGTAACAGATTACTCTGAAATGAAGTTTAGTATCGTGTATTGTGTACTTGATACGGTGTTTTAATGCGTAAAAGTGTTGCGCGTTTATAAAACTGTCATTATTTTCAAAAATCAATGTGCCAATTTTTTTTTTACCTTGAAGGGTACTGGAAAATGCGACAAATTAAACGCGAGGAATAAATTACGTAAACTATACATAATCATAAGGTTTGAGAATATATTCTTCTGGGATGTGACGTGACATCGTGCAGTTTGGTGGATGATTGCAGACGTTTAGGAATAACTTGCTTCCTTCATCTCCTAGTCTGAAGAAGGAGGCGGCATTTTCTTCGTGATGTTGAGTGTTACCTTTCGACCTCTTGTAGCAGACCGTAACCTTAATACAATAGTGAGGCGTTGGTATGTTGAAGACGGGTACAGTAGACTGTTTTCGCCCTTGCGTTGCATTTTCTCTGTCGTTTAAGGGGTTATGACTTGGCGTAATAGCAGGTGGGTACTAGCGTTCGTGAGTAGTATAATGTCCCCATCTTTAGGCTGCCAGACCACAGTACAGTTTTGTTTGTTTCGTGAGAACTTCAAGGCTTATATAAGGTTTATTTCTGCGAAATTTTAGGCTTTCGCAACGTTGCGGTTGAAGTCTTCTTTGGGATATGGCGGCGCGTGTCAAGGCTTGAAACAGGCACATGTTCGGTGGGAAAACGTGAACGGGACGGACTTTGAGAGTGAGGCAGGGGTGCATAAATTTTCCGAAAAAATCTAGGATTCACCTCAAAATTGACATGAAGAAAATTCCATCCTGAGGACCCAGAAATATTAGGCGCCATCATACAGTATTTTGTCACACGGCGACCTGGCTCCCGGTATATGTGCACCGCTGGACCAAGGCATAGATGGCATAATGATATTGAAATGGAATGTGGTGTTAGGGTGTGGACTGGATAAATGTGGACTAGAATATGGTCTCGAGGTGGGTTTCTATGAATGTTGCATTGAAAGTTTAGGTTCCATTGAAGACATTTTTTGGTTAACTGAGCGACTTTCAGCTTCTCAAGCGAGATTCCGTTTCACGGATTTGTTCAGCAGAAGGGGCTAAATCAGCGCCAAAGAAATTTTTAGTGCAGGAGTGCACAAATCGCCCGGGCGGCCGAATTTTGTACGGTGGCGCCTGTTGTGGGTCCTCAGTAGGCTATTGAACTTGCTTCGTGTCTCCCATTTGGAGCTTTCAGTTTTGAGGTGGCTTCTAGTTTTTGTGAAGCTTGTTGATACTTTTTTTTGTTGTAAACTTTGTGTCTGTCGCCTTAGGTTGCGTTGTTTAATAGGGAATAAATAGGCTTTAATGAGAAGGCCATGATTGTTTGAAAATACTCTTCTGATGCTCTGAAGGGACTGAGGAAAACAGAGAGCGTGATAGCCAGTAACACGTCTGAGAACTGAACCGAAGACCTGGACGTGTAGCCTTGTAGAGCTGTACATACATGCTAGGTATCTTGGGTTCAAACCGGACACGAATTAGAAGTGTCTAATACATCTCTGTGCTGACCTGGGATGAATTCGCGAATATTTTAGGACGGAAAAGACGTCGTCAGTAACTGAAGTGCAGTGCTCTGGTACTTTTGTCGTGTTGTTACTTCGTGTTCCTTCAGTAACAGCCTGTGTTGACAGACACGAAGAGATGATTTACAGTGCTAAAGTGATGTTGTATTGAAGCTTGCAGCTAACAAAAACAAGAACTATATGCTTCTGTCTTCTGAGTAATTACTTGCACCCACCCACCCACCCTTCGTTTCCCATATCCTTCCCGTTCACATCATAGACGGATATCCTGATGGACGTTCCGTCTGCCTCATATTTCTCCCTAATGACAGATAAAAATATCTTTTATTTCCTAGTTGATTATTTTTAGGCACCGTAAGTGGAGTGCATTCTTTTGGGAAGCTCTGGTAATTAAGGAACTGTCCGTTTTGTGTGAACTCCATACCTAGTTTGCTGCCATGTTACAAGAGCCCGTAGCTGGTCTCAATTTTAAGCCATCTGAATCAAAGTCCAGTCCCTCTTACCCGAGTTGTTTATTTTTCTTGCCCGCTAGTCTACATTCGTCTCGATAGAACGAACTACGTAATTATTAAACTTGATGTTACACACGATCTGTGCAATTGGTTAACTATACAATATAGATATCAACTAATTGCACAGATATTTATGAATAAATATTTATTTCATAGTGCTTTCGCGTATTTCGGCCCATGACGGCCATCTTCAAGGAGAGTTTAGATACAAAGGAATGCATTCCTATATAAATTTTGCCATAGATATGCATAAATAATTGTATTTACAGTGCGAAGTAATAAAAACATTACTAAAATGTATAACATATAGAAGTGTTATAGAAGTTTCGCTTATCCCTGGCATAAATTTATAAAGGTATTTAAAAGTCTATGATAATGTTACATTTTAGACATTTTAACATTTTTGTGTTAACTGGGCACTGTGTATTGATTTGTCCACATCTTTGAGAACATTTATTTCACAATCGAGCTTTCCATGAAGGTGGTCGTCATAGGCCGAAACGTGCAGAAGAATTACGAAATAACAAACAGTTATTTATAAATATTTGTGTAATTGGTTGGTCTTTATGTTGTATAGATCTACGCATTTTTGTGTTTTCGTCAGTTGCTACAAGAATTGCGTGCAGCTTTACTATGTCGATACTTAGATCAAGCGTCCATATGAATTTTAGGATAGATTTTTTTAACCCCCAAAGGTCAGGGGTTATTCTTATGTACCATTTGCTGTAACATTAAGATTGAAATTCTGCCTACAGATGTATTTCGCGTGATTCTCACAACAAACAGTGATTATTTCACTTAACCTTTCAGTTCATGTATTTAGAAGGTGTGTCCTCTGTGAGACAGAAAGTGAATTTTATGTATAGGATGTCCCGTTTGTCGTGTCCCTGAGCACGGCAGCTTCATCGCATAGAAAGCCTGCATCCGCCGGAACATCTCATGACAGTCGTAGCGCTCAGGGCTTCGATAAAAGCGCGTTCTGTGTTGCGCAGTTTGTTTCAGGTTTCAAAGCTTAAACCAACAATAGCAAAATTCAATTAAGGTGACAGTATAGGGTTTTTATATTCTTTATTGCGTACCGTTTTTATTTCTATGATATTCTTTTTCATTACTGTGCTCAGTGTGTGAGAGTGTGCTCCTGTGTGTGATATATTGTGTCTTTAACGACCTGCTTTGCCGTATATTGAGGTGTCCATTATAATACCAGGAACGTTGCGGATTCTTGCGGATGACATGTGGTATGTGGCGTGCAACCAGGAATTTCTGGTGAGACTCAAGCGATACCTTAAGCGAATCTTCAGGCGATGTATTGTGGTGGCTTTTAAAGTGAGAAACAGTGCTAGAAGTCGCAGGAGCAATGACATCTACACCAAAGCCATAGCAGTGATTCTTCCCCATCTCAGGTGTGTAATTATTGTTGTCACCTCGCATATCTAACTCCATGGAGCAGAGTCCTTTCTTCGAACCTAAGAGGTCGTCAGCTAGTCAAGAAATAACCCGCATTTTATGGAACCTGACGGTTCGTTCTCCAATTCACAAACGCTCGCCACTTTTCCCTATCCTGAGCCAGATCAATCCAGTCCGCGGCTCCCTATTACATTTCTTGAAGATACAGTTAATATTATCCTCCCGTCTGCGGCTGGGTCTTCCTATGTCTTTCGGGTCTCCCCACCAAAACCCTCCATGCTCCCTTCATGTCTTCCATACGTGCCACATGTCTGGCCCATCTCATTCTCTTGATTTAATCAAGAAGAATGTTGAGTAGTATAGATCACAAAGCTCCATTTCACATATCGCCATTTGAAATTACTCCGAATTAGAGCTAAATTTAACTGTTCTAGCTTGTGATTGTTCTGTTTGTTTATAAGCATAACCTGCATAGTTAAATGATTCCACTAGTTATTAATAGCTGTAGTCAATATATGGCAGTAATTATGATTCGTGGTAGCAACCTTTTGTTTGTTATGTCCGGAATATTGAAGAGAAAACTGCTACATCGGCCACTTTTGTAAAAAGATGATAGTAATCAAACGACAATAATGAATGTGCAAGCCTGTGACCTAGTACCAGCCGCGTAATAACACCTTGCTACGTCACAGCAACTTAGCTTCGTCAGATGGCAATGGCAACGTTCACTGTAATTAATAACTAGTATTTCTCGTAGTTAATAATCCATGTTGCATGCCAGTTGTCACTGAATTTGTGTAATCGATATGGTAAGTCTGTTGTAGTGATATAGCCAAGAGTTCGGGTCTCCAGTTCAGTTCAGGGAGAAAGGAAACAGATGGTGCTACGTTGAATAACGGACTAATACTTCAAATGGTCTGAACGTACTGTGTGACCTTACAAGAGATCAGCGTGTAATTCTCGATACCAGATATTCTAGCTGGAAGCGTCTGTAATTTTTTTTTTTTATATTTGTGAATGTATCGATGGACCGTGCAGATTAATTCAGCGTTGCCTCGTCTGAATTGTATTCTAGACGTGATGGGTTCGAATGTCGACTAAGTTACCAGGTCTTTCCATAAAGGTTTTTAGCCTTTTCTCAGTCTTCTAAATTGAAGGTTGGTACCGTAACCCCTCGCCAAACGCGGGTTTGACTACACGCAGTTGATAATAATTAAATATATGCAGGGAGGGAAATATTGCCGAAAGATGGAAAATTTAAATATAGGAGTATTAATTCCGCAAAGTCTCCAGCTTCAGACGCAGGTAACGTTATGAGCCTAGGTTATCACAAGTCGGGAGAGTGCGCGAAGTCGTGTTCGCTTTTGTTGGTTCTGCAGTGAGAGCGTTGGAGATGCGAGTATTCGTCAGTTTACGTGGGAGCTGCAGTTATGTGCCTGTGGTAGGAGGACGGTAAAGTTTGTGAGACTGGCTCTGAATATTGTTATGCAAAATGACGGGAACTTCGTGGATGTAATTCTGTTATATGCTACTAAACACGGGCGGTTTCTCATTCAACCGCCGCAGAAGCTGGCAGCATCAGGAACCTGAGCAATGTGTAAATGTTTATTGACTACCAGACACATTATTCGACCGAGTTTCTTGAAGGAGACCTATTCTGTTAACATTCAATTTAAATGAACTGACTGTGAAAGCTTGATACTTCAAATACAACACTTGCTTGTTAAACACCTAAGTTTCTGGTAAACAAATGTATTTTTTCGAGTGTTTATTGGCGTCTATGTATACATGACGCAGCGGAATGAACCACATAGTGGACCACATGGAATTTTGACTTGATATGTAAGTTAATCGTCGATGATGACCCAGTTTTTCTGTATATGCCGCTCCATCACTGGGTAATAAGACGGTATGAAGTAGCGCCAATTGTTCGTACAAGAATGCTTTATAGATCAGTTTCTAATTAAAGTACTTACTGAATGCTATAAAACAAAGGATACTTGGTGGTGGTGGTGGTGCCCTCTGCCGTGAACAGAATCGTAGTTTGTTTTCTGACCAGTCAACATACCACATGCGATGGACTGTAAGTAGGTACAGGGCCTGACTGGTAGGTTTGGTGTTTCATTGTAGACTCGGCAAACGAATACTCTGAACGTGGAAGAGATGTACTAGGTGAGAATGCGGTGTGAGCTCGTCAGCACAGTTCCGCCTCTTAGCAGAAAGAACAGGAAACATTTCTGCATATTTGAAAATTGTAGAGAAATTCATTTTCCCACAGCTTGAGGGACGTGCTGACCCCCTCTTTTCGGTAACGTTGTGCAGCACTAAGTGAGTACCTAGTATCTGGATAAGGGAATTTAGACTGATATACAGGCCTGCCCGTTTACCGTACCTCAATCCACTAGATTTATATATGGGGTTTTTTAAAATAAAGTGGCGCTGCAGCAGAGGTTAAAAGGAAGTTGAAATTATCCCTGTGCATGTCATGGAAGGCATACAGAGGGAGCAGAGGTATAGCTCCATTCATTTATATGCGCGTTCGCAAAATTGCGGAAATTAACTTACCTTTGTTATGTCTGTACGTCCGTCCGTCCGTTCAAGTGGAACAACTCGGCTCCCACTGAACCGATATTAATGAAGTTTGGTATTTGAATATTTGTAGAAAATCTGTCGAGAAAAAGTTTAAAATCTGAGATGAATGACGGGTACTTTACATGAAGACCTAAGTACATTTATGATAAGATTTCGCTAAATTCGTGTTGAAATGGGAAACGTTTCGGACATTGTCGTAGGGAAAATAAAAAAAAATGTTCAAAATTTTTTTTCCGAAAGATCGTGCCGTTTTTTGAGATAATATGGAAAAAATATGGTACAGCCTTACAGGCCTCAGATGACAATCTAATACGGCGCATGCGCTTTGCGTGCTGGATGATTAAGGATACAAACACACACTCAGAATGTGTAATACTTATTGTTTTTCCACAGCAACAATGGTTACGCGAACGCACCTCATTGCTACGTTTAGCTTTCTTGTTAACCATTGGAACTAGACAGAGGTAACTGGTTAGCTTCATGCATCGTCTGCTCTATCGGCGGTGTAATGTCCCCAGAAGCCGTTGTCTAGGAGGCAGAGTGGGACCCAGTGGCAGTCTGGACGCTAATGGCGGAAAGAAAATAGCTAGCCTCTGGTCATCTTGCCTGTAGCCTAGTTACTACACCGACCACCGCGTTCTGGCCGTATAGCTGAAAGGAAGAACACCACGACCTGCTGTTGCTGTTTCCCAAGTTACACTGGGGCACATATGTCGACAGCTGCATTACAATCTCTGTGTACACAACTACAAACCGATTTTATGTCGAAGTTATGCGTCCTATGTAATCTACAATGCTGCGGCAAAATCTGAATGTTTACTACTCTGTATTCCGAAGGTTCCCACCATTGGTCATTATCCTGAGCCCAGTTCATTTTTTTGTCTCATCACCACCATAATTCGGCTATATAATGATATCCTTGTGAATCATTTTGGCTGGATATTCTAAGGAGACGCCTTCCGAAAAGTTTCCATGTTAAAATTCCGCAAGCATTCCTTTTCTGCCCCCATTGTAACATTATGGCCGCATGCCCAGCTCATCATTGTGTCCAGCGTTTCCTTATTGTAACTGTACATCTGTTAGGTGATCTGTATCAGTTACGAAATAATGACCTACACTCATAATAACAGCACTTTGTATCAGTATAATTTTATTGTTTTGTCTTAATGGCATTCATTAAATTTTAAATACTGTTTTTCTTTTATGGAAAGTTTGTGTTTCTCCATTAAGATGTAAGGGACGATGAAAATCGCTAATAGCATGTTTTCACGTAATTTACCCAAGAATTTTTTGAGACCCTACCGTCTACAAATCAAATTGTGACCATAAGCGATTAAGAAAATACACACAGGACCAAGTCACGATATAAAGAGTGGAATATTTCATATATCTGGGGACAACCCTAATGAATCAAAATTGTGTTCGGGAATAAATTAGGAGGAGACTGAAGTCAGGGAGTGCTTGCTATTATTCGGTGCAGAATCCTTTGTCTTCCAGTTTGCTATCCAAAAATAAAAAGATTAGATATACCGAACTGTAATTTTGTCCGCTGTTTTATGTAGGCGTGAAACTTGGTCACACAAATTGAGGGAGGGACGTATTCTGAGGGTGTTTGAGAGGGGGGGGGGATGCTGAGGAAAATATTTGGGCCTAAGAGGGACGAGGTAACAGGGGAGTGGAGAACACTACATAGTGAGGAGATTGATCTGGATTCCTCACCAAATATTATTCTTGTGATCAAATCGAGAAGAATGTGATGGGCACGTCGGGGGAGAGGAGAGGTGCGTATAGGGTTTCGGTGGAGAAACCTGAGGGAAAGAGACCACTTTGAAGACGCAGGCGTGGATGGGAGGATGATATTAAGATGGATCTTCAGGGAGTGGGATGGGAGGGGCATGGGCTGGATTGATCTGGCTTAGGATAGGGACAGGTAGCGGGCGCATGTAAACGCGGTCACAGGAGTGACCGAAACATTATGGTGCAGAATAATAGTCCTGATGTGTGATTCAGCATGTTTATAAACGTGGATTGGTTAGTTTATCGTATAAGTACAAAACAATGTAACACGTTTTGAAATTTCCATTATAAGTCTGTCTGATGACTGAAGCGCGTAGGAATGCTACTAAATCAGGTGAGTTAAGGCGACGGTCCTGTAATGAAATGGTGATATACTGGCTCGGTAAGATGAGTTGGCAGACGGACGCCATAAACTCAGCCATAATTTCCAGGAAACTCCGGTAAAAGTTCCAGCGAATTTGTTCCTTGCGTCGTTTTGGGTTGGGAAATTCGTTAGATGAAATCAAAGCTTCCACGTGCCTTAAACGTTTTATCCTTTTCTGAGATTTTTCGCGTAAGCGCCTGGAAGCATCCAGATAAGCGGAGAGTTTCGAAGACTTTTTCGTCGTTGGTTCTGAAGCCTGCGGTCCCTACTCCTTAAGTACAAAACATAGTTCTGTGTGGTATACTTTATCGAAAGCAAGACTGTTCTGTGTTTATACAGATGTTCATGGCTTGCAGTTAAGTGTGGTATTGGACGGTCGTTCCTTGAAAATATGTGTGATGGTATGAAGCTACAGAAAAACTATCGGTCGTTTCGAGGAAGGCATTTGTATTCCAAAACTGTCGAGACGTGCACTGTTCAAATATATATATTAGAAACTCTCCGTGCTTTATTGTAACAAGAATGCGTATCTCATTTTACTGAATACAAATGAAGTATCACAGTCAAACGCATCACTTTAATATTTGTTATCCAGTGCTACGTGTTTCGTTTCAACGAACCATTATCAGGCAATACTTTACAAAAATTTAAAAAAACAAGAGTGAAGTAATGCCTGATGATGGTTCGTTGAACCGAAACATGTAGCATTGGATGACAAATATTAAAGTGCTGCGTTTGACTGTAATACTTCACATTCAGTGTAATATAGCACAACGGGACGAGTCAGAAAACATTTATCTCATTTTAATTCCTTGCCTGAAAATGGCAGCAGGTCCCCATTCCGGTAACGTCGTAGCGTGTTCATTAGAACTTTTTCTTTTCTTGTTGCTGAAGAAAATACGTAGTTACCAGTTTCTGATACTAATTGGTTTTTATAATTTAAGTTTTCTTGAAAACACTATTCATGATAATTCGATATGTACACAGCTGTTATTCAGGATCTAAATAATATGCCCTATGCATAGTAACGAACTGTGGCGAGCAAAAGAGTAGTACACTTTTTAAGTAGAGGTGTCAAGCTATTTTGAAGTAATTACGAGATAATTTAGTAATATTACACGGTTAATGATGGAAAAGGAGACTATCCTGTATCGTCATAGTTCAGCTACATTAGTGCCATCAGCAATAAATATTAGGGAGTATGTAATCGCAAAAAGAAAATGTATTTGAAAATTCCTTGCACTAGGAGTACCCCAGTTACATTAACGCAGACCAGACTAAAATTAAGTCTCTATTGTTTTTATTAAAGTTATTTTGGTTTTGTCCATTTGTTTTTATTTATTTTTCGAAATGGATACCGAGAGAAGGCAAGAAAACAGTGTCAACTGAGGAATTTCAGTCTCCTTCATATAACGATAAATGAATGTATTTGAGTAATTACGTTGTTCAATTGTGAGAGGAAATAGGAGACAGAACGGATTAGAAGAGTTAACCACAGCCGAGGACGTGGCAGCGCTGCTCTAGGAGAAGTGGAGTGTACTGACGTAAAGTTAATTGGACTTGACGAATCTGAGGACTGAAAGTGAATCTTCCGTTATCATTACAGTCTCGCCTTAAAGCAGTTTTCTTTCCCCTTCCATCTTCCTCTTGAGGTTGTGAGGTTTACCCGACAGTAACCAAGAAATTGCTGCATTCGAAGATTAAACTTTATGTAAGTTACCATCCGTATTTCGGTGAGGACAGCAGTTTTAGTTTTCCTCATTACATGATTGCTCTCCGAAGATTGTTCTTAGCCGTATCTCATATCCACTAAAGAAACTTACTCCATCGTATAGTAGAGTACACTCATCCCTCGTTTTTCACGGTTTTGCAGATTCATGGGGTCGTCAAAGAATAAAAATAACAAGAGAGACAATATACGTATAACATAACATTGAGGCGCGTTCGTGCAACCGCTGCTGCAGTGTAAAATAAACATTGCATATTATGATTGTGTGTTTGTAGCCTTAGGTGTCCAGCGTACAATGTGAGTGCGCCTTATTATCGTTTGTAACCTGCCCGTCTCTACAAAATTTTTCGCATTGTCTCATAAATTACAACGCGATTTTCGAGAGAAAAAAGTTCTTGAACATAAAATATATGTTTTGATTTTCTCTACAACTTTTGCCTGAAACATAGCTCATCCTAAGAACACAGCGAGATATGATAACAAATGTATGTTGGTGTTCATGCAAAGTACAAGTTATTTTTGTCAGATTTTAATGAAACTTTAATTTTCTGAACAGATTTTCGAAGAATGCTCAAATATCAAATTTTATGAAGATCCGTCTAGTTGAAGCCGACTTGTTCCATGTGGGCAGAGAGACGGAGAGACATGACAAGCTAACAATCACTTTACACAGTTTTATGACCGCACCTAAAATAACCCTCAGTTTTCCAGAACGTTCCGTAAGATTCTACAAGCTTCGTGTAGAAATGGTGCTGCCGGTCATGTGATACCCGCTCCCAGTCACAAACTCCGGCCAGCGAAAGTGAGCGAGTCGCAAAATAACGTTACAAGCGCGTGAACAGTAAATTAAAGTGCTTTGCTTTTTTTATTATTATTTTGTGGTTAATTGGCGGAACGGGGGTTCAAGAATAAAAAGAAACATTAAAATACATTATTGTAAAGAATAATACGAAAAAGTACTAAAACTTATTTTAGAGGGGCAGTCAGTTATTCGCGGATTTTCTCTTTTCGCTATGGTTTTGGTACCTAATCCTCACGAAAAACGAGGGGTAGCTGTATTTATATGGTGCGTGGGAATGGAAAGTACCATGCTTATCTTATTTATCTTACGTGAACTTTATTGTCTGTCGCTCGCTGTCCTGTTTTGTTGGGTTCTTCCTGCGATTTGCATTCTGTCTTTTTTTCCCCCCCTTTTCATTTCTTCCTTTATCGGTTGTGTTTTTATTTGGTTGACTGTAATACGTCTTGTTTTATTTTCATTGTAATAACCTGTTTGACATTTAGTAGGTCTTGTATAAAATTTCCGTTTATTTGCAAGGTATACACGTATTTCTACACAGGCAGACGCAGACATAGACAGTATTCCGCCCCCCCCCCCAAAAAAGAAATTGGAAATCCGATTTTGTGTTTTTAATACGCTATGATTCCCGGCTCTCTTCTAATAGCCCCAGAATTCTATGTGCCACTTTATTTTATTGAATGTGGCGTCGGAGATAATTTTTCCTCTGGTAAGCCCACGTATTGAAGTCTATCTGGAAAACGTCTGGTTCATGCATGTGGATGTAACTCACCGAAACGCGTAGTTTCCTTAGCTGTGGATCTGGTATGCATCGCCTATAGACATGTTACGTCCGTTTCCTGTTTTCAGTCAACATTTAGTGAGGGCCGTGTTAAATTACAGTCTTGCAAGAATTTATTTCCTTTCAGTTTGACGTGTAATTGTGGTTTACTGGCTCTCTGCACGTAGGACGGTACCCGGTGCATGTGGATGGAACGTAACCTGTTTGTTCCCATCTTGCTGATGCCCTGTGCACTCGCTTACTAGAGCAATGGTCTTACAGCACGCTACCGGATTCTTTTCCCAAGTGGCAGGAAGGCACGTGAATCTTTAAAGCAGCAGAATTTATCTCCCGTGCCGGTAGAAAGAGCTCTCCTACAAGATACACATCGAACTACATTAATGACAAGGTTGAAGACAAAACGATACATCGCGGATTATGCATCATCTTCCCCTCTCGCTTTTTTTTTTCCTGATTTAGATAGTTACGATGAAGGCAAACTGCTGCACCTACGAAATTTCATGGAGTGGGGTCCTTGAGAAACTGGTGGTTGCTTAGCTAATCAAGAAATACCCAGTTCTTAATGTAACTTAAATATGGGTTGATTGATTGATTTGCATTTGGGTTCGGGGCCTTAAATGTGGGTTAACTTTGTCCCCATTCTTCGCCACTGGACCCGATTGTGATCGAGTTGAATTAATACCACACTCTCGTCGTATTCCGTTAAGACGTCCCTCGTTCGTATCATACAAATTACTCCTTCCTCCGGAGCTAATAGTCGTTCACCTGTCAAGAATTTGCCTTCCCGTTTTTATGGAACCCGAAGGAACATTAACGTGTTCACGATGGCCTGCCAGTAGATCCTGTTCCAAGTCAGGTGGATACACTGACACCGTCACATTCAGTGACTTTAACGTCTGTAACAATAATGTTACCTTTCCATATTGTGGCGCGTTCGCAAAATTGTGAAAAGCTTCTGTTACCTTCATGATGTCTGGCCGTCCGTCTGCCAGTCTGAATGGAACAACTCGGCTCCCACTGGACGGATTTTCATGAATTTTCGCATTTCAGTTTCTTCCAAAATCTGTCTAAAGAATTAAAGTTTCATTCAACTCTGACAAAAATAACGGTTACTTTACTTGAATACCAACATACATTTTGGATCATATCTCGCTCATTTCTTCTTAGAATGAGAAATGTTTCAGACAAATTTGTAGGGGAACTCAAAACACACATTGTATGTTCAGTAACTTTTTTTTTTCCGAATATTGTGCCGTTTATGAGGTAATGTGGAAAAAATATAGTAAAGCCGGAGAGGCCATAGATGACAATATGGCGCATGCGCTTTTCAGTCTGGGTACCAAAGGGCACACACACACACAGACACACACACACACACTCACACGCACTCACACACACACACACTCAAACACACACACACACGAAAAATTAGACACACACACACACGGAATATGTAATGCCTATTACTCTTCCCCAACAACAGTTGTTGCACGAACGCGCCTGACTGTTACGTTATACGTACATTGTCCCTCTTGTAATATTTACGTCTCTTCTATGCATGTATCTTAGAAATTATTTTATCCCTGGCGTTTTGCAACAAAATAGTCGTACATAATTTTAAATTAACTTCATGAGCATCGATGACAAACGGCATTACGTGTGCGACCCTTCCCTGGTATGAATAATGGTGAGCTTTTATGGCAGCGCCCGTGAGAGGGTCTTTTAAACCCCTCTAAAGACGTAGATTAACCTGAGTCATATCCGAAGGTTTAGTTCGTACCGCATAGTAAACACTGCATCTCATAAAACCGGTCAATTAATGCTGTATAGAGAAATAGCCGCTCGTTGTTGTAGGAACCTTATAAAACACAGAAATTTACTCTGTGGACATAATGTCGAATTTTGTGACGTTAATAATTAAGTGGTAGATGCACTCCTTTCTCCTTTCACGAAAAGCAGTGCCTGCCTTAACGGCTGTTAAGTTCAGCGGAAAGAGATGACAGTCACAGTTGGCCTGCGGATACGTTATGTTAGTTATGACGGCCCTACCCACAGTCTGTGCTAGACCGTACTACGTATATACAGGTTTCTGGTATTCCGTAAATTATGCTCTGCAACGTCCTTGGAAGTTTTCTTAGTAACGTGTTATTGATACAGGCGTAAACAAGGTTCATTCGGATGCTAAATGTCGCATCTATATGAATACGTGACAATGTAAGAAAGTCTTTATACGTTACGAGAAGTGATTTTCCACATGCGTGTGTGGTTGTATTACGAAGTACATTCACCAAGAATAGGGCTTAACATCTGCAGTTAATTTTATGGCAGTTATCCATTATTTCAGTGTGTTCAAATTATCGACCTGGTTATTGCATCATTAAATAACAATTTACATAAACCTGCCCCCCCCCGAAAAAGTCCAAGTTTATTTTTCAAGTCCGGTGATCTAGGAGTCCAAGGATTTGCACTCCTCCCCTGTGTGACAATCCCTGCACTCCTTACGAAACACAGCCATGTTGTTTGTGTGGTCGTGTCCTGCCTCTAATTTGTTGTGACATATTTGTGTTGCAGACCGGCCGCCATGATGATGGAACTTAGCCACAGCCTAACACTGAATGAAGAGGCCCTGAAGCAGATCCCAGAGGCCAAGCGACCGGTGTTTGTTTTTGAGTGGCTGCGTTTTCTTGACAAGGTGCTTGTCGCAGCCCAGAAGGTATGTCCTCACTCTTAACTGTATTATCGACTTATTCGTAATGATCTTCCGGAAATCTGTCAAGTGAACAGCCCATTCAATGTCGCACGGGGTACGAAGACCGACCGGCGATATGAGAGAGTATGGCAGGCAGAACTGGGAGGCCGATCCTGTCGATTTTTTTAAAATGTTTATTGCTTGCTCCATTACAGTGGTAATGCTACAAGCCTTATAATACATTAATTGTTGTACTTAAATTACTCTTTTTGAATTATCTAGACTAATTTTTACATACTTTCGGGTGAATTTGTTAATTATTTTATACTACACTAAGTTTATCGAATGGTATTCCGTTAATAAATTTGGTAAAAACTTTATAGTGTTTCCTTATTAGATCGCTTTTGTTTGTTGGCCAGATGTTTGTCTTTGATGGCGTCGATTTTAATCTGTCCCTTTCTTGGTTTAGCAACTCACATTCAAGTAGTAGGTGATCTGTTGTTTGGTCCCTGGTGCCACAGGGGCATGTTGGCGTTTCTATTATTTTGAATCGGTGTAAATATGATCTTGTTTTACCGTTCCCCGTTACTATGGCTGTGAAATTTTGAGTAAGGTTTATTTTCATTTTTAGTGTTTCTACAACTTCCGGGAAGTATTCTTTCTTAGTTCTTCCTTTGGTTGATTGTTCCCATTCTCTTTGCCACTTCTAAAGGCTTATCCCTTCGAGTTCCCTCAACACTACACTTTTTGGGACTTCCATGTAGCTTTCTGTTATGTCTTCGTTTGTCGCTGCATCCTTTGCTAGTGTGTCGGCTAACTCGTTTCCCCTGATCCCAACGTGTGCCGTCGGTTATTCAATCCTACCATGGCATACGATCGTAAACCAGTACATTCATGTCCGATGCTAGAAACCTGTCTGTGAAATCCTCTCCTCCTTTCTGGTCTTGGCATTGGCCGTAGGACAACAGATAGTGCCCACCAGTATTCTTTGTAAATACACAGCCACGTGCCGTTCCATCGTATCCTAGGTTTCGTTGTCATAACAATACAATGCCTCACCGAAATCCTCGCTGTGTAGTCCCCAGTCTCTCAATTACCTCAAGCATCTGTGTACAGACATCTTCATAAGATTCTTGTTTTCAAAGAGTTCATTCTAAGCAAGGCGCCAAGTTTTACTTTCATGCCGATAATCAAACATTTATGAGGCGCTTTCGTAACGTAATTGTCGGTAGTTATTACTGGCCTCGACGCCTTTGTCCCTCCGTCTGTCCAAATGGAACGCAGTGAATCCAACCCCACGGATTTTCATAAAACTTCATATTTGGGATTGTTACTAAAATCTGTCGACGTATTCCGATTGTAGGTAACGTCGGGAAGTGTAACAGAAATTTCGCGCGAAGATCTGCTTGAATTTGTGATCCTTCGCCGTGTTTGATCCTGATAACTGAAATAGACTGTGTTCTGTATATGGTACGAGCGGATGGCGAAGAAGCAGCTGGCGTTCTAAACAGAAACAATCGAGCGCTTTCTGTTATAAACCTCGCCGTTTGCGAGGTATATACAAATACGCGACATTCCTATCTGCCCGTTTACGAGACATCGATTGTACTGATTGTATATCTGTTGCTAAGGTGGGAGAGAACTTGCAGTCTGTGTGTGGTGTAAACGTGGAAGGGAACATTGAAAATACTACCATTATTTGTTTTTTTCGTGAAAGTGGCCACGAATTTAAAGTCTATGGATACTAACAAAGCAAACGCGCCATACGTGTTTACGCTTCTTTGGGCATTTCCGAAACCTTTCGTTGCGTTATTATTTATTTATTTATTTATTGGACTACAACCAAGAAGTTTCTTCGCAGATGGTATCAGAATGCTCGTGAACCTCTACACAGTGATGCATTAAAAAAAAAAAGGGGTGATTACGCTGTTACATGATACACTTTGAATTGTTAGAGAGTATCGTACACGAAATAATATTCTCGCTTTACTTTTGATTCTGTCTCGTATGTACTATGTAGTCTTTGTTACGTACAGCGTCGTTAAACAGAGTAGAAGTAGGTAAATAGAATTACATAGCTGGTGTAAATTAATGTAGCCTACTTGTAATATGAGACTTTCAGCTGTTCCTATTCTCCGTTATAATTAAACGTGTAAGTGAAATACTGGCTAAGCCATATGAGCGGTCTTGGCACCCAAGTGTGCTCTGAGGGTGGGAGATGGAATTGGCTCCAGGATCTTGCCCAGTGGGGGACTGTGGTATTAGTGGCGTTGAATCTTACCAGAGCGTTAGGTTTGTTTCGTCCCACGGCACGGAATAAGCAAATAAAACACAGTTCTTCTTAGTAATTGACCTACTTAATTCAAAAATTCTTGTTTTATAATAAGTTTATTATATGCCTCTACACGTTTCGAGCACTATGTGCTCATCATCAGGAGGTCAAAATTGTATTATACAGCCTCTGGTACCATCACACTCTGTAGGTGGCCGTCCGGTGCACAGGTTGAGACAGGACTGTGCACGGGACGGCCACCTACAGAGTGTGATGATACCAAATGCTGTATGATACAATTTTGACCTCCTGATGATGAGCACATAGTGCTCGAAACATGTAGAGGCATATAATAAACTTATTATAAAACAAGAATTTGTGCATTAAGTTTGTCAGTTACTAAGATTATACTGAGGTGCACGGTCAGCAAAACATAAAATAAACACAGTTGTAACCTGTAACTCCACCACATGAGGCCACGACATAATTATAAAATAATAAAACCGATGATAACGTTTGATTGTTGCTTCAGAAGATATTTTGTCTGGGCAGAAAGCATCAAAAGACAACAAAGGCCTCACAAACTAAAATGAGTAGTCACACATGTAGCCTGTACCGAAACAATTTATTTCCCCTTCGACAGGACCGCACAGTTCTGTTTATGACTATATGGAATGGAATCGTGTTTGGTAATTCTTAGATGTTCTCCTAGTTTAAAAAAAAAAAAGACCTCTTTCGTTGAACCTGAAATTGAATTCCAGAAATTTAAATGAAAGATGAAAGTTTTTTTTATATATATTTATTGTGGAAATTCTTGTGCCTTACAATTGAACATCCCTCCTATCTGTCATATTATTTGGTGAAGAGTAAGAGGAACTACCTTTCTTCTGGCCAACTTCTTGTCTATAGAAGGGAACAGTACAAATGATGGAGAGTGAGAAAAGTTGCTGCACTCTACATTCCGTGTTGCCATGACAACTCGATGAAAGGGTCGACACGCGGGTTCTTTCCCCTTTTTTTCATGTCATACCGGTAAATAATTTCTTTGACGTCACTTGATACTCTGGCTGTTGTCGGATATCTGCAAGGTGAGAAGCAATTTGTTTTCGTGTAATGGGCAGCAAATAACGGGGCTAGAATTACGACCCCGGTGATGTACCGTGTGTTTAATTAATTTTTAGGGGCGTTCACAAAATTGAGAAAAAGAGACTATTAGCTTCGTCATGTTTGTCCGTCTGTCCGCATGGAACAACTTGGCTCTCACTGGACGGATTTTCATGAAGCTTAATGTACTTTTTCGAAAATTTGTCGAGAAAAGTCAAGTTTTATTAAAATGTGACAACAATAACAGACACTTCACATGAAGATCAGTATACATTTTGGATCATATCACGCTCAGTTCTTGTTAGAATGAGAAATGTTTCAAATAAAAGTTGTAGAGAAAATCAAAACACGCGTTTTTTTGTTCAATAACTTATTTTCTAACGCCATGCCGTTTATGAGATAATGTAGAAAAATACAGTAGAGCCGGAGAGGCCACAGTTGACAATATGGGGAATGCGCATTTGACGCTGGGTATTTAAAGCCACAAATACACGCTTATGATATGTCACACTTTGATTTTCCACTGCAACATTGGTTGCACGAACGTGCCTCATTTTTACGTTATACGTATGTACATTGCCTATCTGTGACATGTACCTTTCAATGAGTGAGGAATTGCCTGCTGTTCAAGGTGTGTTTACAGCAGGAAAGTTACCCCAAAACGTACCTGATACCTCTTCTAAGAAAGCCGTTACGGTGTATCGTACAGTGCCACACGGCCACGAGGCTTGGTACAACAAACCTTGCGCTAAAGAGATTGCCGGTTTTCCTGAAATCCTCTTCAGTATTTTGATTGGTTTCGCCCAGAGATAAACATTACGGATAAAAGCAATAGTGACTGTTGGGCCTAATAGACATGTCCACAAAGAATGGTCTCATATTGACACGAACAAAGGATATCAGAAAATTAAGATTCATGTGTCTGGGATGTGACGTTTTGTACTGAATTGCCGACGTTTCGGCATACCTTGAAGATTGCAAGAGCAAACTCCTTCATAATGTCCTAACGGTACCGTTCTACATTGCATTCCATCCCAGAAGACTTGAATCTCCAATAATATAATGGTGATAATCTCAAATCTGACAATATTAATCCACTGTACTTTTTTATGAGGTTAGATTGGCTTTTATTTTGCTTTCTTTTGTTGTTTTGATTTGTAGATATAATTTGGTTTATTTTTATTCTCTCCAAGTTTACTAGTGGTTAATTTTTCTTTCTCTTCCTTTGTAATTTATTGAAAGAAGGTTGTGAGTTTGGAAAGTGTCCATGCACTTTTCAGCCTGTTTCCTTCCAAACGGGGAACTGAAAAGGTCTATAACATCGCAGTACTGTTTGCTTGTGTGTGTGCGTTAGTGTGAGTGTGTGGGTGCCCTCCTTTCAACTTTTGAACCATTTGATCTTCACGAAGCTTTGCACAAACGTAATTACATCACCCTGCTTTTTAAATTTTTTTGCTGTCAACGTAAGCCAATTGTAGACGCGCGAAGTTATCAAAGTAAAAGCGACACTAGCGCAATTTATGGCATTTTGGATTTTGTAATTGTGTAAAATAAGTGATTGTAAGGTCATGTTTTTGTATCACGCACAGCAACAACATGGTGGTCTTGCGAAAATGTTATTTAACTTTCAGTTTGATTGTGGTTACTAACGAACCGTTGGAGTCAGGTTTGTGAAATTTGGTTACTGGAATGTATGTAGTTGAACATAATTGTGCATGGTGCATGGAATATAGTGTGTTTGTCAACAACCACGAACATGGCAACGATGTGGAATCTTGAGATTCTACTCGACAAATTTAACATATTCAGAATATCTCCTTAAGTCCGCTGACAATTTCTTCATAGAAGTGGCGTAATACATGAATAATAATTCTAATAGCTGCGTAACTGGATTTCCGTACAGCAGGAAAGTAGCGTTTATGAGTTCTGCTAGGAAATACATGATGCAGTTTGTCAGTTCCTTGGTCTTGATATGGTTTTTTATTCATTTAACAGCGCAGTTTCTTCGGCCTAGTTATTGTGACTTGGGGTGATAGGATTATTTGCGAGGGTTGGATGGGAGGGAAAGGGAAGCATTAGGTATCTTTCAGGATATTGCTGGCTAAGGACAGAAATTGAAAGAAGGAATGCTACTGTGATCGTAGAGACCACAACGGAAGTGAAATGTGTTAAATACTCTCGTATTTGTGAAGGAAAAACTACTTCTTGTTAGAGGCAAAATCATCTTGCCACCTTTTGAGTTAACTGTGTAAAACGGAGGTGAAATGTTAGCAGTAACTTAGCTATCCGAGAGTTATGTTGGATATTTCGAAGTTATTGCGGACCGATGAGAATTGCCAGATAAATTGTGGCCTTCAGAATTTCTAAAATAGATATTAATTATTATTGCTGACTGAACATGTTTATTATGTATAAAAAGTATGAACGTAAAATTAATAAGCCTGATTAATTTGGGCACGATACCATGAACGCTGTTCAGAGAGTTTTTAACACAGGCATGAATCCGAATATGTAGGCCTGCCGGGTTCTGCTCAGTATTCTCACACCCTCTATGGGTGCTGTGTATCAAAATGTTAAACCCTGATACTAACATATCCCATAAATACAATTACCAGGAAGTACTCGTTTTACTTTTACTTATTATATGGGTTCCCAAGATTGCGAAAAAGGACTATCAACCTCGTCATGTTGTCTGTCTGTCCGTCCGTCTGTCCACATGGAACAACTCGATTCCTACTGGACCTATTTTCATATAAGTTGATAATGAATGATTTTTAAAAAATCTGTCGAGAGGATTCAAGTTTCATTAAAACACGACAAGAATAAAGGGTACTTTACTTGAAAACCTTCGTACATTTATAATCATATCTCGCTCATTTCTTCTAACAGTGAGAAATTTTTTTGATAAAAGATGTAAAGAAACTGGAAACATGCATTTCAGTTTCAAATACTTTTTTTTTTTACGAAAATCGTGCCATTCCTGACATAATGTGGAAAAATGAGGAGACAGACGGGCTACACATGACAATATAATATGGCATATGCGCGTTGCATCCTAGATAAGTAAGACTACATATACACACTCTGAGTATGTAATACTTATTGCTTTTCTGAGGCAACACTATTATTATTATTATTATTATTACTCACTCACTCACTCACTTCTTAATTACTTACTTACTCACTCACTCACACACACACTCACTCACTCACTCATTCACACACTCACTCACTTACTCACTCATTCACTCACTCACTCACTCACTCACACCCTCACTCACTCACTCACTTACTTACTTACTGCAGTTGAGTTTTCACATGGTGGCAGTAGTTCTTACACTAGTACAGACAAAACAAATAGGAATAAATATACATAAACGAAACAATACAAAAACTCAGTACAAACAATTCAAAACGTAGTAAATACAAGTACAGTGATACCTCGGCTAACGAGTGACCCTGCTAACGAATTTTTCGGCTAACGAAGATTTTTTTCGCTGTTTTTCGGACTCGGCTAACGAATATGGATTCGGCTAACGAATGTTTTAGTGG
>Ga0136643_10000773_pt1 | contig 36725 bp, 23 predicted proteins | sample TergutLab28metaG_FD_96883 | JGI IMG/M metagenome (GOLD analysis project Ga0136643, IMG submission 96883) | Labiotermes labralis P1 segment gut microbial communities from Petit-Saut dam, French Guiana - Lab288 P1 (version 3) (version 3) | ecosystem: Host-associated > Arthropoda: Insects >...
ATATTTTCGGACTTTCCCTTATTTTATCAATACTTGGTTAAGCCATGATATTATAGCAGTTAATATTTCTGGCATAATAACCAAAAATTAAATGTTTATGCTTCGCATATCATACCATATATATGCTTCATTTAATCTAAATTTTTTAATATTTAACCACCAGTTTACCAAAACCCTCTTTTATATATATTTTACCTTATTTTTTATGCTGCCAGTTTTGATTTTAAGCTATTTTATCTCTAAATTTTACTCTTTTTTGGTTTTATATATTCCGTAAATATTATAAGATATATCTTATAAAGAAATTATAGATTTATTTTTGGAAGCTAAAAAATATGGGAAAAGAAAAACAACAAAAAATAGGCCAGTTAACAATATATTCAGCCAACGTCAAACAGAAACCAGAACGATCCGCAATATTCTCGATTGGTGTTAAGATGGTAACAATAGTTACCCTCATTGTATTACTCTCTCTGGGCTCAATTACAGCTCTGGTATCATGGCTGGTAAGAGAGGATTTGCAGATTTTGGCAGAAGAAAACAACTTTGAGACAAACCGGCGTTCTGCGGTGGAAGCAGAAGATACTCTTCTTAAAATGCGCTCTGATGCCCTGATGATTATTCATACCATTACCTCTGTGGGGATACATAGCGCCCTTGCGCAGAACAACACTGCATATTTCTTCAAGCAAAATCCCCGTATCGCAGCGCTTTTCTTTGCTGCTCCTGAGCAGACAAAAAAATTTTTGGTAAATGAACAATTCTTTATTTCACGGAGTATTGACTCTTCTCTTGTAGACTTATACCTGAATAACCACCAGACAACATTGACCTTGGCTTCTGCCGGGGAAACCATGGTTTTGAATGCTACTCCCCACTTTAAAATACATCTTTTAGCTATGTTTTTCCCAGGTGAAACAGGCGGGGGAATGGTGCTGTTTTCTCCAGAATACTTGAGCGCTTCTTTTGGTTTTGGGGTCAATCAATCATGGATGATAAACAGTTCGGGCGACATTCTTCTCCATCCTAATTTTGAACATATACGGAGTGGGGTAAATGTTTCAGACCGCAATTTTATCCGCAACATTCAGGAAAGCTCTCACCGGAGCAGGCAATCTCTTATCAATGTTGATTTTGATGTTATGCTTCCAGACGCATCTGATAAAAGCTTTTTCATACAGACATGGGAAAGTCTGAAACAAAAAACAATTTCCTTATTTCATACTTGCATTGATCTTATTTGCAGGGTATTAAGAATTGAAAGAAATATATCACAATATCAGGGTGTAGTGTCTGACGCAACGCGCAAATTCATTGCCTACACAAAATTGGGTATTGGTGGCTGTACTGTAATAACAAACATAGAATACAATAAAGTTTTTGAGGGTATTGCTGCTACTACAAGACGTAATATCTACCTGACAATTACAGTTCTGGGTTTTTCCATAATGTTCATCTGGTTCTTTGCTAAAAGCATTTCAGCGCCTCTCAAAACTCTTGCTGCTGCAGCGCGAAAGATAGAGGGCGGTGTTTTTGATATAGAATTGCAAAAACCCAAGAGCAGGGATGAGATTGGCATTTTAACTGACAGTTTCCAAAAAATGTCTTCGGCACTAAATATTTTTGGCAGATTTACCAATAAGGAAATCGCTGTAAAAGCCATGCGCGGCGAAATCAAACCCGGAGGTCTTTCAAAACATGCAACGGTCTTTTTTTCTGATATTCGGGATTTTACCTCAAAATCAGAAAACTTTACCAATGTATTTGGAGAGGATGGTTCTGACAAAATCGTCTATTGGCTTAACCAGTACTTCTCACAGATGATAGACTGTGTAGAAAAAACTAATGGCATTATAGACAAATTTATCGGTGATGCGCTAATGGCGCATTGGGGTACAGCCTATACATCAGGCAGTTCTGAACGTGATGCTTACAACTGCGTGAGAGCAGCTCTTCTGATGCGCAAGGCGCTTTATGAAATGAACAAAGCGCGCAGAAAGGGCGATCCAAGTAACCCTCCAATCGCTATTGGCTGCGGTATCAATACAGGAGTTATTACTGCCGGACAACTTGGAAGCGATATGCGAATGGAGTATACTGTTATAGGTGATCCAGTAAATCTTGCTTCCCGCATAGAATCGCTTAGCAAGGTATTTGGCGCTGATATTCTTATTAGCGAGAACACATGGAACCTGGTGAAAAAGTATTTTATTACCGAAGAAATGCCTTCTGTAACAGTGAAAGGAAAAGAAAAGCCTGTGAGGATATTCGCGGTCATTAACTTCTCCAACATTGATAAAGGGGCGAAAACCCTTGCAGATGTGAGGAAGCTCCTTGACATAAAAGCTCCGGACCTCGCAAATGTTGATGTCAACGCGAATGAGAAAAAATACAATATTGGTAAAGAAAAAAAATAATGAATGGAAAAGAAACACACGTAAATACAGCCCGTTTCCGCATTGTAGACCTCCTTGTAATCATACTCTGTCTTGCTGTAGTGGTGTATAGTCTTAACTTGTTCAGGCTTGATCTGTTCCAGACATTAAGTCTTCAAAATGAACAACCAGTCGGCACTATTGTCATAAGAGAAAATATTGTCCAGCGCCGTCTTGCTGACCGGGTGCTCTGGGACAGGCTTGCAGTTGAATCACCTGTATATCTTGGGGATTTGATTCGTGTAGCAGATCATTCTGCTGCAACATTATTTATAGAAGCGCAGCAAATCGATTTAGATGAAAATACACTGATACGTATACAACTTGCTCCAGGTGAAGATGGGGTCATACAAATCGAATTGAGCGAGGGAAACCTTGGCATGATAACCACAGCCGAAGGCAGCAATATTCAGCTAAGTCTTATGGGGTACGTAATTGAAGCAGCTCCGAATACAACACTTACTGCTGCAGCAGGAATAGATGGCATAGCAGTGCAGGTAACCGAAGGGAGCGCTGTTTTTACTGGAGAAGGGCAGAGCAGGGAAGTGCGATCAGGAACAATGCTTGCTTTTGACACCGCAGGTATAGAGCGTCATGGTCCTGCAGCAGTAGTAACGCAACCGCGACCCAATGCACGTTATGTAAAAAGCGTTCCGCAGCCTCTTGATGTAGTTTTTGAATGGAACCGGATAAACCTCCAGCCAGGAGAGCGTATACGCCTTGAGATTGCCGAGGACAGAAACTTTAGCCGTGATGTCAAGGTTTTCAACAACCTTGACACTTTTGCCGAAGTAGCGCTAGGAGCTGGTATATGGAACTGGCGCCTTTCTTCTGTAGAAACAATTCTATCAACTGGAAAACTTACGGTGGTAGAAGCATCTGGGCTTGATTTGTTAAGTCCGGCAAGAGGCAGTTTGTTCAGCTATCATGGAGATAAGCCGTCTCTAAGTTTTCAGTGGTCGGAGATAGAGGGAGCTTCGCATTATGTCATAGAAATTTCATCAACCCCTGACTTTACAACTCCGAGTATAAGCAAGGAAGTAGCAGCCGCGTTTTTTGTAGATTCTGAACTTGGAGAGGGGATATGGTATTGGCGGGTACAACCAGCTTTTTCTTCTCTCTTTAAAGGCAGCGCTGCGTTTTCACCAGTTTCCTTTTTTATTATAGAGCAAAACATTGCTGGAGGTGCGCTGGCAGTAACAATGCTTGGGCAAGACCAGATAGAAGAAATAGAACAAATAATCGATCCAAGTCGGGTGGTTGAACCAGAAATTCCAGAGCCTGTTCCAATACTACTCCGCCTTTTGACTCCAGCACAGGGAGCAAGGTTGGCCGGACTTACTGCATTAAGAACGCAAACTTTGTTTACCTGGGCTGCTGATGGGGAAGTTCAACGTTCCAGATTTGTTCTTTCACGAAACAGAAACCCTCTTCAGGGGCAACCAACAGTAGAAATAATCAATCCAGGTTCAACCATTGCTCTGAATCGCCTTGAAACAGGGATCTGGTACTGGACAGTGGAAGCGCAGTCTGCCAACGGTCTGATCAGCGTTGCTGAACCACGTCAGTTACAGGTACAACCCATTCCGCTTCTGGCTATGCCTGCAAACCGTGTGCCGCTTAATGGGCACGACTTTGACATTGAGCAAATCAGGATTCAGCGAAATATTGTCTTTAGATGGTCATCAGTAAGTGGGGCCAATGCATATGTCTTTACGCTTTTTGAACAGACTGCAGGCGGGCGTCGTCAAGTCAATAGCGCTATTGTGACAACTACCAGTTGGACACTTGAGGATGTCAGCATTTTAGGGCGTGGAACTTTTATTTGGCAGGTGGAAGCGATAAACAGACGTAACAATATAATTGAGCAACGAGGTGTTCTGGGGGTGAATTCTTTTACGATTGATGTTCCACAGCCACGGCCTGTACAGATGGAAGATCCTGGGGTGTTATATGGCTTTTAGAGACTTATCAAGGAAAAAATTATTTATCAAATATTTTGCTTTAATTATTGGAGTATTTTTTCTGACAGGACTTACCCCTTTGTGGGCGCAGACTGCTGGTTATTTTATGGAACTCCGTTTTGTCCAGCGCTTTGCATGGACAGGGGATGAATATGCCATGCACTACGAAGTAATAGTTGAAAGAGAAGAAGAAGGGCAATACAGAAGGTTTTTTCAGGAATTTACCAGAGAAACCTTTATAAGAGTTTCTCTTTTGCCGGGAAACTACCGTTTTCAGGTTATACCTTATGATTATTTAGAGCAACCAATTCAAGTATATGAGTGGATATATTTTGAAGTCCTGCGCGGGGACAGCAAGTTAGCTACAGGAAAGCATGAGATCATTGTGATAAGCCCTTTTGATGAAAGAAACCAGGCAGAGATAATATTGGTTGTTCCGGAAGAAAGTGTTACTGGATTTAAAAACCAGTTTGACATATATGTAGGCGCAGCATGGGTTCCAAAGCTGCTTATTCACGGAGAAAACCAGTTTTTTGGCGGAGAAAACTCTTCATTATACAGCGCAGCTCTGCGAATTGGCGTTGTTTCAGCCGGGCAGAATTTCATAAACCCTGGAATGGAACTGGTAACGTCATGGCGCGCTTATGACTCCATGCATGGTAATAAACTATTGCATTCATTCGCATTTGATTTTAATCTCCTTGCACAGCTCAGATTCCCGAACGACAAAACATCTCTTAATTTTCGCTGGGGTGCTGGTGTTTCCATGTTGCCGGATATTGATCCAGTATCGTCCACTGGTCAATATTCACTCCATGCAAATGCAGGTGTATCGTTCCTTTATGTAGCTCAGAATAATCTATACTTTGAAATTGGCATAGATTACTCCCAGCTCTTTACAAGAGACTATTTTGGCTTTCTCCGACCCTGGATTGGACTGGGCTACCGGTTTTAGGTGACTAATATTGATAATAAAATATTATGCAGAACTTTTGCCTGCTTATTGCTGATTTTTAATTTCTATATCTTTGAAATATACCATTAAGTTCTTCTTGCGAGATTTTATATTTTTTTAGAATTCTCTGGGTTACTTCTCTCTCTGCTCTCTCGTGATCCTCTTGCGTGTTTGCGTTTCTTAACAATGAGTTTAATAATCTATTATATCTTGCAAAAATCTTTGCTTCTCTTTTTGTTAAAGCATTATCCCAGTCAGGCTCTCTCAAGAGATTAACCATTCTTAGTGTACTATAGTCGCCAGTTCTTACTGTATTTGCATCTGCCCATCTGCCGTTAGGCGCAAACTCAACTCGCCCGAACCTGAATTCATGACCCACAAGCACAGCATGATCATAAAAACCTACAGCAAGAACATTAAAAGGGTTTTCTCTTTGAGCCTGCGCCAGAACCCTTAGGGAGATTTGTTCCATTTCGCTTTTTGTTGTTCCTGGATTTATTACCACATGATAAGTAAACCGCCTTGCATTGCCTAACGAAGAGTTGTCAATACGTATAATCCTGAATTGCAGATTATCTCTGCCATAAACTGTTGCTGGTAAAAATCCTATTGATATTACAAATATAATTAAAATAATTTTTGCAGTTTTTAGCAATTTGACTTCCTTTTTCAAAAACTTATCTTGGAATCGATACCAATCTTATATAAGCTTCTGTGCCCCTCAGAGAAGGATTAAACCTGATATAATCAGCTACTGTTTTACCTTCTGCATTCCTGATATTTGGATCAGCGCCAAGTTCAAGAAGGTACAATATAAGACTGGACCTGTGATCAGTAAAAAGAGCTATTGCCATAAGAGGTGTAAGGTTAAGAGGTGTAAAGGTAGCATCACTAAGGTGATTAATATTTGCCCCTTTTTCAATTAATTTCTGTATAATAGTGAAATCATAATCCTCCACCAGTGCATATATCAAGGGAGTTAATCCATATCTGTCATAAGCATTGACATCTGCGCCTGCATCCAGAAGTGATATTATAACATCGTTACTGGTTTCTCTTCTTCTCCCTGCTGCATGTATTAAAGGAGTCTGGTTATATTCATTAGTGATATTAACATCTGCGCCGCTTTTTATCAGCATATCCACTGCTCTGAATGTATTATTTGAAATAGCATAAAATAATGGGGTTATACCTATGTTGTTTCTTGCATCAACATTTGCACCGAGATAAATTAGCGTTTCCAATACTCTATAATTTCTGTTCTTCTCTGCTGCAAATGCTAATGGAGTTTGTCCTGTTGAAATCCTGAATTCAAGGTCTGCGCCTGATTTTACAAGAAGTTCCAAAGTATCAATAATCTCGTCCCACCTTATTTCAACTGCGTAAAATAATGGCGACCACCCTTGAGAGTCAACAGCATTGACATCTGCTCCGGCTCTTATAAGCGCTTTGGAAACTCTGTTATCTCTGTTTAAAAATGAATGCATTAAAGGGGTAGAGCCAAAAAAATTGGTTTCATTAACATCTGCGCCGCGGGCAATAGCTCTTTTTATTTCCCTGTAACTTCCCGAACGCACAATTTCCAATAACGAAATATCTGTTTGATTATTGTTGGGCCGACAGGAAATAAAAATAAAAAACATCAAAATAAATATTATTTTATATATTAACCTGATGCTGATAATGATTTTTTGCATGATTTTTACCCTGTTATTGATACAATCTTACCAATTCCCCAAGAGGATAGTAGTGGTTTAATATTTCAGAATATGTATACCCTTTGTGCGCCATTCCTGCTGCTCCTGACTGGCACATTCCTGCTCCATGCCCCCAGCCTGCGCCTGCAAAAATAAAATATTCAGGAAGGCCATCTCTCCCCAATTTAGGCATAATCACAAAAAGATTGCTTCTTAAACCGCCAAGACTGCCTCTGATTACATCATGACTGATTATTTCGTTACCAGTAGTGGTTCTTACTGATACTCTTTCCACTCTTCCGCTGTTGCCGCGCCCCATTGATGTAATGCTTGTTATTGTGCCAATATTTCTTCTTAGCCTCGCTCCTATTCTTGCTTCAATTTCTTCTCGCGGAACAATTAATTGCCATCTGTAAGATGACCTGAAATGGTATCCTTGAACAGAACTAAAAGTAAGAGGTTCTGATAAAATCCACCTTGTAAGTTCATCTGGAGAAGGTGGGTCTGTTTCAAATAAAAGATGAGGGTCTGCTACTCCAATTATGGGAGCATTCATATTCCATACGCTTCTTACAGATTCTGTTCTCCCTGCAGAATTGGCAGAGTAAAATGTGTTTAAATATTCATCGTTATTTTTTAGGACAAGCCCTCTTGTTCTTTCAACAGCCCTGGTTGTTCTTTCGTGTTCACCGGTTATTCCCCGATAAAAAGCAGATATTACTGACCCGGACAGATCATATCCTCTGTGGTTGAATCTTCCCATATTCGCAAGTGTATATGACCTTGCTGCTATTGCCTGAGCTGCAAGAGCTTCTTCCGGCCATGTTGGAGGTATTTCTGAGGGAACAACAGAGTAAAGGTATTCTTCAAGAGAAAGTGTATTAACAACTGTTATCCCTTGACCTGAAACCGGAATAAATGTAAGTCTTCCCCGATATGCTCTGTCTTCCTGACCTGCTGTTTGGAGTCCTGTACTGTGTGAAACATCAAAAATAATTGTTGTTGTTGCAACATTATCCGGCGTAAGGGTAAAAACTGTATTTATCCTTGAAATTAAATTATCATTTTGGTCATAAAGTTCAACACCATTGTTTACGAACCTTATTTTTAAAATATTATCTCTTCCCCCTCGCAAAATTGCGTTGTTTGAACTATCTCTTATAATAAAATTGCCGCCTGCTTTTATAAAAAGCTCATTAAGGCTTCCTGCAAGCCCTATTCTTACTTCAGGCATAACAGAAGGGTCTGCTGTAAATGTTCTTGCTATTGGGGCAGTGGAAACTTCTCTTGTAATCCTTCCTGTCTCTATTCTTTGCTCCACAAGATGTGGATGACGTTCTTCGATTTCAGTAATAAGGTTTCTTGTCCCTTCGTCCCACGGCCTTATTGCCCGCGCTCTTTTTAAGGCAGAATACCCCTCTTCAAGTCTTCCTTGCGCAATGATCGCTCTTCCAAGATATGGCCGCCCTTGTGTAAGATTAAAATCAAGGCGTAATGCTTCGGCAAGCTGTAGCTCTGCTGCTCTGTAATTTCCTCTGTAATAATAAATTTTTCCAAGCATAAGGTGCGCAATGGGAAAGTATTTTCTTGTTTCTATGGCTGCTATAAAAGATTCAGCAGCCTGATCCACCAATCCTAATTTTTTATATGCCCACCCTGTAAAAAAAAGATTTTCGGATTTTATGTTTATTTCTGCTTGAGTCAAAAAAAAGTTCTCATATACGTTGCCGGAATATCTTGGAACTATACTCAAAAATTCTGAATAATTACCCATCAGAAATATTGGCAGTGATTTTTCTTCCCACATACTTCCCAGAAGAGGTGGATTTTGGCTGGACGAATAATACCTTGTTAAAACAGCTAAAGCTCCATTATGATCGCCTGTTTCTTTGAGAACCCTTACAAGGCTAAAAAGCGCTTTCCTGTTTTCAGGCTCTTTTTCAAGTAGTTCTTTAAATAATCTAATTGATTGTTCTATATTACCGCTGTAGTAAGCTGTAATTGCATTCATCATATTATTAGAATACCGGCTGTTTGAGGTATTTCTATTATCCGAAGTTCTGGCTGTTCGGCAACCTGAAAACCCTGTCAATACCAGTATAGAAAAAAAGATAAAAACTATTGTAATTAGATTTACTTTTGGTAAATATTTTTTTATTTTTAAAGAAGATGTTTTATTTTTTATAGTTATCATATAAACTAATTATATCATTAAAAATACATTTTAAAATACTATATTTAAGAAGACTTAAGATATTTTTTATCTATCATAAATTCTTATTTACCAAATGATATATTACTGTTAACTTTATATGTTTTAATATGTTTTAGGGATGTATATGAGTAAAAAGCATAAAATTCTTGTTATTGAAGATGAAGATGATATAAGAGAGCTTATTGCTTTTAACCTTGAATTAAATAACATGGATGTCTTGAAAGCAAAAAATGGTGAACAGGGAATTGAGATAGCGGAAAAAGAACATCCTGATATTATTATTCTGGATTTAATGCTGCCGGGCGGCATAGATGGCTTTGAAGTTTGCAGATATCTTAAGAAAAATACTTCAACACGGGATATAACTGTTATAATGCTTACAGCGAGGGCAGAGGACCCGGATGTTGTTACAGGGTTTGAAATAGGTGCGGATGACTATATTACAAAACCTTTTAGCCCCAGAATACTTATTGCAAGGATAAATGCTACACTTAGAAGAAAAAATGGTGGTGGGAGCGAGCAATCTGCTCCAATGAAGCTTAAAGTTCATAATATTATAATTGACATACCAAGGCATGAAGTTTATGTGAATGGTGAATTTATAAATCTTTCTGTTACAGAATTTGAAATATTAAAATTTCTTGCTTCAAGTCCAGGATGGGTCTTTTCCAGAAATCAGATTATTGATTCTGTCAAAGGGGCTAATTCTCCAACAACATTGCGTTCTGTTGATGTTCAAATACTTGGGCTTAGAAAAAAACTTGGAAATCAAGGCAGATTTATAGAAACAATAAGGGGAGTTGGGTACAGAATGCAGCCGGAATAAAGTTGCATAAAACAGGCAAATGAAAAGAATAACTTTATTTTTTCAGCTTTTTAGTATTCAGTTTATTCTTGTTTTTGCATTGCTTTTTGTTGCTACCTTTCTTTCAACAAAAACACTTACAGATATTATTAATACAAACACAGAAACCCATCAGAAAGCTATGACCACACTTATAGTAAATATGCTTCCTGAAAAAGAATTCCAATCCATATATGATGCCCAGAATTTTGCTGACAGTGCATCTGCAGGTACAGGAAAAAGATTGACTCTTATTGACTATGAAGGAAACGTAATTGCAGATTCTCATAACGATTCACATACTATGGAAAATAACCTGGATAGAGAGGAAGTGCAGGAAGCTTTAAGGGGGGGAATGGGCCAATCAAGACGATATAGTATAGCTATGGGAGAAGAGATGTTTTTTATCGCAATACCAGTGCCATCAAAAAATCTTATTGTAAGAACAGCGATTTCTGTAGAAGATATAAAAAGACAACTGGAACATATTTACAGGCGTCTGGCGTTGGTTGTTGGTATAATATTTATCCTGGCCTCTCTTGTTGCATATCTTATTGCAAAAAATATAAGTAATATAATCAATTCCATAAAAAACGTTGCCGAACACTATGCAGCAGGTGATTTTTCAGTATCATTAAAAGCAGCAGGTAATCTTGAGCTTTTTAAACTTGGAAGATCGATCAACTCAATGGGGAATCAGCTTAAAGAAAAAATAAATACAATCACATCGCAGAAAAATGAACTAAAAGCAATTCTTATTAACATGGTAGAGCCTGTCATTCTTTTTGATGAAAATATGGATATAAAAGAGATTAATCCTGCTGCTTTGGATATAATAAATCCACAGAATAAAATAAAAACAAATAAACTGTCCGATATGCTTAAGAATAAAGATATAACCAGGATTATAAAAAGAAGTTTAAAAACAAGAAAATATCAGGAAGAGATTATTTGTTTTAATGAAAAAGAAAACCTTTATTACCTTGTGCATGTATCTTTTATAAAAAGGTACGGCAAAGAAAAAAACAGAGCTTTGCTTGTAATGAATGATATATCAGGAATTAAACGACTTGAAAAAATGAGAAAAGAGTTTGCTGCAAATGTATCGCATGAACTTAAAACCCCTGTTACGTCAATAATTGGATATGTTGAAACCTTAATGGCAGATGAGAATCTTGATAAAGATAACGTCAGGCAATTTCTCTCTGTAATAAGCAGACAATCTATAAGACTTGAAAAAATAATCGAAGATCTTCTTACTCTTTCAACTCTTGATAATGAACATACAAATTTTGATAAAGAAAAAATTCCTGTTGCTGACCTAATCGGAAGTTCTGTTTCTGCTTGTTCTTATTTAGCTGAACAGAAAAATATAGAAATTATGACTGAGTGTAGCGAAGATCTTGAACTTTATGCGCACCCTGTTTTAGCTGAACAAGCTGTATCAAATCTTATAGACAATGCTTTAAAATATAGTTATCCGAATAGTGTTGTTAAAGTCAATGCTGATATATCTAAATATTGCATAGTAATAACAGTTTCTGACTCTGGCCCGGGAATACCTAAAAAAAATCTTGATAGAATTTTTGACAGATTTTATCGCGTAGATAAATCGCGCAGCAGAGAGCTTGGTGGTACAGGGCTTGGTCTTGCTATTGTAAAAAGTATTGCAAGGATACATGGCGGTAAAGTAACAGTTGAATCTACTTTAGGGGTGGGTTCTTCTTTTAAACTATATTTTAGTAATGATAGAGCTTAAAAATTGTTAAATTTACGAGAAATAATTGAAAATCCAAAATGATAATTATATACTGTTCTAAAGTTTAGGAGGAAAAATGGAACTGGCTGCAAAGGAAGTAAATAAAATTCTTGAAAATTGTGTAATACATGATCTTTTATCACAGGCTGGAAAGCGTCTGTTTTATCCTAAAGGGATTATCTCTCAAGCTGCTGAAGCAAAAGAAAAAGCAAAAAAATATGATGCAACTATAGGAATGGCTACAGAAGGGAATATGCCAATGTTTCTTCCTACAATGATGAAATATTTTAATGACCTTAAACCCTCAGAAATATTCAACTATGCGTCTGCCGAAGGGAATGCCACTCTCAGAAAATTATGGAAGGAAGAGATGCTGAAGAAAAACCCTTCGATCGAAAAAAATAAAATTATCTCGCACCCTATTGTAACAGCAGGTATTACTCACGGTATTTCAATTCTTGCAGATATGTTTATTGAAAAAGGGGATAATGTAATAGTTCCTGATATGTATTGGGGAAATTATAAATATATTGTTGAAACCATGAAAGAAGCTCATATAAAAAATTTCCCTTTTTATGATAACGACAGTCTTAATTTAAAAGCTCTTGAAAATATTATAAGAGCGTCTGATTCCAGGAAAGTATCTGTTGTTTTGAATTTTCCAAATAATCCAACAGGCTATTCTCCATCGTTAAAAGAAGTTGACCAGATTGCATCAATGTTAAAAAAGCTTGCAAAAGAAAATTATAAAATTTTGGCAATTTGTGATGATGCATATTTTGGACTTTTCTTTGAGGACGATACTTTTAAAGAATCTGTTTTTTCAAAACTCTGTGACCTTGATGAAAATATTCTTGCAGTAAAACTGGATGGAGCTACTAAAGAGGAGCTTGCATGGGGATTCAGGGTTGGCTTTATAACTTATGGCGGCAAAGGTATAACAGAGGAGCAGTATAAGGCGCTTGAACACAAAACAACTGGCGCAATACGCGCAACAGTCTCCAACTGTAATGCTGCTTCCCAAAATCTTTTGGTTAAAGCATTATCAAATCCAGAATATCATAATGAAAAGAACGCTGCATTTAAGAAAATGGAGGCCAGATATCTTAAAGTAAAAGAAGTTTTGGCAAAAATGCCTGCAGATGTGCCAATGCGTGTTCTTCCCTTTAACTCAGGTTATTTTATGGCTTTTGAATTGCTGGGGAAAGATGCTGAAAAATTAAGAATGCATCTTTTGGATAACTATTCAATAGGGACTATTTCTATTGGAAGTAAATATCTTAGAATTGCTTTTTCTTCAGTTACTTTGGAAAATATTCCGGATCTATATGATACTATATTCAAGGCTGTAAAAGAGCTAAACTCCTAAAGGTGGAAATAATCAAATGAAAAATAAACTTAGAAGCAGTTTTATGATGGAAGAGAGGCGCATGGCAGGAGCCAGAAGTTTATGGCGCGCTAACGGCATGATAGAGAGCCAGATGGGAAAACCTATTATAGGTATTGCAAATTCTTTTACGCAGATGGTTCCAGGTCATGTTCATCTTCATGAAGTAGGGCAATATGTCAAGCAAATTATAGAAGAGCTTGGCTGTTTTGCAGCAGAATTTAATACTATAGCAATTGATGATGGAATTGCTATGGGCCATAGTGGAATGTTATATTCGCTCCCTTCAAGAGAATTGATTGCAGATAGTGTTGAGTATATGTGTAATGCGCATGCAGTTGACGCTCTTGTTTGTATAAGCAATTGCGATAAAATTACTCCTGGTATGCTTATGGCTACAATGAGACTTAATATCCCTACTATACTTGTATCGGGCGGCCCCATGGAAGCAGGGGATTTTAAAGACAGGAAAGTCGATCTAATAGATGTAATGGTCATGGGTGCAGATAAAAGTGTCTCTGATGAAGATGTTTATGAACTTGAAAAAAGGGCTTGTCCAACTTGCGGAAGCTGTTCTGGTATGTTTACCGCGAATTCAATGAATTGTCTTGCAGAAGCTCTTGGAGTTGCGCTCCCGGGTAATGGAACTATTCTGGCAACCCATGTAAAGCGAAGAGAGCTTTTTAAAAAAGCCGCAAAACTAATAGTAGAAAACGCAAAAAAGTATTACGAAAATGGAGATAACTCTGTACTTCCCCGTTCAATCGCAACAAGAGAAACTTTTTTAAACTCAATGACTCTTGATATTGCCATGGGCGGCTCTACAAATACAGTACTGCACCTCCTTGCGATTGCCCATGAAGCAGGAGTTGATTTCTCTATGAAAGATATTGATGCGCTTTCAAGAAAAGTTCCATGTATTTCCAAGGTTGCCCCAAATTCACACCTCCATATAGAAGATGTAAACCGCGCAGGCGGAATAATGAGAATAATGGGAGAACTCGCAAGAGGCAATCTTATTGACAAATCTGTAAAACGTGTTGACAGTACATCGCTTGGAAAAACACTTGACGATTATGATATTGCAGGCGGGAAAGCAATTCCAGAAGCTTTTGATAATGCAAAAGCAGCTCCTGGAGGGAAATTTAATCTGGTATTTGCATCGCAAGATGCACAGTATGATTCTCTTGACCTTGATGATGAAAACGGATGCATAAGAAGCATTGCAAACTGTTATTATGAAGATGGCGGACTTGCTGTGCTTTTTGGAAATATTGCAGAGAAAGGGTGCATTGTAAAAACTGCTGGTGTTGACAGCTCTGTATTTAAGTTTAAAGGGAAAGTAAAAGTGTATCATTCCCAGGAGCAGGCATGCAATGGGATACTTGACGGAGAAATAAAAGCAGGGGACATTGTCGCTATAATTTATGAAGGGCCAAAGGGTGGTCCGGGAATGCAGGAGATGTTATACCCAACTTCATATCTGAAATCAATACATCTTGGGAAAGAGTGCGCGCTTATTACAGATGGAAGGTTTTCCGGCGGAACATCAGGTCTTTCCATAGGGCATATATCTCCGGAAGCAGCTTCCGGTGGAACTATAGCGCTTTTAAAAGAGGGCGATGAAATAGAAATCAATATATCTTTAAGAACAATAAATGTTCTTGTTTCGGATGACGAAATTAAAAAAAGAAAAAAAGCAGAAGAAGCAAAAGGTCGGAACGCGTATAAACCCGGACGCAACAGGACAATACCTACCTCGCTTAAAGTTTATTCGCACTTTGTAAGCTCTGCGGACACAGGGGCAGTTAGGGTTATTCAGGAGTAATATACAAAAGTTTGGATTTTATAGGAATCAAACAATCTCTTTTCTTATAATGTATCCTGAATGCAGGACCTTATCTGTTTGAAGGTATGTTATTTTTCCGTGATCACTCTTTTCTACTCTTCTCATATTTTCATCAAGAAGAATAAAATTGCTGTCTTCCAGATACATAATATCAGGGCCTATATATTCTATTGTGTCTGAATCCCGTATCTGATTTTTTACATCAAGTGTGTATATAAATGTTTCTTTAGGGCTATTGGATTCATTAAAACAGTTGGCCGGAGGGGAACCTTCGCTCACGTTTGTTCGCTTGGCGGGAGATGCCGGAGTAAGGCTTTCAATAACAGTTCCAAGAAAAGAATATTCTCTGTCGTATGGTTTAAAAGTAGGGGTTTCTATATCATCCTTTCCGTAGAAAAAGCCTGTTGAAAGTTCACGGTGACTAACTTTAAAAAGTTCATTTTTATATTTTTCAAGGTTTTCTACGGTTTTGCCCTCAAGTGAGTCAAGCGCTTTTCTGTATGCTCTTGTAACAACAGCTGTATAGTAAACAGATTTCATTCGCCCTTCGATTTTTAAAGAATCAACTCCGGCATTTTTCAGGTCTTGCAGATGGTCTATCATGCATAAGTCTTTTGATGAAAGTATCGATGTAAAATTCTCCCCTTCGATTACAGGAAAAAATTCCCCTTTTCTTTCTGATTCTTCAAGCACTTTGTATTGCCATCTGCAAGAATGAGCGCAGTCCCCTTTATTTGCCGAGCGATCTGTAAGATACTTGCTTAAAAAACATCTGCCTGAATATGTAAGACACATTGCGCCGTGTATAAATACTTCGATTTCAAGATTATCAACATTATTTTTAATAGCTTCTATTTCTTTAAGACTAAGCTCTCTTCCCGGTATTATTCTTGAAAATCCCATATCCCTGTACAGTTTTGCTGAATTTGAATTTACGCAATTAGCCTGTGTACTCAGGTGAAGATCTGTTTTTGGAAAATGCTTTTGCAGTAACGGAAGAATACCTGGGTCGCTTACTATAAAAGCATCTATGGGGTATAACGAGATATATTCTATCTCTTGTTCAAGCAGTTTTATATCGCTATCGTGAAAATATATGTTAAGAGCTGCGTAGAGCTTTTTATTTTTTTTTATTTTTTTGATTTCATTATATTCATCATCATTAAAGTTGTCGGCTTTTGCCCTAAGGGAAAAATTTTTAAGTCCTATATATGCTGCGTCTGCGCCATATTCGTAAGCGTAAAAGAGTTTTTCAATACTGCCGGCAGGTGATAGTAGTTCCATAAAAAAAAGATAGATTTCTTCTTGATTAAAGTCAAGGTGTTACTTGCCAATTTAACCTGTTATGAACTACACGGATTACTCAAACCATACAAATGTCACGAATTATGCAGGTATCTGCCAATACCCGAACTGCTAACATAATGATAATCTTGCTAATTTCTTAACACATAATGAATTATAAACTAATGTCAGGATATTTGTTTTTGCATAACACTAGTTGACATATATTAAGATAATTATGTTAAACTCTTTAGCAAGAAAATTACAAATCAAATCAAATTCAGGAGAGATTCGTGTTAAAGACAGGTTTTGTAGGTTACAGAGGAATGGTTGGTTCTGTACTAATGAAAAGAATGGTGGACGAGGGAGATTTTAAAAATTTTGAAAAAGTATTTTTTTCTACATCACAGGCAGGAAAAAGCGATGTAATAGCAGGCGGAATTAGCACAGGTGTTCTGGAAAATGCCGAAGACATAGAGAAGTTAAAAGCAATGGACGTTATCGTGACATGCCAGGGCGGAAGTTATACGGAAAAAGTATATCCGCAACTTATGGCTGCGGGCTGGAAGGGGTACTGGATAGATGCTGCGTCAACTTTAAGAATGAAAGATGATGCGATTATAGTTCTTGATCCTGTAAACCGGAATGTTATAGATGAAGCTTTATCAAAAGGGATCAAATGTTATGTGGGAGGAAACTGTACAGTAAGCCTTTTGCTTATGGGTATAGGATCTCTTTTTCAAAATAATCTTGTGGAATGGATAAGCAGTATGACTTACCAGGCATCATCAGGAGCAGGAGCGCTGAACATGAAAGAGCTTCTTGCGCAGATGGCAGTTCTTGGTTCTGCTGCAGGAGATATGATTTACGACCCTGCGTCTGCAATTATTGAAGTTGACAGACTTGTTACTGAAAAAATGAGAAGCAGCGATTTCCCTGTTGAGAATTTTAAAGTTCCCCTTGCCGGAAGCGTTATTCCCTGGATCGATAAAGGCCTTGAAAGCGGACAGACAAAAGAAGAATGGAAGGGGATGGTAGAGGCAAATAAAATTCTTATGACAAAAAAGCCAATACCTATAGACGGGATTTGCGTAAGGATAGGAGCAATGCGCTGTCACAGTCAGGCAGTTACAATAAAACTTACAAAAGATGTGCCCATCAAAGATATTTATGATATGATTGCTGCGAGTAACGAATGGGTAAAAGTTGTTCCAAATGAACTGGAAGCAACCAGAATGGAGCTTACCCCTGCAGCAGTTTCAGGAACTTTGACAATACCTGTTGGAAGAATGAGAAAAATGAATATTGGCAATGAATATTTAACTCTTTATACAGTAGGTGATCAGCTTCTTTGGGGAGCAGCAGAACCTCTAAGAAGAATGTTCAATATCGTAAGGGGACATCTTGGAAAATAATCCCGGGCGCTTGCGCGCATCGGTGTGTTTTTGCGGCACTTGCGAAAGCAAGTGAAAGCAATTCAATTTACCCTTCATATCCATACAAAATAAAAAGCCAATCCAGAGTCCGCTGGATTGGCTTTTATCCAAATTGCACTATTTTTTCTTAAAACTTATACTTCCTTTTTTCTTTAAAAAATTAAAACTTTGCTCAATAATATTATCCATTTTTAGTTTTTGAATAGCTAATAATGATTTATCAAACACTTCCATGGATAGGATTTTTCCTTTTGCTGTAAGCATTAGTTTTGTAAAATCATTCCTTTTATTACTAAGATCCACAATGCCTGTAGGAGAAAAATTAAGAAAAATATTTTCATTGTTTTTTAATGTAAAAGGGATATCCAGAAATTTTCTGCCATTAAGATAAAAGAAAAAGGAAAGCCCATCACCTACTGCTTTTTGGGCAGGAACAGCAGCTATTGGAGTAACTGGGTTAAAATCAGATGTTCTGGAACCTCGTGCTAAAGATCTAGCCAAAGCCAGTAATAAAATAAGCAGCAATATCCCAAGTATTATAAAATGGACCATAAATCTGCTAAATATACTTTTATTATCAAAACTTATTGCAAAAAGAGAAGGGGTAAGAACATTTTGACCAGCATAAACAAATCTAATTTCTCCGTTTATCATTCCTGCGGGCAAGCTATCAGGAATAATAACAGGTATCCTGATGTTTCTGGTCCCATCTTCTGTAAAAGATAAATCAACGATATTACCGATAATATCAAATGTTTCCCGACTCTGAATATCTGTAAACATTATCGATACAAGCCCTATATTTTTTACTGCGCTTAGAAACGAAGCTTCTGTATTAAATTCGATATATGGGTTTTGCATAAGACCTCTATAAGAAATATTGGGGGTTGAAACCACCCTTACAACAGAAAGAAAATCTGATGTTTCTGCAATTATTCTGTCTGTAAGCGAAAGTTCGGCTGCTGAAGAGTCGTCCTGACGTGGATCAACTTCAGAAAAAGTCGCTGACAATTCTTCTGCAAGCCTTTGCGCATCAGTATGCCTGCCAAGTCCTAATATGTGAACTTTCCACCCTCTTTTAGCAATATATCTTGTATTTTCAAGAAATCTATGGTTAAAAGGTTGCCCAAGCTCCCATTGATAAATACTATCAGGCGGGGCTTCCTGTCTGCCATCTGTTATAAGAAGCATATATTTTAACCTGTTGTTTTCTTCATAAGCAGCCGAGATTGTTGCCAATGTGTCTAAAGCGTTTCCAATATCTGTGAACCTGCCATCAGCTCTAATCCCCATAACACGCCGCTTTAACTCTTCCTTATGATTTTGATCCCTAACTATTGTATTTATAAATACTTCTGTCCTGCCAAAAAAATTTATGATATAAAGCAAATCTCCTGGTATTATTACTTCATCTATAATGTATCTGGAGACATATTCATTTACAGCCTGGATTTTATTGTCCTCCCGCATGGAAAGAGACTTATCAAGAAGGATAAAAACATCAATATTTTCTGTTCTGATATCAGAGAAAATAGGGAATTTAATAAAAGATAAAATAAAAAAAACAAATAGCAACTTAGTTTTCATTTTTTTTCCTTAAAAATTGTTATATTTACCTATAGTTTTATAAAACTTATTTACATTATAACACTATTATATATATAATGTTTATCATAATAAAAAAAAAATATACTTTACATATTAGTAAAGATATTGATATTCTTGAATTTAGTTTAAGAAATAGATAAAAGGAGAGTAATATATGGGAAGTGTTGATCTACCTAAAAGTCCAATGGTATTCCATCCAGAAAAACCGAGCGCTGTTGGATCTAGAAATTCTTTGGCTCAAGAAAGCAGGGATCAGCAGGCAGAAGTTGATCGTCTTCTTGCAGAAGAAGTTGATAAAGTAATTAATCATGTTACATCTAAGCTCCCTCTGGAAGTTCTAGAGAAAATTGATGTAATGGGTGGACTAAAAGAAAAAGTCTATAATTATTTTAACCAAAATTATCAGAATATGTTCAATAGATATATTGTTACAACTGAAGATGAAATGGTTAAAAAAGTAAGAAACTTCATTGACAAAGAAGAAATGAAAATTCTTAACCGCTATACTCCAAAAGAGATCGCAATACTTCTCGATGAAGTTGGTGGAATGGATAAATTCAATACTGGAGAAATTGAAAAATCCATAGTTAATATGTATGGGCATCTACAGGGTCATATACAAAGAGGTGTAAATGAACTTGAAAACCTCACTAACTCACTTTTAAGGCAAAAAACAGATGTAGGCGCATTCATTAGAGGTGAAAATGCTTATTCTGTTGTTAAATGTTCTTTTAAGGATAATATTTACAAACCAAAAACAGTTACAAACGTTAAAATGTCTGTAAATATCCTTGATTCAGAACTTATAAGCCCAATTTTCTATTATCAGGTAACAGTTGAATATCTTATTAAAGAACTAATTTCAAAAAATATTACTGATACTCTGGAAAAAGAAATTGAGAAACTCAAAGATGTCATCATCGATGAAGGAAGAGAAGAGCTTTCTGACAGCGAGATTCTATTTGAAAAATTAAAGAGAGTTGATAACTACACTGATGATGAAAAAGAAAATGTAAAATCAAAACGATATAATCTTGTTGCAAAGAAAATCATGGAAACTATTGAAGGACTCAGAGCAGAAATAGACCCTGAAACTTATGATCAGCTCAATATCAGAGAAAATATCAAAAAAATAGTTGATATTGAAAACATCAGAAACAGAGGTTATAACACAGCTATTAACTCTATTACTTCAATTCTTGATACTTCAAAAATGGGTTATCAGTATATTGAAAACTTAAAAAATGGCAGAGAACTTATCATCAGGGAATATGAAGATACAAATGTTTCTATTCTTCCGGATGAAAGATATCAGGTAAAACTGAAATATTATGATAATGCCAGATTAATTGAAGAACAAAAAGCATATGATGTTCAAATCAAGTCTTTTGAAATTGAAGTTGCGCATCTTTGGGATATTCTCGAAGAAGTATACAAAGATGGAAAGAGATTCAAAGGTATAACAGATTTCCTTGATCTTGCCAGAGCTTATAAAAATAAAATAGCAAAATCAAAAGAAAAAAGCGGCGATCCTTTGTATGAAAACCTCGAAAAACCATGGGATGAAATTTCCTTTGTTAGAGCAGCAGAAACAAGCCTTGAAGAGATGAACAGGACATATGTTTATGAAAAAGATAAAATAAAAAGAAAATTTGTTATAATGAAAAAGAGACTTCAGGATTTATACGGATATAAATATCCTATACAAAGAAGAGTCATGGAAGAAAGACTTGAAAAACTTAACTCTCAGTATGACGAATTTGATTACTTGATCAATCCTTATCATTTACAACCAGGACTCCTTCTTGATCTTGATATTACTTCAATCAAAAGAAAGAAAGCGACTCTCGATGGTATGGCAAATGTGCTTAATGAATTCCTTTATGGTGTATCAAAAGGGTTCCAGGATGCTGCATTTGCTTCTTTCTCAAGAAGAAGATCTACTGTTAGAAGCGATTTAAACCAGTCATTTGCTACTGCTGTGGATGGACAGGAAGAAAATAAAGGGCAAAGCTACCTTGATCTTCTTAACAGCTCCGTAGCAGAAGAAACTCCAAAACAGGCGCTTGCAGCACCTGCTCAGAAAAGATCTACAGGCATTGTTGACAATAAGAAAAAAGGAGCTCAAAAAGCTCAACAAAAAAAACCGTCTGGTAACAAGCTCAAAAGTATCTAATATTTTATAAATTAAAAAGTCCCTGTAACTTAATAGTTACGGGGATTTTTATAAGGCAGGTAAAAAAATTCATGGCAGATGTAAAAGAATTTGAACGCTTTTATACACGTGAGGGGTTTAATAAATCATTAAATCACTTTAACGTAGTGTTAGATGCAATAGGTGAATTTCAGAGCTACAATAACCTTGCAGATGTTCTTAATATGTATTTAGAAGAAGATAAAGTAGCACAACATCAACTTCTTCCAATAGTTAATTCACTTTTAGTCGACAAATACCTTTATTCATATAAAGCAATAAATATAAAAAATACAGTAACAGATTTTGACAAAATAGCTGCAGAAGTTTCAAAATGGTCAGGAATTGACATTGTTTTGGGATATCATAATCCAAATATAGGATTTTTAGTTATAAATGCCAAAAAGAAAGAGAGTCTTGCTATAAGCGGAGAATTAAAAAAATATGAACTTTTAACTATCTATGCAGGTGATTCTTTAGGTAACAATAATAAATATGCAGAGAGTGTTATAGAAGAATTTATAAAACTTCTTGAAAATAAAAAACCAAAAGTTCCCTCTTCTATATTGAATGGAAAGTATAAAGTAAAACCTACAGTAGTAAAGAGTGAACCTAAAGTTGCAAAAGCAAAAACACCGCAAGCCAAAAAAGCTGCTAAGAATGTAAAAGCAACAACTACAACATCTTCTGCGGTAGCTGCAAAACAGTCTGCGCCACAAGCAACTCCAGCGCCAACTCAAGATATACAGTCAACAGGCGGAGCTGTAAGAATGACACCTCTCTACGGTGTGGAAGTAACAAATGAACTTTTTCATAATGGCAATGTTGAAGCATGGAAAATAATTATAAACAGTTATAAAACATCTTATCCAGGATGCGATGTTATTATATTTTATGAAGGAGAGAGGATACTCGATATTAATACTCTTTTTAAATGGGGAAAAGTAAAACATGGTTCTGCTATCATGTTTGCTATTTCAGGAAAAGATATAAAAGATGTAGCCAAACTTCAACGATACTTAAAACAGGGCGCAAGTCATAGATTTGAAGATTTTTTGAAATTTCCTGTAAATGTAGTTCCTAAATTATTCTAAACTGTAAGAGGCTGTATCAGATGAAAAACAATATCCATTTTTATTGTAAAGATAAATTTATAAAAGATCCATCAATATTGGAAAGAATTGGATAAAGAATAAGAGAAGCAAATAACTTCGCTGAATTAAACCTTCCTGTTGTTCCAGGATTTGTTATTGATTCAGAAGGTGTATCTTCTATTGAAAGAGGCACCTGTAAGCAGTATATAAAGCCTTTTATTGAAAAAATTGAAAAAGAAATTGAAAAAAAATATGATTCAGAAACCAAGCCATTAACTTTAAAAATAATAATCAGCCCTAATCTTATTATTACAACCAGCTATCCTGCGATGCATAATTTTGGTCTTACTAAAAAAACAATGCATGGTTTTAGTGAACTTGCAGGTATTAATTTTGTGTTAAATGAATTTTTCTTTATGGTTAACGGTCTTTTGATTATTGAAGAAAGAATTTTTACAATTGAAAATAAAGATAAAGAGCTCAAAAAAGTAAAAGCTATACTGGAATTTATAAATAGCAAAATAAACAAAAATATTTCAGAAAAAGACCTTGATAAACTTATTGAAATTACAAGTGGGATATTGCCCAATGATTTTTTTGATGATGCATATGCACAACTTGATTATGCTTTATCAAGAGTAAGCTATTTACTTAATATTGATGAAATGAATGATAATGATACAGCTATTGGTGTTTCTGCAATGGTTTATGGAAATTTCGGCAATAACTCCTCTAGCGGCGCTTTTTATACAAGAAATATAATAAATGGCAATAAAGTTCTATTCGGTGAATATCATCAAAATACATTTGATTTTAAAGGCACAAAAGGGAAAGATATAAATAAAATCGATAAAGCTTATTTATCAAAACTTGAAAAAATTGCACACACTATAGAAGCGCATTTTAAAAATATAAGACATATAAGATTTACTATCGAAGATAAAAAACTATGGCTTATAGACCAGCGCGATGCAGTTGATAAATCTGTAAAAGCAGAAATTATTACACTTCTTGAACTGCATGAAAGAAAAATTATAGATGATAATTATATATTAAATGCTATAAAACCTGGGCAGCTAAATGAAATATTGCATCCTATTATTGACATTTCATCTGTAAAAAGCTTTAAAAAGCTTGCAGGCGGAATTGCAGGTGCTCCTGGCGCTGCTATTGGAAGGGTTTATTTTACAACCGCAGCACTGCTTGAAGCAAATAAGATGGCATTGCAGCAGGGACTTGATACCAAGTTTATATTGTGTATGCCTTCAACTTTTGCAGAAGATGTTAAGGCTATTGAAGTTGCAAAAGGTGTACTTTCTTCTGAGGGCGGTTATGCTGCTCATGCTTCTGTTGTAGCAAGACAATATGGAAAAGTTTCTCTTGTAAAACATGGATTGGTTTTCAAAGGTAATAAATTTACAATTGACGGAAATACTATTTCAGAGGGAGATTATATCACTCTGAATGTGCCTAATTACGGCGAACCTGAAATATATATTGGCAAGGCTTCATTGATAGAGCCTGACTATGAATCATCTGGTATAGAAAAACTTGTTCAACTTGCAAAAAGGAATATTAAAAATTTTCATGTAAGGGTAAATGCAGATAATGCAAGAGATTGTACGCTTGCAAAGAAATTTGGCGCAGAAGGTGTAGGGCTTTGCAGAACAGAGCATATGTTTTTTGATGATAAACGTATAAATGTTTTTAGAGAGATGATTCTTTCCAATAATAAAGAAAAAAGAATAAAAGCGCTTGCCCGCCTTAAAAATATGCAGAAAGAAGATTTTTATCAAATATTTAAAGTTATGAAAGGAAAAGGAGTTACAATAAGACTTCTTGATGTTCCTCTGCATGAATTCTTGCCTCATAACCCTTCAGAAATGGATGCGTTCATAAAATATCTGAAATCATTGAAGGGCTACGAAAAAGTGAATGCAAAAGATATTGTACAACACTGTGAGTCATTAAGTGAATTCAACCCAATGCTTGGTCATAGAGGGTGCAGAATAGCTATTTCATACCCTGAGATATATGAAATGCAGGCAACTGCTATTTATGAAGCAATATATGCTCTTAAAAAAGAGGGTATTGAAACTCATGCTGAAATCATGATCCCTATAATAATGAATTCAGAAGAGCTTAAAACAATCATATATGGCAAAAAAATCGAAGGTATGTCTATAAAAGGGCTTATTGAAATAGAGGAGCAAGTTAGAGCTTCTCTTAAAGCAAAGCAACCTGTTTCATTTAAGATAGGAACAATGATAGAGCTTCCTGCTGCTGCATTAGGCGCCGGAGAAATTGCTCAGTACGCAGAATTCTTCTCTTTTGGTACAAATGATTTAACACAAACAACGCTTGGTCTCTCCAGAGATGACTTTAATAACTTCATGCCTGATTACACAATGTTTGACTTGATTCCAGCAAACCCTTTTGAGATTCTTGATGCAAATGTTAAGGAATTAGTCGCTTTTGCAGTTAGACGAGGGAAAATGACAAGACCTGGCATTAAACTTGGATTGTGCGGCGAACATGGCGCAGTTCCTCAAAATATAGAATTTTGTATTTCTGTAGGGCTTGATTACGTGTCATGTTCTACTTATTCTGTGCCTATTGCAATACTTGCAGCAGCACAAATACAAATGAAAAAGGGTCAATAGAAAATACTTGAAAAATATATGAATTAGGCATTTAATGAATGTCTGAATCAAAAAAAAAAGGCTGTCCAAACCCCGATTTCCATCGGTGACTGCGGACAGCCTTTTTTAAAATCAAAATAATGACAGGATTAGTCTTGCCACAGTTTAAATTTCTTTAATCCTTCAATAACAGCGCGCGCGCTTTTTTTAGTATCTGACTGAGGAACTCCTGCCTCTTTATTCAATGTCTGGGTAAAAAAGAATTCAAGACTTTTTAATACATCTTCCTGATGATAGAAAATTAACGCAAAATTGACCCCTGTAGGTTTAAGAATAGTAAAGGATGAATATGAAATAACAGGATTCTTGCTTACCATTACTTTTGTTTGATTCTTTGCAATAACAATATCCAACTCAGTAAAGCGTTGTGGGATTGTTTCATCCCTTGATCTTGTAAAAGGTTCTTGATACTTGTGCGGATAATTTGAAGGCTCTACAAGGACAAATATTTTATGTCCATCAGCCTGAAAAGTAAGTGAAGTTTCGCCTGCAAAAATAGCTTTTACATTATCATAGGCAATGACTTCATAAATAGAATATGTAGAATTTTCACTAAAAAAAGATGATACAATATAACCCCCAGATTCAGGCATTTTTCCTTCTTTATAAGCTTGAAAGAGATCCATTGCTTTTGGCATTTGTTTACTCATAATTTCCTCCCCGATGTTACAGTTATTATTGCATTTGATAGAAAAATATCAAGCATTTTTTTTAAACTTTTCTCCAAGCTTTTCAAATTTTATAGCAAAATCCTTTAAACCTTGAGATTCATATATTTTTGCTATATTAAAATAAACTCTCCATTCTTTTTCATCCAGCTCAAGCGCATTTTTAAATGCATCCAGCGCTATTTTATTTTTGTTTATTTTTGTAGCAAGAATACCTATTGTTAGCTCAATATCTATATCATTTTTTATATAACTTCTTGATGTCTCAAGAAGTTTAAGCGCCTTTTCTGTACCAGTAAGCTTTTCTGTGCAATAAGCAATTGAAAGCAGATACTTAGAGTTATCCGGATGTAAACGAAGCATCTGTTTATAAATCAATATAGCTTTCTGATAATCTCCAATATTCAAATAGCATTTTGCAAGAAGTCTGTTTACATTTTCATCTTCTGCATGGGCTGAGGAATATTTTTCAATCTCTTTTATTGCTTTATCATAATTACCTGTTCTATAGAGATGATTAATATAATAGCGTCTTATTTTGTTATCATCAGGAAATATTGAAAGGTAATTCATAAAAACTTTTATGGTTTTACTTTTTTCTTCAAGAATATGATATGTTTTGATAAGACCTATATATGCAGTTGAAAGCTTTTTATTGCTCTCTATTGCTTTTTGAAAGTAATTTTCAGAATAACCAGGCATTTTAAGTTTTAAATACTGTTCTCCTATGGCTTCAAGAAGGTAAGAATCAGATTGATTCCTTGCCATTTCATTATTTAATAGCTTTATGACATCATTAGGATTATATGAAAGTTTTGCAGCAGTCAACGCAAAATAGTAGCTTAATACATCATCTGTAGGGAAGTTCGTAGCAGCTCTCCTTAACTCTTTAAATAGCTCTACAAAGCGCTCCTGTACCCACATAACCATTATTATCCCGTAAATGGCTTCTATTTTGCCTTTATCCCGGCTTAAAACAAGCCTGTAATGGTTTTCCGCCTTCTGGTAGTTGTTTAAGTGCCTATATGCTTCTCCTGCAAGAAGGTGTATTTCATTATCATAATAATTGCTTTTTAATATTTTTTTTGCAAAGAAAATAGCATCCTTAAACTTATTTCTTTTAAATGCTTCTATTGCCAATACCCTGTTTATATCAACATCTTTTAGATATGTGTTATCTACTGGAATATTTTTTTCTGATAGTTCGATTATGATCCTGGATGCTTCGTCAATTTTCCCTTCTTGCATTAATAACGGAATTACCTGCATTTTTAGCAAGTGGTCATCAGGATTAAGCCTAATAACATGTTCATAAAGCTGGAGAGCTTCTTTATAACGCCTCTGCTCTTTTCTTACTTGAGCCAGATAAATGGAGATATGGGGAAGATTTATATCTGTTTTTAAAATAAATTCAAAAATATCGCCTGCGTCATCAACTCTTCCTGCATATAAATCTCTTATTCCTTTAAGATATAAAACATTTAAATATGCATTATGTATAAATTTGTTCTCTTGATCTGCATAAACAGCTCTTTCAAGATAATGAAGCGCAATCGACACTTTTTTTAACCTTAAATATGTTAATCCTGTAAGGCTTAGTACTTCTGCATTGTCAGGTGAAAGCTGCGAAGTTTTTTTAAAGCATTTTAGAGCTTTTACATAAAAACCAAGCATTAAATAGGTTCTGCCAAGGAAAAAGTACCCTTTTGGCGAATTTTCCACATAAAAAAGATAATGCTGTAATGTCTGTACAGCTTTGTAATATTCTCCAAGCGCATGATAGCTTCTTCCCAAGTATAGGAATGCCTCTGGAAGAGTATCGGATTCAGCTATTATTCCCTCAAGAATATTAGCAGCTGCCAGGTAATCTCTGTTTTTTCCAGCTTCAATAGCTTTAAGCATTAGTTTTTTATATTTTTCACTCACACCCCATTTTAACCTGAAAAGCAGAATAATTAAAAGTAATAATCAACCTGTTTGACAAAATCTTCTCTTTTTGCCAATATTATGTTATAAAAGAGTATGTTTCAGATAAGGAGTTTATTATATGGGCAGCTTTAAAGTAACCGAAGCGCTTAGCTATGATGATATTTTACTTGTTCCGTCATATTCAGATGTAGTACCAGGCGATATATGTGTAAAATCAAGACTTACAAAAAATATATCTCTTAATATTCCAATAATATCCGCTGCAATGGATACTGTTACAGATTCTACTCTTGCAATTGCAGTTGCTCTTGAAGGAGGAGCAGGTGTTATCCATAGAAACTATACACCTGAAGCGCAGGCGCAAGAAGTTGCAAAAGTAAAAAGATATCTTAACTGGATTATTCAGGACCCGCAAACAGTAACTGAAGATACAGACATAGGTACAATCAAAAATTTAATGTACAAATATAATGCAACTGGAATTCCTGTTGTAAATAGAAATAAAAAACTTACAGGTATTATAACATCAAGAGATTTAAGATTTTGTGATAATAATGATATTCTTGTTAAAGAAGTAATGACAAAAAAACCCATTGCAGAAATAGGGGCTCCGACAGCTAAAAGCGCCAGAGAAAAATTTGATAAATATAAAATTGAAAAACTCCCTATAGTAGACGAAAATGGCCATGTTATAGGGCTTGTTACATATAAAGATATGGATAAGAAAAAAAGATATCCGGAATCTGTTCTTGATGCCAGGGGAAGGCTTATAGTTGGCGCAGCAATATCTCCTGTTGATTATGAGCGCAGAATTCCTCTTCTACTTGCAAAAAAAGTAGATTTTGTTGTTATGGATACTGCAACAGGAGATACAAAGAGCGTTATTGATGCTATTTATAATATCAAGAAAAAATATAACATAGCAGTTGTTGGTGGAAATGTAGCAACTGCTGATGGAACAAAAAGGCTTGTTGATGCAGGCGCTGATTGTATTAAGATAGGCATTGGACCAGGGTCAATATGTACAACCAGGATCGTTGCAGGAATAGGAGTGCCTCAATTTACAGCTGTATATGATTGCGTATGTGAAGCAGAAAAACAGGGAATACCAACTATTGCTGATGGAGGGATAAAATACTCTGGAGATATTGTAAAAGCAATAGGCGGCGGAGCAGATACTGTTATGATCGGTAATCTTTTCGCTGGATTAAAAGAAGCTCCTGGTAAAGAAGTTATTTATGAAGGGAGAATATTCAAAGAATATAGGGGAATGGGTTCTATTGGAGCAATAATTGACGGCTCCGGCGACAGGTACAGAATGGGAGAAGATGAAGAGCCTGTTCCGGAAGGAATTGAAGGTAGAGTTCCATATAAAGGAGAATTAAAACCTTTTCTTTATCAACTTGTTGTAGGTTTAAAAAAGGGTATGGCTTATTGCGGATGCAAAGATCTGGAAGCTTTACGCAATTATAAAAGATTTGTAAAAATAACAGCTGCTGGTTTAAAAGAAAGTCATGTTCATGATGTTTCAATAACAAAAGAACCGCCAAATTATACAAAGTAACGGCAAAAATAAATATATGGATAAAATAATTGTTCTGGATTTTGGCAGTCAGACAACACAGCTTATTTCAAGGCGTATAAGAGAAATAGGGGTATATAGCGAAGTATTGGCTGGCGATATCAATATAAAAGATGTTGATATGACAAAAATCAAAGGAATTATTCTATCTGGCTCACCTGAATCTGTATACGATAAAGATGCATATACTATTGATAAGGCGATATATGCTCTTGGTATTCCTGTTCTTGGGATATGCTATGGGCTTCAAAGAATTACTGTTGACTTTAACGGAAAAGTAACTGCGCTTGAAAAAAATGAGTATGGCAGATCAACTATAAAATATGTTTCAAAATCAAAACTTTTTGATAATGTTCCTGAAAACTTTAATTCATGGATGAGTCACGGCGACAGTATTGAAAAGCCTGGAGAAGGTTTTGAAGTTATTGCTCTTTCTGACCACCATATTGCCGCTGTATATAATAAATCCAAAAACATTTACGGAATTCAGTTTCACCCGGAAGTAACGCACTGTGAATATGGGAACAAGATACTTGAAAATTTCGCAGTTAATATATGCGGCGCAAAAAAAGAGTGGAATATGGAGTTATATTTTGAAGATATACGCAAAAATATAATAAACCAGGCACAGGAGAAGGATGTTCTTCTTTTGATTTCCGGTGGTGTAGATTCCACAGTAGTTGCTGCTCTTTTGCTTAAATCACTACATCCAGAGAAAATCCATCTTATGTATATCAATACAGGGTTAATGAGAAAAAATGAATCCGCAGAGATAGAGAGTAATTTAAAAAAACTTGGAGCTAAAAATCTCCATCACATAGATGCTTCTGAAAAATTCCTTAATGCGTTAAAAGGGGTAGCTGACCCTGAAACAAAACGGAAGATAATTGGCGACCTTTTTATTACTGTACAGCAGGAAGAACTTAAAAAAGCAGGAATACCGCACAACGCACTTCTTGCTCAGGGAACACTTTATACAGATTTAATTGAATCTGGAAAAGGGGTAGGGAAAAAAGCTCATGTTATTAAATCCCATCATAATGTAAAATCACCGCTTGTTGAGGAAAAAAGAGCAAAAGGGGAAATTATAGAACCTCTTGATAAGCTCTACAAAGACGAGGTTAGGGAGCTTGGAAAAATAGTAGGGGTTAGTAATGAAATTATCGGAAGACACCCATTCCCAGGGCCAGGACTTGCGGTAAGGATATTGGGAGAAATAACAGAAGAAAAATGTGACCTCCTTCGTGAAGCAGATTATATCTATATTAGCGAGCTTAAAAAAAGAGGTCTCTATAATAAAATATGGCAAGCATTTGCAATATTGCTTCCAGTAAGGTCTGTAGGTGTTACAGGCGATGCCAGAAAGTATGGGCAAGTTCTTGCTCTGCGCGCAATAATATCAATAGATGGCATGACAGCAGATGTATTTCCAATGGATACCAAGGATCTTCTTGAAATATCTTCGTTGATCACAAATTCTGTTCCAGGAATTGGCAGGGTAGTTTATGATGTTTCAAGCAAACCACCTGCAACAATCGAGTGGGAGTAAAGAAGTAGGGGACACAAATATGTGGCGCTTACTACAAAAAAAGGTTACCAAAGGTGTGTTGGGTTTGAACCTCCACGCCTGTTGATAACCTTCCTGGAAGATAATACATTACTTAGATTAAGGTTTTACAATTATATCTTTAAGTCCTGGAAATTTCTTAATATCTTTTTCAACACTTCTTAGCCTTTCTGCGTTTTCGTATTTTTTATCCTGGAAGCTATATTTGAATTTTGTATGGATATCATAAGTTCCATCAAGAAGAGCTTTTGTATCTTCTGTCATAACAAGTTCTTCATCAGTAGGAATTACAAATATTTTTACTTTTGAATCTGGAGTTGAAATTTCTGTTTCTCCATATCTTGTCATTGAATTTTTATTTTTTTCTGGACAAATTTTTATTCCAAACTCTTCAAGTCCCGAGGTTGCAAGGAATCTTGTATCTGGCCCTCTTTCTCCAACTCCTGCTGTAAATACAATAGCATCAAGCCTTCCAATAGCAAAAGCATATGAACCAATATATTTTTTGATTCTGTATGATTCCATTTCCTGCGCAAGGATTGCTCTTTCGTTACCTTCTGCTGCCGCGATTTCAATATCTCTTCTGTCAACCCATTTTTCTGTTATACCAAGAACACCGCTTTTTTTGTTAAGTGTGTTTTCTGTTTCCGCTGGTGTCATACCTGTTTTTTTCATCATGTAAAAAGATATTGCAGGGTCGTGATCTCCGCTTCTTGTTCCCATAATAAGCCCTTCAAGAGGAGTGAGCCCCATAGATGTATCATAAGAGACTCCGTCTTTTACAGCATTAATACTTGAACCATTACCAATGTGGGCAATTATTACATTTGTTTTAAATGGATCTTTTCCAAGAAGTACAGCAGCTCTCTTTGCTGTATAAAGGAATGATGTTCCGTGAAAACCATATCGTCTTACTCCATATTTTTGATACCATTCATAAGGAAGAGCATAAAGATATGATTTTTTCTCCATAGTCTGATGCCATGCAGTATCCATAATTGCGCAATGCGGAACATTTGGAAGTTCTGCTTTTGCTGCTTTTATACCTATAATGTTTGCAGGATTATGCAAAGGCGCTAAATCCTGGATTGAATCGAAATTGCGTATAACTTCGTCATCAATAATTATTGATTTATTGAATTTTTCTCCGCCATGAACAACCCTGTGTCCTACAGCTTTAATATCGCTGATAGACTTGATAGCTCCTACATTAGGATCAATAAGAGTTTTCATTACCAAATCAATTGCTTCTTTATGGGTAGGGCATGGTTTTTCAAGTTTATATTCCTCTTTTCCACTTGCACTATGTTTAATAAAAGCCCCATCAAGCGAGATTTTTTCTACAAGACCAGTTGCCAGTATTTCTTTTTTATTCCAGTCATAAAGCTGGTATTTTAAAGAAGAACTTCCGCAGTTAAGTGTAAGAATTATCACAAATTTCCTCCAAATCTCTATTTTTCTTTATCTATTTTAATGATTCTGCCTTAAATTACTAAAAATTACAAGCTGGAAAACCCCCATTCTGAAGCAAAAAACCAAATCTTCTGTTAACTGTACAAGAACAATGATAAAAAAAATGATAGCAATAGTTCTTTTTTTAGGGATATTTCCATTCTGTGTTTTTCCCCAAAAAAAGCCTGTAAAAGAACTATTTTTAAGATCGCGCATGAATAGCGAAGCAGGTATTGAAAATCTTGCCTCTGTGGGAAATTCAAGGTATCAGATCCTTTTTATGGAATTCAGAGAGCCTGAAAAAAAGATTTTAAATATATATACCCCTTATGTTGCTTTAGGGCGCATCAGAACTACAGGATTATTACGGGAAATAAAAAATCCCGCAGCACATAATCCAGGCTCCTCAATTTTTACTGAAAGAACCAGAGTTGCGCCTGACCGCAGATTAAGGCCAACAGGAAACAGTGGCGTAAGGCTTGACGCGGGAAGTATAGTATCTGGTTTTACAGAAGAAAGTGAAAGCAGGTTTAGCAATCTTTCATGGCAAGGGATTTACTCAAGCCGCCAATTTGGGAGAAAAGCATCGGTGAATCTTGCTGTTACAGAATATGATGAAAGGGATGATAGTGAAAGGAGTATTTGGTATGCAGACAGAAAAATCAGGTATGGAAGAAAGGTTACCAATACTGCTTTTTCTGCTTCATACAGGACAGGCTCCTGGGGAGTAAGCTGCGCAGGAGCTTTGAGCTATTACAAGGGAGCGAATAACGGCTTATATTTTAGGCTATCTCCATATGTAAGATATTCATTTATAAGGTTTGATTTTCTCCTTTCCGGAACAGATGACAGTTATATAAGACCAGATGGAGCTTTATCTTCTACAGCATTAAGAAAAGGGGTGACTGCGTTAGCCACGCCTGTTCCGTGGATAAGGATAAATACCAGATATGTAACCGATGTATTGCATAAAAAAGAAAACGATATAATATATGGCGGGTATACAGAAGAGTTTTTTGGGTCAATTATTTTCAGGCCATGGTTTTTGGAAAGTGGCGTATCTGCAAGAAATCGAAATATATACAGAGATAATATTTTTAATAATTATATAGATACAACTGCTTTTATAGGTTTAAAAGCAGGATCTAACAAAATAGTTTTTGAAAAAAGAGATACATATAAAGATTACGATAAAATTTCACAAACTTACAGGGTCGAGGCAGGGGCAAGAATAAAACATATAAACCTATATATGCTTTGGAGATTTAAAGAAGGTATAGATGAAAAAGAAACAAGAGTAACTTCAAGAGCCAGAATAAGAATTAAAAATATTACTTTGCTTAGCGAATATCGAATAGTTTCAATTGAAAGGCAAAATAGACCGGACAGAGATTTAACTGAATATACTATTGGCATAGATGCAAAATTTTAAACGATTGGTTGTAGAAGCTGTTGAAGCCTTTTTAAAGAAATGAACTAAGATGGTTAAAGTGGAAGTTTTTCCATCTTTTAGGGTCTTCATGAACTCCCATATAAAACAAATAGTGAAATACCGCTATAGAGCTTTTGTAGAATTTTTTGAATATCGCAGAATTATTTTGCCAAAGTTAGTAAAAGTAAGGTATAGTTGGCAATAAGAGCGAAAAATGATAAAACAAAAGAAAACCTGGAGCTAACAGGAGAAGAAGCTCTCGCCAAGCCGCTAAGATGCCAAGAGCGCCAAGGAAGAAGGGGGGGGAAAGATCAAACACCTAACAATTTTGCTCATTTATGCTCTTGCGGCGGGTTTGCTTTCGTCCTGTTACCCTGCGCCGCCGGAAAGAACGCGGGAAAGGCCGGTTTTAGTGCAGTCTGGGGAGCGGATACAGTATGTAGCCCAGATTGAGCCGTATATGCCTCTGAATATCTTAACGGACAGTGAGCGTCCAACACGCCCTGTAACGATCATAGTTCCTTTTCTTCCGGGCGGCGATACCAACCTGTACGCGCGGATGTTCGCGCCGCATCTGGCTGAAATACTCGGACAGCCCATTTATGTTGTTAATGTAGACGGTGCTTCGGGAACAGTGGGCGCCGAATGGGTAAGATCGGCTATGCCTGACGGGGATGTCATTCTTTTTTATCATACAGGCAATCTTTTCACAAATGTCCTCACCGGCGCAGCGGAAATTAATTACAGCGATTTTGAGATCGCCTGTATTGCCATGCACTGTGACGCGAATGTGCTGGTCATACGCTCTGATTTGGGTATAAATAACGCCGCAGAATTCTTAAGTTTTATCAGGGCAAACCCGGGAAGGTTGAATGTGGCAACCACTATCACAGGGTTTTCGTTCAAGCTGTTGCGTTTGGCGGAAATTGCCGGAGGTTTTCAGACAAGCCCTATACATGTAGGCGGTGGGAGCATGATGGCCCCTTCAATTCTCGCGGGGCATACCGAGGTGGGTTATAACATCATCCCAATATTTCTTGATTACATTAATAGCGGGGAATTAATTCCACTATGGATAGCCGCCGAAGAGCGCAATGCCCTTTTGCCCGATGTACCCACGATGGCGGAAATTGGTATCGAAGGGGGTTTTATGGGGCGCTCATATTTTTTCGCATTCCCGCCCTCCACGGATGACACAATATTGCGCAGAGTTTCCGAAGCAGTACAGCAAATAACCGAAGACCCGACATTCAGGCAGGAGCTGCTTGCTGTTACAGGTTCGTCACCCTTTTTTGTTCCCTTTGAGGAAGCAAACCTTTATCTGGAAGCCATGTGGGCGCAGGTAGAAGGTTTAGGTATTATGCGATGAAGTCCCTTACGGTTAAAAGTCTTACAGTTGCGCAAAAAATATTTTTTGGCTTCGGGCTTGTTATAACCCTTACCGTCCTTGTCGGGGTTGTGGGTATACTTGGCATGATGCAGATAAATTCCGGCTCAAGGGAAATGTTTGAACGCCAATCGCAGCCGCTGGCTGATTTAGGCGTGGCACGTGAGTATTTTCAACGTTTGCGGGTTCAGCTAAGGGATATGGTGCTCGCCAGCGGAAATACGGCGGAGCTTGAATTTATCGAAGCCAGTCTTAATGAGTATGAACAGGGTTTTATAAAATATATGGAGGCGTACAGGCCGACAATAATTACCCCGGCCGCAATTGAAATATACTATGAGATAATGGCGGCGTTTAACGAGTATCAGCCCCATATACAGCAAATTATGACAAGTGCAAAAGTCAATGCGCCGCCTGTTCAAATGAGCATTATGTTAAGCGTTCTTACAGGGCCAACGAACTTTATTATGGAAGCCCTTGATTATTTGGCTTACGAAAGAGTTCTGCAAGCCGCGTATGTCAATGAAGTCAACAATTTTTGGTTTAACGCGCTCTTAATAACGATTATAACCGTTATAGCTGTTTCCATAAGTGTTGCGCTGGTTCTTACCCAGCGTTTATCGGGTCAAATTTCCAGACCCCTTGTTGAAATAGGGAATTTCGCGGGTAAAGTTTCATCCGGCAAAATCAACATGGCAGAAGTAAGTGAGAACTCAATTGATGTGCGTTCGGGCGACGAAATAGGCGCGCTCGCGCGTATTCTGGAGAAATCATATATTCAGCTAAATAAGTACGAGCAATCGAAAATTTTATTGCGGCAGCTTGAAGCTGACAACGCATCCCTTGAAAGCCTTAACCGCATGAAAACCGAATTTTTTAAGAATCTGAACCACGACCTAAAAACGCCCCTTACTGTTGTATCTGTGGGTGTCGCTGATGCCGCGGATATGCTCGATTTTGAGTTCGATGAAAATGTAATGCGAGAGATTCTCAAAAACACGCAACAAGAAACCATGCGTATAGCGCGTATGATGAATAACGCGATGGGAAACACAACCTTAAACGAGGAACGCCGCGACATGGCGCGAATTGACATAACTCCTTTGTTACGCGAAAGCCCGGTAACATACCGTGCCTTATTGGAACGAAAAGGCAATACTTTATTGGTTGATGTTCCGCATACCCTTCCGTTATTATTCGGCGATACTGATTTGCTTCTTCATGTATTGTCCAATTTATTGTCCAACGCAAACCGGTATACAAAAAACGGCACAATCTCGATAAA
>Ga0136643_10000775_pt1 | contig 36708 bp, 17 predicted proteins | sample TergutLab28metaG_FD_96883 | JGI IMG/M metagenome (GOLD analysis project Ga0136643, IMG submission 96883) | Labiotermes labralis P1 segment gut microbial communities from Petit-Saut dam, French Guiana - Lab288 P1 (version 3) (version 3) | ecosystem: Host-associated > Arthropoda: Insects >...
AAACAGAGATTAACGGCTGTGGGGACCCGTTGCGCTGACCACATGACACCCCTCTATCCGCAAAAGTTGGCACTAACTTCGCCGACCGGCGGCGGCCACTCTGTCGGTATAGTTCGTGTGCGGACTAAGGCCACGGAGTTTAGTTTAGTTAGGAGTAATTCCCTTCCAACAGGTGATAAGAAGTGGCACAAATTTTGATGTTCTGCTGACCGTACATCTCAGTATAATCTTAGCAATTGACCAACTTCATGCACAAATTCTTGCTTTATAATAAGTTTATTATATTCCTCTACATGTTTTTGAGCACACAGTGCTCCAAACATGTAGAGGAATATAATGAAACAAGAATTTGTGCATTAAGTTGATCAGTTGCTAAGAATTGGCACATTTGAGATGGTTTGGGCACATTGTAGGAATGAGGATTGAGAGATATCCCAAAATGGCCTTGCAAGCTAGAACACAGGTGAAGAGACCCAAACAGTGACCTTGACAGACTTTAAAAGAAGGCATACAGAAGGTTTTGAAAGAGAGGAAATGAACGGAACAGACTAGGAGCTGTATCTTGAGACCGTGAGAGATGGAAAACTGTTTGTAAACTTTCTGTACCTTTGGGTAGAAGAGGTTTGACTCATTGAAGGGAAAATATAATTTGTGTAAGTTTTCCAGGTGAGGATTGTTCAGACTGCAGTTGTCCGAGTGTTGCCGCTTGGTATTGTAGGTGGATACTGACATTTTGGAGGAACATGTGCATCCATGTCAGGATTGAAAGATTAGGCCTTAGTTTGACACGGAAGTGATTGGATTGAGGATGTGACCTCTCTCACAACCTGCCTACGTAACCAACAGAAATGTTATGTCTGTGTCTGAAGTTTAATTTATTTTCAGATTGGGTACTATAAGTCTTGCAATGGCGACTGCCAATGTTGAAGATATGAAGCAGCGTGTCTCGAAGATATTTCTGAACAAACCTGTGGTGAAACGACCAACTAACATGCCCATCATTCCTGGCATTTTCCATAAGAAATGAATCACTCTTTGCAGGAATGCTGTAAGGATTCTTTTATAAGGTATATAAATTGGTATTTATGCAGTAATTGATTGTAATATATTTATTTTTACTGCACACTTTGGCTGTGAAAGTGAATTGGAAGTTTTTATGTTTTATTCTGTTAGTTGTAGCATGGAAATCCGTACGTGTTTACCCCATGTTAACATGTTGTCATGCTTTTAACTTGTCTGTTGACTTTCATGCTACTGTTGGTGTGTGTGCTAATGTCTGCTGTTACACCTAGCATGTATATTTGACACAAATCACGAGGAAAAAAACTCACGCTATGTATGTACATTATGCTGTTACAGAACATGATGCAGTTTCAGTTATCATTCTTTATTTCAGTCATCCCTCTTATTTATTTTAACAGTATTATATTTAATCGTTCTGTATGTTTCCTGTTGCTGGTATGACTTAATTCTTGCATTTTATATAAGTATGGTTCTTTATAGATAAATTCTTTGAAGCATAGTTTGGGGTAAAATTATCTGAACAGAAAACAGTAACTATTAAAGCAATCCTGTTTTTTTTAGTTAACTTCCCTTTTTTCCTGATTCAGTGTTGTCTTCCTGTCTACTGGAAGTATTTGGGCCACAGTTTACCATGATTTATATTTTTATGTTCCACATGCAGAGACATCTTCTGGTAACAGCAGATCTAACATGTATCCAGATTCTGTTCTAGACTGCCTTTACTTTAAATGTTTGTTTGTTCAACAGATATACACGGTTGCAAAAGGTTTCAGTCTTGCATTAAGTGGGGGCACCTAGCAATAATGTGATGTTATAATCTTTTATATTTTATTTTGACACTTTTTTTTGTGCATGTTAAACTAGCAATTCCAGAGTAGCCTAAGATTGTAATGTACTAGGAGAACAAATGATAAATTAATTCGCCACATATGAAATATATGGTCTTGGATCTGAATGACTTAACAAGATCTGTGCCAAAAATGACAGTTTGCAGTCTTTTGTCTATACAGTAAAATATTTTATGTTTTCTCCACCAGTTATGGTCCATTTGGCACAAATGTTTGAGGAAATGAAGTGTGTAGTGTGCTGGTTATATGACAGTCAATCATTTTGCAAAGTGAATATACTTGTTGTGGTTCTTGGGTCTTCCGGTTTCAATTGGCATTGAATGTCTGATGACTGCTAAGTGTGGCTGCAGCATACTGACTGCTGTAGGCAATGTTCATGTTAGGAAGTTTGGAAGTAATTGTATACATTTTTATGCTTTAGAAAATGATTAATAATTTCCATTTTTTCTTCTCATTTTGATATTCTGACAAATCTCTCAGTAACTAATAAACACCCCTCTCATCATTGGTGAAAGTTAGACTGATGGAAATAATTCCATATGTTTTGTGAAAGAATGGCAGGGTAAGTCTTTGGACTAACAGGGGTCATATGAGGAAACAAGAAAAACTGCAAAACTTACAGACCAAGTAGCTATTCAGAGTTTGGTTTTGCATGATCTACACAATGCTACACAAGACAGACTGAATCTAGAGAGTGCTACACTCAGCTTGTTGTAGGTAGTCAGTCTTTAGACTAGTAATTGAAACACTTTGATTTCTGTAAGTCCAAATTTTAATTATTTTTTACAGTGTTCATTACTTTCTCAGTACTGTGTGTGTGAGGAAGTAAAATTGATAACATTTTGATATGATGCCAAACCTCTTATCTGGTCTCCAGAATTTGACATAATTTTGAAGGTGGTGGTTAGCCAGCAGTGACAGTAATTTGCTCACTGGTAACGCATCACCGTCTTCAGTTGAAGCCTATAGTTTTGTGCATATACGTGTTTCTCCATGATTATTGTGATGATTATCTCCAAATTCTTCCCTTAACCTAAGATACATCCAAAACACCAGTAGGAGGTCCTCTGGCTAGTGTGGAGGATCGAAGAATGTGTTTTGTGCAAGGTATCAAGGGAAGATAAAGTTATGAAATTGTAGAAATGTTCTTGTATGAAGTGAATAAGTGAAGAGTTTGGGGCAGATTATCAACCAGGTATGATTTTGGGAACCAAAGGAACAGCTGCTTATATTTCACACACATTAATGGACAATATCAAAAAAACTTTACACCAGAGAAGACTGCTGATGATGACAAAGCCTTGCTGAAATGGATTTTGCAGTGTGGGAGTGAACGGTTTTTGCTGGATCTCTCTATTTTCATGGGACATACTAAATTGTTACACAAGGAATTAGGTGTATCTCCTCATTCTGGATGGTTTAGCAGATTTGGGCAATGATATGGCCTTAGTTCTATGGAATGAGAAGGCTTCTATGAAGATTGTTGTCTTCTGAGATGTGATGCTATGTAGTCTGGTCAGGATATAATGATGTGTCAGAGGTTCTGCTGCCCTCATCATCAGGGTAAGAGTATAAGCTGCACTCAGAATATACTGACATATATAGGTAGTGGGTGGACTGAGACAGAGCTCTGATTGCACCTGTTGGAGGAGGGAGTGGGAGTAAGGGTGCAGAAAGATAAAATGGGACCCCCAATGGGACATTTCAAGAGTGAAATAAAAAGGGCAGGGAAGAATCAGTCACTTTTTGTCACTACAGTGAAAGACAGTTAATACATCCTCGCTTATAAATTTTTTCATCTAAGAAGTCAGAATAATTTTGTACCAGAATTCTCCAGTGCTTCCCAGATAAGAGGTATGGTTTGAATTGTTGTCGACTTTATTTGACTGTATTTCACTACTCAAGGTCTTTAAATGTAGATGGTTGTAAGTTTTGACTGGTTTACCTCTGAGATAGAGGCCACCAAAGAACAGATGTCTAAAGGGGTAAAACATCTGGAGTCCCTTTATAGGAGCAAGAACTGCTATTTTGTACATCACTAAGCTTTAGCTGTCAGATTTAGTGTTCAGTTAACAGCAAACTGATGTGACAGTACTTGGAATGTGGTTCATTTTCCTAGGGGATGTTTCATTCTTGGGATTAGGTTCTAACAGTATTATAAAGTTACCATAACCTTATGAAGGCAGCTCTTTACCATGTATTTGGAAGTGGGCACTTAATAGAGAATGCCAGTAATGTGATTTGCTGTGTGTGAGATGTAAAGTTGGGAGAAGTGATTTTGAGATTAAATAAATCTTGCTTTATCAACTTGATAATATATAGTGTTGAAATATACATACTAGTTTCACAAAGTTCCCAGAATTCACTGGTGTAATTTACAGGAATTACTACTGGGAAGAAAGAAATGTACAGTGATGTCCTTCGTCACCTTAGGGATGTGGTCGGTAGGAAATACCCTGAAAAATGGACAACCAACAGTTGGTTTCTCCTTCATGACAATACTCCAACACACCAGTCAGTTTTAGTCAAGGATTTCTTAGAAAATAACAATGTGACAACACTGGAGCTTTCCCAGTACCTGGCTCCAACTGATTTGTACCTGTTCCCTGAACTGAAATCAGCATTTGTTTGTTTTGTTATGCTGCTGACATCATGAAGAATGTGATGGAAGAGCTGAAACGGCTTTCACAAATTGGCTTCCAGGAATGTTTCCAACACCTATAGCGTCACTGGCAGAAGTGTATAGTAGCACAAGGGGACTGTTTTGAAGGGAATGTAGATTAAATGATTGTACTGCTTTGTATTTCTCAGAAAGAAAGTGATTCTGGGAACATTTTGAAGCTACCACATAGGATTATTGTGAATAATGACTTAGGGAAGTGTGTAGAAGTTGTGATTGGGGCCAATTTTTACATTACCTCATAATATGCATGCAGGGACCAAGGTAAACCATGAAAAATGTCAGAATGACAAATCTCCCAAGATTGAGATTTATATACAGGTTGGCCTGTATATGAAGCAGGATTACTGTTGATGTTTGGTGTAAAGTAACAGTTGGAGACAGTAATAAAACACAAGCATTGGATTAATTGCATGAAAGCACTGTATGAAAAAGTGAGGTCAAAAACGAATATGCATCGTACTTTCTTATACTGGGGTTATATGATGTGGGGTTACTCTGCCAGACACTTCTTATTGAAGACTGATCTGGATCCAGGATTTCACAAATCCTGAGTCAATAAATTTTCTGTGGTGTTGCTGAATATTTATGGGTTGTCTGTGGAACTTGCTCCTGTCACCCATATGGCACGTATATTGATGTGGCTCCTAGAATGTTGGAAAATTTGTACATCCCTGCCTGGATCCACAGAGGTTTTCTGCACATTTTGCTTCCCTTCCTTCTTCGCAGAGTCAGAACTTAGTGAGTGCAAGAAAAATTGGGTCTCCGCTGTTGCTTTGATCCCACATCAAGCTTGTCATTCTCCTGCTGTTTGCAGGTGTCACCACCTTAAAAATGGGCCATAATTGGAGGCATTAGTTGTGTTAACTGTATCAAAGAATGCTCTGGTCTGCAGATGACATGCTGCTATATTGATCTGAAGGGAAAGGTATTTTTTATGCATAAGATTCGGTAATTGAGATTTCTGAACATAGCAATGATGGTTTACTGTGATGGCCAGACTGTACATCTATTTAAATAACAGACAGCAGAAAAATCATTGCTTGTGGGCTGAAATGGGACATGGATATATAACTTTCATAAAAATCAATCCTCTGCTCTTTGTATATGAAATGAAATTGTTGGAAATTTTAAAATCCTCAGGTTTTCTTGCTCACAGTTTTGGTTTAGCTGGCACATAGACTGAATATATGTGGGTAAGGAGTAGCCTTTTAGCACTGTGAGTTGGTTTTATTATATACACTGTTGTGCATATTTGAAAATTTCGAGATTGTTAAGGGATTCTTGACAAAGATATCCCGTGGTTGTGATGTGCATTTCACTGAAATAATTTCTTCAGTAATCTCAACACTGATTGAACGTGTATCAGTTTATTTTGTATATAATGTACAATGTTTTGAAGTCATATTTTATAAAACACTGAGAATACACAAAAATACAAATATTGTACTGTTTTATTTAATGTTCTGTCACTTTTCTATTCACATAGCTTATTTTTTTGAATCTGCTGATACACCTGAAGTTGCCATTCATCCCTCTCTGTCTGATTTTTCCATGTTCTTAATTCCAATACACAGGCAGGAGAGGAAGATATGCACTTTGGACATCAGCTGTTTCACTTCTGATAACAGATATCATTCTTGGTCATGCCGTAGCTCAGGTTATCAGTTGCTGGCTTTTCGCTGCAGAGGGTCCCCATGCAAGTCCTAGAGCAGTTCATGTGGGATTTAGGGTGGACAGAATGGCACTTGGGGCATGTTTCTCTCTGCTTTGCTTTTCCTCATGTGTGGCTCAGGATAGGCACCATTAGTGGAGTGACAGTAACTGACTTTTATGCTCCATAATAAGTGAAGAATTGACCAGCTGAGCAAGTGTCATATTGTGAGGACAGCTCCATGAAGTTAGTGGTTTGGAAGATGGACATAGTTGGACATCTGATTACCGTGTGTCATTTTTTTGTGGGGTTTGGGGGGGGGGGGGTTGGTTCGTTGGTTGGTTGCAACTTTGAAATTACTGCAAGGAATGCACAAAATTTAAAATTTTTAATTGTTGTATCCCGTTATGCAGAGGTAATAGTCAGTAAATGAATGGTAAGTCTCGAGTGAAGTCTTTAAAATATTTTAATTACTGTACTCCATAGAATGTAAATTGTGAAGATGCACGAGTGTTGCAGCTGTGTACTTGATATGAGTGTGATAATAGCTCAGTGAAGAGCCAGAAGGAGCTGGACAAAAGTGTCTCAAGTGTTCTGCAGACTGAGATCCTCAACCAATCACTTACTGAATGCATAAAAGAACAAATCATGTCATCTAGACCAGTGTTTCTCAACCTTTATGAGACTGCAGCCCAGTAAATTCTTTTTTCATAAGATGAGGGCCTGGTCCCAACAAATTTACTCGTAAATACCTTTACATTTTTTTAAGTTCATACTTTAAACTAACACAAGTATTAATAATTAATTATGGCATAATCATAAAGAGTATTAGTACATTTATGTATACAGTGTGGCATGTTGACAAATCTAAAATTACATTTAAATTAGTTATCAATCACTGGACTAATGAAATCTTGCAGCATATTGTAGTTTCCTCAGGCCAACATCTGGGTCTGAGTTTTTCAACACATTCACAAATATTATTCTCCTCAGAATATTTCCACTATAAAACATTTATTCATGAAAATTGCTTAGAAAACTAAAATGACAAATTCCAGGAGAAACTCTCGTGGCCTGGTATGATGATGCCAGGGTCCGGGTACCGGGCCGCGACCCAGTGGTTGAGAAACACTGATCTAGAGAATGGGGCACAATAAAAACACACACAAAATGCTCATGAAGTTTTTTTTCTTGTTTTATTGAAGTATTTAAAATTATACAAATAAGATATGGTTGGCTAATGGAAGAAGGCACACAACTACTACATGCAGTAGACTCTCGATTGTCTGCGTTGTGGCTTATCTGCAGAACTTCAAGAACTTGTTAGGTATTGATAAAAATTTCTTGTAGGTATGAAAGTGTTGCCCATTGTATATGTTGAAGTAGTATGTTCCTTGGTGCTTTATAACAATTTTCAATAGACTGACATTTCACCTTGATGTAACTTTCTGCTTAATTATACTGTTTATTTGACGTTCAGGTGACCGTGCATCGTGATAAATTCTTATAATAAAACCAACTAGATGCGCTAATTTCTCAAATTTATTTTGGAATGAAACTCTACATGTTTCAGACAGTTCCTCTGTCCATCGTCAGGAGTTTTTCACTGTACACACAGCAATGACATATGCCATTGCTGTGTGTACAGTGATAAACTCCTGATGATGGACAGAGGAACTGTCCAAAACATGCAGAGTTTTATTCCAAAATATATTTGAGAAATTAGTGCATCTAGTTGGTTTTATTATAAGAATTATGCTGTTTATTTTCCTGCTGGTCTACAGTGAACAATGTTGCTTTCGTCTACTGGAAGTTAAGTAACCAATGGTTAACCACTGTCTGCCGTTTGTTACAGGTTTTAACTGCACACAGGGCTCATTACTTTTCATACTGTATTTAGGTTAAACTTACTTAAACAGCATTATTGTAGACACTGCATTTAATTTAAATTTGAGAAGACTTTCACATTCCATTGAAGTTTTTTTAGTGACTTTTATTTCCCTAAATTTACCATTGTCAGTATGTTGTTACAATATTTAACACCTTGTGGTTGTGACAGGAAAGCAGGAACTGGAAACAGTGCAGAAGACTGAAGGAGAGAGTTCCATAAAAAAAATATGCAGACATATGGTATAGGGAAAAATGACATTCAGGCAAATTAGATAAATAAATATACAGGGCATCCCAGGAGTTAAGGTCACTACTTCGGGATTTAATTCCAGAGCTGATTCTGAGTCAAAAACGCTGTATACACATGGGTCCGATTTGCAACGGTTCAGGAGTTACGAGATTTTAAAGTATAGTAAATAAATTAGAAAGGAAGGAGGAACATCGTGCATTTATTGAGGTATGTTGTTAAATGCACAGTTACAGATTGGCTGTTCAACACTCACACAAGTTGTTTGAAGTGTCCTCCATCTGCTTGCATACATTTTCTGTCTTGTACGACCAGAGAACTTGTAACCTTAGGAAGAACTGCAGTGTTGTTGACGCTTCTTGCAGCGCTGAGAATTTGCTGGAGTAATTCTTCTCTTGTGTTCACCTTGTGTGCATACACCATAGCTTTCATATAACCTCACGCATGGTAATCTAATGGGTTCAGATCCGGTGACCTTGGTGGCCAATTCTTTGCACTGTCACGACCAATCCACCAGTCTGGGAATCTATGATTCAGATACTGCCTGATGACCTGACTGAAATGATGCGGTGCTCCGTCATGCTGTTAGCACATCTGATGTGTTTGTAGAGGAACGTTCTCTAAGCAAGCTGGCAGTTTGTTTGAAAATAGTTGGTGTAAATATCACCTGTCAGATATTACGGTAAAATGTATGGACCAATGATTTGACACCACATCACATGTTTACGGCAAAGAGATGTTGGTAATTGCTTTCGACAGTTCCATGTGGATTATCACGATCCCATAAGTGGGAGTTTCTGGTACTGTTGACTCCCTTGCGGGTAAAATGAGCCGCTACACTTCTACTTTTCCGAAATCAGCAACTGTTGCAAATCAGAACCATGTGTATGTGTACAGTATTACATTTCTGACTCAGAATTAGCACTGGAATTAAGCCCTAAAGTACCGACCTCAACTCTGAGAGTCTGGCGAACATTACACACAGAAGGAATGTATCTGTACCATAAACAGCGCATTCAGCACCTTCAGCCTGCGGACATGTGTAGCCGGTTGGAAATGTGCTGTTGGATTAATTCTAACCCCCAGAAAGTATGATTCATGACATGTCATCGATGAGGCCCACACAAGGTGAACATGAGAGAAGAACTCCAGCGAATTCTAAGCACTGCAAGAAGCATCAATAACACTGCAGTGCTTCGTAAGGTTACAAGTTTTCCTGGTCACATGAGTCAGAAAATGTATCCAAGCAGATGGAGGACACTTTGAACAACTTGTTTGAGTGCTGAACAGCCAATCTGTAAGTGTACATTTAACAGCATATCTCAATAAATGCACAATGCTCCTCTTTCCCTTCTAATTTATTTACTGTACTTTAAAAAACTCATAACTCCTGAACCGTTGCCAGTCGGACCCATGTGTATTGTGACGTTTTTGACTCAGCCTTAGCTCTGGAATTAAATTCCGAAGTAGTGACCTTAACTCCTGGGACACCTGTATTAAACGAGTTCTGATTCAGCCTGTGTCTTATGAGAGTTAAAACTGAGAAAAACAGCCAAAAAAGTAGATGTTTAGGGGATTAATTGAAAGTAATAACTGAGTGATCTTCAGGGCATGGATGTAACATTGGTGATGGGTATTTCCAGCTTTCTGGACAATCTACTGTTTTTAATTAACTACACCACTTTTCCATCCCATACTGCAGACAGTTGAGAGTTGACTGCATGTACTTTTATAAAAATTACAGAATAGTGAATGAATTCTAGAAGTACAATAAGTCATATCAAATGAAAGGGTTGGAAGCACTGTATATGTATTCTGTACACACAATGCTAATTGAATGCTAACAGGTATGCAAAGACAGTTACATCATCTATGAATATTGTGTGACTTCTAAACTAATTACAACCCTATGTCTAAGTATTTCCCCAGTAATATCAGTTTCTGGCAGTAGATTATTGAGGAGGTAAAGTCCCACCCAGGGATGTAGACCCAATGGAAGACAAAGAAGAAGAAGGTGGAGGAGGAGGAGTAGGAGTAGGAGAAGGAGCAGGAGAATAAGAAGAAGAGTAAGCCTTTACTTCCATGTTACAATGGTAGACTTGTTTTCCACAGAAAGGGAGCTCCTATAGGAACAGAGCTGGCAGGGTTTCCACAATCAGTTCATTTATTCTTTACTTGGCTCTTTCCTTTGGTCAGTTATTTGGTTATGATGCATAACACTATACTGTTAACTTTTATTAGTATGATAAGGCTTAAGTAGCACTAAATATGGTACATATTTCCTGTGTTAGTGTCTGTATGTATGATATTTTGGTGCAATGCAGTTTTCAGTGTACAACTCTAGATTTGTTTTAGTGTGTGGGTAACTCTACACATTTGTCTCTGTCTGATATCTAAGTGGAACACACCACAGTTAAATTACATGTTTCTTATATACTATATTTACTTGCATACAGGACATGGAGTACCATACCCCCTCCCCCCAAGCAGTTTGGCATCTGAAAAATGATAGGTGACATTATTACAGGGTGGGGCAAAATATCCTCCCTAATTTCAGTAAGGCATTGTGAAGGGAGGGGAGGCCGTAGAAGGATGGAGTTGGGCTCGAAAGGTGCAGGTAGTTGGGAAGTTCCCGTTACAACACTCTGCAGTCGTAAAGATGGTGTGGTCCAACGAGCAGCGCGCATTTGCCGTCGAAACCTACTTTTCGCAGTCACTCTATCGTAGCGGTACAGCGTGCATTCTGTACTCACTACCAAATCCCCCCTCGGGACTGAGTACCGGACCGAAAATCCATTCTGTTGTGGGTTGAGAACTTCAGGGAAACGGGAAGTGTGTCTGAAAAAAGATGAGGACGACCACAGATCTCTCGAACACCAGAGAACATCGAGGCTGTCAGACGGTCCATTTTGCAGTCTCCCAGGCGCTTTGCATGCAAACACCACGCAAACAACGGCCACCACTTGCAAGATATTCTTTTTAAGACTAAGTGATTTAAAACTTCCCATGTTGTAGTTTCAGAATCCAAAAATAAAATTTTTGTATCTCGAATAGTTCTTTTGTTATTCACCTTAAAATTTAGGGAGGTTATTTTGCCCCACGCTGTATAAGCAATGTAAATTACTTCAGCTCTCCTGTCCAGAGTCAGGTTGTCCTTTGCTTTGTGTTTACTGGAGCTGTGGCAGCTCATTTGGTATAGTGACTATACTACAAACCGGATGATGGAGGAATTGTGGTCTGCTTCCTGGCAGGGGACAGCAGTTTCCCTCAGATGTGTTTACAGTGACTCTTAGAAATACCTAGCCTTATGTTCAGCAGGGACTGGTGGCTCTTTCTGCAGGGTCAAAACAGCCAGGATGTGAAGCTGACCACTCACCTCAGATTAATACCAAGTTTAAGAGTGGGTGGAACTATACTGTGTTTCCCCCATGTGCATTCACAGTGTGCACATGGACAACTTCACTTGTATCTTCATGTATACTTGCTGTACATGTTACTACATATAGTTTAGGGACAGAGAGACATTGTCAAGGAAGCAACTGCTGTGTACAGCATTAGTATTATTGAATGGTGCCCAGGCATGCTGGAACATTAAAGATGGATTCTGTTTGATTTTATTAACAGGAAAACTGACTCAATATTGAAACTGCACAAACAGTGGTATTCTTTACCTCAAGTTTGGAGAAGGGGGTATTATAGTAAAGTAATATAATAATTACTATTTGTTGGCAAATTTGACATTCTGAGGACTGTGCATCATGATATATTCTTATAATAAAACCAATAAGAAGCACTAATTTCTCAAATTTATTTTTGGAATAGGACTGTACGTGTTTTGGACAGTATCTCTGTCCATCATCAGGAGTCTAGCACTGTACACACAGCAATAGGTATATGTCAGTTAGTGCTTCTTGTTGGTTTTATTATAAGAATATTTATTGGCATTTCTCACAATGACAGTTACATGTGTAGTAACAGTTCAAGCAGTGAATTAACTGGATAATTGTAATTGGTTGAGTATATAAAGAGTTCATTTGGTTGGCAACCCTCTGAACTAAGTTTTTAACACTCCATAGCCCATATGTTATTACTTTCTGAGAAATAACTTGACTTTGTGTTCAATTTAAACATTCAACTAAACTCTGAACACCAGATAACAAAATCAAGAGTGGAACCTGCCAAGAGAGGAGTTACTACAACTTGCTGTGTCCAAAGGTAGACAAATGGAGTTGCTGCATGAGCTTGATGGCATGCTTGGCAGTGCCAGGTGCTGCTGTTATACCATAACCACCATGTCCATAGTTATGCACAACCTGCAACCATAAATCAAAATATTTTCTGATTCGTAGAATCAAACTGGAAGTAGAAATCAAGGTCTGTTTCATAGTTCTGGTCTGTAACATCCACTTGCATATTAAACCACCGAGCAGGCAACTGAACTTTGACAGCAAAATTTCTTTCAGTGCTGGCAGAAGTGTGGAAGTATACTAATAATCTGGTACAATGCAGAAATGGGTTTCTTGTGCTCTCACTGACTAGGGAACGAGGCACACAGCCTTCTTGATGACTTACCTTTAACTTCCCCAGCACTTCTGGTTCCACCCTCACAACACTGCGATGAGGGCGCAGCCCAGCAAACTCTTTCAAAACTCGAGCCCTCTGCAAGCTTGGGATCAGTTTGAAGCACCTTTCCTTTATAGCAGCACTGTCATGACGACTGATACTGACATCATTGCTTTCATAATGACGACACCCACCCAGTACCACTCCATCAGAGCGTGGAATCACGTACGTGTCATTTTCAGCATAGAAAAAGGTCTTGATCCATGGAGCATGTACCTGGATGGAACACAACAGCTAAATAAAACAAGCTGTTTGATATATTTCAGTGAAACAGGTAAGCTCACCTTCATTTACTGTTGTGGTTATTGTTAAATGACACTTACCTGCAGCAGAGTAATGAACTCCAAGAACATATGAGCCATATAGGTATAAAATCTTTTTACCTTATATTTCACAGTATTCACTTCTGTACAATGAGCTGTTGTTGAGAAATGTCAAAATTAGGTTCTAAATTCACATAATACAGTTTAGACTAATGTGAGAACTTTCAGCATGAATTAAACTGCTGTCCATCATATAATGAGACAGACATAACCTCTGCATTCACCCCAAATTAATGTGTAGTGTTTATAAGTAACAGTGATCACAAGACCTTAATAACTTGTCCTCGTATTGGAACCATCTTGTTGTCAGAGCAGAGGTACTTTGCCCCAAGTCCCGTGCAGTTCATTACTATGTCAAAGTTGTTTTCCAGGTCTTGCAACTTAGTCACAGTTTTCTCTACCACGTGGCCACCTGCTTGTTTAAATCTGAAAAACAAAACATATCAGAAGTAATGCCAACATTTTCTGTGGGTGGGATTCTGTGACACTGTGAATGCGGTAATCACAGGACAAATCCCAATTCTCCTACTAATTATCAAACACCAGCCATCCAGCCTCCATATCAGTCATTTTATAGATGACGTATCCTGGATTGTATCTTTTGGGAAAGTAATATCATAATGTATATATATTATGACTTTTATGGTCATGAAACATGGTCTCTTAACTCTATACAACAAAACATGATACGATGCATTTTGAAAATGAAGAACTCAGCAAAGTATTCTACCCTGAGAGATGTGCAGCGCAGAGTGCAGGATAAAGAAGGACCTTGTGATTTGTGCAATCAATTATAATTGTTAAACAGTAACAAGATTAAGAAAATATTATGGGTCAGATAGGAAAATAGGATATGCATTGGATTGTGGGCACTTTGAGAACTGAAAACAAGGTGGGATGATAACACTGAAACAAATTTTACAGAACTGATCTGTGCAGATGTGAAATGGAATGAAGCAGTTAGGATACTGTCCGATGGCACTGTGGGTTATTAGTGACATTGAATTAGGTTCTGTTACTACAGGGAGATGGTAAAGAAAATGTTAAATATTTTATTACCTCTCTAATGACCAAGGCAAGTACTTTGTGCATTCTGTCACAAGTGTTGCGAAATAAGATCCATACTTCCAGTTTCCAGGGCACAGCTTGAGTTCTTCTTCTGTTGTTCTCCGATACAGTGGAACGATTCCCTCCAAGAGGTGATTCTGGAAAATATTCAAAGCAGAAGTTTGGACAGCACATTTTTCACAGTTCCCCTCCCAGTAATGCAGGTTCTGTCATAGACCTTTCAAATTTAAGAGCTTGTTGTCTTATGGGTTCTCATGTCTAATTGTTCCACCTGAAGGGGCATATTATCTATTTTCTTTGACTGGGTTGTAAGACAGTAGTGTTAGGTTCTGATAGTTTACACCTTTGAATGAAGGTAGTAAATTCTCCTTCAGTAATACCACAGTCCTGTTGCTTAAATTATGACCAGGAAACAGCCTCCCATTGTTGCCAACATCTTCAAGGTAACTAGTTCCTCCAACAAAATAACCACCAATAAGACCGACCATATGGTGTCATAACTCGATCAGCACAATGTAATTTGTCACTGCCACCAAAATATGAGATGTCATAAAGAGAATGTACAGGAATGTTATAAATTCCAGCATAAAAAGGGACAAACAAATCTGACATGGAATATTTTATGCACGAATGGACTGGGCGATCAGGGATTCAATTCCTGGCAGGGGCAAGATTTTTTTTTCTACTTCAAAACATCCAGACCATCTCTGGGGAACACCCAGCCTGCTATTCAGTGGGTACCTGAGTTCTTTCTCTGGAGGTAAAGTGGTTGAGGTGTGAAGCTGACCACTAACCTCCATCTTATGCTGAGGTTAAGAATGAGTGGAGATATACCTCCACTCTCTGTGTATGTCTTGATGGTGTATGCAGGGGAGACTTAATTATTTACAAATCTGTGTGGTAATCATGGATACAGACACTTCACAGCTTGCACAGATGAGAGACCATTTTATTAAAATTACACAAAACAAATAGGCTATGGAGTTGTGGAATGGGTAAAATTGGCTATGGAAAATTTTCAGTGGCAGATGTGTGAACAATTATGTGAATATTTTAGTTTCAGATGAAGAGAGAATTTCTTGAACAGTAGGAAAACCACCTGCTCAAGGAGCACCTTGTACCATGGCTTTAGTTAAGATTTTGGTGTATTATCAATGGATTAAACATTGTTACAATTTGGTGTAACTGATTATGTCAGTCACAATGTAACCTACTTGGACTAGTGATGGATCAACACTGGAGAAGATGTACCCAGACACGAGACTAACCCCTGCCTTGGGTGCCTGTTCAGATCTTCGCAGAGCATCATAATAGTTGTACGAGTCTCTGATCCACTGGCTGAAAAGATTAATAACAACATTAAGCATTAGATAAATAATTTCATGTCCTGCAATGTTACATACATTAAGAGGGTGCATCCTCACCTTATTTGGCTTTCGACTCAGTTTTGCCTGTTTGCTTTAGTCAATTATTTATTGACTGCCATCCTCACTGATATACTCAAAGTTCTTATAATAAAACCAACTAGATACACTAATTTCTCAAATTTATTCTTGGAATAAAACTCTACATGTTTCGGACAGTTCCTCTGTCCATCATCAGGAGTTTTGCACTGTACACACAGCAGTGGTATATGTCATACAGGTTTGCTGACAGCTTGCGAGCAGGATCAGGACGGAACTCCATCCTGATCCTGCTCACAGGCTGTCAGCAAACCTGTATGACATACACCACTGCTGTGTGTACAGTGAAAAACTCCTGATGATGGACAGAGGAACTGTCCGAAACATGTAGAGTTTTATTCCAAAAATAAATTTGAGAAATTAGTGCATCTAGGTGGTTTTAATATAAGAATTTATCACGATGCACGGTCACCTGAACATCAAATACTCAAAGTTAGTTGACACCATTCGGTTGCATGTATACTTCAAAAAGATGCAATTATATTTACATCAAAAATTATTTTCTGTACTCTAAGTGTACTTTTATTTTAGCCCCATTTCAGTTTTAAATAAAAAAAACACTTTTGTGTGTATAGTATGACCCTACAGAAAATTAATGTTTCTGTGATCTCCACCCCAAATGAAAAATGCTGCCTTAAGGAAAATATGACACATTATGCATATTAGTAACAGCTTGAGACATAAATACATGTAAAATAGGACAGTGGCTAAGTATGGAAACTGAGAGTCGTGGGCTCTGACACTAACAGCAGTGTACTATATGTGTCTTTAGTAACAAAACTAGAAGGTTCAGTACCACTAAAAGCAGAACATAATCCTGAGCCAGGTGGGCCCATCTCATATTCTCATCCATCTTAATTTACAGTATCCTTTTCAGTCTTCCAAATGGCTGCTCCATCAAAATCCTGCATGCAGTAACTATTTTCTCCATGTCAACAATACGTTTGGCAAGTGTTACCACACCTTAACAGTATAGTATGAGCCACAGAATTCATTGTGTTCTGCGCTGTGAAATAACTTCCAATGTACACTATTTCACCTTTAGGTTCAAATATTTTTGTTAACACTTCGCTTGCAGACACTTGCCATTAATACTCAAACACAACTAGTAAAGGCATTGCTCTCTCTCTCTATACACTATATGTATGTATCATGACCTTTGACATTTTGGAAAGCAGCTGGAAGAAAAATAGGAAAGATTTATCCATCAGTTACCATAAATTGAACACAAAAATATATTTCTAGATAACCTTGTAATTTCAGCTGTGGGTCCAGCAAAGCTTGGGCTTGGTCGGAAAATTCCAGCAGCAATTTCACTTGTTGTGTCTGTGTTGAATTTGTCCGCAATTATGGTGATGCTAGCTGTCGGAAACTCTGCCTGCACCTCAGTGGCAGTTGTAACTCCCACAACTCCTGCTCCCAGCACACCCACACGCAACACACCCATACTCAGTGTTGGTCAGCTGAAAACATGGAAAACTAAGTCACATTTTGTTTCTGTACTGCATTAAGTGCCTAGCACAGTCTTCCTCAAGCAATTGACAGTTATTCAACAGGCAGAGAAATTTCCTACTTTTATAGGAACTGAAGGCTTGTTTCTTTCACTACAAAAGCCTCTCTTGAGCCGGCTTAATCACAGTAAATTTATATTACACAAATACCAAATTTAACAATATCCCTCCTATTTTGGAGTAAGTGTGTAAGGGTTTGAAACACAAATTTTCTTCTATCTTATGGTCCTAATGAAATTAACTGAAGATCACAAATTTGAAGTTGCTTATTATGTAACACCAACCAGGTTGGTGTGCAGGTAACATGAGTCAACTTTTCAGGAGATATTTGTTTTGAATCTACATATCCTGACTGGTTTACTCCTGTCTCTTCAAGCACATTATGGGACTGCATATTGAAGCATGCTGTACCTGCCTCCCACTACAGCCTTATCTACTAACCATTCATTAACATATTCCTATTTCATTCCATGCTTCAAATGTCTATGGTTAAAGTGTTACTAATAACATGTGAACTAACGGTATTATGAAATGTTTGTTAACCTGTTATACCACCTTTCTTATGTCCAGAATATTCCCTTAAGCACTTGACTTTTATCAAATAGCCTCAATCTTTGTTTTTACATAACAGTAAGAGATGTGTTCCTTATTATGTAAATACAGCAGTTCAATGAAAGTGAAGGGAGATAAGGGGAGAAAGAAAAAAGCAAAGTCACAGACTCTTTTTTTATGTTGGTTCCTTATCATATCAGACTCAGTGATTAAAATGAATTATGAAGAAATGTAACTTTATGTGGGCTCTTTTTATTGGCATCACAACAGGATCCAAGGACAGCAGTCAATTGATCTACCAACGTTATCTCTACCAGATAACTATATCACTGACTTTTTGGTTCATTATCTCCACTCTTGTTTACTCAATGGAAAGTTACAGAGTAAGCATACTGAACTCACATCTCAAGTTCAGCAGTTGGTAACATTTCACTCGCATGGAAGTTTTCTGGTATTTTGAAAGTGAGAGTAAAAATACTTCACACACTGCAAGAAATATGGCATAAATAGCAGGGGATTGATTTTCAGCATACACATTTTTCAATAACATTCTTGTGCAACTCTGCATATCCTCTTAATCCAGATATTCAGTTCCTGAAGATAGGGCTGACTCCACAGAGGAGAGTCCTTAAAAAGGATAGTTACAAGCTGGCAAGAATTGCCCTGCACATTATAGACATACGGAAAATGAAGGTTTCTTTTTGTGTTCGCAAAAGCCAATTACTGGTTTGTATCCTCAGTTTAACTATTCTTGACAGAGTTGATCAAAATTACTGATACTAATTGCAGTCCTACATTACAGTTTCAGAGACATAACACAGGGTACAGATGATACTACTTGAGGGAAGGTTTATTGTACATTGTATCTTGTTAAATATGCACCATTAAAAAAATGGTTTTGGTGTATCTATCTTGAAGATATATTCTGTTCCAAAACAAATGTGTTGTAGATAAGCTATTTGTTTATAAAGTTAAATTTCATCTTGTACAGTAATATTAATGTGCATGAATATGGCCAGAAATGTAATTTACCTCTCTACATCTATGAGAGACCTCCATACCACACCAAAAAATCTGTAGAGTAGTTTTGGATGTGAAACATGCATATAACCTCCAAAGTATGTTTTCATTTCATGCATTTTGAGTCAAGCACATCACTGCCACATATCTGGTATGGGTGTCATCATATACTCTACAAGCCAGATGTTGCCCAGGGCACTTGCCCCTTCATGTGGTCCCTTTAATGTCAGTAAATAGTTGAGCACTAAGAGTCAGTTCTGACATACAGCAAATGAGGCCAAATTCCCCATGCTCCACAGTTTTCTGTCATGGTATTTATTTAATTTTATCGTTTCAATCAGTGCATAGTAAGTTCAATACTTGGTAGGACTGTGGTGTCTAAAATAATCATTAAAATCGGTGGCTAGGACCCTGCAGTGTTGTAGTAAGATGGAGGTAACTTACCTTAAAGGTTTATTTTGGTGGGGAATTCACTTATCAGTTACACAAAATGTTATTGGATCTGAAATTGAAGTTTTTAAATCTTTTTTGGTAGTAATGGTGTTTGTACTGTACACCCCTATATACACAGAGTGTGCAGACCCATGTGGTGATGAAAATTAAAATATGCTTAATGTTTAACAATGCTGCACCGAGATTGTTTAGTGTCAATGGCAGATGAATGAAATATGAATATGGTGATGAGTGGAATGATGCTGCTCAGAGGAAAACCCATCTCAGTGACATTTTGACCATTGCGAATACCATGTGGACTGGCCTTGGATCAAACTGGGACTTTTTGGTGACAGGCTAGTGACTGCCTTAGCCATGTTCCAGCTTAAAATGTAATCATTGTGTGGAAAGGTGGTTAAGATCAATCCAAATGTTTTTTTCAAGTCTGCTCAAAATTTTTCTATGTGATCTGGTTATTTGCACGTACCTACCACAACAGTCCACCTGGTGGCATGTCAGAAGTGTTAATGTGTGGAAAACATTTGTCTGACTCAGACATTTTAAAAAGTACCATTCCTTACATCTGATAGTTCATTTAACAACAGTCAGTTCCTAAGATTTTATAGTGTCAGTGGTAGTACACTGAAGTATGAATATGGTATGTTGGCGGAATGAGACTGACAGGGGCAACCTAAGGACTTTGAGAGAAACCTGTTGCACTGCCACTTTGTCCATAATAAAACCCACATTGACTGCACTGTCTGTGTAATAAGAAACCACTGATGAGCAGCCAAAGTTATGGCACAGTCACACCCTGTTTTATTACGTTAATTTGGCAGCAGAAATTTCATTTTCTATGTTATACTGAATTAAGGGCAGCACAAGTATAAGATGAAATGTTTCTTTGATAAGAACAGTTCATATTAAAATAACGTAATAGCTAGCAGAGGTCCAGAACTGAAGACCTGGCCATTGTGCACTGTTATAACTTTCTGCAAAACCTGTGGGGAAGAAGTCATCTTCCTCAGGTTAAAAGAGGCTGATATAAAAATGGATCATAAAGGAACAGACACAAATTGGCTCAGGAAAGGGTATGCTGCAAAGTTCTTGTAACAACTACTCCAGTTGCAGATGAGAACAGTACCCCTGCTTCATGGTTGGGAGGTCCCATTTTCAAATACTGGTCCACATACTGAGATTTTTTTATGACTTTTTCCTCAGTCCTTCTAGAAAAATGCAATAACTGTGCCTCAAATTCAGCCACAAACAACTGCATCCATACATCCTTTTCTATTCATTGTTCAAAACATTCAACCATTTAATATGTAATCTGAGCTACTGAAAGCTTTATTAGAACATCAGTAAGTCAAATCTTGGCTGGCTGAGTAACTACCAACTGCTGAAGGAAGACTCTAAACCAATGAAGCCAGTGCATACAGCTTAGCCACAGACATTACATGATCTCAGGCTTCCGCTGCAATGCAGATGAGATCTATGCTCATCCAGGATATTATGCAGTGCAGAGTGCTAATTCCATACTGACATTTCAGGACAACCTACTGGTCATTGTTCTTGGATTTCTTGACACTTGAGATGAGACCGACAGGTTGTCCCAAAACGTTGGAATGTAATCACCACTGTATGCCGCAGAATATTCCCAGAGTGCAGATCTAGCCATATACTGTTTCATTCCACTTCTATGTTCACACTGCTGTAATAGAGACCAAATGGTTTTATATGAACAATAAACCTTCAGCACTTTTCAGTCCAATAATACTGCTTTATTTGTTAATGCAATCTTGTTGTAAAATACAAGGCAGCATTTTATTCTAATGATCTTGTTTATTGCTAATGATTTGCTAGGTATTCTGCTAACTATAAGAAATGGTGAGTCTGGAAATACCTCTTTTAGGATACACTAAACACTGCAGCACACAGTTGAAAGGGATAATAATATACAGAGTATGTAAACTTGTAACTGTTGGGCCCAAATGCTACAGGCAATGCTTGTCATGCTGTTTCATTAAAACTTAACAATAAAATATTTTGTATAGTTGTGCCAACTCTTTGCATACAAATTTATGCAATAAAAAGTCAGTTTGTAACAATGTAAGATAAATTCATAACAAGTCTAGCAGAACCTACCTCATGGGCTGGGTCAGTTTATTGCTGTGATTATGAATCACAGATTGCTACTGTGGGAATACATTCTGAAACTGATTCTACAATGCAAAGTCCATTACTGGAAATTTCTTTCCTGTTCCTATAATTATGTAAAGTGATTTCTTGGAAATATCTTTGTATTGTTAAAACTTCCACTTGGTGTTAGACTTTACTTTTGTTTTATTTCCAATTTCTTTCTCCATTCCATCCCTAGTGTTGGCCTTCCAATCTCCCTTCTTGGGTCTCCTTGAACACATATTCCATTCTTACAACATGACCAGCTCACATTAATGTATTAATTTTCATGAACTTTAAATGAAGCGCCTACAGGTTCCTTGCACAGAGATACACAGTATCTACCTGACCACTGTTCACTGTAAACAGCTCCATAAAAACTTTTTGAAATTTTCCTCTCAAAGTATATCCTGGGCTTATTCACTGGACTTGTTTGCAGTCCATGCTCCTGAGCCACAGACTAATAAAAGGTTTACTAAAGATTACTTCCATTTTGAGATGCAACAGCTCAGATTCAGTTTGCTTGTGTAAGCCTAAAACATTTATTGGCTATTTGTTTCACAAATTCAATACACAATACATTATTACAAATTTTAAGCTGACTTGTGTATGCCTCATTAGGAGCCACTTTGCTTTGGACTCTACACTGATGGCCAAAAGAAACATACAGCATTCTTCACATCACATTTATTTAAATGTAAACAACCTGCATCCTGTTTGGGGTAACGATCATTAAAATTAGAACCCAAGGGCACTGAGGCAGGCATTCCATCAACATATTACCTGATGTATTCTCTCTGGCAGAGAACTCACCGGGCTGCTGTTGGAATCACCACACAATCATAGCATCAACTTCTTTTCTTCACCCTGAATCCATATCCTTTGAGTGGTTAGGTGTTTGAAGGCCCTTGACATTACCGTCAAATGTTTTCATCATGCCTGCAAAGGGTGTATTGTGTTGTATGATGTATGTCCCTATGGCGCACAGTGCTGAGGACAGTCTGGGCTGTATGCAATTGTAGGTGTTGCATGATCCTCCATACGGCCTGATCTTTGACCATATCACTTTCATGTGTTCAGCCTTCTTAAGAAAGGGTGATGAAGACATGAAGGTCACAGTGCTGCAGGAGGTCTTGCAGCAGGCCAGGAATTTCTTTGTTGGTGGAATCCATCAACTGGTGTGTAAATGGGATGCCTGCCTCAGTGACTGTGGGAAATTTTAATGGGTTCTGCTCCTATGCCGACAAGAATCCCCAACAGTTTTTATTTGGAGAAGTCCAACAGGCTTCATGCATCAATATAATATAAGCAAACATAAAAATTATGGTATAAGTGACCACAAAGCTAACCTAAGCCTGTCCAATGGTTGCAGGAGCTGGAGCCATTGCCAAACTTTTATATACAATGGTGAGAAACAAAGGATTAATATACGATCATGACTGGTGACCAATGAACTGGAATGGATTTAGAAGAAGTGGTCATGGCCTAACTGAAGTATTACCCCTGCATCTGTCTTGACGACTGAGAAAAACCATGAAAATCTTCAGTCAAGCCAGTCAGTGTTCCAGCCAAGATCTGAATGAGGCAACTCATGGCAGTAAGTCAGAAGCATTATAGATTCAGTCAGGCTGCTTGGTATTGTGTGTGCGCGTGAACAGGGACAAATACACAAGTAGTTAAACCAAATAATACATCTATCATGATTATATATTTTTTGAACAAAAGGACTTAACATTCAGAAAGATCTGAACTCACTGACTTTATGGGCTTCTTTAATAATTTAATGCATTAAAATTAATTTTTGGGGTTTTTAAGTCATCTAGTGCATTACAATTAATTTCTCTTCCCACTGTAACAGACAGACCTTTACAGTTCTTTTCTGACACCGGCACAATCATCTAGTGAAAGAAAATATTTATGGTCACCTGTAACGAATATCATGTAATGAATGTTTCATGAGATTCACAATAACACAGGTTTTAAACTGGTGTTGGAACATGTTGTGTTCACTGATTTGACTTTAGTTTGTTTTAAAGAATGTAAATAACTATGTATTAACAACATGTTTTGGAAACAGGCCTGAAGACAGGGGCCAATCCTGTCCCTTAAACACATTTTTGTTTTATATTGTATTACTTTTAATACATTAGACAAAGGAAGTCCACAAAGTTGATGACTTTAGATGTGATATATGTCAGACCCTTGCAGAATAATGTTCCAGTAGTTGTGTAATAAAATCAAACATTAAAACATAAAATAAACTCGGCACTGTATTTCATTGGCCAGTAGCATCACTTATTCACAGCCATACCAAGAAGCATTTGGCACCATTTTTCATCACCCAGAAGGAACGAAATTATAGTACGAGCACTCAGTCTAGTCTCTGCAAACTTCTACTTTTCAAAAGACGTGTGATGAAACCTGACAAATAACAAACTTGAGCCTTCCCAACTCTGCTCCTGGCTCTCACTCTAAGCCAGTGACCTCGAACAAGCAGCCTGTCAGTTCATTTTATGTGGCCCTGTAACTGACCTTATTCTAATTGCAGAACATGGCCTGCTTCAGTGTCAAAGAATTTTTTTATTGAAATATATTTACATATATTTTTAAATCCAGCAACATAAAGGTTCAAGGTGGTTTCCAGTTCCTGGCTGGCTACATATAACCCATGTCAGTAATGAATTAACAGTGATGTGGGGTTGTACACCTCTCACTCAGTGTGATGCTCACAATGCTGAATGTCAAGCTAAACTGATGGTGTTTAATGGCCTTCCTTATGCAGTTGTCATTTAAATTCTGGTCTTCTGTTGCACCCACCAGGCATTTAATTCTGGTGCCAAGGGTTACTTGCATTTAATCTATCCTCTTTCTGGCTTAAACTACATGCAGCTCACTCTGAATTTCAAAATTATTCATTTGGCCTGTGTACAATTTGAGGCCCCAGTTCTAAGCTGCAGATTGGATGCATCATCACTCTTCCATTTCAATATTTTCATGCAGGGACTACACTGATTGCTCTACTTACAGTCACAACTATCCTCAGAGGCACTGAAGTACCTATCTGTCATTGGTGACCTGTGTGCAACTTGACCCTACTATTTCCATAGTTAAAAATTCTGATTCATTCAATCATATAACACCAAAACCATTAATTATGCTCTCGATTTAATCACTGTTTTTAGTTGCAATAGTAATACTTTCCACATGTACACAGTATTCTCACAGCTTACATATCTGACAGTCCTGACCAAAATGAACACAATAATGAAACCAAATCTGAAAGGAACACTTGTGTGGTACAAAAAACTACTCTGGCATTTGATGATCTGGAGCTTGTACTGCAGATGCATTTTACCAAAGACTAACACACATTCGTGATAATTCCACTCCATATGAAGTCACAACCCAATATCAAAGATCATGGCATGTAAGTTGCACATTTTGATTCTTTCAGAGATACCAAAAATTTGTTTGGCACTTCAGGCAGGAGAGACAGATGCTCTGCATATCAGCTGGGGCTGTACAGGCTAAGAGCATCCTCAACAAACCAACAGCCTATACACATTACAGTTTCTCTCTAATGTTCCTCCAGTATTCAATAAACAGCTACTCTGAAGTGAGCATATGCATTATGTGCCACAGGCCTACTCTTGTCTCACATGGCTTCAGTTTCACCTCTGTGGCACCGCATGTCAACATTTATGAAACCCCAGTCCCAAGGTAAGGTGCTTTTGAAGGATTTTAAATGAGAATTAAAACCTAGCAATGATTTCATCCAGCTTCTCTTTAATTCGCACTGCTCTTAATAAGACTGGTCTGTCTCAACTTATTTATGACTGTATAAGTAGTATTTCAATTTGGAACTGTAATATCTTGAAATTTACATCAGAATCTTACATTACACTCATTATCTCAAATGTGGAACTTTATGACGAGATGGGTGCTGAAAATCTCGCTCCCACTGGGATTTGATCCCTGTACTGTCCAGTTTGTAGCGAGTTGCTATACAGACTACATCATTCTGGCCCCCTTTACTGAAGCAGAACTGAAGAGGAACTGCCATGTATAATGAATGGCCTGCTTTGTCAGTGCTGCTAGAATCATACATCCGTGCAGCTGAAGCTGATGCAAGTAACGTCTCAAGCAGCAGCTATCAAACTATTACACTGAAAAGATATAGAAAAACTTTCTCGAGTATTTAATGACACTGCAAAATAAACTGAATACTGACGGATGAACGACAGCTACTCTCCTGCCTGTCAGAAGAGGCGAACATGCTACTCAGCTATGTTTACGCTAATATTAATTAACTTCAATGTCAAATTTTTGAACCCAGTCCAGTATTCCATCCCCGCACACGAAAACAGTATCACGTCTTTCACATTTTTAAACTGAATTTTATCAAAAGCATTAATTGGTTTCTTGCTGTGGAATTCTTTAAACAAAATGTCACATCACTCAGTTTGTTGGGTGAAACAGGTCAATTCCTAATAGTGGAAGGTATATTGTGGAATATAGTTCTTAACTTTATTGGGGGGTGGGTAGGGGGTGTTAACAAGCAAATTTATTCATGAACATAATCAACTCCACCCAATTTATTGTTAACATTCTGTAGCGGGAATTTCCATCCGTATCCCAGCAGAAATTGTCATGACCTCCGAGGTTATCTTGGATGCCTGCTAGAATTTTAAATTCTATGTAGAAAGATTCAGGTTTTCTTATGCTTAATTAAGCACACCATAAAATGTATGTGGGGGGATGGAGGAGTATAGTTCTGCCACATTAACCTTGGCAGCTTCACATCCCTATTTTTTTGCACCTGAGGATACAGTCATGGCATCAAGTGCATAGGATGAAGGGTATGGCCCACAGCCACCCCAGATGCTGTAAGGGGGATCTGCCCTGATTCCCCAGTTATCCAGCCCACAGACTAGTCACTATATGGAGCCATAACAACCCATTCAACAATACAGTTGTCACTGATGGTCTCAAAGCATTGTGTTAAAGGGCACATAAGCCTAATATTTTGTAAGAAACTAACCTACTATTCATTAGGTTATTTTTTTAGATGGTACATGTCAGAACAATTTTTTACAAAATGTACTGCTGCAAGAAAAGTAGGCCCATAGTTATTCCCAATCTAATTGCTTTAATCTGCCAGATTCATGGGATGCTGCCTATAAACTGTATGTTCTCCTATGTACTGGCAAACTTGACAGATATATGTTTACTGCATGTACTGCCTCCTGTAATTATTCAAACATCCTGCCTAGTGGCTACAGAGTATATTGAGGTTTCTTATGGTTCTCAAGTGAACAATGTATATTTCCTTAAACAGCATGATTGATTGGTCTTTGTAATAAGAGTGTTCTCTGTGAGGTAGGAAATGACTTTAAATATTATATAGACAAACTCTGTGCTTCAAAGGGTTAAACAAATCTGCAGACAACACAAAACTTAACATAACCAAACTCTTTCAGACCGTAATTTATGTTGTGCTAAGTACAGATAAATCGAGATAAACTATGTTTAACTTACCCTCCATTTCAGAAGAATAAGGTATTAAACGAAGTCTTCCACCAGTCCATTTATCACATTGATTTGACACCTAGCACAAGTACCTTATTACTTGCAGTGTAATAACTTGAAGGAAGTCAATTTGGAATTCTTGAATGAAATTTTTTCAATATAAATTAACCACAATATATAATAAATGTGGAAAGAAATAACTAACCTAAATCTGAATGCCAATGAACACAACTCAATGCAATATCTCTTGAAAGTCATGACAGATTAGTCAATCATGTACGGGGCATTCTATTACGCTTCAACCATAAATATTGATGACCTATTTAAAACTTTAATTTACATGTATTCTGATCACTAATTATTTCTTTAAGTGACAATTTGAAACTTTCAATACAGCACTTTGCGAGGATTTGCTAGTTTAGCCAAGGATGCTTCAAGCACTCTGCAGCTGTTGCACGTCGATTAGGATCGAAGTCCAGCATTGGAAGCAAGAATGAAGTGAATTCCTGTGCTTCAGTGTCACTCCAGTCATACTTCTCTGTTAAAACTTCAAACAAACCCCAAGGTTTTAGTTCCGTAATATGCCGTAATTCACACTTCTTGTTGAAGAACTGACGAGAATGTTTCCCAGACATTGCTATCCTCCTTGGAATTTCCCCCAGAAGCTCAATAATATGGGCCAAATGATCCTCATCACGTGTATAGTCTTGGCCAGAGTAAGACTCAAACAAGTAATCACCGGTTGCAAGTTCAAATGCCATACAGGCTGTGCTCCAGATATCTGCAGATGTTCCATACCCAGCTCCCAACAGGACCTCTAATGAACGATACTGACGGGTCTGTATGTCTTCTGTGAAATGTCGATTCACCCAACAAGCATTGCCTAGATCAGCTATCTTCACCTCCACATCACACTCTTCCTGTGCAGGATCTGGTTCATGCATTTGGATTTCTTTGCTGAATGTTGTGAATGCATTTTGAGAGTTAGGGAATACTGGAAACTTCTTACTCTTTTCTAGAGCTTCTTCTATGATCTTCACTTTACCATCTCCAGAAATGGTCTCACTTACACAATCCCCACAGCGCTTCCTGTCATGTGATTGCTGTGTATTTGTGGTGTCTGTCCCTTCTAGTTCACTATTTCCTATGTATTTGTGGCAGGGTTCTGTCTTATCATAGCCATTTTGGTAAGATGTATTTATGACTTTGGATTCACCTGAGTTATCATTCTTTTCCTTTTCATCACCTTCAAACGTCTCTGGCTGCTTTACGGCCAAGTCACTTTCTACCATTGGAGTGTGATTAATGCTCTCTGCCAGGCGTTCTCTCTGCTTCTGCTCCTCTATTTCCTCAATTTGTTCCATTTGCTTTTTCAGTAGCTCTGTTTGTCGCTTTGCTTTCTTTTTTAACTTCTTCTTTTTATTTTTTGACATTTTGGCATCTAGATTCGGCTCTTGAAATTCTTCTGGAGCAGTACTAATCAAAGAAACAGGCAATTTTAGACCCATTGTATGAAGCTCAGTAGCTTCTGAAGCTAACCTCCTTACACAGGCCTCATCAACACAAATTAGAACATTTTCTGGTTTGATATCAGTGTGGATTATTTTGCACTTTATGTGAAGATAATCTAACCCTTCCAAGACTTGCCTAATTATTGACTTCACATTTGGGCGAGGTATTCCACGATAATTGCTTTTGATTATTAATTTCAAGAGATTATGGCCAAGCACTTCAAACACCATGCACACGTGAGTGCCATTGACACCGCTGAGTTTGAAGTCGTTCAGTAATTGCACGGTCTTATTTCTCTTTGGATCGTTGGGATCAGCATCACGAACGGTTTTAAGAAGCCTTATTTCGTCTAGTGCAGTTTCAGTAAAATGCGATGCACTCTTAACCACTTTCAATGCAACAAACTGCTTATCTACAAGATCCCAGCATAACCACACCGTAGAAAAATGACCCCAACCTAATTTTCTGGCAACACGGTATCTACCCTGGAAGCAGTCTCCAATCCTTACTGGATGATATCCACCTTTACAATAATCCAATGGATCTTCTTGCTCTTCCTCGTCCGAACTAAAATACTCATCATCGTCTTCTTCTATAGTTTCATTAGAGGAAGAATGAGAAGGTTCTACCTTGTTTGAGTAGGAGCGAGTATCCCTGTTGCCAGTTGAGCCATGTTCTTCATTTTTTCCTTTCCTCTTACCGGGTTTATGACGCTTCTTTTTTGCTTTTATAGCAAGAACTCTTCTATTTACATCGGGTTTCAAATTCATTTAGTAATTTTTAATGGCACTTAGTCAAAATACGAACGGTATAATTTGATTATGGCGGCCGCGTACAACAAAACATCTACTATTCCAGATGGCGCAGCAAACATACTACTACGGCAACTGAAAAAATAAAATGCAACGTCCAAATATCTGATCTGTTACGACCCATGGATCATTAATTACCATATTAAAAACTCGATAATATTCTTCGATGTGATGTTTAGTGATCGTTATACGGTTTCATACAGTACGTTAATAACGTCAATTTATACCAATGATAAGCTACTAACCAAACATTTATGTCACAGGGATCAGCTGATTGAGTCTGGACGTCCTATTTTATAACGTATATATCGTTAGTAAATAAAACGGAATACATGCGAGTATTGACCTTCGTTTTCTGTCCAAACTTTTGGCGACATGCTACTAATACAGCATACTAAGCTCCGCACGTTCTTATCCGTAACGCAATCACAGATATCATGGATCACACCTTTAACCATAATCTGTCACGCAGACCATCATTCACACAGATTACTACTTAAGATCATATATATATATATATATATATATATATATATACCATGGGTGGCACATGAATACAGAAATCGCACGGGTTAATACAATATTTAACCGTCAGATTGCGCAAATGCATATCCATGAAAAGAGCGGGAGAAGTTGCGTTGTGTGTTTGGTTGAGTAGTGGGTTGTTTGTGTAAGTGGGAGAAATGTCGCAAACGTTTATTACCGGCTATTTTAGTAAACGCAAAAGAACAGGAGACGAGATAAGGAATAGCAAAAAAGTGTTAGTGCTTGATCATCATGATTCCGAATCAGATGTATCCGTAAGTAAGGAGGTCTGTGTTAATCATAAAGTGAAGGGAGCAGGTACGCCTGAAGCGTTACATTCTGTTTATAAAAACAAGATTATAGTTGAGGATGTTTCGAAGGATTTTCCGAATCGATTGATACGTGAATATACGAACCACGTACAATGTAAAACTCAAGGCAAGGCTTCAGGAAAACACTATGCCCAAAAAAGTTCTCAACGGAGGTGCAAGAGGACTACTGGTATATCTTCCAAGGCTGTAGGCCAAAGCACTATTCGTCAGATCCTTTTTAAAACGAATGGGGCCAAAGGACTTGATAAAGAACAACCTGTGAATGGTGTTTCTCCCACAACAGTGCAAACACCTTTGGAAGATGCAACTCTTGTGGTAAGATTGTGTCCCATGAAAGTGGATGCCTTGAATGAGTTACCATACTAACATCGTTCAAGGATGTTGTATCATGTACCTTTGTTATGAAATAATACGCTTAATGCCTGACTAATGTGAGTGAAGTCATGAGGGAAAAAAATTGTAGTTTAAGTGGAGGTACTTCTGCCATTGATTGTGGGAATCACCTGTTTACACTTTATGAACTCAATCTGTAGCCAAATAAGTATTAAGTGAGAGGCTGGTAGGTAAGATAGCAAAGGGCACTACGCAGGTTGTGAAAACAATGTTGACATGCACTGATGTTCCTGGATGCTAGATTTCTGTTTATTAATATACTTCTTACCAGTGAATACCTATTCTCATTGCAAGGGAAGATTAAAAAAAAAATTCAGAAGTATACTGTATAAATATGAAACAAATATGACTTGTTTACCAAATGCTAACCTCCTCATTGGGTGTATAGTATGCAGGAATCTATACTTCCCCGAGAACTAGTCACAGCCCACATTATCCATTATATCCTTTACAAAATATGGACCCACCTGTTGTCTGGTGTTCTTATTGGACTGCTTGACCCCTGAAGATGATACTGATAGGCTGTCCTGAAACATCAGTAAATCACTACCAACATAAACTGCATAACATCTCAGATGAGTGAAGGACTTATGGAGGAAGCAAGTTGCATAGTTCTCGTCCATTTAATGTCAAAATCTTGAACTACAGAATGAAAGTATTTAAGCTGGCACTGAAAGATCATCTCTTAGCTTACACCTTTTACTGTGTAGAGGAGTTGTTTTCAGCTGCAGGTGTATAAGTTGTGTGCATATTATTAAATAATTTTTGACAGAAATATCTTGCTTTGTTTTCAATCTGTATAATGTGATTTCCTTACAAGATGGCTGTGTATAGCCTGTAAAACCATTTGTTTCATACTTGTATTAAATGGGGCCTTCATTATATGATAGTGCATAAACCCAATGTAAGGGCTTAAGGAGTCTATGCCTGCTTGCTCCTACAAGCATGTCTGTAGAATCATAATTAAAGAACCTTGTATTATGTTTATGCCATGACGTGTTATGAACATTAACAAATAGTATTTTTTTCTATATGGAATTCTGTATTGGAGAGGATAGTATTACTGTTCACCAGCAGGGAAGAACATAGCCATCATGCTTCCCACATAGTCTATCTGCAGCCGCCATACTTGTAACATACAGTTGGCAATGCATGGAACGAATTTTATTGCAAAGTACCGCCTATACACAACAATTGAATATCAATTGTAGTTTTACAACTGGTTAATTGGGCTATGTGTTTCGGCTGTTTTATCCGGCCATCATCAGGCCTACAGAATAATATTGTCAATTAAGGTACATTTGTTAACTCTACCAATGGGATCCCATTGGTGTCATTCAAATTCAAGATAAAAGCCAGTCAGACATGCTCCATCTGCCACTACAAGAAGTTGAAAATTAAGGTACTAAAATATAATGCTGATATTTTCTTTAACAAACAGTGTCTTACCAAAAAGATTATTCCAAATTATGAAATAAACAGTGGGATCCCATTGGTAGAGTTAACGAACGTACCTTAATTGACAATATTATTCTGTAGGCCTGATGATGGCCGGATAAAACGGCCAAAACATGTAGCCCGATAAACCAGTTGTAAAACTGCAACTGATACTCAATTGTTGTGTATGACGGTACTTTGCAATAAAATTCATTACACATGCACAACGGGATGGTGTCATTCAAATTCAAAATGCATGGAACAGTGCTGTCAGAACAGTGATAACCATGTCACCATGCAAGAAGGTGGGGCACTGCAAGGCATTTGCAATACACTGTGGTGGAGATCAAACAGTCTATTTGGCAGCTATGATGATGGAAGAGTGGGAGAGATGTAGCATGGGCACTGTTACTGTTTTGTATTGTGGTGGATTTATTTGATGCAGGTCATACTTGCAACTTTGACCTTCTGTTGATTCTTATGACTGTCATTGCGGTGCAATGTTGTCACATAAAGTACCAGTACATAAGATGCAGGCAGTTTAGTGGTATCTATTTTTACTGTGTAGTACTGACTCTTCATTGTTGGTGAGGGGTGAGAGAAGTCTGTAGTTAGCCAAGAACGTGAATGCAGTGCTGTGGTTTGTACTTGGTTTGGACTTTTTCTCAGGTATGCAGCACTTTTCTGTAACATGAATGTCTTACCTGTTACAGTATAAGAGACTAGAGTTTGTTTAGATTCCATAGGTCCTTCATCAGACTAAACCACAAGATGTAGAACATGTCATAACACAACTGCAGAACTTATTTCACATATAAACTCTCTCTCTCTTTTTAATTATGCAGAGAGAGAACAGAATAGAATATATTATGAGTTCTAGCCCTTAAGGACCTGATGCACGGCTTTCTACAAGCAGGCCCACTGTGCCCCCTTATTCTCTGACCTTTCTCTTTACAGCCTTCATCAAGGCCTGGATTGGTCATGGATAAGTTTACCTAATAACCTCTAGGTTTAGCATGCTGGAGCCCAGAGAGAAATATCCCTTAGAATTTTGTGGTCAAAAATATGGCCACAAACCTCTAAGTCATACATAACAGAAAAATGTATCAAGTACAGGTTCCAGCCCCCCCAAAATATTGGCCGAGCCCACCCTTGCTAAGTGCCTTAGGTCCCGCTTATGGACACCAGTGAAAGAAATGCTCTGTTTCTAGAGCCTACCATTACATGTCTCTCGTAGTCCTCAGTGTAGGAGTCCTCATTTCAGGTTCCCCTCACAGAGCTCCCATAGAGAGAGACGCTGTGTTTACAGAGAGCTCTTTTACTGCCTCTCAAAGTCTGGGAAATGCCCCCCCTCACCCGCTTCCAGGTTCCTTAGAGGGAGACATTCTGTCTCCAGAGCCCTCCATCTGTCTCTCAAAGTCCCTGGTAAAATAAGCCCCCTTCACGTTACCCAATGGGGCCCCTTTACATATCTTTCGAAGTCCCCAGTAAACAATGTGTCCTGATAAAGCAAAATGTCATCTTCCTCTCAAGTCTCTGGTAAAGCAGCACCCCCCCCCTTTCCATTGTCCCCCAACATGGCCCCTATGGAGAGAGTTGCTCTGTTTCCAGAGCCAGTAGTTTATTCATTCATATCTCTCAGAGTCCCCAGTTAAGGAGCTCTCCTACGAAACAGGGGGAAATGTATGGGCACCATCCATTGAGCCTAGCCGTGCAGGAAAGGCATACACACAATGGAATGCTGCCTGGTTTCCCAAGGTAATCGTTTATGACACCGCTGTTACTACTGTGTTATCGCAGACACCTTATGTCTGCACAGAGTTATCAACGGTCAAGGACCGTAAATTCAGACCAACATGTTACCTACATTACACTCTTTTTGAACACCAAAAATACTAGTGTGTGTGCATCTGTTGAGAGTAGGGATGCACAAATTCTGGGTGCCAGGTCACCTAGGCAACCACATTTTGTACGGTGGGTTCTCAGAATGGAACTTGGATGCATGTCACCCTTCTGGCACCTAGAATTTTGTAATGGCACCTAGATTTCTGAAAATTTATGGATTCTTGGTTTAGGGAATGTTTTTGGTGACAGGATAACAGGCAGGGAATTGTGGTCTCCTCATTCGCGAGGTCTAAACCCATGTGATTTTTTTTACTTGTGGGTCTAATAATGATCTTTGCACTGAAGACAATCAGTAAATGGTATTCAGGATGTAGTGTGTTTAGTGTCACCAGCAGAACTTTGATATGCAATGAACATTTTGTTTGTAACATTTGTTGTGTGTCTCTGAGCCAAAAGAAACCATTTCCAGCACCCTGTTTAAACATGGTAGGTGAAAACCTGATCTTAACTGCAAAATGTTGAATTAAAACTTACCATTGCTTTGTTAAAGCATTATATTAGGTGCAGTACATTGAAATAAACTGTTTGGAGCTTGACTCACAACAGCTTATGACAGCAGCAATCAAGGTGCTGTCTGCTGGAATGCAAAATGTCTTTGAATTGCTCACTGCACAGTCCAAATAAATTGAGGAACTTTCAGTTGTACAGTCTACTTACAGACACTAATATGACACAGTGTGATCATAGAAGCTTTTTCATTTGTGTAAGATTGCTACTTATGCTGAACGTGCATACAAGTACATAATTCTAAAAATGATTGCCATCACCCCTAAGAGCACACATGTGTATGGTATTATGTACGCCAGCATATCTGCTATTCAAAGATATATTGTATGTTTATCCTTATAAAGCATAAGAATTGTAAATTTATCAGCTGAGAGAAGAAGCGAGATCAGAGGTAGTTTTTCAGTGCTGGATTGAGTACTTTAAGTCATGATTTAAACTAGTTGTAGATCATACCTGTATAATATACTGTATGTGATATGTACTGAGGTTGGATTTTGGCATGTGGATGGCATATTATATCTTGTGTTTAAATTGTGTACATTTGAATTTGTTGCTGTCACTTGTGGGAAATGTAGAATACATTTCCCACAAGTGACAGCAACAAGAGTACAAATTCATTTGCATGAAGAAGTGCTTTAAACTGCCTAAATTGATTAATGTTAAATTAAGGTAAAAGTTTTCTTACAGTTTGTCTTTGATATGTCATTGGTCATATTTAGTAGAATTATTGTTTTGACTATATGTTAAAACAATCATATCTATAGAATATTTAACTAGAAATTGACTTAGAAATAAAGTATAATAGTCATGAAGGTTATTGCCCTTCTGTTGCCAAATTATTTGTGATTTGTTTTTACCAGCACCTAGAAGTACTTGTGTGTTTATGTAAGATAAAGCAGTCCCTTTCCAGGCCTGAAGTGGTCCATAGGGTTTCAGGAAGTTAAGATTCCTAGATTTCATGACAGTGGCACAGGATGGTGGTAAGGTTGTCAGCCTTATGCACTGGCCACCTTTACCCCCAGGAAATGGTCCTGGTACTCATTTCTGTTAGAGGCTGAGTTGACCGCAGGTTCATAGTGCGATCGATAGGATTTTATGTCAATGAAAAATTCCAATGACTGTGTGTTTATGTACCAGAAGCATTATATTTGACTGAACATGCTAATTCAATCATAATGTATACCTTCAGTTGTGCGTTGCTATTCAGTTCATACGTAATGGAACATATACTGAATATGGCTTGCCATCACTGATAGTAACACATAAATGGTGTCACAGTTACCCGCATTCATAAATTCATTGCCCATCCACAGTTCACATATGCACACTTACCCAAGGTCTAAAGTGCAATTTATTTTATGTGTGTTCTGGCAATAATAATGTGAAACCTGAAAGTCTAAACACAGTGGATTTCATTTCCTTTATAGTTTTGTGTGTGTTGTCATCTAACTTGAGCGTTTGTAACTGTGTTGTGTTGGAGACTGTGATGCATGTGGTAAGAAGTCTGAGAGACAGGATGAAGGGAGAAAGAAACAAAATGCATGCATCGCGGTTATGTATATTTGTGTGTTCACTTATAAATGATAAATACTTCATTGGTTAAAGAACTTGTACATTTCAAAGTGTTTGTCACCATTCCCCCCTTCCCCATGATTCAGGAATTTTTTTGTATATTTCAGGGGCCAGATTGTTCAGCTCCCAAGGAAACTGGCTATCCATCAATTCATGGTCCAGTGATATTTGAGTTGAAAGGTTGCCTGTCCCCAGAAAAGAAAATGAAGGCAGGATTAATTAGTAATGCTAAATCTGTTGGTGATGAAGTTAGTGATACACAAGACAGCTGTATTGAAAACAGCTCTGATGGGAAAATTAACGAAAGCAGGAAGGAGCTTGGTTTGATGACACCACATAAAATGCCAGTCAACCGGCGTAAGGTTTGTATTTTTATTCATCAGTTTCCTTGAAGTAATGGAAAAGCCTATGATTTTGTAACCATGACTGTGAGCCATACATTACCTGAAGTTGTCTTCAACCTAGCTTGTTTGCTAATTTTATGTTTTTGGTTCCGTGCATTGATGATCTATATTAATAATTGTCCAACGAGATGCAACACAAAGCAGTCTGTGAAGTGAGAGAGAAAACCAACAAGATGCAACAGTTAGATGTTTATTTTTAACAATTTCTCAACATGTTTCGGGCATCATTATGCCCATCTTCAGGAGAACAAGACGTATGTTACTGCAT